>JABAOF010003663.1_pt3 | contig 46370 bp, 34 predicted proteins | sample 7062171 | NCBI WGS metagenome assembly JABAOF01 (sample SAMN14538628, study PRJNA623070) | marine sediment metagenome | biome: marine biome [ENVO:00000428]; feature: marine pelagic biome [ENVO:01000023]; material: deep marine sediment [ENVO:00002113] | place: India: Gulf of Khambhat ... | reverse complement strand
GCTGGGTAAGTTATACGAGGAGAAAGGCTGGAAGGGAAAAGCCATTGACCAGTACGAGCAGTTTCTTGAACTCTGGAAAGATGCGGACCCAGGGACTCGTGAGGTCGAAGACGCGACAAAACGGCTAACCGCATTGAAATAAAAAATGGGGACGTTCCCCAAGGTGCCACGTTCCCCAAGGTACCACCTTAGAACCAAATAATATAATTGGGGACAGTCCCCAATTTAATGGAATGTCGAGTTTAGAGATGCGGTCTCACTTACCTCAAGTATGTCCGAGCACCGATATAATTCTTCATAAAATAACTATTCGAAAGGGATTCGGTTCGGACGCGTTTGTTGTTGCCCGGAGCATGGATGAATTGGTTATTGCCTGTGTAGATCCCCACATGAGAGACTCTTCTTCCTCGTTTCGTCGCAAAGAACACCAGGTCGCCTTTCTGCAGCTTGCTTTTACTAACAGGAGTTCCGCTTTTGTATTGCGCTCTGGAGGAATGCGGGAGGATTAAACCGTTTATTCTGTAGACCGTCATTGTCAGACCGCTGCAGTCAAATCCCTCGCTCGGTGAGGCGCCTCCCCAGGCATAAGGAATACCGAGAAATCTTTTTGCGGTAACCACGATTTCATTCCGGAGATAATGTTTTCCAAACTTTTTCTCTCGGGCAATTGCATACTCTTCAGGAGCGACGATATAGTATTCATCTATGATCCCTGCCCTTAAGAGACTTTTTGCTTTTTTTTCAGCCGCTTTTCGTGAGCGGAAATCGCCGAATCGAACTTTGTACAACCCAGATGGATGGGCAAAGTAATAGGCATTGAGTCCCTTCCTCCTTAAAGATTTGTTCAGTTTAATGGCATTATCTACAGCAGAGAACGCACCGACCTGGATAGCATACCCCACCCGTTGCAATTCCTTCTTGGGGATTTTTGGTTTGGCCGGACGGGAGACCTGGAAAGTTGTGCAGGCAGATGCTGCGAAGAGCAAAGAGAGGATAATCGCATAGGGCCATTTCCAGGCGGGCTTTATTGTCCTTTCTTCCATTTAATCCTATTCCTTCGAGTTTTTACTGGTCGTTGGACGCCATTAAAAATCTTTTTCCTCCAATAAAATTTGTAGCATACCTCAGATAGATAGTCAAAATGGCTGCGGTTCTTTTGAAGAAAATTGAAAAAATTGGGGACTGTCCCCAATTTTTGCGGTAAATTTTGTCGCTCAGCCAAAACTGCTGGTCAAAATGTGCATTTTCAGGAAAAGTTACTATTTCTTAAAAATCTTGAATTTGACCAGTAGAGTGGGTCCGATAAACAGGTCCCCGAGAAGAGCCATTGTCACTGCAAGGCTGGAGAGTATCCCGAAATCAAAGAGAATTCTGGTTTCAGAAAGGAGATGGATGAGGAATCCCAGAGCAAGAATGACTGACGTGAAGCACAGTGCCGGGCCCACTCTTTGAAGTGCCTTCTTCATTGCGATTTTTCTCTCTCCGCATTCCTGGAATTCGTATTTGAAATGAGTGAAGTAATGGATGGTGTCATCGACCACGATTCCGATGGCGATTGAAGCGATGATGGCTGTCGCAATGTTGAGGTTGAATCCGGCATAACCCATCAATCCCAGTACGAATACGATGGGAAAGATGTTGGGTATGATGCTGAGAAGACCGCCTCTGAGTCCGAAGAGGAGAAACATGAATCCCAGTATGACCAGAAAAGCCAGGCCAAAACTATGGATTTGTGTCATCGTTATGCGTTCGGTAACCTCGTGAACCAGGTTATCGAATCCTGTGATATCCACCTTAAATGAACTGAAATTTGTGTCTGTGTACTCATTAATTCTCTCAATCAGTTTTTTCCTCTCTTCTTCTTTCATCTGGTTTGTTCTCATGGATATCCGGACCATTTCGTAGTCGATGGTGGTGAAGTCTTCGATTTCTGTGCCGCCCGACATTTCATACAGAAGCAGGCTCTGGGCAACGGCTTCCCTTGTTTCCGGGATGCGGAAATATTCTGGTTGGTCACTGTTGAGCGCCCGGTTGATCAGCTTGAGGAAAGTCACGATGGAATAGGACACCGGAACGTTGGGATGGTCTTCGGCCATTTCCTGTAGACGTTCCATTTTTTTCAATACATCAGGGTCCTTGAAAGAGTCTTGTTCCCCACTGAGCACCACTTCGATACTGGATATGCCGCTCAGTTTTTCATCCAAGAATTCCGCATCTTTCCTCAAGCTGGTGTTCTTTTTGAGATATTCCACCATCGAAGGCTCGACACGTATTCTTGTGATTCCGATTCCCATGATCAGAATGACGAGAGAACCGGCCAGGAGTATCCGTCGAGAGTGTTTGAGGTTGAACGCTCCAATATCTCCCATCACATCCTTTTTATGGCGCTTGGTTTTTGCTGGATTGAATTTTGTCTGAGTGAGCTGCAATCCAATCGGAACCAGAATCATGGAGAGGATAAAGGCACTCATTATTCCGAAACTGGCAAAGATGCCCAGGCTTCTGATGGCCGGGATGCGGCTGACAATCAAAGAGCCAAACCCGACCGCTGTTGTGATTGACGTAAAGAAACATGGTTTCCCGGCTCTCTTATAGGATTCCAGGAGAGCCTGCTTCTTGTTTGTTTGTAAAGGTAGTTCTGAGCGGTAGTGCGATATCAGATGGACAGAATTGGCAATTCCGATGACTGTTAACAGGGCAAAAAGCGTGGTGGATACAGGAGTGATCGGTGAATCGACCATCCCTTTGAGTCCGAGCGTCCAGATTAGGGCGAGAGATACGGTGATAATCGGGAAAATGATGGAGGACAGGTTCCTGAAAATGATAAACAGCACCAGCCCACTCAAAAGCATGGATAAAGGGAAAAACAAACTCATGTCTCTTTCCATAATCAGTTGAATCTCCGTATCGGTGATTATGCTGCCTCCAAGATAAAATGTCCTGCCGGTTTTTTCCTGCTCTCTGTTCAGGATTTCTTTGATGTTGACAAACACCTCTTCGGATATCACGCTCAAAACTTTCTCGGCATCTTCGGGCAGGTAGAGTTTTAAAACAATCCCTATTATTCTCGCATCGTCTGAAATCAAATTCCCCTTGAAAAATGGATTCATGTTGATCCTTTGTTTCAAGTAGGAGAATTCAGCTTCTGTCTTTGGAGTATTTTGGATGAGCGGTTTGATTTCCAGTCCCAGCTCAGTTCCTGTTATGTCCTCCACTGAGGTCAGGCTGGAGACTTCAGTCACATGAGGAACATTCTCTAATTCCTGGGATAGTGCAGAAAGATATTGGATTTCTGACTCACTGAAAAGATTATCAGATTCGTAGGAAACGACGACGAATTCACTGCCCATGAAGGTTTCTTTAAGATTTTTATAGGCCTTGTGCACTGGGTCTTCACTCGTGAACCAGGTTGTCTCGTCATCTTCCATCCTCAATTCTGGGAGGCGCAGGAAAAAGAGAACAGATACTCCGACAATGACAAGAATCAGAATAATTTTATGCTTGAGTATGAACTCTCCAAATTTTTTCATGGATGGATGTTCCTCGAAGTGTCTCCCTGGAAAATGTTTGAAATCAAATTATACATAAAAAGAAGTCTTTCCCCAAGGAGATATCTTTAGGTGTTCAATAGAGGAGTCATTCTTATTATATTTGATGAGATGGCCATGCTTCGCTCACGATGTCAATTTGGATTATTAAAATCAATAGAAGTGTAATGAGTCACTGAACATAAAGAACAGGTCTTTTTTGACAGGAAAATCCCTGTTTGGTATAAGCAAAGAAGGGACTTTTTTTGAACAAAATGTTTTCGTCTCATTGTGATTTCCGTAAAATACTGCACTTCTTCCCTGCAGTGGTGATTATTCTTCTGTGTTTCATCTCGACTGCTTGTGAAACTCCCAAATCGCGCACTCAGAAAAGAAAGAAGTCCGTAGAAAACGGCTTACTCAAAGCTGTTGTGCTTAAAGGCCAGGAACCGGAAAGAATGATGCTGGAAGCCCGCATGAATTATTACAGAGTGCCCGGAGTGAGTATGGCAGTCATCTATCAAAACCGAATCGATTGGGCGCAGGCGTATGGAGTTAAAGAAGCTGGGCGATCTGAGCCTGTCACAATCCATTCCCTTTTTCAGGCTGCCTCGCTCAGTCAGTCGGTCGCGGCTCTTGCGGCGCTCGGTTTCGTTGATGAAGGACGGATAACTCTGGATTCCAATGTGAATGAATTTCTGAACTCTTGGAATCTTCCTGAAAACAGGATTACAAGAGAAAACAAAGTCACACTCCGCACATTATTGAGCCACTGCGCCGGATTGATTCCTCATGAATTCAAAGGATATCCTCAATCCGAACCTCTACCCACGTTAAAACAAATCCTTGACGGTCAAAAACCAGCCAATTCTCCTGCAGCCCGCGTCTATGCTGTCCCGGGCTCTCAGTATTCCTATTCCGAATTGGGATATGCCATTCTCCAGCAGCTTTTTATTGACTTGGAAGAGAAACCTTTTCCCCAGATCATGAAAGAGAGTGTGTTTCAACCTCTCGGGATGGAAAGAAGCACTTTCGAAATCCCTTTACCAGCAGAAGAGAAAGAGGTGGCCGTCACAGGTCACGTCCGTGAGGGAGGACCACTAGAGGGAAAATGGGCCCGCCATCCTGAAATGGCGGCTGCAGGGCTGTGGACAACGCCCACTGATTTGGCTCTTTTTTTAATCGATGTTATGAAAACAGCCCGGGGAGAGTCTCGGAAAATTGTTTCGGCTGAGCAGGCGCGTACGATGCTGACCCCTCAGATAAATATTCAAGGATGCGGATTTTTGATTGAGGATGCCGGGGATAACCTCTTCTTCCACATGAAGGGAAGGAATGAAGGATTTGAGTGTTTTATGGTCGCCTATCCTGTGAAAGGAGAGGGAGTGGTGGTCATGACGAACAGCGATAATGGCTCCTATCTCATCGAGGAGATTCTGCGGGGAGTATCAGCGGCCTATGAATGGCCCCATTTTCAACCTGAAGAGAAAACTCTCTACAGGCTTGACTCTTCTGTTTATGCTCAGTACGTGGGAAAATACGAGATTAATCCTGAATATATTCTGGATGTGGCGCATGAGGACTACTACCTGGTGATTACTCCCACCGGGCAAGCGCCTACACGATTTTACGCCCAGGGACTCACTGTGTTTTTCTCCACAGACCCTTACATCGTGATTCGTTTTGAAAAGGATGATGAAGGCAGAGTGACTGGATTAATCCTGAGACAGCGCGGCCAATCCACCCCAGCCAAGAAGATTGAGTAATTGGGGGCAGTCTCCAAATTTCCAGTTTAATTCGGATCATCGAGCAGTACTTATAACCGGAATAGAATTCCTATCTTAAAATTTTTTTAAGAGTTAGCTTCTTGGGAAACAACCTTTTTTGCAAATTTGTATTTTAGTCTTCCTGTTTTCATTCGATTAAGAGAACATGTGAAACATTTCTTTAAATGATGATATAATTCAAAATCTTTCAAGGCAAAAAAGATGCATGAATTTTTCAATAGGCATGCCACTCTGGGGAGTATTGTTCTCATGATATTTTCTTTATTCAGTGGAGTAGTTTGTCGAAGACACGAAAAAGTAGTGGATTGGCAAAAAAAGCTTGAATACGAACCGAGCGAGATTTTCCCTATAAAGGTAGGCAAATTCGGCTATCCTTATGTTCAGGTGATTATCAATAGACAAGAATTGGAAATGGCTTTTGATACAGGAAACATGTCTGGATTGCTTGTGGCACCGGAGACCGCGTGTCAACTTAGCCTTTCTTCAGTTGGAGAGAGTACACACTATGATTCATCAGGAGAGGTAATCGGGACATCCCGCGTATTCAGAGTTCCAGAGTTAGTGGTTTTCGGCAAGGTCTGGGTTAAGGAGCAAGCTCACGAACATGCGGGGAGTGGACTCGTTGGGCTGATCGGACCTCGGTATGTGTATGGTAAACGGTTTACTCTTGATTATCGGAATAAAATAATTGCTGTATCGGAGTTACCATTTCCGAGGATTGAAGCGGGAGATATCACTTTCCCTTTAATCCAGTCAAAAGAGCATAAAGGAATGATTATTATCGGAGGAGAGGTGAATGGGCATCAAGTCCTCATTCAGATTGATACAGGAAAGAGCCGGACTTGTGTAGATCCTGCATTGGTTAAAAAAATTGATTTACCTGAAGTAAAAAGAGGATACCGAATCGATAAAATTCAACTCGGCCAGTATTCGTTTAAAGTCACTTCAGCCAAGAAGGTCAGCTTCAGGGGAATCAGCGGAGACCTGCCCGAACCAATTCTGCTGGGAATAGGTTCCGATATCCTGTCACAAGTTGTTTTGAGTGTGGATTATTCGAAACAGATCGTGATCATCAGCAAATAAATCTGCCTTGAAACACATAAATATGAAAACGAGGAAATGTTTACAATCTGTCATGTCTTCCCGTTTGGGATGAATTATTAAAATGAAAAATCTGGAGGGAAATATGAAACGGCTCTATGTTATCTCGATAGCACTTATAATTTTATTTGCCTGCGCTCCACAACAGGGACAGGAAAAAGACCCATCCCTGCTCACTCTTGAGCGGATTTACAGCTCTAATGAATTCAGGAGTGAGCGCTTTGGTCCAGCGCGCTGGTTGGAAGAGAGAAACGGCTACACGACTCTTGAACGGTCAAGATCAAATAAGGAGGGTCGAGACATAGTCCTTTATGACGCTGAGACCGGCGAACCGGAAATATTGGTGCCTGCCAACCGTCTCATCCCAAAAGGAGAGAAAGATCCACTGTCCATATCCAATTACGTTTGGTCTTCGGACGGACAGAAGCTTCTCATCTTCACGAACACCAAACGTGTCTGGCGGCAGAATACGCGGGGAGATTACTGGGTTTTAGATTTAAGCGACTGGAGTTTACACAAGCTCGGAGGAGATGCCGAACCTTCTACACTCATGTTTGCCAAGTTTTCTCCTGATGGGAATCGAGTTGGATACGTCGTTGAAAACAATGTCTATGTGGAGGATTTAAAAAACAACCGGATAACACAGCTCACACAAGATGGCTCCGAGACCATCATCAACGGCACCTTTGACTGGGTGTATGAAGAAGAATTCGGTCTCAGGGATGGATGGCGGTGGAGTCCGGATGGCAAATGGATCGCTTACTGGCAGCTTGATGCAGAAGGCATAAAGACATTTTACCTCATCAACAATACTGACTCCCTTTACCCGAAGCTCACGCCGCTCCAGTATCCTAAGGTAGGGGAAACCAACTCTTCGAGCCGCATTGGAGTGGTGAGTGCTGGAGGAGGGGAGACACGTTGGTTTGACTTGGAGGGAGATCCGAGGAATCATTACATTGCGCGGATGGACTGGGCATCCAACTCGGAGGAAGTCATTTTTCAGCGCTTGAACCGGCTTCAGAATACAATCTGGTTGATGATGGGCAATATCCAGAATGGAAAAGTGAGAACGATTCTGACCGAGCGCGACAAGGCCTGGGTGGAAGTGGTCGATGACCTGCACTGGCTGGATGACGGGAACTCTTTCACCTGGGTGAGTGAACGGGATGGTTGGAGTCATATCTATCTGGCTTCCAGGGCTGGAGCAGAGGTGAAGTGTTTGACTCCCGGGGAATATGATGTGGTCAGTATGCAGAGCATCGATGAGGAGGGAGGCTGGGTTTATTTCATTGCTTCACCGGATAATCCGACACAGCGCTATCTTTTCCGTGTGCCTTTGGATGGAGTAGGAGAGGCGGAGCGGATCACTCCCCAGGAGCAGAAAGGGAATCACAGGTACAGGATTTCTCCGGATTCGCGCTGGGCCTTCCATACTTTTTCCACGTTTGATGAGCCTTCAGTGACCGAGCTCGTGCGTTTGCCTGCGCATGAAGCGGTGCGGATTCTAGTGGAAAATTCAAATCTAAGGAAGAAGGTCCAGGCTCTTAAAAGACAACCTGTCGAGTTTTTCCGAGTGGATATCGGCAAAGGTGTGAACCTAGACGGCTGGTGCATGAAACCATATGATTTTGACCCGAACAAGCGCTACCCGGTGCTCTTTTATGTTTACGGAGAGCCGGCAGGAAGCACGGTCGGGGATAGATGGGGTGGAAACCGCTATCTGTGGCATCTGATGCTGACCCAGCAGGGCTATGTGGTCATGAGCGTGGATAACCGTGGGACTCGCGTTCCCCGTGGGCGGGAGTGGCGCAAGTGTATTTACCGCCAGATTGGAATATTGGCATCGGCTGACCAGGCTGCCGCATTGCGGGCCATCATCAAACGCTGGCCCTGGGTGGATTCCAACCGCATCGGGATCTGGGGATGGAGTGGAGGAGGCTCGATGAGCCTCAACGCCATATTCCGTTACCCTGACCTGTATAAAATGGCCATGGCCATAGCCTTTGTCAGCAACCAGCGCTACTATGACACGATCTATCAGGAGAGATACATGGGACTTCCGGAGGATAATGTGGAAGGCTTCAAGAACGGCTCACCCATCACTTTTGCCCATCAGTTGGAAGGGAACCTGCTTCTCATTCACGGAACAGGGGATGACAATGTCCACTACCAGAACTTCGAGGCCCTGGTGAATGAGCTGATCAAGCATAACAAGCATTTCACGATGATGTCTTACCCTAACCGGTCACATGGGATATCCGAGGGAGAAAACACCACCCGTCATCTGTATGAGCTGCTGACCAGGTATTTGAAAGAAAATTTATAGGGGACTCTTTACAAGCTAGAGAGCGTTTCAGCTGATCGATTCAGTTATTTATTTCAATCTTTTCTTTAGAAGATAGGTAACAAACGATTTCCCGTTAATCTTCGTGTATTTGAAATCCACATCGTCACCGAAAACCACGCCGTCAAAATTCACAGGTTCATAGAACTTCGTGTATTTGAAATCGACATTTCCCTTGAATTGAGTGTTCTCAAAAGTAACGCCTTCAGGGAATTTAGCGTATTTGAAATTTGTGAACTGTTGGAATGTGGTTTTGTCAAAATAGACGGGCTCAGGGAATTTCGTGTACTTAAAATTAGCCTCCCCATGGAAGATCGAACTTGAAAAACTGATATCTGTTGAGAATTTCGTGTACTTGAAATTGGCGGCCTCGTAGAAACTCGAACCTGAAAAGCTGACATCTGTTGAGAATCTCGTGTACTTGAAGAGAGCTTCTTTATGATATTGAGTGTTCTTGAAGTTAGCATCACTCTCAAATTTCACATACTTGAATGCAGATTTGCCCTGGAAATCGCATCCCTGAAAATCCACGTCTTTATAGAAGATGGTGTTGTGGGTTTCATTTTCATCTTCGTCGTGGACATAAGCGAGAACGTCTCCCTTGAAAACACAATTGATGAATGATACAGGGGACCTGACATGACACCAATAGGTTAAAGTGGAACCCTTACTCCAAACTCTGTTTCTCTTGGATTTTTCATCCAGTGTCACATCTTTGATGGATGTGAAGTCCAGATCACCCACGATTGTCGCATTTTTGTACTGGACGGCTTTGCCCGCATTGATCTGGTCGATGATCTGGCTTGCTTTGACCTGAGATTTGGCGAAAGTCAAACTCGGGATCAGCAGCAGAGTGGCGATGAATAGGATTGTAAAGGTTTTGACTGCTTTCATGTGTACCTCCTTATTTTTTCGACTCCTCCTCTTTATTCTTTGGTATAAAGATGCCATTTTACCTGTAGAGAAGTCCTTTTAGTTAATATACGAAATTAACAATAGAATTGTTTACATATGAAACCTACATTCCCTGTTTTAATCTGCAATAAACATGCCAATTTCGTCTTCTTGGCGTTTTCTAACACTGTGAAACATACAATGTATCATTTATTAACAATTAATGTTCGAACTCGAACAGAAATAAATATTCTCCATATCAACTTTGTCACAGAAAACAGCTAAGATTCTCTTGCTTTATAATTTAATCTTAATCCTTTTTCCTTGCATGATAAAGCACTTCCAAGGCATTTCAGGATTCAATATGTCACAATTTCCTTTGATATTCGTTTGAAAATATTATTTTGGCTGAAGAAAGAAGAAAAAATGGGGGAGTAAAGATTCAATTTTTCACTTTGGATTGTATCATGAATAGAAGTTTATTCTCGATGAGATTGAGCGTTCCTCTCCAACTGTTATGAGTGATCCTGAATGCGCCATTGATACATATTCACATCGATCGAGATTGTCACGGGCTTTTTGTCATTTCGCCATGAGACAACGCATACTCGCGTTCAAAATCTATCTGCTCCTTCAGCTTTTCTGCTCGGAACCTGTGGACAGGATCACGGCTGTGACGAAGAAGGAGTTCCTCGATGGTTTCAGCCAGCGTAAAATTACGCGCTTGGATGGCTGAGTCCGCAAAATAAAACAGTTTCTCAATATACATGTCGACTGCCTTGGGAACTTTTTCAATATGCTCCAGGAGATTGCGGATCTGGGATTCCTGTCCATGTTGAATGGGCGCTCCACCTCCTCGCACGTAAATGGCCCTAAACGCTCGAGTCACATAGAGATACTGCACCTCGTAGATTTCGGGATGCGCTTTGGCCAGATTCTCTAACAGACGCCGCCTTTCATCGGTGTCTTCTGTGGTCAAGGCTTCCGAGACGGTCGTGCGAATTCCAGGCTGGCGGAGTAGTGACTCCACAACCTGTTGGTCTTCACTCGGCTCTCCGTCCTCATAGGAAGCGAGTTCTTTAAACGTGGCATAGAGTGCTGGCCAGTCCTGCAGTTCCATCAGGATGGAAGCGCGCGCTTTTAGAATCTTAATGTGTTCAAATTCTGCAAGGTTCTCCCTGTTGGCCAGATCATGCAGCAGTACCAAGGCTTTCTCCTGCTGATTCAATTTTTGCAAACACAGTGCTACCTGATAGCCCCATCGAACCTCGTTCTTTGTCTCATACAGGCTTTTATAAAGGTCATAGGCTTTATCGTATCGCCTACGATTCCAGAGCCGTCGGGCTCTCCTTTCTATGTCAGGATTCCTATCTCCCAGTTTGGGGCAGCATTCTTTGCTGTAGGCTCCCCAATACGCGGCATCATAATAATTGCCGGCACGTACCCTGGTTTCGACATCCACTTCCACATTCTCGAGAAATTGTTTCCACTCGGTATCTAACTGTGAAATGTCTTTTCCGAACACATGTTCGTAATCCGGGCTCTTCTGGAATTCCTGGAATTTGTCCATTCCATAGGTGTAGATCAAGAAGCCGATAAATGATGCAGCCGAATCATAGGCGATCATTTCTTCTACCTTCCAGAAGCCAAAAAATGACATGAAGTCAGCGGCTGACGGGAGCTTGCCTGATTTCAACGCGCCTGTATGATGCCTATGCGCTTCGGGCAGCCAGACCAGCTCATCTTGGTAAGCCTGGGCCAGTCCTTCCACGATTCCTCGGTTAAACCACACTGTGAACTTTGGATGGAAGCCAGCTTGATGAAGGGCATGCACCAGTTCATGATAGAAAGTCCTCGTCGTCGCCGTGGAATAGACGATGCAGATCATATTGATCGAGGCGTGAGCCGCTCCAATTCCTGTTAAACGTTTTAAGTGGCTGTAATTCTCAAAAAGGTAGACGTCCACAGGTTTCTTGGGAGATGTGTTCCAGTGAGTGGATAAACGATGCCAGTACCATTCCGCATCGCTGGCGATGGCCCCGACGCTGTCCTCTGCATTTCCTCCCGGAGCGTAGAAAAAATTGAAGTGTTCTGTTCTGTGGATTTCGTGGAGCTCGCTGTGAAGGGTAGCGCGTCCCCAGCCTAATCCGATGTAACTTCCTAAAAATAGTGCTGATGCGAGAACAAGGGCGCTGCTGAGAAGGGCCTTGCGACGGAAATGCTGCACTTCTTTCTGGTATCCGGAACCTCCATTTAGCCATTTTCGGCCGAACCGCCACAGCCCTAAATGCCAGAGACAGTATGCGAGAATCACGACGAATAGGCGTTGATAGAAATGAATCTCCGGAATGGCCATCCCGACACGCTGGTCAAACGCCAGAGGATCACCGATGATGAAATCGACGCCGCGCGCACCTTTAATGAACTGCAGAAGGTCCTGGGCAATAGATAATATAATGATCAGCAAAACCATTCCCCAAGACTTGAGCCAGCCCCAGCCGCGCATGCCGACCAGAATTCCTCCAACTCCAGCCCAGGCTGCAACTGGCAACCAGGTGACCCAGAAGAAGGGGACACCCCTATGGAATAAGCAATCCCAGGAAACAACGTTGGCGATATACATCACTCCCATTGTGAGCAGGCCCATGACCACGATTCCAGTCAGCAACACTAGAAATGCTCCGCGCATGTGCTCGACGGGCGACACGCTTCGGGACTTCTTGACAACTTTTTTCACTGTCCAACGGGCCAAAAAGAAAAGCCCAACGCCAGTCAATAAGGTGTACAGCTGAGTGAATTCATGCGTGAGGATGTGTAGAGGAGTGGACAACTGGCCTAGCAGGGGAAACGCAAGACCGACCACTGCACACAAGACAAGGACGACCCACCAGTGGGAGGGGATGGCTTTTATTCCGCCTTTTTTGATTTGTCTGAATTTCTCTGTTATTCCGATGTTCTTCCAGAATTTCACGAACGTTGGGAATTGGATTTTAGGCTTGGAAGTTCTTATTTTTGTTTTGAGGTTATTATCCATCGCTCTCCCTTGTGTGGCATATATTATAGGGAAAGTTTGGAGTCGAAGCAAAACAATTGGCTTTCGTTTGACTCTTTTAAAAAATACACAGGAGACGAATAAAAAGTGGAGAGGTACTTTTTGTTTTCTTTTTTGGTGAATTGAATTATCCATATCCGTATATATCATCAGGCATGGTATTTTTATCCCGTACTCACCTTATTCAACATAGATATCACTTAACAAGGCAAACCTAACTTGTTATCATATAACAAGATAGATAATTATTTTGGCGCTGAAATGAAGATATCCACTTTTTGCTTTGGCCTTTTCCTTCTTCTAGTATCGTGTTATTCAAGTCCTGTGCTTATTCCTGAAAAACTTCCCAAGGACATCCCGTACAGAATTGTCGCTAAGTATCCCCATCCACCGGGTTCTTTCACCCAGGGATTAGTTTTTGAAAATGGGTATTTGTATGAAAGCACAGGACGCTACGGCCTCTCAAGACTTCGAAAGATAAGGCTCGAGACCGGAGAAATTCTCCAAGAATTCTCGCTCTCTCCGAACGTTTTTGGCGAGGGAATCACGATTTACAAAGACAGAATTATTCAGCTGACGTGGCATTCTCAAATTGGATTCGTGTATGACAAAAAGAGCTTTCGGCTTCTGGGTTCCTTCCGGTATCCGGCTCGAATGGAAGGATGGGGAATCACGACTGATGGAGAACACCTGATAATGAGTGATGGTTCGAACAGGCTTTACTTCTTGGATCCGGATTCGTTCAGGGTAAGAAGAACGTTGGAGGTGGTTGACAACAAAAGACCAGTTCATAACGTCAATGAGCTGGAGTATATAGAAGGAGTCATTTATGCAAACGTCTGGCAATCTCCAAAAATAATTAAAATAGATCCCCGTTCTGGACAGGTGACAGCCAGAATTAATTTTAGCGGGATTGTTCCCAAGGAGTATAGAAGTCACACGGATTATGTTCTGAATGGTATTGCCTATGATCCTGGAAGGAAGAGGTTATTTGTTACGGGAAAGATGTGGCCTTATGTTTATGAGGTAGAGCTTATCCAAGACGAAATAAAAAAACAATGATCGGGCTGATTTGTTTCTGGGGGAGTTGATGGGATTGGATGAGTATTTAACGAGTTGAAGAGTATTTTTAGCTTAAGCTCCCAAGACTCTGGCAGAGAATCCTTAAAAAGGAAAGAAATAAGGTCGCCATAGATTTTGATTCAATGAGGATGACTCAAAATGGATTTAGTCCTGTACGAAGACAATATCAAATATGACTTCTGGGTGAAGATTGCTCTGGCTTTTCCAGTCGTTTTGCTGATTGCCATGGGATTATTATTTTATATAGATGCCCATTACAAAGATGTGATCCCCAGCGAACCTGCAAAAGATTCAGGCATGGGAGCGATCGTTCTCTTTGCGGCGGCTCCTTTTATTCTGCTTGTGTATTGGATGGTCCTTCCGAGGAAGATCTTTGTTCTTCAAGACAGGATCAGGCTGAAATTTGGCCAGTTTTACTGGAACATTCCTTTTGAGACGGTCGAGTCAGTCAAAGCATCCAGGGGAATAGCCGCTTGGAGTTACTGCAGTTCCATCACATGCTACAGAACTCAAATAGAAATAGCCAGGAAGAATAGAGGGAATATTAGAGTCTCACCGAGCAACCGCGATCAATTTTTGGATTCTGTGCATAGAGCTCTATCCGATTGGGAACGGATACGCGGTGCTCACATTGTCGAGTAATCCCTGATTTTTTATTTAGAAATTCGAGTGACCTTCCATTGACCGTGATAAAAGAATCCGGATTCTTCTCTGCGCGACCGGAAAGTGCCTTCAATGGTGTCGCCTTTCAGCACTCCATCAAAGAAGGTTAGGAGAGTCACTTTGTTATCCGGATCCCAGTAAGGATCGAGCTTTCCGCTCACTCTTCCTTGACTGATCTGGACGAAGTTAATCTTCAACACTTCTATAGAGCGTGTGACGGCTTTTGGTTTGCCTGTTTGAGAAACTGGCTGGAAAGGCATCTGAGAGCCGCGAGGGATCATTATGACTTCGCCGGATGCTGAGTTTTCGCCTGCAATAAGCTTGAACTCAATCGATCCGCCTCTGCCCAGGCCCTTGCTGTAGTATTCACCTTTCCATTCACCTGTGAGCAAAGCCAGGTCAGCTTCTTCCCCTTTTACGGAGACAGGTTGGATGATCGAGCTGCAGGACCAATTAAGAAGCGCACACAGGAATACTATTCCGAACAAACTCAAAGTAATGGGATTGTGCATGTGACTTCTTGAACTCATTGAGAATTTCTTGCGCATGTTCTCTCTCCTTAATCGAACTATCTTAGATAATAATACGGAAGAAATTGGCTTTTGGTTCGTGGGGATTGATTTTTTTACCTATAAATTCCTTCTCTTGGTCCAAAGGAAAAAAGGACGAGGCGGTCTCTTATTCATTATTTCAGTATTCATCAAACGGCTCCATCTTGCATTTTTTCTCATGAATTGGTAATCTTTTGCCCAAATAAATTGAAAAGGGGACAGAAATCTTTTTTAAATAAATGAAGAAAAAACCTCTCACCAGGGATACAATTCGGTATCTTGAAGAAGTACTCAAGGAGCCGAAGCCAGGTCTGGATGCCCAGTTGATAATGATGCCTCATCCCAGGCCTGGGAACAGGATATACACTGAGGTTGAAGATTCGTGCCTCAAGGCTGGAGTCCTCATACTGCTTTATCCCTTGAATGAAAGGCTCCATGTCGTTTTCACTAGACGGACATCTCGAGTCGATTTCCATCAATCCCAGATTTCCTTCCCAGGAGGACAGCAGGAGCAAGACGAAAGCTTCAAAGAAGCGGCTATCCGGGAGGCTCACGAGGAGGTGAACATTCCTCCAGATTATGTCCGAATTCTTGGGGAGTTAACGCCGCTCTATATCCCTCCGAGCAACTACTGCGTTTATCCGGTGGTGGGTGTTGCAGATGAGCGGCCGGATTTCCAGCCTTCAGAGCTTGAAGTGGAAGAAGTGATCGAAATCCCTCTGGATCACCTGCTGAATCCTGAAAATATCCGGAGAGAGACGTGGCACTATAAAGGCAGGGATATCGAAGTCCCTTTTTATTTTTTCAAAGGGGATAAAATCTGGGGAGCCACAGCCATGATCCTGTCAGAATTGATAGAATTGTTCAAAAGATTTACCGATATGTAATAAACAAAAAAAAATGGGGACAGTCCCCAATTATTGATACGCTTTTTCGGGGGGTTCAAACAAATTGCATAATAAATTGTATTTTAACTGTGCATATGAATAGCATATAAATGACTTGACATAATGATTAAATAATTTATAATATATTGTGCATCAGGTCTGAGGGAGATAAATTATGAGAACGACTGTTACAATAGATTATGATGTTTTAGAAGAGCTAATGAAAGAGACAAAAGCGCGGAGCAAAGCGTCTGCTGTAAAGGAAGCCGTCCGTGACTATCTCAAAAGACAAAAATTGAAGAAGATTAAATCATTTAAAGGTCAACTTGATTTTGAGGCAGATGAGATAAGACATCATGAGCGCTGAAAAAATTCTAATTGATACTTCAGTTTGGATCGAGTATTTCCAGAACAAGTCCTCTACCATTACTGAAAAAGTCGACAGGATTCTTGATGAGGATAAAGTCTGTGTTCCAAAAATCGTTATAGCGGAATTGATGCGGGGGGCAAAATCGACAAAGGAACTTTCGATAATCGGAGATTTTATCGAGGCTTTTAACGTTATTGACAAGAGCGAAGATACCTGGATAAAGGCGGGGAGACTATCTTACAATCTCAAAAAAAAGGGAAAGAAAATTCATCTACTTGATTGCTATATCGCTGTGATTGCCCAGGAAAATGGATGCAAAATTTTCACTCTCAACCGGCATTTTCAAGACATCAAAAAGATTATTGATATTTCTTTGTTTGAATAGCCAGGATATATCTAGCAAATCTCTGTCCTTTGAATATTTTTAACAATCATTCAAAACACTTTAATTAAAAAGAATCAAAAAAATTTTCATTATTCTTGGAAGTATCTTATATGTTTGTTAGACTTGCTTTGATAAAACATGGTCATCATTAAAACTCTCATTTTTACTCTTCTCTTGCCCGGTGTATTTTTAGTCCTGGTTCCGTACTTTCTGCTGTCTTCATTTGGAGACAGATTTGCAGTGGATATCGGCAGCATCCGGTTCATTGGCCTAATTCCAATGCTTTTTGGTGTCTTCGTGTATATCCGGTGTGCATGGAGCTTTGCCTTCAAGGGAAAGGGGACTCCGGCTCCAATCGACCCACCAAAGAAGCTAGTCATGCAAGAGCTGTACAAGTATGTGAGGAATCCGATGTACATTGGAGTCCTGCTCATTCTTATCGGAGAGGCGATTTTATTTGCCTCCTTATTACTTGGTTTGTATGCACTATTGATGTTTATGTGTTTTCACCTGTTTGTTGTTGCCTACGAAGAGCCCGATCTCAGGGCCAAGTTTGGAGATTCGTACAGGAGATACTGTGATTCTGTTCCGCGTTGGATTCCTCGAAGAAAAAAAACGAAAAAGCAAACAGAATAATAGACCGCTCAAATTTTCCTGCATTTTGGATATTTTTACTTGCTTTAGCGCATTATCTCTTAGATCGCGTAGCCATCTATGCCTTTTTTCGTAAGAATTTATTTCGCGATTAGTGTATAATTGAGCGCCTGAGAATCGGGCCATCAGTCATGAGCATTTAGGCCCCTACAGAAAACTCCAAATAAAGGAGAGGGATATGGAGGGTAAAAAAACAATAACCCGCAGGGACTTCATCAAAGGAGCCATTACTGCCACGGCTGCATTCACAGTTATCCCACGCTCTGTTCTTGGAGGGCAGGGATACACAGCGCCGAGTGACCAGTTGACCAAGGCAGTCATCGGTGTTGGCAGCATGGGGCGAGGGCACCTGAATTATCCTGGAGCCAGACTCCTGGCAGTGTGCGATGTCGATGAGAATCATCTGAAAAAAGCGTTGGAGATCGGGGGGCCTGGAGTCAAAGGGTATAAGGATTTCCGGGAAGTCCTGGAACGCTCTGATATTGATATTGTGCATATCCCGACTCCGCCCCATTGGCACGCCCTCATTGCTGTGGCGGCGGCTGAAGCCGGAAAGGATATCTGGTGCGAAAAGCCGATGACACGGACCATCGGCGAAGGACAGAAGGTTGTGGAAGCCGTTCAGAAGAACGGAAGAATATTTCGGCTGAACACCTGGTTCCGGTTTCGGGACCGATATTATGGTTTCGGCACGACTGTGAAGCCGATTAAAAAGATTGTTCAGAGTGGTCTGCTGGGCTGGCCTCTTAGAGTCACAGTCAGCGGCATAACTGGTTTTGATTGGAAATTTTACTGGAGTGGGAAGACTGACTTGAAACCTCAATCCGTGCCTAAAGAGTTGGATTACGAATTCTGGCTGGGCCCGGCTCCTTATAAACCTTATCATCCTCACAGAGTCCATGGTTCATTCCGCGGATACTGGGATTATGATGGGGGCGGCCTTGGAGATATGGGTATGCACTATCTGGACCCGGTTCAGTACCTCCTGAATAAAGACCACACCAGCCCTGTTGAGATCGAGACAGATTGTCCACAGCAGCATCCGGATGCCTGCGGCGCCTGGCGTTGGATTCGTTTGAGATATGCAGACGGCTGCGAAATCGTCCTCGACGGAGAAAACAGGGACAAAAACGCCCCTTTTATCCAAGGCCCTGACGGAAAATTATTCAGAGGACTTGAGTCAGATATTCCTGGGCTCAAGGAGAAATTAGTCGCACTTCCAGACCCAGAGCCGCAGGTAACAGACTTTTTCGAGGCAGTCAGGACCAGGAAAAAATTCGCTCTGAATGAAGAGAATGGACACCGCTCCTGCACCATCGTTAATCTGGCCAAGATTGCGGTGCGCCTGGGGAGGCCCCTTCGCTTTGACCCGGTTAAACAGCTGTTCATCAATGATGAGGAAGCCAACCGTTTCATTCATCAGCCCATGCGGGCTCCATGGCAGATTTGAGAAATGACATCCATTTCAGGAGAAATTGGAATGAGAAATTCTAGATTAGTGAAAAATAGAGTTTCAATTATTGTGTCACTGCTGGTTTTATGTTTTTTCACCTCTTCAGTCTTGGGACAAGAGGATTTACGGACGCTGAAGACCAAGGTGGCTGACACACTGGCCAAGTTTCCCGCTCAGACCACTGAAGAACGAGATCTACTGGCTTCTGAAATTGTTCAGCTCGGATCAGAAGGCATACAGGAGATCTGTCGGATGCTTGTGCCTCCAGGAACAGGAGATGACACCCAGGTCCGGTTTGCGCTTAACGGCGTGGCCGTGCATGTCAACCGTGGAGGTGCTGAGGGAGAACGTGAGATGTTTGCTCTGTCGCTTCTTGAATCTCTGGAAGCTGCCCGAGACAATGAAGTCAAGGCGTTTTTAATCCGTCAGCTTCAGATAGCTGGTAGGGGAGAGGCAGTCAAACCTCTCAGTCAGTTACTCAAGGATAGAAGACTGTGCGAACCGGCGACTCAGGCATTATTGGCTATCCGCACTCCTGAAGTCGAGAAAGTCTTATTGAAGTCACTTGGTGTGGTATCCGAGGAAAAAAAAGCGACGATTATCAAGGCGCTGGGAGAGTTGGGCAGTCAAAAGGCAGTCAAGAAGATCATTAAATATTCTGAAAGTGGAGACGAGAACCTTCGCAGTGTCGCTTTATACGCCCTGGCGAATATTGGCGATCCTCGCTCAGAAAAAGTCTTGGATAATGTGAGCGTGACGGCTCCTGCGTACGAGAGGATTAAGGCCCCTTCCATTTATCTGCTTTATGCACAACGGTTGGCTGAAGCAGGGAGCCGTGAGACGTGTGTAAGGATCTGCCGGAAGATGATTGAAAACTACACCGCCCCGCAAGAAAGTCATATCCAGAGTTCCGCATTGAGTATTCTTGTCTCAGTTCTGGGAAAAAATGCTCTTGATGATTTGCTGGACGCTGTGCACAGTCCCAATAAGGAATTTCGCTGGAGAGCACTCGAGTTGGCCAATACGATTGAGGAAGAGGAGGCAACAGCTGTTTGGATAAGAAAAATGGAAAACGTCTCGCCTGAAGTTCAAGCGGAGATAATCGCTATGCTCGGGCACCGAGGGGATGAATCAGCTCTTCCGGTCATTCTAAAAAGTTTGCAGAACGAAGAGATAATCGTCCGTCTGGCTGCAATACCTGCAGCAGCCAAGTTGGGGGGATTCAATGTTCTTGAGAATCTGCTGGGCCGCTTACAGACCGATCAGGATGAAGAGGCCAGGGCTGTGAAGCTGGCTCTCATGGGTTATTCGGCCGATCAGGTGGTGCCTCGAGCAGTTGAGGCCTTTGATGGAATGCCTCCACTGGGCCGTATTATTTTAATAGAGATCCTTGCCGAACGGGAGGCCATAGAACATGTGGATGTAGTGTTCACTGAGACAAAGAGTGAGCACAAAGAAATCCGTTTGGCAGCTCTGGCCGGACTTGAACCTCTAGTCAGCGAGAATGACCTGCCGCGCTTGATCAAGCTTCTTGTTGAAACCGATGACAGTGAAGAGATATCGCTCATTCAGAATGCGGCAGTGGTCAGCGCCAACCAGATTCCTGTTCCTGATTTACGGGCGGATTTGTTCTTGGGGACGCTGGCAGGTATCGAAGGGGCTAAGCGAGTGGATTTGTTCAGGCCTCTGTCGAGAATTGGAGGCGAAGAAGCTCTTCAAGTCGTTGTCAAGGAGACTCAAAGCGAAGATGAAATCATTCAAGATGCGGCTGTGCTCACTCTATCCGAATGGCCGGATTTGAGTGCTGCGGATGAGCTTTTCGAGATCTGCCAAAGCACGAAAAATACGGAGCACATCCAGTTAGCCATCCAGGGCTTTGTCCGCTTGGTGAATGATTCGGACCTGGATGATTGGGGAAAACTATCTCTATTGAAGAAAGCTCTGGAGATCCAGATGGGAGCCGAGGAGAAAAAAATTGTTCTTGCCGGTTTAGGGAATGTCAAAATCCGTGCATCCTTAAATCTAGTGGCGCCATTTTTAGCTGATCCGGAGCTGAAAGAAGAAGCGGCAATCGCCGCTTTTAGGATCGTATCTCCTCGGAGAGGTGAGAAGACCGGATTGTCAGGCCCTGATGTGATAACGGTACTGAAGAAAGCAGCGGGGAGTATTGAAGACGCTTATGATAAAGAGCGGCTCGAGAGGTACATCGAAACTCTTTTGAAACAGGAAGGATTCGTGCCGCTTTTCAATGGAAAGGATCTCAGCGGATGGAAGGGGCTGGTTAAGGACCCGCCAAGCCGGGCGAAGATGACGCCCGAAGAGCTGGAAGAAGCCCAGGCAGAAGCGGATGAGGATATGCGGCTGCACTGGAAAGTCGTGAATGGAATCCTTGTTTTTGACGGCAAAGGGCACAGCCTCTGCACTGCCAGAGACTACAAGGATTTTGAGATGTTTGTCGACTGGAAGATTGAAAAAGAAGGAGACAGCGGCATATATCTGCGTGGGTCACCACAGGTTCAGATCTGGGACACAGCTCAGTGGCCCGAAGGTTCGGGAGGACTTTACAACAATAAAAAAGGCCCGAGCAAGCCGCTCGCAGTCGCTGATTATCCCATCGGTGAATGGAATAGCTTCCGGATCAAGATGGTTGGTGAACAAGTCACAGTCTATTTGAATAGTGTGCTGGTTGTGGATAACGTAGTGATGGAGAATTACTGGGAACGGGACAAACCGATCTACCCGATCGGTCAGATCGAACTTCAGGCACACAGCACGCCGCTTCATTTCCGGAATATTTACATCCGTGAAATCACTCCGGCTGAAGAACCTCGGAAGGTGAGCGATGAAGAGATTGCTGAGGATTTTGTGCCGCTATTTAATGGTGAAGACCTCACAGGCTGGGTGGGAGATACGGTCGGCTACGTGGCTGAAGAAGGAAAGATAGTCATTTACCCCAAGCGAGGGAGCGGGAATCTGTACACGGAGAAGGAATACAGCGATTTTGTGTTGCGGTTCGAATTCAAGCTCACGCCAGGCGCAAACAACGGGCTGGGGATTCGTGCTCCGCTGAAGGGTGATGCGGCGTATGTGGGCATGGAGCTCCAGATCCTGGATAATACAGCGCTTATTTATCGAGACCTTAAGCCCTATCAGTATCACGGCTCTATCTATGGTGTTGTCCCGGCCAAACGCGGTTATCTGAAATCAGTAGGGGAGTGGAACTATCAAGAAGTCATTGCCAAAGGGACGCGGATCACAGTCAACCTCAACGGCGTGACGATCGTGGATGCGGATATCCAGGAAGCTATCGAGAAGGGCACAATAGATGGAAGGGAACATCCGGGATTGAAGAGGACTGCGGGGCATATCGGCTTCCTCGGCCATGGCTCGCATGTGGAATTCCGCAACATCCGCATCAAAGAATTGAAATAGAAATTGGGGATGTTCTCCAAATCAAAATAATTAAATACAATCATCCTGAAGCTTTGGGTATCTTTGGCGAAGATAGCTTTAAGGATTGAATGGATAAAGAAGAAGGCTTGTGATTCATGTCTTATTCGAGACGAGAGTTCATAAAAACCCTGGGAATCGGAGCCGCAGCTCTCACGACTCCCTGGCCGAGGGGAAAATCTCGTTCCAGGTCCAATATCATTCTCTGCATCACTGATGACCAGGGCTTTGGAGACCTTGGATTTCACGGAAACCCAGACATCCAGACTCCGGTATTGGATCAACTGGCTCAACAAAGCGTCCGTTTCAGTCATTTTTATGTCTCACCTGTGTGTGCGCCAACACGAGCCAGCCTCATGACTGGAAGATATTCTTTGCGCACCGGAGTCTACGACACTTATAACGGTGGAGCCATTATGGCCGCAGAAGAAGTAACTATAGCTGAAGTGCTCCGCTCGGCAGGATATGCAACAGGGATCTTTGGTAAGTGGCATCTCGGTGACAATTATCCTTTTCGGCCCCAAGACCAGGGCTTCGAGCGTTCGCTCGTCCATCTAGGCGGAGGGATCGGCCAGGTCGGGGACTTCAGGAATTACTTCAAGTTTGATAAATCCTATTTTGACCCGGTTCTCTCAAAGAATGGTGTCCCGGTTCAAACTCATGGCTACTGTTCGGATGTGTTCACCGACGCGGCCATAGACTTCATCGAAGAAAACAGGAAAAGGCCCTTTTTTCTCTATCTATCTTTCAACGCTCCCCATACGCCGCTACAGGTCCCTGATGAGTATTACTTTAAATACAAGGAGCTTGACCCATCCCCGGACAAATATGCGCATAAAGGACAGCCCATTCCTCAGATGAGCGATAGAGACAAGGATGCGGCACGAAAAGTCTATGCTATGGTTTCTAATATCGATAATAACTTGGGCCAGCTGCTGCGCAAAGTTGAATCGCTCGGCCTGGATTCCAATACTGTAGTGATTTTCCTGACAGACAACGGGCCTCAGCAGAATAGGTACAGAGCAGGGCTCAGGGGGCGGAAAAGCAGTGTGTATGAGGGAGGGATCCGGGTTCCCTGTTTCATGCGCTTTCCCGGCCAATTACCTGACAATTTGACGGTCAACGTTCCTACCGCCCATATCGACATGTTTCCGACCATCCTGGACTTGTGCGGTATTCCACTATCCAAAGATACTGAAGTCGATGGAAAAAATCTTCTTCCCCTGATACGCAAACAGAAGGTTGGCTGGGCCAACCGTTCTCTATTCTTCCACTGGCAGCGGGGATTTCCTGAACCTTACCGGAATGTTGCAGTCAGGAAGGGAGAATTTAAGCTGGTGGGCCATTCCTCTTATTCAGCAGGACTGGAAGATTTTGAGTTGTTCAATCTGGAGAAAGACCCGTATGAGCAGAAAAACATTCAATCCAGTCATCCCGCCATCGTCAAGGAATTAAAGAAGGAATTCGATGGTTGGTATGAAGAAGTAATAAAAAGCCCACACCTTACTCAGATTCAGAGGATAAAGCTGGGAACACGCCACGAGAATCCAGTCATCTTGAACAGAAATGATGCCAAAGGAAGCCAGGGAATCTGGGCCCAGGATAAGATCTATGGCTACTGGGATGTTGCAGTCGAGGCGAAAGGCCAGTATGATTTCACTTTCCGTTTCAGGGAGAAGATTGGACGGAAAGGAGTGATGAAGCTTCGTCTGGGAACTATTCAGAGGAGTTTGGAAAACGCGGATACAGAAGCACTGACTCTAGAGATGAAAAACATCCCTCTGGAGAAAGGACATTACAGACTTGAGCCCTGGTATCGAGCTGAGGGGGGAAATTATTTTCCTTTTTATGTCGAAGTAAAGAAAAGGGGCTTATAAGAAGAATTTTAATTGATTTTGTTTTATTTTTTTCTTCGTGGCAATTTCACTCATCTTTGCCCAGTCAAATTTCTTAATCAATTTTTCTCCTTCGCGGTCTATTATTCCCTCATAGAAGATGAAAAACACGGCTCCTGTCCGCTTCTGTTGGGGAGGTTCCTGGAGCAAAACAATGCACATGCCGGCTCTGATAATTCTTCATAATTCACTCTTTATATGACTGTGGGAGATCTATAAGTACGGAAAATCGTAAAAATTTTTTGATTCTTGTCATCCATTTGTACTAAAATCCGTATATATACATAGAGGAGACCCAATGAAGGACTTAACGCTTACAGAAGAAATCGTATTGCTGGCTGTTTGGAAACTGAAAGAGAACGCCTATGGAGTGGCGATAAGAAAAGAGTTGTCTGAGTCCACGCACAGGATTTTTCCTTACGGGACTCTCTACAGTGCATTAGATAAGCTCACGAAAAAAGGACTGATCACAAAATCTTCCAGTGATCCCCTACCCAAGAGAGGTGGACGAAGACGGTATTACTATTCCATAATGCCCCAAGGGATTTCGGCTTTAAAAACAGCCTTGGAACTCAAAAGATTGATTTGGGACAGAAAGACAATCCTGGCCTTGAATAAAAATTAGCTCTATGAAAAACCAGAATTTAAAACCTCCCAGAATCGCCGAGTGGATCCTCAGAAGAATTGCGAATAGGGGAGAGAGTGAGGTGATTGGAGGTGATTTGGAGGAGGAATACAGGGAGACTGTTGAGAAAAAGGGGATTGGCCGGGCTCGGTTATGGTACTGGACTCTTGTTCTTGTTTCAACGCCCTCATTTATAAGGAACCATGTTTACTGGAGCACTCAAATGTTCAGAAATTACATGAAAGTTGCTTTACGAAATATCAAGAGGCACAAAGGGTATTCCTTTATCAATATTTTCGGTTTAGCCATCGCCATCGCTGCTGCGTTCCTGATATTTCTCTTCGTTTCTTTTGAGTTGAGCTATGACAGATTCCACGAAAATTCTGACCGGATATACCGCGTAAGGAATGATCGAATTTATAGTGATATCCATGATAAAAGCTCTGGCTGTCCTCCAGCCTTGGGCCCCACGCTGAAAGAGGAATTTCCTGAAATCATTGAGTCAGCAAGAGTCTACCCTGCACGCTTTATGAGCAATATTGTTTCCTACGACCCGAGCGATAGTTATGTACAAACTGTTCGATTTAAACTCAAAGGATTTGAGGATGCAGGAAAAGTTTCCGTTATCGGATTTTTTAATAACTGGGATAAAGACCGGAATGTATTTCACAGAAAAGGGGATTACTGGGAAAGCCAGGTTATGTTTCCCCCGGGAAGATACGCTTATAAATATGTCGTGGATGATAAAGAGATTCTCGATCCGGATAACCCGAACCAAGTGACCTATGAATCCGGAACTTATTCCCTGCAGATTGTTAAAGAACAGGGTTCTCCTTCCAGGATGATCACATTTTACGAGGAAAAAGTTTTTTATGCCGAATCGACATTTTTAAAGATGTTTTCCTATCTGCTGAATAAAGGTTTTCCTGAATCTGCCCTCGAAGAACCGAATACCGTCGTCATTTCCGAATCAATCGCGAGGAAATATTTTAGAGATGAAGATCCAACAGATAAGATGCTCATCCTGACTAACCAGTATGGAACACATCTTTGCACGATTACCGGTGTATCTAAGGATGTGCCAGAAAATTCCCACATAAAATTTGACTTTCTGCTTTCCTATAAAACCCTGATCCAGAAGAATAGTCAGGCCGCCCACTATTGGGGATGGAACATGTTTTATACATATGTTTTGCTCTCTCCCACTGCAAATCTCCAATCTTTAGAATCCAAATTGCCGGCATTCGTTGAAAGACACGAACTCTCTGGAAATGACTATAAAAGGGAATTCATCCTCCAGCCTCTCAGAGACATTCATTTGTCTTTAAGTCTCAGGTGGGAACCAGAAAGTGTCGGTAATGCCAGGGCCGTTTATTTTTTAACCGTAATCGCTCTCTTCATCATGCTCATAGCCTGGGTGAATTACATTAATCTCTCTACAGCCAGGTCAATGACCAGAGCCAAGGAAGTCGGGATAAGAAAAGTCGTGGGCTCCCATCGAATGCAGCTCATCAAGCAATTCATCTATGAGTCTGCGCTGGTGAACATCCTGGCGGTCATTTGTGGCCTAGGATTTGTTCTGATTTTCTTGCCCTCTTTCAGTCGACTCACAGGTTTACCTCTGTCTTTATCGCAGGGGGCTCATGCCTGGCTCTGGCTGGCCGCAGCCATTTTACTGGGCGCTGTGCTTTCCGCGCTCTATCCGGCTCTTGTCCTATCAGCATTTGTGCCCGTCACCGTCCTCAGAGGTATCCACAGTCACTCATCTAAAGGAATGAATTTTAGGAAGGGCTTAGTGATTTTTCAATTTGCGATTTCTATCATTCTAATCGTGGGAACGTTGACTGTCTCTAAGCAGCTTTCGTTCATGCGGAACCAAGATCTCGGAGTGAATATTGAGCAGACCGTGGCATTGAGAATCCCCGGTGCCATGGCTTATTCGACTGATCGAGTCAACAGGTTTAAAAGAGCGCTGCTCGATTACCCATTAATCAAGTCTGTCAGCGCCTCATCGACGATTCCCGGAGAAGAATACTCCAGTGCGGCCAGTGGAATCAGGCCCTTAAACAGCGATCCTGAGGACGGTAAAAGATGTTTTTTCATCACAGTGGATTATGAATATTTTGATTTTTACGGAATCGAGCTGTTAGCGGGCAGGAAGTTTTCAAAAAATTTCAGTGCGGACATGGATGCGGCTATATTGAATGAAGAAGCAGTGAAAATGTTTGGATATGAAAGCCCGGAGAAATCCTTGAACCAAAAAATATTACTCGGGGGACTCGGGGAGCAAATCATAGAAACGGTTGGTGTCATTAAAAATTACCACCACAAATCATTAAAAGATAGTCTGCAGCCGGTTATTTTTACTTTGACCGAAGGCGACCCCAACGGCAGGAATAACTATTTTTCAGTTAAATTGGATACACAGAATTTACCCCACACACTCTCTCTGGTTAGGGATAAATGGGAAGATGTCTTTCCCGGGAAGCCGCTTGAGTATTTTTTCATTGATGAATCCTTCAACAATCAGTACAGGTCCGATCAGCAGTTCGGGAATGTCTTTGGATTGTTTGCGGCTTTCTCTGTTTTTATATCCTGTCTTGGCTTGTTCGGACTGGCGGCTTTCATGGCCGAACAACGGACCAAGGAAATAGGGATTCGCCGGATTCTCGGTGCCTCAGCATCAGGAATTGTTTTTCTGTTATCCAAAGAATTCACAAAATGGGTCCTGGTTGCCAACATTATTGCCTGGCCTGTGGCATTTTATGCCATGAACAGATGGCTTCAGAACTTTGCTTACAGAACTAGCATGGGAGTGGGAATATTTATCCTTTCAGGATTGCTGGCTTTTCTCATCGCTGTCATCACAGTCAGCTATCAATCTATTAAAATTGCCATCACCAATCCCGTTGACTCTCTCAGATATGAATAGAGGATTTTGCCTCGAATGCTGTCCTGATAAAAATAAAAGGACCTTTTGAACTTTTCCGTATCCCGCTGCATTATCTTCTAATCTAATTTGGAAAATGCAGACCTGCACTATTTTTTAATTGGTTTTAAGACTACCCATCAATAATTATTTATTTTAAATAAAGTTAAAAAAAGCTTGACAAATAGAGGTTTTATGCTTAAATTACTTTATATATTAAAGTACTTTAAATAATGGAAAAAAAGGAGGCAAAATGAACGAAATGCAAGCCAAAGATGAGATTCGATTGATCCAGGAGATGATCGAGAGAACAAGGAAGATTACCGCGGGATCCTGGATGTTTTTCCTAGTGTGGGGAATTGTGATTATTCTTGGTATCGCTGGCATGTACGCTCTGGTTTTCATCGAAAAATTCAGTTGGATCTGGCTGAATTGGATTGTTTTTGTGGGCATTGGAGTTATTTTTTCGGTAGTCTATGGAAGAAAGTATGAAAAAATAGAAGGCGCCAAGACCTATCCCTACATTGCCACGGCCCATGTCTGTTTTGCCTGTGGGATCGCTTTTATTCTTGTGGGTTTCATATTCCCTCTCCTTAAGTTGTACACATGGGGATTGATTGCTGTTTTCATCTCACTGATTGCTGGAATTTTAGTCTTCACTCTAGGCGGGATTTATGAGTGGAACCTTTTAAAGTGGTGCGGTGTGATCTGGTGGCTCGGCGCAGTCGGGATGGTCTTTATCCATGAGAATTATCGAGCACTTCTTGCCATACCCCTTTTGCTTATCGGATACATCATGCCCGCGCTAGTTCTCCGCTCCATGTACCACAAACAAAGTGAAGAAGATGCCTCCTGAGAAATTTGCCCAACTCGACCCGGTGATTCATTCCCGGATAAGGCTGGCCGTGCTATCCATCCTGATTTCAGTAAAAGAAGCGAGTTTCAACTATCTCAAAGAGAAAATCGGGACATCTGATGGCAACCTGAGTGCGAGTCTAACGAAGCTTGAAGAGGCAGGATACATTTCTGTAAATAAGACTTTTAAAGGGAAAAAACCCCTGACTACCTGTCGAATCAGCGAAAAGGGGAGGAAGGCATTTTCAGCGTATTTGAAGGATTTGGAGACTTACATCAGTTTTAAAAAGTAAGAAACACGGATAGCCATATTGTTGAAATTATTCACCTCCCTCTGCTAGGATTGACACGGACTGTGGCCTGTAATATTTTTTAGTAATAGTCCTGTTTGGAACTGAAAGAATGGAAGATCATCTGATTATCGTACCGGGCGGATTGAACACAGATATTGTCGGTCTGGGAGTCGAAAAGCTTTTGGAGCCAGGTGAGCTGACCCTGGGTGGGAAGCTGAAGATAGGGCCTGGTGGCAAAGCCCGGAATATGGCACAGATGGCAGCGGCTTATCTGGGTGAAGGCACAGTGGCGATGATCGGTCGGAGCAGTAAAGACCCCTTCGGTTTATGGAAGATTCCGATGCAATCTCTAAATGATGCCGGAGTGGATACAACTTTCATCAAGATTCTGGATTTTGATGAGGCTGGTCAGAAATACCCGGGAATCGCTCTGATACCTGTTGATGAGAAAGGGCGCAATCAGATTTATGTCCTTCCCGGAGTTAACGAGGACTTCAGCACACAGGATGTTGAAGAGGCCCGAGAGCTTTTTGAAAACAAAGGAGAAAAGAAAATCCTGCTCCTGGCTTTAGAGATCCCGACGGAGACAGCCAGATACTGCGTGCAGAAGGCTGCATCCAACGGAATCCGAGTTGTCCTTGATCCGGGCGGAATGAGCGCGCCAGTCGCTGAAATATTCGATAAAAAAATATTTCTTTTGAAACCCAATGAGCATGAAACAAAGATATTAACTGGCTTACCTGTTGATGACTTTGAATCCGCTAAAAAAGCGGCGGACATTCTGTTGTCAAAAGGCATTCAGAACATTTTGATTACCCACGCGGCAGAAGGGGCTTATTTATTCAACAGGGATGTTAGGATTCACATTCGTGTGCCTATTGTTGAAGATTCCACTGTCCATGATGAGACCGGATGCGGCGACCAGGTGACTGCGATCATTGCCTCTTGCTTAGCAGAAGGCAGAGACCTTATTGAGGCCGTCGAACTGGCTGTTCGAGCAGGAACTCTTCAGTTCAACAAGGCAGGAATTCAGCCTATCAGTAGGCAAGAGCTTTTTAAAGAATAAGACTACATCTTAACATCTGCCATTCGAGAAATTAAATCAACCAAAAAACCTGTAGTGTCAAATGTTAAGATGCGACCTCTCTTAATCTTAGGTCTCATCGATCATATTCACTTCTTTCCAAGTGCCGGAACGTTCTACTCTCAGAGTCTTGATTTCTAGAGGCTTAAAAGACAGGATGGTGCTTTTTTTTATGTCTTTTATGTCTAGGGTCGCCTGTGTAGCCAGTCCGGAGCTTTCCTGAAGCCGGACAATAAGTGACTTTCTGTCCTCGGATGGCCTGCATGCGATGAGCCGGATATTCTCTGGCGAGAGAGAGAAAACCTCGTTACCTTCTTTTCCTCGTGAACTGACCGGCAGGTGAGCATAGGCGACTGGTGGAGCGTTCAACCAATCGGCCAGGCCGGGAAGTAAAAGGCGAATGGAGCCGGCATCGCCGGCGATTACCAGGAGCCTTATATCGTGGATTCCCTGGTCCATGAATTTCCGGTACGGGTAATCCGTTAGCCTGAATCCCTGTTCATGGCAGTACGCCGCACTGCGGAGAACAGAGAGGCGGACTTCACCGTCTTTAAAATCCAATCCGTGTTGTCCGTTGCTGGCAACACCGAGTGCGGTTCTGGCCTCATCTCCTTTCCCGTGGAGCAGGAGCCAACGACCGAATACTTCCTCTTCACCGTCAGCCGGGCGCTTAATGATGCCTCCTGGAACCTCACAGGAAATGAATTCACTTTTAAAAATCGTCGGAATCGATAGTTTCAGAAGCTTTCTTTCTTCGTTCCAGTGGACTCTGAGGTGGTACTCGATCGCGGGCCAGTGAGAATAGGCGGTGGTGTGCGTCACGATTTTGCTGAGATTGTAGGAGAAGATTGATTCGTAGGTCGTACGGATTGGACCGGTCTCGAGGATCGACATGCTTTGGGGGTCAACTTGGAATCTTCCTGTTGTTTTTCGGAAAGTCCAGCGGTCAGTTCCCCAGGAGTCCCCTTCGTCTTCGACCACGATGGGCTTCATCAGTGGATTGGTGAGGCAATTTCGACCTTTTCCGGGGACCAGCCTGACAACTAACCCGGTTTTTTTCCCCATATCAAAGTTGATAGCGGGATTCCCGACGACTTGCTTTTTTTCCCCTTCAAAGACCTTCAGCTCATAATGGGCCGCACCGACACAAGGGAGGTCGGCCATGAAAACGATCTTGCGGCGCCATTGGTTGAAAGGAAGAAGCGCCTCTGTCTGTTCCTCTTGACAGGGGATTTGTATCCCATCGGGCGTGAATAATCTTAAATGCCACGGACCTTTGAGAGGTCGATGGGAGATCATACATTCCACTTCAACCGGAGCGATGGTAATGCTCGTGTTCGTATTCATCACTGTGACAGGAATAGGAACTTCCTGTTTCGCGCCCTGGTTAAACGCTGAGGCCGCTTTCAGACGAATTCGTTTTGTTGTTTCTGAAACCTTGCCATACATATTCAGGGCATCTTGTTCTGCTGGCTCGGTACACGTGCCTGTCAGGATATCGTGGAAGTCGTTGAACAGAAGGTCTCTCCAGGAATCTTCAAGTTCTTGTTGAGGATAATCCTGTTTGTACGCCCACCAGGTCGCAGCGCTGAGAGTTTCAGCTTGAATGAGTCTGTGGAAAGTCTTTTGGGCCGTCCTTTTGAGGCGGGCGAGTGATGTATAGCATCCGGTAAAAACCCTCTGCAGGTCTCCTTCAAAAACAGGTAAGCTCTCCGCCTCATTTTTTATTGCATCATAAAAATGCTCTGGCGTGCTGTGGATGATGCGAACGCGCTTTTCTTTCTGGATAAAAGCATCGATTTTTTCGAGGTCTTCCCGGGTTGCTCCGCCTCCATGATTCCCGAGGCCCCAGAATACAGGAACATCCCGCTCTAATTCGAGAGCCTGAACCACTCCCTCCTCGAGGCGCTTCTCGATGTTGTCCGGTTCAGTGTGGTAGAGGCCGATGCTAATCCTGTATCCGAGAATTTCTGTACCGTCCACTCCCCGCCAGAGATAGAGGTCAGAGGGAAGCTCCATCTCGTGCGCCTGGGGCCGCATGTGAATGTACATTTTATATCCGGCTTTTACCAGGATTTGAGGAAGACCACCGCTGTGCCCGAAGGAATCAAAGTTGTAAGCGACCTTGGGCTGTGTGTTGAAGTGTTCGGAAAAGAACCGCCTGCCTTCAGCAATATGACGGATCAAGGATTCTGCCGGAGGAAGGTTGACATCGGGCTGGAGGTACCAGCCTCCACTGATGCACCACCGTTTATCTTCCACCAGTTTTTGAATCTCCCGGAAAAGTTTCGGATCGTATTTTTTTACCCAGATGTAAAGGAGAGCTTCGTTGTGGTTTAAAATGAGTTGGTCATGTGCCTTGATGAGTTTTGCTGCGTTATGAAAAGTGGAGAGTGCTTCCGCACAGCCTTCTTCCCATCGCCACTGCCAGACTGTGTCGAGGTGAGCGTTGCAGATCAGATGAACACAGGGCTTTTTCTCTTTTACTTTCTTTGTTTTGCTGATTTTGACTTTCAATCTCGCTCGCTCTTTAGTCCTTTCGCTGGTTTACTGCCTTCGATTCTCACATTTTAATAAATTTATTTAATTATCTTCAATTGAGTGTGAGTAAAACGCACAGGAATGGAAGAAGCGACCCTGAAGAGAATGATTTAACGTATTCATCATGCTTCCTCACGTGAAGGAAGGTTTCTATACCAGGTGAAGTACAGGATGATTCCGAGGACAACAGCAATGATAGACCAGATCAGGGCGTGATTCCACCGGCGCAGAAAGCAGTAAAAAGGTATCAAAGCCAAAGAGAGTTGGAAGATGGCTGTGAGGAGTCCGTTCAGAGCGTCAAAAGTGGGCATCGGGTCTCTGGCAGGTACGAGTCCTCTCCGGACAGCTTCTTTCCGGACTGGTCCCCAGAAACCGAAAGGGCGAATCCGGGAGTAGAATTTAACGAGAATCTCCATATCTGTGGGCTGGCTGACAAATCCAATAACAAGCGTAGCCAGAAAACAAGCCAGGGTATCGAATCCCAGTGCTTGAGCGGGAGAGAGAGAGGGGAAGAGCAATTTCTGGAGGACGATCAGGGCTGCAGAAGCAGACATGCTCCAGACAAATGCTCTGGCGCTGAAGCGCCACCAGTGCCAGCGCATAGTCGCAGGAACAAGGATCATGGTCACAACAACAAATATCATCGTCTCCCAGGCTGAAATGACATCAGCAAAAGAAAGGCTGAACACGAATCCGATAGCTAAAGCGATGATTGAGGCGAGTTGGCCGAGCCGGACCAATTGTTTTCCGGAGAGGTTTTTTGTGAAGTAGCGTTTGAGAAAATCATTGACCACGACAGAACTTGTGACATTGATCATGGCATCGAGAGTGGACATCAGAGCCGCGAGGAGTACGGCCATGAATATTCCCCGGATTCCGACAGGCAGGTTGGCCAAAACAAGTGGCATGATCTTTTCAGCGTCGAATCCAGCCTGGGAACCGAGATAAAAGATGCCCAGCATCAGGAAAGCGCATCCGAGTATCCAGCGCAGTGTGTACCCGACTGTCCACATGCCCCCAGCCAGCGAGGCATCTCGGGAGCTTCGAGCAGTCAGGAAGAACTGAAAATCCCAGACGTTCGGTCCGGCGAGGATACGGAAGATGACCCAGGAAAAACCAGCAAGGATGATGGGACCGAAGAGGTAAAAGTGCTGGTAGCTTTCCGGAGTCGATCCCATATAGCCTGACCAGAGATTCCAGGGGATTGAGAGAGAGCCCCAGCCTGCGTCCTGCTGGGAAAGGAACTCTGCAGGGGAAGTGTTCTGGAAGACCATCACAGCCAGGATTATTGCTCCCACTGCGAGCAACACAGTCTGGAGCATATCGGTGAGAATCACGCCGAAGAATCCAGCCAATACGACGTAGACTCCAACTACGGCAAATACGATGAGAGTCGCTCCCCAGCGGGGAAGGGGAAGGAATTCTTCGGAGAATTTCCCGATTCCTACGGCAATATACATCAGGTTGAAGATCATGAGGAGCAGAAGAAAAAGGGCAGCTGCGATTCTCGCCATCTCCGCATCTTTATTGTCTCCGTATCGGGTTTTATTCCATTCGGCAAAGGTCATCACGCCTGAGCGCCGGATCCATTTGGCCTGAAAAGCCATGTAAAAGCAGATGATGAACCATCCCCAATAGATATGGGTTACCCATATGGCTTTCAAGCCTAAATAGAAAAGAGCTCCGACCATGGCCATGGTGCCGCCGATATCGATATAGCTCGAACAGCCTGAGAGCCCGAGCATCCACCAGGGCACGTTGCGTCCTGCCAGAAAGTAGGAATCCAGCTGTTGAGTCGCCCGTTTTTTGACCCAGAATCCGATGAGAGCAACGATGAAAAGATAGGCAGCGATAAGAATCAGGTCAACGGAGTGAAGGTTCATGATCTTTTATAGAAAAAAGGGGAAAGAACCCCTTTTGTTCAGAGACATCTTAGTAAATAATTTGAAGTTTCACAAGATAAAATTGGGGATGTTTCAGACAATACAATTCTTGGCTGTGTTGACCAGTGAAAACGAAAGAAGAGGATTTATTTTTTTTGACTGCTTATTATGAGGTGGTACCTTGGGGAACGTCCCCAATTACCAATTATTCGTATCTCAGTGCATGAGCCGGATTACTCAGAGCCGATTTAATAGACTGGTAGCTGACTGTCAGGAGCGCGATCATAAATGTCGCTAGCGCGGTTAGAATAAATATCGTCAGACCGATACTGACATGGTAGGCAAAATTAGCCAGCCATTTCCTCATCGCAAAATAAGCGACCGGCCACGCGATGATGTTCGCAACAAGCACCCATTTGGAATATTCTCTAGAGAGCAGGAACACAATATTCGAAATACTCGCTCCGAGCACCTTCCGGACACCGATTTCCTTGGTGCGCTGCTCTGTTGTGAAAGACGCCAGACCGAAGAGTCCCAGACAGGCAATGAATATCGCCAGGAGACCGAAGTATCCGAACATCTCCATCATCCGGGCTTCATTCCGGTAAAGCGCATGGATACGTTCATCCAAGAATGTGTAACTTATGGGATAGCCTGGATTGAACCGGCTCCAGACTCCCTGGACATGAGCTATTGTTTCCTGGACATTGTCGCCTCTTATGCGCAGCGATACCGTATTCATTTCTACAAGACGAATATAGGTGATTATCGGTGTGATTTCATGGTGCATGGATTCGTAGTTGAAATCGGCAACTACACCGATGACTCTGCTTCTTGTATTGGAACGAACATATACAGGAAGACCTATGGCTTCCTCAGGGTTTTCTAATCCCAAACGCCTGACAGCTGTCTCATTGAGGATAACAGCCTCCTCCTCATCAGTCGGGTAGTCTCGGGAAAAATCACGGCCGGCAACAATTTTTATTTTATAAGTCTTGAAAAAGTCATGTTCGACTCGGTTATGGGGCATTTGAAAAGGGCTCCGGAGTAATTCGTCATTGATTTCAACCGCAAAACCGGGAGCATCCCCGAGCCGTCCTGTCGGTGCCCGCTTGGATGCCGTTACGGCGAGAACATTGGGATTCGTCAGGAGTTCCTGTTTGATCTCCCACCAGTTCGCCTGGACAACCTTGTCTGCAGGGACCATGAGGATGTTTTCTCTCTGATAACCCAGGTCGGCATTCTGAAGGAAGCGCATCTGTTTGAGAACCACACCAACACAGATGACTAGAGCTGCGGATATGGCAAACTGGAAGACGACAAGGCCCTTTCGGATTATGGCTCCCCGAGTGCCGCGAGATAATTCTCCGCGCAGGATTGTAGCCGGTTTGTAAGCAGAGATATAAAACGCTGGATAAAGCCCTGCCACTAATCCGGTGAGGAGAAAAACGCTTGTCAGCATAAGCAGTCCAGCAGGATTGAGAAGTGAGCGTAGCCCCAGGTCATGGCCTGAAAACGCGCTGAAAAAGGGAAGCAGTACGTTGACGATGACCAGAGCCAGTACCATAGCCAGCAAGGCGGTGAGCAGGGATTCACCGATAAACTGTGTGCTGAGAAGCCTGCGGTTGGCGCCCACCACTTTGCGCAATCCCACTTCTTTGGCTCGTTTCGCAGCCCGTGCAGTGGAGAGATTCATGAAATTGATACAGGCAATGATGAGGATAAAAACCGCGATCAGTGTGAAGAGGGTGACATATTTGATATCACTGTTGGGCTCCAGCTCGTTCATGGTGTGTGAGTAGAGGTGGATGTCAGTGACCTTGCGCATAAGAATAGAGTTCCATTGATGGGGTTTAAAGATGATCCCGGATTCATCTTCGTATTCAGGCAGGTGGCTGTCAAGGAATCCGGGAAGCCGGGCAGCGACTTCGCTGGGATTCGTATCCTTAGCCAAACGCATATACGTGTGAGTGACGTTGTCAGTGAGGTTCGTGGTGCCGAAAAAATAGTCACTGCCATCCCTCGAATACGTGTTTCGGCCTTTAAGAGTGATAAACGAGGCGAGAAATTCATAGTGGAGATGTGAATTTTTCGGCACATCCTCCATAACCCCCGTGACTTGGTAGGCTTCTCTGTCGCTTCCCACTTTCATGAATTTTCCTATCGGATCTTCATCTCCAAAGTATTTGAGAACCATAGACTCGGAGAGAACAAGGCTGTTGGGATTTTCGAGTGCGGTTTGAGGATCTCCTTTGATCAAAGGAATGGTGAAAACTTCGAAGATGTCTTTCTCAGCGTAATAGAATCTCTCTTCCAGAAAATAAGTATCGCCGACATTGATCAACAGATTTCCTGTTCTCAGAAGGCGTACGATGTGTTCCATCTCTGGGAAATCGTTCTCGAGAAAGGGGATGAACGAGGGGGCCAGGGAGCAGAAGGCACCCCGGACAGAACCATCTCTGGCTAAGAATTCGCGTTCCAGACGGTAAATCCGATCTTTATTTTCGTGGTGGGTGTCATAACTCAATTCACTCCGGACAAACATCAGGATGAGGACACAGACGGCCATTCCGATAGCCAGGCCGGCTACGTTGATAAAAGAATAACCTTTCTGCCTTTTAATATTTCTCCATGCGACCTTGATATAGTTTCTAAACATTGTTTTTCCTCCAGTGAAATATAATTGATAAGTGGACGTGGTCCAGTTGAAGGTGTTTTGAAATTTGCATGAATTCAGTCACTAAGTAATTTGCAATATATGTGCCAATTTAATTACAGGGATAACCATAGAGAATCGATATTGTAAGCGGTTTTAGTGTTCGATAGGGTTACACAAGATGTCCGATTCCGGACGCAAACTGGACGTTAAATCGCGGTAATTTCATAGGGCAAAAAATGAAGTCGAATTGTCTTTTCGGCAAAGAGCAGAGGTCTCACTTTCACGTCGTTGTCAACGGAAGACGGCAATCCACATTTCATTTCATTGCGGTCACTGCGTGTCAACCACAGCTTCATATCATTGCGAGCAGAACTGAGCATAGCGCAGGGGAAAAGAATGAACTCAGAGTGTCATTGCGATCAAAGCGCGGCAATAAGGTGGAGAGATGGAACAAAGTGTTATTGCGAGCGCAGCGTGATAATCTCATAAGGTGGAGGGATGAAACCAGGTGTTATTGCGAGCGCAGCGTGGCAGTCTCATAAAAAGGAATATAATTATTTGATTTCTCTTAAGGGATTGCCACGTCGCTTCGCTCTCCGCGATGACAATCGGATAAGATGTCTATAGCATTCTCGTAGTGAAACACATTCAAGAATGATTCGATACACCCGCGAATAAACTCTTTTTTTAGAAAAGTGTGCAGAATCAATTTTCAAAAAAAAGCGGACTTTTGAAATCTATTCATACCTCAGAGAATCTACCGGATTGGTCAAGGCCGCTCGAATAGCCTGGTAGCTGACGGATATGATGGCGATAATCAGTGCCAAGCCCATGGTGGCAAGGAAGATGAGTAGTCCTATGCTGGTTTTGTAGGCATAATTCTGAAGCCAGTTGTTCATGACGAAATAGGCGATAGGCCAGGCGATGAGGTTGGCGAGCAGCACCAAGACAAAGAACTCGCGGCAGAGCAACAAAGTGATTTGTGGAGAGCTGGCTCCGAGAACTTTTCGGATGCCAATTTCTTTGGTTCGTTGTTCAGCTGTGAATGATGCGAGTCCGAACAGTCCAAGACAGGCCACAAAAATAGCCAGAACAGCAAAATATTTCAGAAGGGTTCCTATCGTCTGTTCATTTCTGTACATCTGGTCAAAAGCTTCATCCAGAAACATGTATTCGAAAGGATAATTGGGGATAACACGGTCCCAAGCGTTTTCGATGGACTTTAAAGAAACAGTAATGTTTTCGGGTGGAATTCGAATGAGCATGTAATTGAAGTAATCAGGATAGACATGAATGGCCAGCGGCTCGATCTTGTTCTGAACTGTTTGGAAATGGAAGTTCTTCATAACTCCAACTATTATTCCCTCTCTGCCGACAAAAGAGAATCTTTCTCCGACAACAGATTCCTTTTCCATAAGCTTGGCCACTTCTTCATTGACGATGAAGGAATTTGATTGAACATCTGAAGCAAATTCCTTGGAAAAGCTCCGGCCTTCTGCCATTTCAATCTTCAAAGTCTCTATGAAATCGAAATCGACTGCATTAATACCGATCAGGACTTCCTGGTTGGGATCTTTTCCCTCCCAATCCGCTCCTCCCGCATTGCCGTAGCTAAATCCTGGGAGCTGGTATGCGCCGGTGACGCCAAGGATTTTTGGATCCTTCGCAAATTCTGTTTTCAAAACATCATAGAACGGTTTGATATCTGTTCTTAAAGGAATGAATAAGAGATGATCTTTGTCCCAGCCCAGTCGTGCATTTCTCATATAGTTCATCTGTTTGTAGACCACGATAGTCCCGATGATCAGGAGGATAGACAGTGAAAATTGGAGAACAACCAGGACTTTTCTGAATCTGGAGCTCGCGGCGCCTGACTTGAGGATACCCTTAAGGACACTCACCGGTTGAAAGGCGGATAAGAACAGAGCTGGGTAGCTCCCTGCTACAAAGCCTGTGAACAGAGTAATAGCCACCAATCCGACCAGAATCGTCCCGATTCCGGCCACATTCCAGGAGAGGTCTTTATCAGTCAAATTGCTGAGGACAGGGAGAAGAAGATATGTAATGATGATTGCACACAGCAGGGCAATTAACGCAAATAGAACAGATTCACCGTAAAATTGACGGATGATGTGTCTTTTCAGCGCCCCGATCACTTTTCTCAAACCGACTTCTTTGGCCCGGTTTGCGGAACGGGCAGTGGAAAGGTTCATAAAATTAATGCAGGCGATCAACAGGACGAAGAAGGCAATTAAAGAGAAAATGTAAACATACTGGACGGCGTTTCCGCTTTGTTCCCAACCCGAATATTCATGGAGGCGGAGGTTTGTGAATGGCATCAGCATGAGGTTTGTTCTGTTTTCGGGCAGACGCGTACGGATGAAACCAGAGATTTTCTCATTGGCCTGTTCAGCGGGTATGTTCTCCTGGAGCTGGACGTAAGTCTGGATTGAATTGCTGCCCCACTCTTCGTTGGTTTGCGCAGTCGTTCTCAGAAACTCATACGGAATAATGATTTCAAATCGAAAATAAGAATTATGCGGAACATTATTCATAACTCCGGTTATGGAGAAATCGTACTGATTATTGACGGATATGACTTTCCCCAATGGATCTTCTTCACCGAAATATTTATCGGCAATATCTTCGGTGATAATCAGAGAATAGGGAGAATCAAGGGCTGTATTTTCATCTCCTCTGATTAGAGGGAAAGTGAACATATGCAAAAAGGAGGGATCGACTGCCCATATATAATCTTCAAAAAATGACTTCTCTTCATGGCTCAACAGCAATCCCCCGGCATAGACGTACCGAGTGGCTTCTTTGATTTCCGGGATCTCATCCTTGAGGGCGGGCGCCATGGGGTAAGGGGTGGAATAAACATGGAACTTCCGGCCGGAGTAATCCTGATTCTCCTCGACTCTGTAGAGCGTTGCGGCGTTCTGATGAAATTTATCATAGCTCAATTCATCCAGCACCCAAATAGTGATCAGCAGGCAGCAGGCCATGCCGATGGCCAGTCCTGTGATGTTGATAAATGAATAGCCCTTGTGTCTTCGGATGTTTCTTAGAGCGATTTTTAGATAGTTTTTAATCATTTGTACACTCCAGTACACGGAATTTGATAAGAAGGAAGGGATGGACCTGATGATCTGTCCCCAATACCAGATGAGAGCGAAAAAAACACCCTTTTCTTCTGCAATTTCTGTGTAGATCTCCTCGAAATCGCCGATCAGAGTATAATGGTCGCTTTTGCCTAAATACTGACGAAGAAACCAGTGGGGGGGTTTTGATGGGAAAATCTTTTTATTTTTCATGTATCCTTTCCAGAAGAAAAAGCCAAATCTGGATATCCGGCCCACAGGATTTCATTGATTCTTTTTATATCATTCAATGCTGCAATGCCTTTTTCCGTGATTTCATAATACCTTTTGCTCAAGCCGCGGCGCTCCTCTGTGGCTTCACCGATATAGGATTTGAGATACTCTTTTTTTGTCAAACGGTCCAAGGGAAAGTAAACTCCTCCTAAAGACAATCTTTTTCCAGTGACTTTTTGGATATGTTTGTATATGGTTGTTCCGTACGCGTTTTTCTCCAGTTTCCAGACGGAGAGGAGGATCAATTCTTCCAGTTTTGTGAGCATTTCCATAGAATCACCTCGTTTTTCGATTTTAATATTCTATATATTAGAATACGCATGAAACCATAAAAAGGTTGCATGTTTTCTAAAATTTAGAAAAATATTTTGAAGAGTGAAAAAGAAGAGTTTTTTTATTGGGGATAGGTTCCAATTCAAAAATAGAAAATTGAGATCTAATCCCTACTCGTACCTCAAAGAATCCACGGGATTGGACCTTGCGGCTTTGATGGATTTGTAGCTGACTGTCAGCAGGGCGATGACCAAGGTCATGGCTGCGGTAAGTATGAATACCCAGACTCCAGTGATTGTCCGGTAGGGGTAGTTCTGTAGCCATCTAAAAGATATGTACCAAGAGATTGGCAGGGCAATAATATTCGCGACAGCGACCCACTTCAGAAACTGTTTAGAAAGCAGGAAAATGATTCCCTGGACAGAAGAACCCAACACTTTTCGTATGCCGATTTCTTTAGTGCGCTGCTCTGCTAGAAAAGACGCAAGACCGAGGAGCCCTAAACAGGATATAAGGACAGCGAGAATGGCGAAATATCGGAATATCTCACCGGCCTGCTCCTCAGATCGGTAGAGCCGGCTATAATCATTGTCAAGAAAGCGAAGGTTGAAAGGAAACTCGGGATTGAACTTCTTGTATATCTTCTCGATACTCGCGATAGTCTGAGAGATGTTATCCGGACGGATTCTTGCGAATATATACCGATAAAAAGCGTGATTCGGGGCGGGATTATAAGTTTTATAGAATATGATCAGAGGCCCGCTCCGGTAATACAGGGGATAGTAGTTGAAGTCGCTAATAACGCCTATTATAGTCCCATGAAAAGAGCCACGAGAAAGGCGCATCCCGACCGGGTTTTCCTCTCCTATGATCCGGGCCAATCCCTCGTTGATCACCAATTGACCCGATTGAGGAGATGCTGCAGGGGTTCTCTCTTTGGAAAAGAACCTTCCTTGTACCATTTCCATTTCAAAAGTTTTGACGAAGTCAAAATCACAACAGAAATACCGGATCATAGGATCGATTTCCGGACTTTTCCCCTCCCAATCCCAGCTGCTTCCACTCGAACCGAATAATAAAGGTGTTCGAGAGGTGAGTGAAACCTGAGTAATACCCGGGACAAGCTGTAGCTCCTGTTTGGCTGCTTCATAGTGTTGTTTGAGGTTGCCGTTCACTGGGATATACACGAGGTGCTCGCGGTTGAACCCGAGGTCTCTACTGCGCATGTAATTGAGCTGTTTGAAAATAACAAAAGTCTGGATGATGAGGGCAACAGTAATGGAAAACTGCAGCACAACCAGAATTTTCCTGAAAAGCGAGCTTCTTGATCCAATGCCAGAGGCATCCCTCATGATCTTCACTGGCTGAAATGACGACATGAACAGAGCAGGGTAGGAACCAGCGATGAGACCTGTCAGAAGTGTGGCTCCTAGCAGCTCGAGAATCAGTCTCAGATTGCTTGAGGGATTAAAGATCAATTCTTTCCCAGTGAGGTTGTTAAAAACAGGAAGCAGAACAATGACGAGAAGGACTGCAAACATAAGAGAGAGAAATGCCATCAGGATGGATTCTCCATAAAATTGCTTTATGATATCCCGTCTCAAAGCGCCGGTCACCTTGCGCATGCCGATTTCCTTGGCCCGGTTTCCGCCTCGGGCAGTCGTCAAGTTCATGAAATTGATACAGGCGATAATCAGCACGAATACTGCGATCAAAGAAAGCATTCGGATACGCGTGATCCGGCCTCCTCCTGTTCCCAGCCCGTAAAGATAGAGTTTAGTGTAAGGTCTGAGAAAAGGGGTGGCGTCATCGTCAGGATGCCCCTTGTTTATACGCCCGGCGGTCTTTTCTTCTACTTCCTGGGGGGATGCGCTTTCATGGAGTTGGACAAAAGTCGTGAATGAAAAGTTGTACCATGTATTGAGATGTTCCGGGACATTCCAGTACTCGCTAAGAAATTGAATAGGGACAAGAAAATCAAACTGAAGTAGGGAATTGCGGGGTAGGTTTTTGAGCACTCCCGTGACTTCAAAATCGTATTTGTTCTCAACACGGATGATCTTCCCGAGAGCATTCTCAGCGTTGAAGTATTTCTGAGCCATCCTTTCTGTCATCACGAGTGAATAAGGCTTTGTCAGGGCTGTTTTGGGATTCCCCTGGAGCAAAGGGAAGGAGAACATTTCAAGGAGTGAGCCATCAACCGCTTCAACGTACTCTCTGAGTCTTTTTTCGCCGTAAGCGAATATCAAAGCATGGGGTCCGTTACAGAAGCGGACAGAATTGGCAATCTCTGGATATTCTTCCTTAAAAGCGGGCCCGAGAGCGGGAGGAGTTCCGCTGGATGTGGCTGTCCGATTTCCCAAGCGTTGATGAGTCCCCACTAAATACAGGTTGTCCCCGTTTTCATGGAATTTATCGTAGCTGAATTCATCCTGGACCCAGAGGAAAATGAGGATACAGCAGGTTATACCGACTGCCAGTCCAAAGATATTAATGAAAGAGTAACCTTTATATCTTTTGATGTTTCGTAAAGCGATTTTCATGTAATTTTTAAACATTTGTATACTCCAATAGATTTTATGTTTCGTGAATGCTGGGATGGCTTTCAGGGCCTGCATCCAAAACCAGAATCTTGCCATGTTTGAGCCAATGTCCTTGGCCATTTCATTGTATTCTTCTTCGAGATCACCAATGGGCGAATATTCTTCTCCGTGAATTGCCATGCGGCTGAGGATTCTTATAGCAAAAGGGGGAGGTTTGGGGTGCTCAGGATTCATTTTGTTTTAGACTCATCCGATGAAAATTCAGGGATTCCTTTCCAAATTGTCCTTTGAAGCTGACGGGCCGCTTTTAGAGCTTGAATTCCTTCCGGCGTCAGTCGATAAAAAATCTTGCTGCGCCCGCCCCTTTCAGGAGTCGGAGGACCTGCTCTTTTGATGACATATCCTTTTTTAAATAATTGATCCAGGGCACTGTACAGGGTTCCGTAGGTATGAGTTTTTCTTGTGTCTTTGGCGATTTGTCTTTTAATTGTCACTCCATAGGCATTTTCCTTGAGGCGCCAAATGGCTAACAGAAATATGACCTCGGACAGGGTTAAATCCTTCATTCGTTTCTCCTTTTCTTATATAGACGGAAAAACCGTAGAAATGGTTGCAGAAAAGAGTAATTATTTTGTCATTGAGTGAAATTGAGTGTTGTGTGGCAGAGAGGGATAAAACGAGCTAGAAAAAATAGTTCTCTTCCATTTAGTGGGGTTAAATAATTAGATATTATTCAGGGATGTCCTTGCTCCAGTCAGATTCATCACGCCATTTCCTCTTCAACCTTCTCGGCACTGCGGAACTCCGCGTGTTTATCATATCTCACGCCTTGATATCTATCAGTTACTCTTAGTGCCGTCCGATGTATACTATCGTGCTCAAACAGTCCTCGGGCCCGACTTCGTCTGATCCCCTCCAAGTTGACTCGGAAAGGCTAAATCTTCCAATGTCGCATCATCCATCCCTGAATACTCTTATGAATTAACTAAGTTGAATATTACTCACACAAAAAGAAGAGAATCAAAAAAATTAGATTTTTTTCTGCTGTCCAGATAGAAATTGTCGGGAGTGAATTTCAGCCGAGAATGGGATCAATCCTGGTCTATCGAGCAGCTTCCTGTTCCGCAAGTGACATTTGACTCTTTCTTTCTTTTTTCGTAGTACTGCTGGTGGTATTCCTCGGCTTCGTAGAATTCAGGCGCAGGGACGATTTGGGTGGCAATGGACTTTTTAAAACGGCCCGAGTCTTCAAGTCTTTTCAATATTTTTTCTGCCGCTTCTTTCTGCTCGGCGCTGTGGTAGAAGATAACAGACCTGTACTGACTGCCCACATCCCATCCCTGCCGGTTCACCTCTGTGGGGTCATGAAGGTTGAAAAAGATTTCCAGGAGCTTCTCGTAGCTGACCTGGGATGGGTCGAACATGACCTTCACGGCTTCGGCGTGTCCGGTTTTATCCGAGCAGACTTGTTTATATGTCGGATTCTTGACATCCCCACCGGTGTAGCCGACAACTGTCGAGAGGACACCCGGCACCTGGCTAAATTTATGTTCAACTCCCCAGAAACAACCGGCTGCAAAGGTGGCCGTTTCAGTTTTTAGAGATTTTGTTCCTTTTTTATCGGATTTATCTTCCGTATTTGATTCATTGATTTTATGAACATCACCCGCCTTGAAATCCAGGCTGACTGAATTGATGCAGTAATGTTTACCTGTCGGAGCGGGGCCGTCATTAAAGACATGTCCAAGGTGGGCGCCGCACACTGCGCACCGTGTCTCGATTCTGTGCATGAAATGGGATAAATCGTCAAAATAGTCGATATGATCATCGTCAACAGGAGCGGTGAAGCTCGGCCATCCGCTGCCGTGGTCGTATTTGGTCTCCGAACTGAAGAGGGGAGTGCCGCATCCCGCGCAGACATAGACTCCTTTTTCGTAGTGGTCATTGTACTTTCCTGTAAAAGCCCTTTCTGTCCCGCGTTGCCTCATGACATGATATTGCTCAGGCGTTAAGATCTCCCTCCATTCTTTATCCGATTTTTTGATTTTATTGATCATGGTTTGTTCTCCCTTGTTGAACTGGTCTCCTGTGGATTCCTTTTTAAAGGAAGGCTTAAGGCTGAGATAAGCCGTGAGCACGACAAGGAGTGTGATTGCCAATCCAATCCTCTGTTTCATCAGACCTCCTATATCCTACATTTCCTATAGGATAATTATATATTGTTCGGGTGCAAATGTAAAGCATATTTTGCTGATCGGTTAAACTGACAAGCTCAGTAAGGATTTATCCTGGGAAGGAAGTGAAAAGAGTAGATATCTTTCCTCTAAGAACGTAACCAGTCATTCGTATCTTAAAGAGTCGACTGGATTGGATGTAGCGGTCTTGACAGACTGGAAGCTGATTGTGATCAGGGCGGTTACAAGCGCCAGGGCCGCCGACAGTAAAAACATCCATATTCCGATGTTGATGTGATAGGCAAAATTCTGGAGCCATTTTTTCATGACAAAATAAGCGATAGGCCAGGCGATGAGATTAGCCAAAATTACCCATTTCGTGAATTCCTTGGTCAGCAAAAGCACAATTCCTGAGATAGAGGCTCCGAGGACTTTGCGGATGCCAATCTCTTTTGTTCTCTGCTCGATCATAAAGGAGGCCATTCCGAATAGACCCAGACAAGCAATGAACATAGAAAATAGAGCGAAGGAACCGATGATTCCTCTTAGACGTTCCTCTGATTGGTAATGTCTGTCAAAGTATTCTTTAAGGAAGAAGTAGTCAAAAGGACGATCTGGGTCGATATCTTTCCATATCTTCTGCAAAACTCTGAGGGTTTCTTTAATATTCTCCGGGCTGATTTTGATGATCAAACCGCCAAGTCCCTGTGGAAGATTGCTTATATAGAGAGGTGCGATGGCTTTGTAAAAAGAAGAGAGATGGAAGTCTTGGACAACTCCGATAACTGTTTTAGACTCCAATTGTCCGGGGACATTTGAGTAGACTTTGATCGTTTTGCCCACAGGAACATCCCATCCGAATTTCTGGGCAGCAGTCTGATTGATGATTACCGCATCTTTGCTATCCGTTTCAAATTCTGGGGAGAAATTTCTCCCTGCGACCACCTTGATTCCCATAGTCGGGATAAAATCGCTGTTGACATTCAGGACATCCATCATCTGTGTCTGGTTATCTTGGAATCCCTCAGGAATGAATGC
>JABAOF010006714.1_pt1 | contig 46408 bp, 34 predicted proteins | sample 7062171 | NCBI WGS metagenome assembly JABAOF01 (sample SAMN14538628, study PRJNA623070) | marine sediment metagenome | biome: marine biome [ENVO:00000428]; feature: marine pelagic biome [ENVO:01000023]; material: deep marine sediment [ENVO:00002113] | place: India: Gulf of Khambhat ... | reverse complement strand
CTTTTCTGTCGAGATAAGCCTATTTAACAAGATCTTCAACTACACTCTCTCGATGGGACAAATCGTCGCGGTGGTCGTCGTTATTCTGTTATCAACACTCAATTACATAGGAGTCATTTTTGGAAAGATTATCCAGAATGTCCTGACAGTGCTAAAAATTGGAACACTTCTCATCTTTATCATCGCAGGTTTTGCTGTCAACAAAGAAACAGCCATTAACTTTTCTCTCAATTCATCAGATCTGAGCCTCGGCCAGCTGATCATAGGATTTGGGGTGGCTCTCGTAGCTATCACCTGGGCTTTTGATGGCTGGAATAACATTACCTACGCTGCAGGAGAAATCAAGAATCCCAAACACAATCTCCCTTTTTCCCTTATCGCAGGAACCCTGATCATAACTGTCCTGTATGTCCTGACGAATTATGTCTATTTCATCGCCTTACCGATTGATCAAATTACAGGAGTGGTTAGGATTGCCGAAAAAGCCACTACCGCCCTCCATGGCAGCACTTCAGCCGGACTCCTCTCTGCGGCTGTTCTTGTTTCTGTCTTTGGAGCGCTGAACGGAGCGATATTCGTCGGGGCCAGGGTTTACTACGCCATGGGTGTAGACAAGCTATTTTNNCTATTTTTTAAAAGGGTGGCCCGAGTCCATCCCCGCTTCAAGACACCTGCACTCGCCGTCCTCATCCAGATGTTTTGGTCCTGTATTCTGACCCTATCCGGCACCTTCGAACAGCTTTTCACATATGTCGTGTTCGTGACTGTATTATTCTATATTCTGACAGCCTTCTCTGTTTTCATCCTCAGGAAGAAAAAACCTGACCTGCCAAGACCCTATAAAACATGGGGATATCCTGTTGTTCCGATCATCTTCATCATTGCATCTTCAGGAATCCTTCTGAACACCTTGGTAGAAAAACCAGTTGAATCTCTAGCAGGATTAGGATTTACGATCGTCGGCATCCCTGTCTATTATTTTTGGAGAAGGAAAAATCAATGATAATAATGACTGCGTGGAAATTTCTCCATTTCTTTAAACAGAAAATAATATGGTCAATCCTTAAAGATTTTCTTTCCATAGGCGAAGAGCGCTGGCTGTCCACCTGTGTGCCAAAACAGGACGCTAGCATCTTTATTGAACCGTGCTTGCCGGATCAGCGCAATCATTCCAGCCATTGTTTTGCCCGAATAGACAGGATCGCAAAACAGCGCCTCATTCTGTGCGGCAAGAAAAATAGCTTCACGTGTGCCATCATCCATTTGGCCATAGCCTGGTCCCATTGCACCGTCGTACAGGACGATGTCTTCCTCTGTCACCGGATTAGTAGTGTCGAGAAGTTTTCCGATACCCTCAAGAACGATCGCGAGGCGCTCCTTTTGGCTGGTGGCGTCTCTCCGATGGCAGTTCCCTGTAACGTGGACAGAGCATCCTAGAGATCGGAGGCCAAAAAGGAGGCCTCCCTGAGACAAACCGCTTCCGGAGGCGATGATGATCTCATCGATTTTCAATCCCATCTCTTTTGTTTGAGCCAGGTATTCTATGGCGGCATCGATGTAACCCAAAGCTCCAAGTGGCGGATGATCGGGTCCAAGATGGATAACATACGGCTTGGCTCCTTGTCTGCGGAGTTCATCTGCGATATGCTCCAGCTCTTGATCGGCACCTTCTTCGTCCTCACCTTCAGGATAAAAATGCAGTTCGGCTCCCAGGAGTTTGTCCAACAAGACATTCCCGGATGTGCGGTAGAGTTCACCGACATCAGGCACGCGTTCTTCCAGCTGGATGTGGCACTTCATCCCAAAACGATTGGCTACGGCTGCGGCCATTCGGACGTAGTTGGATTGGATGGCGCCAGTGATAAGGATGGTATCCGCACCCTGTTCGCAAGCCTCACCGAAGTAGTACTCGAGCTGGCGAGCCTTGTTCCCTCCGAAGGCCACCCCCGTGCAGTCGTCGCGCTTGACGAAAAGCTTTGGTCCCTTAAGTGCGCGAGTCAAGTTTGGCATTTCTTCGATCGGAGTCGGCACATGAGCGATCTTAACATGTGGGAATGAGGAGAGACGCTCCGAAATCATATGATATGCATACCACACTCAAAATTCCGCGGTCAACAGAAAACAAAACAGGAAACATCTCTAATGGTTGGGCTACTTTTTGGTATGCTGTATGATCCAGTCTAAAATGAGTATTTTTGGGTAACTGCCCATGCTTTTTATTTATAGATCTTGCGAAGCTTATACTTAAATATCTTCTCTGATCCTGTCTTCGGTAATTCCTCTGTGAATATTACCCGCTTCGGAGCCTTGAAATGAGCGAGGTTTTCCTTACAGAATTTAATCACATCCTCCTCACAAAGTTCCTCCCCGTGCTTCTTGACAACCACGGCTGTCACACTTTCCCCCCAAACAGGATCCTGCAGCCCTATGACGGCCGCTTCCATGATCTGAGGATGAGAATACAAAACATTCTCCACTTCGATGGAGTACACTTTTTCTCCACCTGTGATGATCATATCATCCTGTCGATCAACGATGGTTACATAACCTTCGGGATTGACTACCGCCAAGTCTCTTGTGTGAAGCCAGCCGTTTACGAGGCGTCGGGACGTCTCTTCCGGTAAACGCCAGTAACCTGGAGTAATGGTCTCGCCTCGGACAACAATCTCCCCTACATCTGTATCATCTGGATGGACTTCTGTCCCATCTTCCTTCACCACCTTAAGGGCCACGTTGTGAAAAGGCCTTCCCGTAGTCACCATGTATCTCAATCTTTCCTCAAAGGGAAGGCTTCGCATATGATCTCTTAAAATGGACATGGTTAAAAAGGGACTTGTCTCTGTCAGCCCGTAGGTCTGAATATAATCACAGCCAAAAGTTTGGATCACTTTCCTGACAACATCCTTGGCGATCGGTGCTCCTCCGCTGAGGATCAACCTCAACGAGCTAAAATCATAATCCTCTGTTCCCGGGAAATTCACCAGGATGTTGAGCATGGTGGGGATAAAATTGCTCAAAGTGATTTTGTTCTTCTCGATGGTATCCAAGACCGTCTTTGGCTCGAAGCTGGGGATCACCACATGGGTGGCGGCAACCTGAGTGAAGGGCCAGACAGCCCAAGCATCGGCTAAATGAAACATCGGAGAGACATGCAGCCAATTGTCATTCGTTGAGAGTTTGAGTTCTTGGATTGCCCCCTGTGCATGAATCCAATTGTTCTTATGAGTCAGGATTACTCCCTTAGGCCTCCCCGTAGTGCCACTTGTGTAGTAAATCTGAGCGATATCAGATTCATCCACATCTGCTGATGCATCCTTTTGCGAATGATTATCTATCAGCTTTCGGTCATAATCCAGGTGTTTAATATCAGGCGTTATCTCCAGAGATTTTTCAGTCAGAATGAGATTTTTCAAAAGGGAAAGTTCCTCCTTTTTCTCCCTCATCCAAGAAATCAAACGGGGCTGGGAAATGAGCGCCTTGGCCTGAGAACTGTTCAGGATATAAACAAAATCATGAGGAGCAAGTCGGTAATTCATAGGCACTAGGATAGCTCCGATCTTGGCCGCTGCAAAGTAAGCTTCCAAGAAGCGGTGACAGTTCTCGTGGATAAGAGCGATCTTATCGTCTTTATGGATGCCGATGGACATAAGGCCCTGAGCCAACCGATCTACCCTTTTCTTGAACTGGGCGTAGCTGTATTGCTGATCGCCACAGACGATAGCCAGCTTGTCAGGATATGAGGACGCTGTGTTGACAAGGAGGCTATACAATCCCATCATTTCTTTAGTGCCTGGGGGATACGGCTTTGTTTCATGGAGTGACTTACATTAACAATTCAAAATCAAAGAGTCAACTTGGAAGGGGAACCGCTTCGCTTTCCCTCTTCCAACGGTCGCCCGGACTTCGCCCGGGCTCCCTGCCTCCCCTTCTCGGGCGGGGCATCAACCCGCGCCCTGCGACCAAGGGGGCATACCCCCTTGGATCCCCCGACGATCGGTTCCCCGCGGCAAGCCGCGGGGTATATCTACCGATCGTCAAATTGACGCTCGACGACAGATTGGCTCCCAACGTTGACTTTGACTTTTCTGTATGTTAATGGTAACCGAACATTAGGCATTCAAAATCAAAAGGAGGATGACTCATGAAAAAGTTTATGCATACGAGAATAGAAACCCCTTTTTTGATAGGAATATTTGTATTGCTGTCGGCCTTCTCCTTGAATGCAGCGGATAACTCAAAAACCCTTTCTACCCCTGTCCGACAATCGTCCCTGGATCATAAGACCCCAGGAAAACCCTTGCCTCTTACTCTTCGAGACGCGGCCCGCAACGATCGCTGGCTCGGGGCAGGAGTCCGGAGTGTGCGCTGGTCGCCGGACGGGCAGAACGTTTTCTTCCGGTGGAACCTGAATCCAGCTGCAGATCAAGATCCTCGTTTAGATCCCTGGTTTCGTGTAGACCGGTCTGGCCAGGCTGTCGTGCAAGTGCCTGAATCGGAAATTCACCTCATTCCCGCAGCAACTTTGAGCTGGAGTGCGAAGGGTGACAAGGCAACCTGGGTCAATGACGGAAATCTCTATCTATACGTTACCTCTGCTAAGAACACCATTCGCCAGATCTTTGATGTGGAGAAACCAGTTCGATCCGCCCGTATTCTGGCTGATGGTCTGAAAATACACTTTGTACTGGATGAAAATCTCTACCAGTACGAAATCGAAACCGGAAATATACGCCAGCTCACCCGAAAACACGTCAAATCTCCAGAAAAAAAATCCAAGACCGCCGAATGGCTCGAACAACAGCAACTTGATCTTTTTGAACATCATCAAAATTCCAAGAAAAGCAGTCAAGCCTTCGAGACCTACAGGCGGCAGCGTGAAGTCTCAGCAGCTCAGCCCATACCTCTTGGCAAGGGAGTTAGAATCGAGGAGATATCTCTTTCACCAGATGGCCTGTATGTTGTCTTCCGTTGGCGAAAGCGTAATCCGCAACGGCCAGCAACAAAGTATATGGACTATGCCACCACATCAGGTTACGCCGAAGTTCAAGAAGCTCGGCCTAAGGTAGGAGAAGAACAGGATGAGTTCCGGATGGGCATTGTGCCCTTCGACCCCAGCAAGAATCCCGATGATGTCAAGATCACATGGGTTGATTACTCTGATATCGACAGCAATCCCTCCATTATCTACGGGCCATACTGGAACCTCGAAGGGGATAGGGCTGTTGTCCAAATCGTATCCCTCAGGCATAAAGACCGATGGATCTGTGACCTCGATCTTGAGACCGGAAAAACTAAGATTATCACTCATGACCACGACGATGCCTGGCTCGGAGGACCTCCACCTGTCATGGGTTTTCTCCGATCGGCGTTTTTGGAATGGCTTCCCGGTAACCGCTTTGTCTTTGCCTCGGAGCGCACTGGTTGGAGCCATCTTTACCTTGCTGAACAAGACAAGTCGATTCGCCCCATCACCCAAGGAGCCTGGGAAGTCCGCGGTGCTCAACTCGACCGCAACAGATCCCAATGGCTTATTACAGCCAGCCGTGAACATCCTTCAGATGACCATCTCTATCTCCTGCCAGCCCTCGGGGGAGAGCTTGTTCGCTTAACCCAGAAATCCGGAAGACATACAGGTTATTTGTCACCTGACGGTAAGCATTTGGTTCTGATCTACAGCAATTCTGTGCAACTTCCAGATCTTTTTCTCCGCAAGGCAAAGCCCGAAGCACCCGAGGCCCGGATTACCATAAGCGGTTCAGATAACTATTTTCGTCATTCGTGGGTGAAACCCGAGGTTGTCTCTTTCCCTCATCCTGATGGAGGATTGGTTTGGGCCTCACTGTTTAAGCCGAAAAAATCCCACCCGCAACAATCCGCTATCCTTCACATCCACGGTGGGGGCTACCGTCAATTCAGTCATCGGGGATGGACTGTTTATGGTTATGCTTTGCATCTCGGTTTAATCAACTTCCTGGTTCAAGAAGGTTACACAGTTCTTGACCTCGATTACAGGGGAAGTGCTGGTTTTGGCCGAGACTATCGCGCTGATATTTATCGGGCTATGGGAGTGAAAGATGTGGAGAGCGCGGTGGCAGGTGTCGATTACTTGGTCAAGGAGCACCGGATCGATAAATCCCGTGTCGGGATTTACGGGATATCCTATGGCGGTTTTCTCACCTTGATGTCGCTCTTTCGCGCACCCGGTGTCTTCGCTGCTGGTGTGGCCAATGCTTCTGTAACAGACTGGGCCCATTATAATCACCTGTGGACAAGCCGCATCCTTAACCTGCCTTACGATGATCCTGAAGCTTATCAGACCTCAAGCCCTATCAACCATGCAGAAGGATTAAATGATCCTCTACTCATTGTCCATGGAATCATCGATAATAATGTCCAATTCCAGGATGTTGCTCGTCTTGTTCAGAAATTGATCGAGTTGGAAAAAGAGTTTGAGGTGATGTACTACCCGATGGAACGTCATGTGATTGCCAGCGAGTCGAGCCGTTACGACTACTGCCGCCGTACTGTTTCTTTCTTCAACAAGCACCTTCTCAGAAAAAATCAGGATTGAAAAGGTTCTTGAAAATATTGGTTGTCCACTTCCAAGGGCTGACCCCAGCTACGTTAGATCATCAGGTCTCCCCCGTTGATATCGAGGGAGGCACCAGTGATGTAAGAAGCTTTCTCCGAGCACAAGAAGACAACAAGGTCTCCGATCTCTTCTGGGGAGCCAATCCGCGAAATCGGGAAAGAATTAATAAAGTCTCGGAGCTCGCTCTCTGTCGTCGTCTTCCGCACCATTTCAGTATCGATAAGCCCGGGACATACGGCATTGACCGTGACGCCGAAAGCAGCAACCTCCTTGGCCACGGCTCGTGTCAGACCAAGAATCCCGGCTTTGGAAGCAGTATAATGAACACCACCCAGGGTGCTGACACTCCTCCCCGCTGATGAGGAAATATTCACGATCCGACCAAAGCGATGTTCCTTCATCACAGGAAGCACGGCTCTAGTGCAGAGAAACGGACCGGTCAGGTTGACTTTCAATACGTTTTCCCACTCCTCTGGCGACATATCCAAAATCCTTGTTCTAAACATGATCCCGGCATTGTTGACGAGGATGTCCAGCCGTCCGAATTTTTTTATGGTTGTCTCAACCATGTTTTTGACAGATTGTTCATTGGTCACATCCACTTCCTGAGCCATGGCTTTTTCAGATTGAACCCCCCACTCCGAGATAACAGATCGGACGCTTGAGACATCCAAGTCCGCTAAAACTACCTTAGCTCCTGCCCCGGCTAGCTTGTCTGAAATGGCCCGACCGATTCCCCGACTGGCTCCAGTCACGATGGCCACTCTGTCCTCGAGTTCATCTCTCTTTCTATCCATTCTCCTCGCCTCCAAAAGTAGAAGTTCCTCTTTAAAATAAAGGGGCAGGATTAAAAAATCAAACAGGAATCTTCTGCGTCCTTTTTTCGATTTGTCAGTTGAGAACAATCTATCTATAATACAAAATCATGAAAAAAATCAGATTCAACCTCGCTCTCCTTCTGATCCTTCTCCTGAATTCACTTCTTGGCCAAGAGCTCCCTCATCATAAAACTGGCCTTAAGCATGATTTTCGGGCTTTCATTGCCGAGGTGCCAGACCACGACTTCGATGTTCTCCATTATCACTTTGACTGGAAGATTGATTTTGATTCCCGGTATATTGATGGGAAGGTAACGATTCGAGTCCAGAGTATCATCGATGACTTAAATATGATCTGGCTCGATCTTGCTAACAATATGAGTGTAAACCGAATAAGTCAGGATGGCGCTTCTCTTTCCTACACGCATCAAAACAACAGATTAGAGATCTATCTCAGCCAGAGCTATAAACATCAAGAAGTTTTCGAGGTCGAGATTTCGTATTCCGGTTTCCCTCAATCAGGTCTGAATTTTGGCTATCACCAGGATCAGCCTATCATCTGGAGCCTGGATGAACCTTCCCGAGCTCGAAACTGGTTTCCCTGTTTCGATTATCCGACTGATAAGGCCACAGCCGAGATGAACATCACAGTCCCCAGTCCTATGGTCGCAACCTCGAACGGGAGCCTTATCGACATCATTGATAACAATGGTAACACCGCGACCTACAGCTGGCAGGAGGACTACCCGATTTCCACTTACCTCATCTCGGTGGCTGCTACGAACTATGAGACTTATTCTGACTTCTACGCCGCTGACGAACAAACAATGGAAGTCATTTACTACGTGTATCCGGAACATCTTTCTCAAGCTCAAGAAGATTTATCTGTGACTCCTGCTATGATCGAATTTTACTCCCAGGTCTTCGGTGAATACCCGTTTCTGAACGAAAAGTATGGAACAGCAATCATCCCTGGAAGCGCTTCGATGGAACACCAGACATGCACTTCCTACTCTTCCCGACTGATCACAGGCGATCACACCTATGATTCGGTCATCGCTCATGAGTTGGCTCACCAATGGTGGGGAGATTTGGTCACTCTGGGCGATTGGGCTGATATCTGGCTGAACGAAGGTTTTGCCACCTATTCCGAAGCACTCTGGTGGGAGAATCTGTACGGACCCGATGGACTCATAACAAGTGTGGCCGAATTCAGGAACATCTATTTCGACCGACATCAAGGCCCTGATCATCCGATTTATGACCCTCCCCAGGGCCATCTGTTCTGTGTCATAGAATACAAAAAGGCTGCTTGTGTTCTCCATATGCTCAGATTTATCATCGGAGACCAGAACTTCTGGAAGATATTGAAAAAATATGCTCGAGACTATGCCTACACAACCGCCATAACGGAAGACTTTAAAGACTTGAGCGAACAAGTCTACGGCGCAGATTTGGATTGGTTTTTCGATCAATGGATCTATCAAGCCGGTTATCCCACCTATCAATTCGGATGGGGATATTCACCGCAAGCGAACAAAGCAAAATTGGTCATCAACCAAATCCAGGAAGATTCCCCTCTTTTCGAGATGCCGATAGAGTTACAATTCGTTTTCCCCTCCGAAACGATCAGGAAAATTGTTTGGGTAGAGGGAAAAAACAACTCCTTTGAATTTTCCTTCCCCGAAAGGCCCATTGAAGTCCTGTTCGATCCGGACGGTTGGATTTTATGTAAGGTACAGAAATTCCGTAAAAAGGGAGTGAAAAAGAGATAGATTTATAGATAATCGAATCCCTCTAATTGAATTAAACAAATATATTCCATATTCCTTGAAAATATCATAAAATCGAAGACCCCATCATGTCATTTATAAACGCATAAACATAAAAGGAGGTTTGCTATCATGGGAAAAAAGTTTTCCTCTAAGTTTTTCTTCATCGCTGTGCCTTTTTTGATGATCGGATTACTCATCAGTTGCGCTCAGAAAAAACAACCAGCAGATTTGGTGTTGACGAACGGAAAGATTGTGACCATGGATGATTCTTTACCAGAAGCAGAGGCTTTGGCTGCAAGAGATGGTGTCATCGTGGCCATAGGGACAGACGAGAAGATCGAGGCCTATATCGGAGAAACAACCAAAGTCATCGATCTAGAAGGAAAGCTGGCCATTCCCGGATTCATCGAGTCCCATGGTCACTTCACCGGCATCGGGCAGGCCATGCTGAGATTGAATCTGATGCATGTTAAGAATTGGGAGGAAGTCGTGACCATGGTCAAGGAAGCTGTCGAGAAAGCAGAGCCCGGTGAATGGATTCTCGGCAGGGGCTGGCACCAGGAAAAATGGGACAAAACACCCGAACCAAACGTGGATGGATTACCTTTTCATCATTCCTTGAGTGAGGTCTCCCCGGAGAATCCGGTTCTCCTTTCCCACGCCAGCGGACATTCCTCGTATGCCAATGCCAAGGCGATGGAATTGGCTGGAGTGACAAAGGACACGGAGAACCCGGATGGAGGTGAGATTGTCAAAGATGCTGAAGGGAATCCTATCGGGGTTTTCCGGGAAACAGCCCAAGGGCTATTGAGAACAGCACGATACACCGACCACGAGAAACTTCCCCAGGAAAAAATCGAGGCCGAGCAGAGAAAAATTATCGAGCTGGCTGCCAAAGAATGTCTTTCCAAAGGCATCACCAGTTTTCATGATGCAGGCTCCTCGTTTTCTACTATCGACCTCATCAAAGAGATCGCTGAAGAAGATAAACTGGGCCTCCGGATGTATGTGATGATAAGGGTAAACAATGAGTTATTGAAAGAACGTATTGCCGACTACAGAATTATCGGAGCTGGAGACAATCATCTAACCGTTAGGTCGATTAAACGGGGGATTGACGGGGCCCTGGGCGCTCATGGGGCCTGGCTTCTAGACCCTTACACAGACCTCCCCACGAGCGTTGGCCTGAATACCAGTTCCATCGAGGATCTAGAAGAAACAGCCCGGATTGCGATCGAGAATGATTTTCAGCTTTGTGTTCATGCTATCGGCGACAGGGGTAATCAAGAAACCCTGAATATATTCGAGGAAGCCTTCCAAGCCCATCCAGAAAAAAAAGATACCCGCTGGCGCATCGAGCATTCCCAGCATCTCCATCCCGATGACATCCCCCGCTTCGGCCAATGGGGTGTGATCGCCTCTATGCAGGGCATCCACTGCACCTCTGATGGCCCATGGGTGATCAAGCGGCTGGGAGAAAAACGAGCCGAAGAAGGAGCTTATGTCTGGCAGAAACTGATGAAAACCGGGGCCATCATCTGCAACGGGACCGATGCTCCGGTCGAGGATGTTGATCCCATCCCCTGCTTTTTTGCCACCGTGACCCGGAAATGTAAAGACGGAACGGTTTTTTATCCCGATCAAAAAATGAGCCGAGAAGAGACTCTGCGGTCTTACACGCTCAACGGGGCCTATGCAGCCTTCCAGGAGGATATTCTAGGTTCTCTTTCAAGTGGGAAACTGGCTGATATCACTGTTCTCTCGAAGGATATCATGACGATTCCTGATGATGAAATCTTGAACACAGAAGTACTCTACACCATCGTGGGTGGGAAAGTCCTTTACGAAAAATAGATTCTGGTTTATTTAAGAACCGACAATAGGTTAATCTTGCTTTTGGCTTTGATCAGACCATGTAAAGTCACGTCGATTTGACGTTCGATCCTTTTCCCTGTCCGTTTGATGTCTTGAATGCAATATTCATGGTCCTCTTTCCTTCCTCAGCGACTTCAATGCTGACATTTCGATCTTTTCGATCGCCGTTAATCACGACAATTACCTCCACAGGTGACTCTCCGTCACTCTGAAATCTGTATGTCTGTCGGTGCGAAGAGACAGGATTGACAACTCCCCGTTGTCTAGCTGGATTCTCTCTCGTATCCTTAATCCAGCTTAAAGGATTCTGAGGACCTAATCTTTTCATGTTTTTCACTTTTTTCCCTCTCCAATATTTCCTTAGCCAACAGCGTATAATCCTCAGCCCCATGAGAGCTGGGATAATATTCAAAAATGGTCAAGCCATAAGAAGGACTTTCTGCTAGAGAAATATTCTCTCTTATCAGGACGTCAAACATCTTGTCTTTAAAGTGCGCTTTTAGTTTTTCGACAACTTCCCGATTCAGTATCTTTCTTCTATCGAACCGGGTTCCTATGATTCCTGTGATCTTCAAGTTAGAGTTTAGACGAGTTTTCACGATCTCAATCGTATTCATGAGTTTGCTCAGACCTTGGAGAGCCAAGTATTCTGTCTGCATGGGGATAAAAATCTCGGAAGCCGCCACAAGAGCATTGAGTGTCAGTAACCCCAACGAAGGCGGACAATCGATAAAAACATAATCATAATCGGACATATCGGTTAGGGCTTCGCTCAACAGAAATTCACGACCGGGTAATCCCGACAGTTCAGTTTCGGCCTCGGCAAGATATAAAGATGAAGGAATGAGATCCAAACTTTCTTTGTCGAGAACGATTTCGACCACAACCTCCCTAATACGACTGTCCGCTTTGAGGAGGTTATAAACGGTCTTCTCCCTCTTATGGGCAAGAATGCCCAAGCTGTAGGTAGCATGAGCTCCAGGGTCCATATCCAAGAGCATGACCTTTTTTTTTGCTTTAGCTAAGGCCGCGCTCAAGTTAATGGCAGTTGTTGTTTTCCCTACTCCTCCTTTATGGTTGGTAATGGCAATAACTCTGGTTCTCTTTCCATTCATCGAGACTCAGTCCTCCATATTGATTATGGTGGTATGTCTTTAACCGTAGATTTTCATGTCTTCATCTACGAATGAATGGTCTTACCTTTTATTCAACCGTTCGTGCTTCAGAATATGAACGAAGAAGAATAAAGAGATTACCATAACACTCATACTGAAAACTAAAGAGAAATCCAGTCTCATTATAGTTTAGTCGAAAAAAATATCTTTAATACAAGTTCTCAGGTTAATTTTTTTGATATATATAGAGACAGGCAGGAGAAATCATAGAAAGCGGGTTCAGGTTTTTTCGCTAATACTTCCAGCGGTCGTTGTCTTCACCTTTCGGGGCATTATTGGTGATATGCTCAGCCAAAGCCCTCGTCAGGTTGCCTGAGTTCCAACCATACGGAGACCAAATGTGGCCTTTCCTCGGACGTCCGTACTGGATAGTTCCAGCATAATAAGGATTTTTGGTCTTTTCGAGGAAATTGGCCATCTCGTAGACGGCTTGGTTCAGGTAATAATTATCCATTTCGGCACAGATGAAGTGTAGTTTTCCGACGAGTTTGGGTCCGAGCCAGGACCAGCTATTCTGTATGTAATTGCGGAGATCATAACGCTTCTTGTAAGATTGAGCCACTTCATGGTCGATTTCTCCAGTCAACTTGTCCCAGAGAGGTTTGGGGTATCCATCATCCCCGACAGGACCATAGACAGCCTGCCAGATATCAAGCTGCTGTCCGGAGCGTCCTTTTGATCCCAGGACCGCTTCCATTTGACTCATCTGACGCAGCGTGACCAGAACCTGTCCCCGGACATCTCTCATCAATGGGCGTTCGGGTTTCAACCATCCGAACTCCATGAAAAAAGCGTTCTTATTCGTGTAAATATTCGTCAGCATGTAAAACCGGAAATCGATAGGATCCGGGTTGAAAATCCAGGCTCCGCCGAAAAAATCAGGATGAAATGCCTGCAGAGCCAAAGCCTCCCAACCTCCGGTCGATCCACCAGAAAGAACACGAGCATAGGGCTTGCGGATGATGCGAAATTTTTCCTCCACAGCCGGGATGAGTTCGGTCATGATCGCATCTCCGTAGGGACCACAGTTAGCTGAATTGACTGCGTACGAGTCATCGAAATACGGGCATGGATGTTGGAATGTCACCGCGACCATCCGGGGAAAACCTTCACCCGTCCAGATCTTGAAGAACTTTGTCCCTTCCTTGAAGTGGTGCGGAGGCTGCAGGGAGAAATGGCCTTGGATGTAATGAACAGGGTAATAGACATCAGGATGAGTATCATACCCATAGGGAAGAAGCACTGTGGCTCCTAAATAAATCGGATGTCCCCAAAATTCAGTCAGGAGTTGGCTNNTCGGATGTCCCCAAAATTCAGACAGAAGTTGGCTCTGTATCTTGATCCTCTTGACCCATTCCGTGTCTTCAGGAACTTCTATCGGCGGGATCACTTTATCCAGACTCAGTTCGACCGTGTATCCTTTGGCAGGATCGAGGTGAACAGATTGAGCTTCACTGTATAAGTTCCCGGGGGATTTGTTAAACTGCTGGCCCTCCCATTGATCCATGTGAGCCCAGATGACATGCCCATCTGAGCGGTGAAATTCCGTGTAAATATTGATTAAACCCTGGACAAAATAGTCACCAGCCGGTATTTCACTCAAGCATTTTGGCGGAAAACCCAACACACTGTTATCAATGACCACAACCTCACCCGGTTTCATCTGGTCAATGTCCTTTCCAAAAAACGGCACACTGTTCATCCAAGAGCCAGCTTGCAGACGAGGCTCTTCTAACCCTGACTTGGTGATCACGACAAAGACCCGCCCTGTCACGGCCTCTGTATGGATCGAGGAGGGAAAAGAGAGTTTAAACTGGAGCTTTGGTGTTTTATCCTTTTGACAGGATTCATTTAAGAAAACGACGGATATCACAATAATCAAAGTTAAAATGAAAAAAGTCTTTTTATTTAGCCATCTCATTTTTTCTCCTTTATAGTTTCCTTTTGTTTATGTTTCTTTTCTCCTTGAAAACCTCGGTCACAATCTATCAGATGAGTTTACAGATTATGAATTACAGTTGTCTCTCTTGAGAAAATATCTCGGCAGAGGCAATCAATACCCAATGGCCGATCCTTGAGAGCGCTTATCCGCAGCCCCATGATAAAGCCCTGTCCGAGGATCGATGAGGATGCTGTGGGCATCTCCCTGCCGCCAGGGACGAGTATCTTCTTTCATGTCTTTTATCCTATGTCCCATTGCCTTTAGCGAAAGAATCAACTCTTCGTCTATTTCCTGGCCTTCGATCCTCAATTTATCGGGCATCCATTCATGGTCCATCCTTGGGGCATCGACAGCTTCCTGAATCGTCATCTGAAAATCCAAAACGTTGATAATCACATTCAGGACTGTGTTGATGATAGTCCGACCGCCTGGACTTCCTGTGATTAGGTAGGTCTGGCCGTCCTTGACAATAATCGTTGGAGTCATCGAGCTCAACATACGCTTATGAGGTTCAATCAGGTTCGGCTCGGTCCCGATCAAACCCTTGTCGTCGGTGTAGCCAGGCTTGACGTTGAAATCATCCATCTCGTTATTCAGCAAAATTCCCGTCCTCTCGGCTACGACTCCAGAGCCAAACCATCCGTTGAGAGTATAGGTTGTGGCCACAGCTAAACCTTGCTCATCGATCACTGAGTAATGGGTTGTCTCTTCAGCCTCATCCAAGGTAAGTATTTCCTTGCCCATGACTGTGCTCGGGATTACCCTTTTGAGATCAATTTTTTTTCGAATATCCTCAGCATGGCTTTTCGAGGTCAAAACCTCCATCGGGACGTCCACAAAATCCGGATCTCCCAAGTACCTGGCTCGATCAAAATAGGCAAATTTCATCGTCTCGGCGATCAAATGCAGGGTTTCGGGTGAGTACCTATCCATCTGGCCTAATTCAAAACCTTCCAAGATGTTCAGCATCTCGATCAGGATTGTCCCACCTGAACTGGGTGGCGGCATAGAGATGATTTGATAGCCTCTGTAAGTCCCCGTGACTGGTTTTCGGATAAAGGCCTCATATTTTGCCAAATCCTCCCTAGTGATCAAACCACCGTGCTTCTCCATATCCTGGACAATAAGCTCCGAGATCTCACCTTTGTAAAAAGCCCCAGATCCCTGCTCTGCAATCAGCCGAAGGGACCTGGCCAGCTCTCTTTGAACAAATATGTCTCCTTCTTTCCAATCAGAACCGTCAGGCCTGGAAAAAACTCTATAAAATTCCTCGTTTCCGCCCTTGAATTCTTTTTTCAGTCGATTAAACGAACGAGCACGCCTCTGATTCAGCCTGAACCCTTTTTCTNNCCATTCTAGGCTTCCGTATTTTTCCATCGCCAATTCGAAGCCCTTTACTGTTCCTGGAACTCCGACTGCAAGGTGGCCAAAGAGACTCCTTCTCTCATCGCGTTCCCCATAATCATCGAGATACATATCTGGAGTGGCTCTGCCCGGGGCCTTTTCCCGAAAATCCAAGGCCACAGCCTCCTGGGTATCGGGAAAGCGAATCACCATGAATCCACCTCCGCCGATGTTTCCGGCTGCCGGAAACGTCACAGCCAATGCGAATCCTACGGCCACAGCTGCATCCACCGCATTTCCACCTTGTTTAAGGATATCGATTCCAATCCGGGATGCATAATCGTCCACCGAGACAACCATCCCATTTTCGCCGACGACTCCTTTATCTTCTTTTGAACGACAATGAAACTGGAAGATCAAAAGAATAAAGATGGTAAAAAATCCCACAATTCTTAGGTTTTTTCTCATGTTCACAGCTCCTGAAATATTATGACGGATCGGTCACTTTGAATGGATTTCACTATTTTCATTGCTGACCTACCAAGCAATCCCGTAATCTTCTCCGTAATTGCTCGAACCGCCCCAGTATGTTCTGTGTTTCCAGTCGAAAAAGATGGCGTTGAGCGGGCCTGAGGTGTGTTTCTGATATTCTAATTTATATCCTTTAGCCTCGAGTTTATCCCTAACCCATTGGGGGATTTGCTCGTTCAACCGAAGACGACCGGGCTCGGCCAGGTGTTCACCGAAGGAGCTCTGCATCTGGTAGCTCGTAAGGTTTGGTGCCTCACAGGCTTCTTGGATGTTCATCCCGAATTCGACCACGTTCAAGAATAGTTGCAGCAGATTTTGGTCCTGAGTATCTCCTCCTTGGACAGCAAAGGATAAGAAGGGCTTACCGTCTTTGAGAGCGAGACCCGGTGTCAGTGTGGCCCGCGGTCTTTTACCCGGAGCGACCACGTTGAATGGATTCTGGGCTTCATCCAAAACAAAACTCTGCATCCGCTGACTCATCCCGATGCCGGTGTTGCCGGCAAGACAGGCCGGAATCCAGCCGCCGCTTGGAGTAACGGAAACAACCCATCCTTCTTCATCTGCAGCCTGGATGGATGTGGTCCCTGCCTCGAAATCTTCATCGAACTCCTTCCTCTGTTGGGCTGTCCACTGACTCGGGGGCATGTCTCCTACGTTGGTCCACTTCTCCAAAAGATGAAGGAAAGGATTTTTCTTCCCTTCGAAAGGAAAGGGGTCTCCGGGTTTGACGTCGGGATCATTCTTGTTCCAGTTTATAAGTTTCAACCGCTCTTTGGCATATTCCTTAGACAGCAGGCCTTTTATCGGCTCCTCCGGAGGAAAATAGGGATCCCCGTAGTAGAAGTCACGATCCGCATAGGCTAGGTTCATCACCTGATAGATGGTATGGATGTATTTAGCCGTGTTATAGCCCATCGACTTCAAGTCCAGGTTTTCCAGTATGTTCAGCATCTGGAGCATGACCGGTCCTTGTACCCAACTCGTCAGCTTGTAGACTTTGATTCCCTTGTATGTCGTCATCACCGGCTCTTCGATGTAGACTTTCCAGTTAGCCAGGTCCTCCATGGTGATCAAGCCTCCCTGTTCTTGACACCCGCGGACGAATTCTTGGGCGATATCCTCCTTGTAGAAACGGTCGTAGGCTGCATAGATGGCTTCTTTACGATTCTTTCCGTTGGCAAGAGCATCCTGCTCGGCTTTGACGAGTTTTTTCAACGTGTCCAAAAGCTCAAGCTGTCTAAAGACTTCACCAGGATGAGGGGCCTCATGCTCTTCGCCAAGATGGGGGAGCAAAACCTTCTTGGAATAGGGCCACTCCTTGATCCGGTCTTTATCCCTTTCTATGCTATTTGTCAATTGTTCCTCGATGGGATAGCCCTCAGCCATTTCCATGGCAGGCTCCAATACCTCCTTGAGACTCATACTCCCAAACTCCGCCAGCATGACCATCAATCCTCCTGGTGTTCCAGGGGTGACCGCCGCTAAGGGACCGTACCGGGGCGGGTACTTCAGTCCTTTGTCCTTGAAGAATTCTGGAGTGGCTCCAGTTGGCGCCACACCCAGGGCATTGATCCCGTAGACCTTCTTGGTCTTGGGACTATAGATCAAAGCCTGTGTCTCACCTCCCCAGCTGAGGGCATCATACATTGTGCAGACAGAGGCAAGCATAGCACAGGTGGCATCAACGGCGTTTCCCCCCTTCTGGAAGATCATGGCTCCAGCTGTTGCCCCGAGCGGTTTCCCGGTAATAGCCATCCAGTGTTTGCCGTGGAGGACCGGTTTCTCTGTTCGGGCAAAAATACCCGCTCCCAAAGCAAGGAGAAGGCTTAACATAAACATAATTACCAGTCCATTTCCAAAAATGGATTTTTTGAACAAAAACATCTTCCCTCCCTTCTCTGGCACATTTTAATCTTTTTTATAAACGGGATAGATATCCTTAGGTATGTTTTTGTAAGGAAGTGTGGTCAGGTCGGCAGGACCCCATCCAGGAGCATCGACTTCGAATATGGCTCCGGCTAAGCCAGTTTCGTAAAAGCCTCTCCGAAAATGCACGCGTGATTTGAGTACGATGATATCCAAACTATCGAGATCAATACCCAACTGACTAAAAATGCCCGGCGTTGTCACTTGGGTGAGCTGTGGTGTTAGGATCACCCGGTTGTTCTTGCCGAAAAGGAGAACAACTACCGTTCCTCTTCGACCGTATTCCCCGATAAACTCCACCTTCCCGTCAATCCTGACGGGATTTCCTGCGAATTTATCAGTCCATCCGCCCACGTCGATACTGACGGTGTCACCGATTTTAGCCTTGGCCTCAATCTCTTCGATGGCTTTCTCATCTCGAAGGGTGGCAATACAGAAATTCTCGGCTCCCTGGTTGATCAACGCCTCAAGAATTCGGGAAGAACCACCAGTCCTGTCGCTGTGATCAGCTATAACCACGGGGGTCTTTCCGGCCTTAGCCGCGGCAATGGCCTTGGCCACGCCCTCTTTTGTTTTCGGGAGTTTTTTTCTGGCAAAGACCTCTCTCTTTCTCCAGATATAATCTGAAACATTATCGGCGATTTGATCGGCCAGTTTCTGATCATTGTTGGTCACGACCATAACCGTGGCGCCCACATCAGGAACATCGGCGTAGGCAAACCCGAAAGCCACCGAAACATAGACTCCTGGAACGCGGCTTTCCCATCTTCGGGCATGTTCCATGATTTCCATAGCCGGAGAGACTCCGGTCCCTTGATAAACGCTGGGGGTGATCACTCCGGGCTTTCGCGTGGCCATCGTGGGTTTGTACTCGCCGCGGAGAGTGTTGATCATGACGCGGGCTGCCCGCTCTCCCTGGAGATAACTGTCATAATGGGGGTATCTTTTGATGATAAAGACAGCATCAGCAGCGTCCGAGAGCTCATGGTCCTCGTTACCGTGTAGATCAAGAGTGACCATGATTGGAATCTCCCCCACGGCCTCCCTGACCCTCCGAGCAAGTTCTGCCTCGGGTTTGGGGATTCCGGTGACAGCCATCGCCCCATGAAGAGACAGGAAAACGCCATCAAACGGTCCTTGTTCTTTCAGGTCGTCGACAATCCCTCCTGCGTATTTTTCGAAGGCCTCTCGGGTGATCCAGCTTCCCGAAGATCCGCCTCTAGCGCTGCGAGGGGAAAGAATGCCCACCAGTTCCACACCTCCGTATTCTTCGCACATCGCCTTGAAACCCCCGATGTATCCACTGGTTGTTTGGAGCAAGTCCCGGGTGGGGGGTCCGTAGAATTCCCAATCCTCGATCGTGGTTGGTTTTGGACAAAAAGTGCAGGTCTCATGGGAGAATCTGGCCACAGCAATACGATAGGATTTCCCTTTCTCTGAGATTCCCTGACAGGCAAAGGCCATGATAAAAAGCAGGATGAATGTCATCCGACAAGCCCATGTTTTTGTACAATCCATTATCTTCCTCCTCACTCCTTATGGAGTATCCTTCTATCCAAGGATGACCTTCCTAAAACTCATAATATAAAAGACATATTACTTAGCCGTTTTCCCAACCTTTTGTCATTCCTGCGGAAGCAGGAAACCAGAAATATCTCGATAAAATTTCTTCTACGTCTAGATTCCTGCTTCCGCAGGAATGACAATAAGTAGAGGTATCAACTCTCGATTCCTGATACATGTTACTCACTTTCACGGACACATGCATTCGCAGGAATAACATTCTTTAAACATTAAGCCACACTTAGTTCTCTTCGTTTGATGGAAGCTGCACAACACCGATGCCGTCTTGAAAATGAATCACGGTGCCAAAAGGTTCGGAGAGACGCTTCAGTTGCTCGATGATCTTGGCGCCAAGCTCCAGGTCGGCCAAAACAGGACGTCCACGAACCTGCCGGGGTCTTCCATGGCCGAGGGTTATCGGGTGGAGCTTGAGCTCTGTCAGCTTCTTTCCCTGCCAAAAAGGAACAGCAATCACCGACTCCCAGTATTCCGCTTTGGCTGGAAAACCTTTTTTGTCAAAATCGTAGCGGGCATCGTTAAAATCGGCGACATGCTTATCTGGCCCTAATTTGTACCGCTCGTAGTTCTCGTAAGGCAGGCGCAGAAGCGTCTCATTCTGGAAGATGAAATTTCCCAACCCGTAGAAGATAGGTTTCCCCTTGTAAATCTCGATCCCCCATAGCACATGGGATCCATGGCCGACATAAACATCTGCACCGGCATCGATCATGGCTCGAGCGAACTCGATCAAGAATCCGGCTGGGACATAACGGCTTTTGGCTCGTTCATGGGCATGGACTGTGACAATCGTGAAGTCAGCCAAGCGACTGGCATTGCGGACAACAGCCGCGGTCTCATCTAGGTCTTCCCTGTTGACTTCGGTACGTACCTTGGCCTTATCTCCCTTCTCAAAGCTAGAGCGCAAGAACTGTAATTTATTTTTCTCTTTGGCCTCTCTCGAAGGCTGCATCCCAAACTGTTCCTGTAACTTGAGGAGAGCCTGGAATTGTTCCTCGGTCACCACATAAGTACGTTTAAACCGGAGGGGGTTCAACCCAGGACGTGCAGGTATAGCGCCTCGAGATTTACCGGCCCGGCCATGGTCAGGGAAAGTCGAAGCACAGGAGATTAAAGCCACTCGAGCTTTAGCGGTTTCAAGGAATTTCGCTTCTCGGGCTTCGGCAAGGCTCCCCCCCACACCAGCATGGACAAGACCCACCTCTTCCACATACTTCGTCGTTAAACGCATCCCCAAAACGCCGTAATCGGCCGAGTGGTTATTCGCCCGAGAGACCATATCAAAACCGGCCCAGACAAGCTCCTTGGCCAAGATCGGTTCGGCCCTCATGTACGTCCCCCCGCTCTGATGCATGGGATAAGGTTCATAATCATGGAAAAGGGTCTCCAGATTGGTAAAGGCGACATCAGCCGATCGGATAAGATCGATCATCCTCAGGAATTCAGGCTCTTGATAAACCGACAGCTTCCGCGAAATGATGGAGTCCCCAGTCAGAGCCATTTTGAAAATCTCATCGCCCGGATCCTGCTGGCCGAGTCCGAACGAACCCAACAAGAAATAAACACATACGGCTCCCAAGAAAGCAAAAAGCCAACGCCTCATGCCATCCTCCTTTCCCATCTGTCTTTGGACAAGATGTTCTTATTCAGGGACATTAAAGTCTTTTTCATCTCCAATATTCTGCCGGAGGGCCTTCACTCCCTCCGTCTTTCTTCAATATATTATTAAAGAACTCAGCAGAGAAAACGTCTTCCTGAATATTGGCTGATGCTGGAAGCTATTGCGTTTCTGGCTTTTTTCTATACTTTTCGAACCAGCCGATAAGGTATAACTGCTGTAGCAGTCTGTGGGAAGGCCTTCTCCAACCATGATACTCTCCAGGCATCCTGACGAGTACAGTCTCTTTCTTGAGCATCTTCAAAGCGCGGTAGTACTCTTCACTCTGCCCCATCGGCGTCCTCAGGTCTTCCTCTCCTGTCATAACCATCGTGGGTGTTTTGACGTTGGCCACATAATGGAGGGGCGAACGCACAGCATACTCTATCGGGTCTTCCCAGGGGTATTTTCTAAACTGCCTGTACCAGCTGGAACCATCCGTAGTCCCCACGAAAGAATGCCAGTTGATGACCGGTCTCATCGACACAGCGGCCCGAAAACGGTCAGTATGCCCGACAATCCAGGCAGTCAGGACTCCCCCACCACTGCCGCCGCAGACGAATAAATTCTCCACATCGATAAAGCCCTTGGCGATGGCGGCATCCACTCCGGCCATCAAGTCATCATAGTCCTTACCCGGGTAAGAAAACTGAATACCGTTGACAAAATCCTGACCATATCCCGTGCTTCCTCTCGGATTCATGTAGAGCACGGCGTAGCCGGTGGCAGCAAAATTCTGCCACGCCCAGCTGAAGCGGACCGAATACATGGCCCATGGTCCCCCGTGGATGTACAGGATCATCGGATATTTCTTGCTGGAATCGAAATTGGCTGGCTTGATTAACCACCCCTGCAGATCCAGGCCATCCGGAGATGTAAACCACATCTCTTCGACCTGGCCCAGCTCAATATCAGCAAGAACGTCCTCGTTGACGTCAACAAGCTTTTTGATATCCCCTGGCTTGGACAGGTTAAAGGTAACCAGTTCACCCGGATTGTAAAATGTCGAACGAGTCGTGGCCACCTGGCCTGTCTTGGCCATCGACAATCCTGAGAAATAATGAATACCTTCGGTTATTTTTTTGATCTTGCCTCCGGTTGAGACGAAATAAAGGTTGCTCTCCCCCTTTTCCGCCATCAGGTAGTATAGTCCAGAGCTATCCGAAGCCCAATTCATACTGGAAGGATTGTTGGGGAGATCACCAGCTAGGAGCTTCTTCTTTCCATCTTGTTTATCGGCCTTCATCAGGTACAAGTGGGAAAGATGTCTGGTATAATTCTTGTCATCGTAGCCGGTGTAGGCAATCCATTTTCCATCCGGCGAGACCCGGGGTGATCTGTCTGGACCTTTCCTGTCTGTTAATACTTCAACTCCGAGCGTTTCTAGATCGACAGAATAGATCTCGCTATCGCCATGGAGGTATTCGGCATCAGGTTTACGGATCGCGCTGAAATAGAGTTTTTGGCCATCAGATGACCACTGCGGATCGGAGTGGGAATAATCTCCAGAGGTGATTTTCTTTGGTGTTCCTCCGAGCTCGGCATCGATGGTGTAAATATGACTAAAACCTTTGGGGATCGGTCCCCGGCCATCCCGTCGCCAGGATAACCTGTCGATGATGATCGCTGGTTTGGCCCACTTGGCATCTCGCGGTTTCTTAGGGAGTTTCACTGATAGCAGTGGTTTGTCATCCCGGATGTACATGGTGAAAGCCAACATTTTTCCATCGGGCGACCAGCGTATACTGCTCGGCGTGTCATCGAGATGCGTTAGCTGGGCGACTTCTCGTGTGTCCAGCCACATGACGTGAATTTGGGTTGTTTCATCCCGGTCGGAAAGAAAGGCAATCTTCTTGCCATCCGGTGACCAGACAGGAGAGAAATCTCTCCAATCTCCATGGGTAAGCTCACGTACTCTTTTTCCAGCGATATCCACAATCCATAGATTACTACTGTACCGATCGTTCATTTTATCGACCCATCTTCTGGTAAAGAGGATGTGATTGCCATCAGGTGAAATGCTCGGGCTGCCGATGGATTCCATTTCCATGAATGTTTCCTTAATGAGGAGCTTACCGTTGTTTTCCCTGCTCAAAACGCTCCCTGAGACAAGGATCATCAATGTCAGNNAGGTTAAACATGAGGAGTCGTCTTAATAAAACTCTCAATTTTACCTCCTTTCTCTTATATATCGTTCATCCCCCAGTATCTCCGAAAACGGGATATTTGGTTTTTGTCACTTTTTCCTCGAAGGATTAATTTAGTACAAGCGAGAAATACCCGTCAAGAAAAAAGAGCCCAGAACTTCCGACAGATAAAAGGGATAGTTTCTGTCATGGTCTATTCAAATATGGAATGTTCTATCGGCAATTTCGAGAGAAAGTAAAAGTATAAGATGAAGACGAAGCCATTGCTTTCAGGCAACAATAAGCCAAGCCTCAAAAGCGAGGGTCAGAACCCAATACAATCCGAAAAGAATAGCGATAAATATGAATCCCCTATCCAGGTACAGACCATAGCGGGCCAGGTAAGATTCTTTCGACGGGATTAGCATCAGAGCGGCCCTGTACAGGAGTTGAAGGAAGATGTAGGCCAAAGTCAACAACCCGAGCCTGTGATAGGATATGCTCGAACTCACATCTCCATGCATGGCTGAAACCATGGATCGCAACAAACCGCATCCTGGGCAAGGCAATCCAGTCAGATTCTTGAACGTGCAGGTGGGAGGTATGGAGATACTCCCTAAATGAACACTATGGTTTCCAGGTTGAGGAGGCGATAGGATAACGGCTCCAGCAAGAATGCCCAGGCAAGCAAGGAAGACTATCCCATGAGAAGCCAGGCTATCCGTCGTTTTGAGATTCATAGCTATCTCTCTACACTTCAGCTCCGTGTTATTTGAACGCGGTCCTCACCTCCGGCCTCATCAATACGACAAGACACCAGATCCCTATGGGTAAACCCACGATACAACAGGGACTGATGCACGGAATAATGGCAATGATACTCGCTGCCACACAGATGCTCCATTGGCTGAGTTCTTTCATCTTTAAAGCGGCATAGATCACAAAGGCCGCCAAGGCAAGTCCGACAATGGNNGCCAAAAGCGCCTTCGGCAAGCTCAGCATACCGATCAGGAATTTCATCTTTCCAGAAGGTGCTAAGGCTAGTGCCGATAATCTCTGCAATCAAGAGCGTAAAATCGAACACAGCCCCGAGGATTCCCGTGACCAATAGTCCTGTAGAGGGACCAGACACCTGCCAAGATGGATCCCATACCACTTGGGAAGAGGTGGGCTCTTTACTCATCCTGTCCTCCTTTATCAATTTTCAATATATCTACGTCCGAATTTTTCCTGATTGTGTTGACATAACTCCGAAATGCATTTCCTCGATTTTGATGCAGTATACCAAATAAACTGAATCCAGCCAAATCTTGTTATTTTTCCACTTGACATCCACAGTATCATATGATTTGAATTCCTTACTGAGAAATCCAAAAAAGGAGTTTGTCATGAGCAAAAAGAGTATTGTTTTTTTTAGTTTTATCTTTTTATTGCCTTTTTTTCTTCTCTACGGAAACAAAAAAGCTGATAAGGTATCGGTACTCGGGAGATACGACTTTTATCACTACTACACCTACGAGGAAATGACCAATTTTTTAAGGGATATACACGAGGCCTATCCCCGTATAACAACACTCGAATCCATGTGCACCTCACAGATGGGGAGAGATGTGTGGATGTTCATCATCAATAATCCGGATACTGGAAAGCCTGAGGAAAAGCCTGGCTTTTTCTTGAACCAGATTCACTCCAGTGAGGTAATCGCCTCGATGTCCTCCCTTTACACGATTTGGCATCTGCTAGAAAATTATGGGAAAAACTCAGATGTCACCCGCATCGTTGATAGCATGGTGTGGTACATCGTCCCGAGGCTTGATGTCGATGGAGCCGAAGCCTTCTTGACCGGAAAACCGGCCGGCGAAGACCCCAACCCTGATGACCGAGACGGAGATTTCAAGTACGACGAAGACCCGACAGAAGATATCGATGGTGACGGTCATATCGCCCAAATGAGAAAAAAAGACCCGAAGGGAGAATGGAAGATTTCGCCAAAAAATCCGAGATTGATGATCAAAAAGGCTTCTGATGAATTCGCAGGAACCCACTACAAGATGTATTCAGAGGGACTGGACAATGATGGCGACGGCAAAATCAACGAGGACGGATTTCAGATGAGATTCCTATCTAACAGGAACTATCCCGGAAATTGGAGACCTGAAAGTATTCAGAGGGGAGGTGGCCAGTATCCAATGGAGGAGAGGATCACTCGAGCGGAGGTCGACTTCGTGGCTACACACCCCAATATCGCTATCTACGTTCAACATCACTGCTGTGGAAGAGTCATCCTCCGGCCGCCAACCACATACCCAGATAAAGAATTTAAACACCAGGCGGATCTTGAGTTGTACAAAATCGTCAGCGCCCGGTGCCTCGAGCATTCAGGCTGGGATTTAGCCACTTCGGTCTTTGATTGGAACTGGCCACGAGGAACACCGAATAGGAAAGCCACTCAGATTTATCGCGATAAAAAAGGAAAAATCAAGAATGCTCCTCAAGGTATGTATCCAGAAGAGAACCATAATCCGAACGATGATTTCAGATTTGAAGGAGATGAATACGAGAATGATAGAGGATATTTTGCCTGGGGAAGTTCGATAGAAACCATGTACGACCTCCTCGGGATATTTTCTTTGGGTGATGAACACTGGGCCTCACCGGATTATGATAAAAACGGTCGAATCACAGAAGAAGAAAGATTAAGGTGGAACGATGAGGAGATGGATGGCCAGCTGTTTATCGAGTGGCATCCATACGATCATCCCACACTCGGCAAAGTCGAAATCGGAGGCTGGAAAAGAGGCAAGGTTAGCCCTCCAGAGGGCGAGTTGATCCAGAATGAATGTGAGATGGGGAACCGGTTCGTCGTTTATCTGGCCGGCCTCGCCCCCAGAATCAAAATCGGTGAGACAAAAATCACTGATAAGGCTGGTGGAATCTACCAAGTGGATATTATCATAACAAATAAAGGATTCTTACCCACCGCCACCAAGCAAGCCGAATCACTCCGTATCGCCAAGCCGGTCATTTTGGAAGTCGAGCCCAGCGATAACCTAGAAATTCTGTTCGGCGACAAAAGGGTTAAACTGGATCAGATTCAGGGTCACGGCGAAAGCGAAAAAACGACCTATCTTGTACGAGTCAAGGAGGACTCCGAATCAGCAACCTTGACAGCTTCAGTCAAAGCACAAAAGGCGGGCCGGGACTCGAAAGAAATTGTCATAAAATAAGAGGCAAAGACTAATCGCTGGCCCGATCAGCAGGGCTGAAAACCAAAAAATGCCAAGTCCCCTCACATACTTTTTTAAGCGATAACCCAGAAGGAATCAAAACCGTATTACAAAGAGAGGACTCCATGCTATATGGAACAGAAAGTGGAAGATTATCAATATCCTATGGAAGATGAATAGGTAACTGGTATAATTCTTGCACGCCATTTGGTTCGGAAAGAATTCAATCGCGATGTATGACAGAAGGAGATCAACTAAAATCCGAAACCATGCAGAATTGCTGTAAATTGTCAAATTTATTTACATCCTCANNTAATTGATGAAAAAATCAAGGACCACCTGTTTTTTCATTTTAGTTTTGGGAACATTCCTGTTCTCGAGTCTTCAGGCAGATGTCCGCGACAAATGGCATCAGCCCGATAAGGTGATGGATGTTGCCGGCGTCCAGTCCGGCATGGTAGTCGGCGAGGTCGGAGCCGGACATGGTTATTTCACTTATCACCTCTCCCGGCGGGTCGGCGACCAGGGAAAAATCTACGCTAATGATATCGTCCGCAGTAAACTGACCTACATCGATGATGAATGTAAAAAAAGAAAAATCAACAACATCGAAACCATACTGGGCGAACTGGAAGACCCTCTCTTCCCTGAGAATAAGTTGGATATGGCTTTTATGGTCAACGTCTTCCATGACCTCGAGAGACCTGTCGCCCTGTTGAACAACCTCGCGCCTGCTCTTAAGCTCAGGGCCACAGTTGTGATCGTCGACAGGGATCCGGAAAAACTCAGCGACCCCACCGGACATTTTATGACGAAAAAAGCCATCCAGGAAAAAATCCGAGAGAGTGTCTTTCAACTGGACAAGATCGAGACCTTTCTCCCCCAACACAATATATACATCATATCTTTGAGAGAAAAGAGTTAAGCATAATCTTGTACATGAATTTTAAACCGACTGAATGCGTGGAGATAAATCTGGCCATAGATTTTCACAAGGAGAATAAAAATGAAATTTAGCTCAACTATCCAGCTGATGTTTATGGTTTTGTTAATTTCACTGGCATTATCGATTCGAGTCTCAGCTCAAGAGGAATTCATCGATTTCGAGTCTGACCAATGGGTGTTTGAGGGCGCTAAGGTTGTCCAACACCTGGATCGAAAAGCCCTGATGGGGATTGCATACTTGAAGGATGTTGAGTTTGATAACGGTGTCATTGAAGTGGATATAGCTGCCAACGGCAGACCGTCTTATCCAGGAATCATTTTCCGCATGCAATCAGATGAGAACTATGAGCGCTTCTACATCCGCCCTCACCGGTCCAATCTGTATCCGGATGTTCTCCAGTACACACCAGTCATCAACGGGTTGGCGGGGTGGCAGCTGTATCACGGAGAGGGATTTACAGCCGGAGGAAATATCCCTAAAGACCGCTGGGTTCATGTCCGGATGGAGATCATGGGAAAACAAGCGCGGGTCTTCATCGATAATGCCGCACGGCCAGCCTTGGTCATAAACGATCTCAAACATGGTGTGAGCAAGGGTACGATCGGTGTGATGGGGCCTGCGGATGAAACGTCTTATTTTTCTAATTTTAAGTACTCAAAAGACAGCACGTTGAATTTTGATCCTCCTCCTCGTGTCGATACACCCCCAGGTATTATCACCAAGTGGCAGCTGTCCCAAGTGTTTAAGGCAACCCACATCAACAGAGAACGCTATCCTGACGAAGACACATTGGCTCAGATTGAATGGCAGAGCGTAACGAGTGAGCCATCCGGCCTCGTCGACGTTGCTCGGTATAAAAAAAGGCTCGGCAGAGCTCCCGACTGCATCTTGGCAAAAACCATTCTTTTTTCTGAAAAGGACGAGGTCAAAAAACTCTTATTCGGCTACAGTGATCTGATTCACCTCTTTCTCAACGGGAATTTACTATTTACTGGAAACAGTGCTTATCGCTTGAGAGACGGCTCTTTCCTGGGTATTGTTGGCTTAAATGATGCAGTCTATCTTCCGTTGAAGAAGGGAGAAAACGAACTGCTGCTGATGATCACCGAGGGATTCGGAGGCTGGGGCTTTATCTGCCAGGATGGACGAGCTGTCTTTTTGGGTCAAGGTGTTCAAAGAATATGGAGTACAGAGAGCAACCTCAAAATTCCAGAATCTGTTGTTTTTGATCCCGAGAGGAATGTCGTTTATGTTTCCAACTATGACGGTTATAATCCGAGCAACAACAAGGGCAAACAATTCCTGTCCAAGGTCACTTTGAATGGCAAGATAGAAAAACTCAGGTGGATCGAAGGCTTGAATAATCCTACGGGAATAGCCATCCACGAAGACAAGCTGTATGTGGTGGAAAGAAAAAATTTGGTTGAAATCGCTATTGAGACTGGGAACATTCTGAACAGATTTCCCGCTCCTCAGCCTGGTTTTATGAATGATGTGGCCATCGATTCATCGGGGTATGCCTACATCTCCGATTCACCAAAACACATGATTTATAGGTTTGCTAACGGCAAATTCGAAGTGTGGTTTAAGGAGGAGGAGATCAGAAACCCGAACGGTCTTCATGTTCACAAGAACAAACTCATCGTGGGTAATAACGGAGACAGGTCTCTCAAGTCTATCGACCTCGAGAGTAAAAAGATTGAGACTATTTGCAATCTGGGCGCGGGAATTATCGATGGGATAAAATCAGATAAAGACGGGAATTATATCGTGTCCCATTGGGGGGGAAAGGTCTACCTGATTACACCCTCCGGCCAGGTCACAAAACTTCTTGACTCGACAGTGCCCAAGATCAACTGCGCCGACTTCGAATATATCGTCGAGAGAAACCTCCTTCTCATCCCTACTTTCATGGACAACCGTGTTATTGCCTATGAGTTAAAGGAATAACATCTCACTTAGAATGATCAAAAGAAACTGATTTAATGACATTCCACAGACAGACCAGAGCTATTTTCAAATTTCTGACTTGACTTAAGCTAAACATGATGTCATACAGATTCCCTGGAATGAATAATAAAATTATGATTATTCCTGTATGTCAACCAATCTGAGGAAGGAGAACAATATGCTTGATCGAGGGCACAGAGAAAACCATTCTGTTCGACACAGGAACTCAGAGTGAAACCTTGCTCCATAACATAGATAAAATAAATGTTGATGTAAATAAAATTAAACAGATTATGATCAGCCACGATCATGGTGACCATACAGGCGGATTATCGACCATTTTAGACATTAATCATGATGTATCGGTTTATCTTCCTATTTCCTTTCCTTATGAGTTTGTAAGGGGCGTGGAAATTAAACAAGCGGATGTCATCACCGTAGATAAACCGGTTGAGATCTGCCAAAACGTTTTCTCGACAGGTGAGATGGGAGACCAGATCAAAGAGCAATCCTTGATCGTAAACCACCGCAAAGGATTGATCATCGTCACCGGCTGCTCACACCAGGGTATTGTCAATGTCCTCAAACAGGCCAAAAAGCTGTTATACAGGCCCATCTACGCGGTCTTTGGCGGATTTCATCTAGGTGGAACACCAGATGAAGTCCTGGAAGAGATTGTCCAAAGTTTCCAAGATATCGGTGTGGAAAAATGTGGCGCCACACACTGCACTGGAGACCGGGCCATCACGCTTTTTAAAAAGGCCTTCGGAAAGAATTTCCTGGAAATACCGGAATGAGATCTCGATGAAATGGAATTCTACCAAGCGATGTGTTCATAGGGATAATAGTGGGCGACTCATCGCTTCATCGGCAATTGTCCGATCAGAGGATTTGGCAGAGATATGGAGATCATTGAGAATAAACAGCTCGAAAGAAGGCTAGGTCCTTTCTCGGCCACGGCCATCGTTGTGGCCAACATGATCGGAGCTGGTATTTTCACCACCTCTGGGATCATGGCTGTCCAGCTTGCTGGCCCAGGCTGGGTCCTTCTCTGCTGGATTTTCGGGGGACTGATCGCCATCTCCGGCGCCCTCTGTTACGCAGAGCTATCCACCAGGATGCCATTGGCCGGAGGAGAATACATCTACCTGAAAAAACTGTATCATCCGGCTCTCGGTTTTCTTACTGGATGGATGAGTCTTTTCGTCGGATTCTCAGCCCCGATCGCAGCCTCGGCCATGAGCTTTTCTGAGTACATATTTGCTGGTTTAGACTCCCGAATATTGGGTCTAACTCCTGCTCAGCTAGGGTGGGCAAACAAAGCCACTGCCATATCCATCATCATCATCTTCACGAGTCTTCATTACCTCGGCCTCCGTTTAGGAGCAAGAGTCCAGAACACGCTGACTGTCCTGAAGATCGTCATCGTCCTCGGATTGGCGACCATAGGTTTGGCCCTGGGAGGAGGAGATTTTTCTAAAATCTCTTTCGAAATCAGCGAGCCGTTCAAGGGTGTTGCCTTCGGGACAGCGATGATGCTGGTGATGTTTTCTTACAGCGGCTGGAATGCCAGCGCCTATATCGCAGAGGAGCTAAAACGTCCTCGAAGGACTCTGCCTATCTCGCTCATAGCTGGCACTGGCATCGTCATCTTCATCTATCTGGCCATAAATCTTTTTATTTTCAGCACTGTCCCCTACTCAGAGCTTAAGGGGGTCATACCGGTCGTAAAAAGTGCCGCTGTCGGCGCTTTCGGAGATTGGATGGGAAAGTCGCTGAGCCTACTCATCGGAATTGCTCTCCTTTCATCTCTGAGCGCCTACATTATCATCGGTCCTCGGGTCTATTTTGCCATGGCCAAGGACCGGCTCTTCCTTTCGTTTGCTTCCAGAGTCCATCCTCGCTACCGTGTACCAGGACAGTCTATTCTTGTTCAAGGATTTATCGCCGTGTTGATGGTTACGATCGGTTCTTTCGAACAGTTATTGATTTACCTCGGTTTCGCCTTGGGAATCTTCCCCTGGCTGGCCGTGGCCGGTCTTTTCATCGCCCGTAAACAGAAAATCGGTGAAGAATCCGCGGTTAAAGTCTGGGGTTTTCCGTTCGTTCCCGTCTTCTTTCTTGTATGCAGCTTGGTTTTGATGATTTTCAATTATTTCAACCGTCCCCTGGAATCATCGGCCGCGGTCCTGACGGTCATCATCGGTATTCCGTTCTATTTCCTCTGGATAAAAGGACTAAAGAAAGTAGAANNAGTAGAAGATCAATCTTCTTCATGAGGTCACTTTTTCTCGTAGACCAATTGTCCACCCACATAGGTCTGTTCTACTTTGAGCGAAAGAAACTCTCGAGGCGGTATGGAAAAAATATCATCTGAAAGAACGATGAAATCGGCCAGCATCCCGGGAAGAATCCGGCCCTTGATGTTCTCTTCAAAACCGGAATAAGCCGCCTCCACCGTGTAAGCCTCGAGTATTTCCTTCCGCTCGAGGCATTGATCAGGATACCATCCTCCTTCTGGCTTCCCATCAGGACTTTGCCTGGATAGGGCTGCATACATGCCGTTGAACGGATTGAGTGTCTCGCCGGGAAAATCGGAATTGAGGGTCAGATGGATACCAGTGTCGAGAAAAGATCTCCAAGCATAGGCTCCTTTTATTCGCTCTGGCCCTACCCGTGTCTCTGCCCAGGACATATCCGAAGTGCAGTGCGGTGGCTGCATACTCAGGACAAGCCCTAAGGGGCCAAACCTCGGAATATCCTCGAGGGCCACGACTTGGGCATGCTCAACCCTCAAGCGATGATCTTTAACATCAGAAGCCTCTTCAATAGCCCGGCTAAAGGCAGCCAAGGTCAAGCGATTGGCTCTGTCTCCGATGGCATGGACTGCTACCTGGAGTCCACTCTTCAAAGCACGAGTGGTTATTTCAAACAACATCTCTTCTGAAGTTACGATGACCCCTTGTTCTTCCGGAACATCACTGTAGGGCTCGAGAAGAGCGGCTCCCCTCGAACCGAGAGCACCATCCACAAAAACTTTGAGGCATCGAATCGTCAGCATGTGGTTGGGATCGACTTCAGGTCCACTCTGGAGAAAAGGCTTGACCAGAGCTTCATCTGTAACATCCAGCATGACATAGATCCGACATTTGAGTTCATTCCTCTGTTTCAACGACCGGAAGGCCTCCAGCATCTGGGCCGAGGTCTTGGCCTCATGGATGGTTGTCAGCCCGTGTTTCAGGCATTCATCCTGAGCAAGTTGAAGCGCTTTCTCAGTCTGCTGAAGACTCATGGGCGGGAAATGAGAGTTGACCAAAGCCTGGGCTTCATTGGTCAAAATTCCGGTTGGTCGTCCGGTCTCATAATCTCTGAGGACCTTGCCCTGGGCTGGATCAGGTGTTTCTTCAGTAATCCCAGCGATCTGCAAAGCCCTATCATTGACCCAGCTGGCAAATCCATGCAGGCCACGGAGATAGACTGGGTTTTCAGGAGAAACCGCGCTGAGATCTTTGTTGGAGGGATAATTTTTGGCCCAAGCTCCCTCATCCCATCCCCAGCCGATAATCCATTCCCCGGGGGACATCACTTTGACCCGTTCCTCAACTCTTTTGACAACCTCCTGCGGCGTCGAGATGCCTTCCACATTCAGTTCCACGAAACTCTGTCCCAAGGAAAGGAGGTGACCATGGGATTCGATGATTCCCGGCATCACTGTTTTTCCGTTGAGGTCGATGATTTCAGAATCCGGGCAGGCATCGATGACTTCCTTGGTCGTTCCGACGACCATGAATTTTCCCCGGTCAACGGCGAAGGCTTCAACTTCGGCGAAATTCTTATCCATGGTCATGACATGGCCGTTTATGAAAACCTTTTCAGCAGGAAGGATATCCCCTCGTTCCTGGCAAGCCCATCCCCACAATAGGATCACCAAACAAAGACAACATTTAAAAATGATTCCAATATCAATAGATTTTTCTGCCATGATTTATCCTCCCTCGATGCTGAGCCAATAAGACCTAATAACTATTTTTTTCTGGTCTCTGAATCAACCAGCAGAGCCGCCTCCTCCGCCACCTCCTCCACCGCCGCCACCGCTAAATCCGCCGCCGCCACCTGAGGAATAATGGGCCGCGGCCGCACTCGCCTGTTGGATGGAGGTGGACATCGATTCGATGCTCTGGATCATGCTTTCGATCCGGCCGGTGCTGATGAACGTACCCCGGTTAAATCCATAATACCAGACTGGGGCGACTGCCCGATCATCCTTGAGGATGACGGGAAGCATGTCGATGATCTTTTTAGCGTTTCCGAAGATGATCCCAAAAACAAGGTAATGCTCCCAAAGCTTGTACGACTCAGGAGGGAGTTTTTTGAAACTTGAAAAATCGTCTAAGAAACGCTCAAGGGCCTTCCACAGCTCGTTTTCCCGGGCCCAGTGGATATCCCTCCGCTTGATTTTGGGGATCAGGATGGCGGCCAGTACGATGAGAATAATATTCAATGTCAAGATAGCCACTGGGAACGTCAAAGCCATGAAAATGTTCTTCATTCTTGTGCTTTTTGGCTCGATAAACTCCAGTTTCTTGGCTTCTGTCTCGATCAACTTCTGCCACTCTTTATACCATTTCTGGAACTCGCGTGGTTTTTTCTCGAAGTATTCTTTGAGCTCTTCCAGATCAAATTTTGCTTCGTTTTGTTCGGCATGTTCCACGACCGTGACAAACAGGAGCTTCAGGAACTCAACTTCGTAGGGAAACAATCCAGGATCCTGGTGGAAGTCTTTTTTGAGGATCACTGAGGTCCGTATTTCCTGCTTGGTTCTGAAGAGGCGTCTGACCTCGACTATTTGATCGTCCAGTTCAACATAACCCCGACGGGCCAGGTCAAATAGCGTGGCGGTGAAGCTCCGTGGAGTCACCTCTCGGCCTTCGCGAAGGAGCATCTCGACCAGAGCCGGGGAGAGTTTTGACGGAAGCTCGCGGTGATATTCTGGGATATCCTCGAACTCATAATCCTTGCCAACCTTCTTCCAGTAACGCCCGTATAAGAAAAGCCAGATCAGAGATCCGATGATAAGCCAAACTCCCCAGATAATCAGAAGGAGTCGGAGGATATTTTTTCTTCTTTGCTGCGTTTCTTGAGCCCTTTTCACCCTATCGACTGTTTCCTGGACAAAACGAGCCTCCTCCTCCCGGATGGACTGGAGAGTGTGGCGGTTTGAGGGGACACCGTCGACCATCCCCCCCGGCCAGATGAGACGGATTTCGACATGCTGACGGGCCGCCAGATTGGGCACCGTAAACCGGGCTGTCTTCCGATCAACAATCTCGGCTTTTCCAGAAAGTGGGCCGTGCCCGTAGACCAGGATCTCATCTCTGCTTTCTACGGCTTGAGGAAGATGAACATCGATGATGACATTCCGGGCAGGTTTGTCCCAGCCGCTCCCGATAATCTTCCAGTAGAGTTCCGAGACATCAGGATAGCTGGTTATGCCTCCATTAACGAGATACCGAAAATGAAAAGTCCGCCGGGTGTTGTGGGCGGAATAGTACCATTTGGCCTCGAACTGATTCTTGTTCCGGGCGATTTCCTTCCTCAGAGGTCGTCCCTGTTCATCAAAAACCTGGAAGTCTTCGATGGTGATATCATATCTGTACCCATCTCTGTTCACTCGAAGCGGTATCCACAGCTTGGCCCAGGAAAAACTTCCTTGGAATTCATATGTTCGGTATTCATCGACAGTAAACGATCCATCACGACTGATCTGAACATCAATCCTCACCTCGGGAAAGTAAAAGTTCTTCGACTGCCCCTTTACCAAGACGGGCGCACAAATGAAAAAAAGACAGAAAAGGCAAAGGGATGCTGTAAGTCGCGCGGATTTATACTTACTCATGATCCTTTATTATGAAGCTCTCCATTAGTGTACAAAGATGGATAATTATGTCAAATTAAGCCACTCAACCTAAGAATCCTGATCCAATCATTTTTCGGATAAGGACTATAAGGATGAAGGCAGTGAAGTAATGAAATGGCATTATGTTGAGATATCAGCCGGTGAAGGCTGTCAAATTCGTCCGGCTATTTTCTGCCCCCACCCAGAACGCGAGCAGGAAGGGTGATGATGGCTTTGAGCAACTGGAACACGGCATCCACCGTGATCCCGATCAGTCGGAAAGGAAGAAGTAGAAGCCAGACTATCGGGTACAGAATTAGGGCAAGAAGAGCAAGCGGCCAACAGAAAACCAGCAGAAGCAGCCAAAGCAGAAATTTAGTCAATTTTGACCTCCATTATCCTGTCGGTTGTCGAAAACAGGCTTTATCCTTTCATCTATCTTCCGTATCTGTAAACGAAAATGACAGGAAAAAAGTTTAGCCATCCTCATTCCAAATTAAATATCGGCCTCTCTCGTTATCATTTGTTTTCGGCTTCCAAATAGATCTTAGCATTCGGGATTATCTGCTTGATTTTTCCTTCGATCTTATCGTTGAGTTTTTCCAGCTCCTCCACGACCAACTCATCCCTGTAATTGATCTCCATCGTCACCAGAACCTCTTCAGGGCTGAGATGCATGGTTTTGAGGCTGATGATTTTATTAACCTCTTCGAAGGAATTCACAGCCTTAAGAATTCTCCTTCTTTTTTGTGGAGATACGGCCTCCCCAACCAAGAGTTTTTTCGTTTCGAAGGCGAGAAACAAGGCGAATATCATCAGCAAAACACCGATTATGACCGAAGCGATGCCATCGATGACTAAAACTCCTGTCAAACGCACGAGCGTTATGGCTACAGCAGCGATCAACAGTCCGAGGATGGCTAAGGAATCCTCGACGAAAACAGTTAAGGTCGTCGGGTCCTTGCTGCATTTCATGGTTTCGAGAAAACCACAATGCTGCTCTTCCTTCATTTCCCTCAATAAATTCTTGATAGCGTACCGTAAAGCGATGCCCTCAAACACAAGGCCAACACCTATAGCCAAGTAGGCCAAGCCAATATGGCTTATAGGCTCAGGATACTGAAACTTGTGATATCCTTCCCTGATGGAGAGCACCCCCGCCACGCCAAAAAGGATGATGGCCACCACGAACGACCAGAAAAACTGTTCTTTACCGTATCCGAATCGATGACGTTCATCAGGTTCCTTCTGGCTCCTCCTTAAACCATACAGAAGAAGGACTTGGTTCATAGTATCTGAAATAGAATGATAGCTCTCGGCCAGCATCGAAGACGACCGGCTCAGCACCGCCGCGACTAACTTGAAGATGGCGATGCCGAGGTTTCCGAACAATGCCGCCAGCACTGCCTTCTTGCTCTTATGTTCCACGTCTAATTCAAGCCTTTCTCTTTTTAGTTCTCACTCTTTCTCTTAGGATATGGAACAATCAGCCTGGAGAAAAACCGCTCTGACCGCCGTTCCGCTGCCATTATTATATCAACCTCATTCTCTTATAGCCATCATTCCCTTTATTCTTGACTAAGGAGAAAGGGGAAAGTACAATTGCCGCAGCATGTCCCTACCGCAAGCGACACTCCAGATCGGCCTCATCCTGATCATCATGGCCATCGCCTATGGCCTGGCCAAAGCCAAGAAGCTTTCTGTCGAACTGAGCATGCTGGCGGCGGCTGTTGCCGGGGGCATAGCTGGTGCCTTCATACGGACACCACCTCTAAGCCACCTCGCCAGACACCTAGTCGAGGGGTCATTCACCTACCTGGATGTCATTCTGGTTTTTACAACAGCGACCATCTTCATGGCCATCATCAGCGAATCGGGTGGAGTGAATTATGTTGTCCGGGGAACGATCAAATATTTTTACAACACAAGAACGATCGCCCTGCTTCTGCTGATGATCATTATCCTCATTCCCGGAGCCTTGACTGGAGCGGGCAGTGTGTCTTTACTCGTCGTGGGGGCGCCTACAGCTCTCGCTCTGGGTTATCTTGGAATCCCACGGAAAAGGGTAGCCGCCATCCTGTTCATCGTGGCCGGTCTCAGCGCTGCCGCACCGCCTGTCAACATCTGGGCCATGATCGTCTGTGCCGGGACAGCCATCCCGTATGTTGGGTTCGAGCTTCCTTTGGGTATCCCTGTCCTTCTGCTGGGGACATTCACCATCCTCACGCTTGGCTGGAAAAGAGAACATCGGCTGGACAAACGGAAAGTCCTGGAGGAAATGCCTGAAGTCCCGGCCAAGATGAGTTGGTGGCGAATCCTTATTCCCTTCTTCGTATTTTTTGGCCTGATTATCGTCTACAGAATCTTGCCGTTCGCCGTACCGATCCTCGGTCTTCCTCTGGAATTTGCCCTCGCCGGGGCTGTGGCCCTTATGCTGAGTCCGAAAAGAATCAACATCCTCAAGCTCTCGAGAGATACGGTCAAACGTCTTCTCCCTCTTTTGGCTACGATGGCTGTTGTCGGGAGTCTCCAGCAAATCATGACCGTTACCGGAGTGCGGGGTCTGCTGTCGTTTGCTGTCATCAGCGCACCTCTTATCGTCCTTTTCATCGCTCTGACCATCATCATTCCCGTATCCGAGGGTGTTCTCACCTACGGAGCGGCCGCTGTATTTGGCATTCCCCTCATCTGGTATTTGGATTCGATAGGACTGCATGCTACTGTAGCTATTGCCGGGTTAAGCTTCCTGTGGCCGTTGGGTGATGGACTCCCACCCACGGCTCTGATCGGGCGCCTGAGTGTCATGGTTTCTGACTACAAGGAGTCCTACTGGAGCTTCTTGAAAGCCACCTGGCTCCCCTGGATTGTTATCACGGTCGTCGGGATTCTGATGGTTGTTTTCAGTGCCCGACTCGATTTTCTCGTCAAATGGAGTATGTAGAGGAGGTGACCTCATGCCGATCATCATGATCTTCTACTACATCATCAGCGCCTACTTGGCAGCCCTTCTCATCTGGAATTTTATCCGAGAGAAAAAAAGCATCAACAACATGCTCCTTTATCTGCTGGTCTTGATTCCTCTGATTCTCAGGCTTTTAAGGATAAGATAGAGATAAAAAATGATAACTCATGAATGGAAAGTCAAATCCATCCTGATCGTGGTGGTCATTGCTCTCTTGGTCGTTTCAGGCATCCAGTTTTACGGACACCGTCATTACAAAACACCGATCATAGCTGGCCCTGGGGTAACGAAAGTCATTCGNNTCCCGGGCTTAAGGGAACCATGGCCGACACCGATGTTTTCTTCCTGGAGGGGAAGGAAGAGGGGGGAACAGTCCTCATCATGGCCAACACCCATTCCAACGAACCGGCGGCTCTGCTGACAGCTCTAATCTTGTTGGAAAATGTCGTGATCGACCAAGGGACCTTGATCATCATCCCTCAATTCAACCACAGCGGCAGCCGGAATACTAAACCAGGAGATGGCTATCCGCTTTTTTTCGAAATCCCGACCGATTGGGGATCAAAAAAATTCAGAATGGGAAACCGGAATGCCGCTCCCCTGGATCAATGGCCTGATCCGGATGTCTACATCCATTATCCAGACAGACAGCTTCTCTCCTATCTCGATGTCAGGAACACCAACAGGACCTGGCCGGGAAGACCCGACGGCCCGTTGATGGAAAAAGTCACTTACGGGGCGATGCAGATGATGAGAGAGGAGAAAGTGGATGTGGCCCTAGACATCCACGGTGCTGAAACCATGTTTCCGGTCACAAACTGCATCGTGGCTCCAGAAAAATCGATGAGAATAGCAACCATGACCTCCCTCACTGTCAAAGCCAGAGAGGGATTCGATAGTCATGTCGAGCCATCGCCCTCAGGTTTCCGCGGTCTTTCTCACCGGGAGATCGGTGACTTTTCCGAGGCCATGCCTTTTCTGCTGGAGGCCCCTATCCCCTTCCTGGATCAGCCCACCGGACCAAAAACAGTGGATCTTCTTCTCGATGGGAAGGATCCGTTCCTGCTCAGCCTTGCCAAAAAGGGAAAGTTATTCGTTCCTTATGATGAGACGGGGTGGCCGATGTCAAGACGCGTGGGGCAGCACTGCTCGGTTGTCCTCGAGATTTTTCGTCAGTTTACTAGAAAATTCCCGGAGAAAGCGATAAAAGTCAGGAATGTGCCCCGGTATGCCGAAGTGGTCAAGTACGGCGTCGGGCATTATTATGATAATCCGGACAAAGCTGATCCCAGCCGCGTTTTTTTAAATTGAAAATACTTTTAAAACGAGGCATGATTCGATAGACTATTAGGTCGTCTGAAGAATAAAAAATTTGAACAGGCGAATCTTGAACATCATGTGTTCTTCCGATAGACCCTCATATCAATTACCTCACAGGAGATAAAGTATGGCAATGAGGAAACATCTCTTTGTCTTTTTCTCATTCTTCGGATTACTGGCGATTCTGAGTGCCTTTCTCCTCCGTTCCCCGGGAAAAAGCCAAGAAGAACACTTCCTGGTCGATTATCAAGAAGACGGCTGTACTGTGATCATGGTCGGAAGAGAGGCCTCTCTCGACGGCTCGACCATCATCTCCCACTCGGCTGACTGCAGCTCCTGCGACTGGACATGGCACCATGTCCCAGCCGCAGATCACGAACTTGGTGAGATGCGTAAAATCTACCGTATCCCCCAAACGAAAACATGGCCGCCTGAGGCCGGGTCAAAATGGGAAAGGATCAAGGATAACTTTTCTGGTCTGGAAATTCCCCAGGTGCCACATACCTATGCCTATCACCACGGTGTCTTCGGGTATATGAACGAGCATCAACTGGCCCTGGCCGAATCCACTATTGGTTGCCAACCCCGAATGAGAAATCCAACTCCCACGCCAAAAATGGACATATCCACACTGACTCTGATCGCTATGGAACGATGTCAGACAGCCCGAGAGGCCATCCAACTCATGGGCTCGCTCGCAGAGAAGTACGGATATGGTTTCCATGACACCGGTGAGATGCTGGCTGTCTCTGATCCGAACGAAGTCTGGGTGTTCGAGATCATGCCTGTGGGGCCCCTCTGGACTCCTGGTAGCGGAAAGCCAGGAGCTGTTTGGTGCGCTCAACGAGTGCCCGATGGCCAAGTCAGCGTCTGCACCAATGAGTCCAGGATCGGAGAGATCGATCTCGAGAACACAGATTATTTTATGGCTTCACCTAATGTTGTTTCCTTTGCTATCGAACATGGCTATTATGACCCAGAAATCGGACAGCCTTTCAATTGGAAAAAGGCTTACTCCCCTCGAGAAGTCAGCGCTTCAAGCAGCGGAGGAGCCAGAGCCCGCCTCTGGCGATTTTTCGATTTGGTGGCTCCCTCCCGCCAGTTCAGCCCGAAAACACCGAACATGGAGTTCCCGTTTTCCGTCACACCAGACAAGAAACTTTCCATTCAAGATGTTATCCTGATAACTCGGGACAAGTACCAAGGGACACCGTTCGATCCAGCGGCCGGACTCAGAGGAGCTCCTTTTGCCAATCCCAACTACCTTCCCCGTGCCTTTATGGTCGAGGGGCAAAGATACAACTCCCCTCGAACCATCGCTGTCAACAGGGCCGAGTACACAGCTGTCAATCAATGCCGCGCTTGGCTGCCAGACCCGATCGGTGGCATCATCTGGCTCTCCTGGGGTTCGACCGACACTTCGTGTTATGTTCCGCTTTATGCGGGAATCACAGAGATTCCCCGGTCCTTCAACATCGGTGACCACTGGATTTTCGACAGGAAATCTGCAAGATGGGCCTTTGATTACGTGGATTTCCACACCCAAGTGGCCTATTCCCTGGCCTTGGAGGATGTCAAAAGGGCGCAGAAAAAATGGGAAAACGCCGCTTTGGAGAGGACTTCAGTGATCGATTCACTAGCCCATGAGCTTTATAAGCAGGATCCAGAGAGAGCGATTCAATTCTTAACCGATTACTGCCTGAATAATGCCAACCGGGTTGTGGAGGCTTGGTGGGAGTTGGGAGATCATCTCCTCGTCAAGTACAACCATCTTTACCTGTACGAGAAGAAAAACACAAGACCCCAGCTAATAAAATATCCGGACTGGTGGCTCAAGGAAGTGGTGGAATACCATAACCTCCAGCCTCAACCGGAAAACAAGAAATGAAAAAGGGGGCTGTCCCCTTTTTTAAGGAATAAAATTTTCACAAGGAGGTTAAGCGTGAAACTAAAAAAGACACTTTTAGTCCTAGGGATCACATTAGGATCATTATCGATTCTCTTCGCTCTCACTCAGACACGTATTGAGGAAGATTCTTCTGGTTTTTGTTGTGCTGAACTCCCGAGAGACGGGTGTACGGTGATCATCGTCGGAAAAGACGCCTCGGTGGATGGCTCGGTCATGACCACCCATACCTGTGACTGCGGGGTCTGTGATTGGACCTGGAGGTATATACCAGCAGCCGATCACGAGCCCGGTTCGATGCGCAAGATCTATCATATAGACCAGTTCAAAGCCACTCCACCCGAGGAAGGCCTAAAATGGGACATTTACACAAAAAATGACACAGGCCTCGAAATCCCGCAAGTTCCCCGGACATATGCTTTTGTCCATGGGGCGTTCGGCTACATGAACGAGAACCAGGTGGCTATCGGTGAATCTACCATTGGCGTTAAGGAAAGGCTGGAAAACCGCACCTCGACTCCGAAATTTGACATCACGATGCTGACCCTGATCGCCATGGAGAGGGCCAAAACAGCCAGAGACGCCATCAAAATCATGGGAGAGTTAGGAGAAAAACACGGGTACGGGTTCACAGATACCGGAGAAATGTTGGCTGTGGCTGATCCTAATGAGGTTTGGATATTCGAAATATTGCCCGTCGGCCCGCTATGGAATCCGAAAACCGGCCAACCGGGCGCCATCTGGGCGGCTCAAAGAGTTCCGGATGATCATGTCAGTGTCTGTCCGAACGAATCCAGGATCGGTGAGATTGACCTGGACAATCCGGATTATTTCATGGCATCACCCAATGTCGTCTCCTTGGCCGTAGAAAAAGGTTACTACGACCCTGACAGCGGAAAACCATTCAACTGGAAGAAAGCCTATTTTGACCCGGAAGGCAGTGCTAATAGTACGCACGGATGGCATGCCCGTATCTGGAGATTCTTCGATCTGGTGGCTCCCTCTCAAAAATTCAGCCCTGACACCCTGAATAAGGATCTTCCTTTTTCTGTTAAACCGGATAAGAAACTCTCCCTTGCCGATGTCATCCGGCTGACGCGAGACAAATACGAGGGAAGCCAGTTCGATGTGAGACAGACTCTCCAGGCAGGACCTTTCTCCAACCCCAATTATCTGACAAGACCGTATAAATTCGAGGACCAGACCTATGACACAAAAAGGTTCATCAGCGACAGCCGGACCGAGTACGTCACCGTCACTCAATCCCGAGGCTGGCTGCCTAATCCTATCGGAGGCCTTGTCTGGCTGGCCTGGGGAGCTCAGGACACATCCTGCTTCATGCCTTTGTATATCGGGATAACCGAAATACCACGCTCTTTCGAGATCGGAGACCACTGGACCTTTGACCGGAATTCTGCCCGCTGGGCCTTTGATTATGTCGACTTCCACACTCAGGTTGCCTATTCCTTAGCTATCCAAGATGTAAGAAAAGCCCAGAAAAAATGGGAAGGAGCCCTCATCGAAAGAACACCAACAATAGATAAAATCGCCCATGATCTGTACAAGAAAGATCCGGCCCAGGTGCCTCAATTCCTGACTGATTACTGCCTCAACAACGCTAACCGGATCATCGATGCCTGGTGGAAACTCGGTGACGATTTACTGGTCAAGTACAACCATATTTTTATCTACGACGCCAAAACAAGAGAGAGGAGTGTTATCCAGTATCCCGATTGGTGGCTGCGGCAGATCATCGATCTCCAAAAGCTTGAGCCACGATCTGAACAGAAGAAAAACTAAATTCAAACTTAACATCGATAAGCTCTTAATTGAAAATAAATATGAAATTTAGAAAGGGGGATAGAATGAAGAGCAAAACATGGAAAATGGCCTTATCGGCGTGTGTCTGTGGTGTGTTCCTCAGCGTGGCTGTATCCGGCTTGATGGCATCGGATATACCCAAAGCCCAATTCCCTATCCTGACCACCTCGGCCGGACAGAGCCCGGATGTGACCACGGTCAACATCGTCCTCGAAGAGGCTGGTCTCATGTACGATTACTGCGATGTTCCAGGCACAGATATGGTCGCCGCAGGAGTGGGGCTGGCCGGGAAAGAATCCGGGCCAGGCTTCCACGTGGAAATCCATACAGACCTCCAGAAATTCCCGACTGGGACTCCCTACAAGACCGTCATTTTCGCTATCGGAGCCAGCCTGAAGGGTATGGGTGCTTCAGGTTTGACAGTGGACAGCGAAGTTGACCGATTGAAGGAGATTATCGATCACTGCAAGAAAGAGGGGATGTTCATTATAGGTGTCCATGTGGGGGGCACATCCAAGAGAGGTGCACCCGGAAGCGACAACGAAAAGATGATCGACGCCGTGGCCCCGCATGCCGACTACTTGATCGTCACCAAAGACGGAAATCAGGATGGACGGTTCACCACCATCGCCCAGAACAAAAATATTCCGCTGACCGAAGTTGAATACGCCCTCGATCTTGTCGATATCTTCAAGCAGATGTTTCAGTAAGAAGATAGTGTTCTGAACAGAATATCTATTCAGCCACTTCGTTTTTGTCTATCTAAGTCTATCTAATGCCTTCTTTTGTAAAGATTGAGCTTGCAAGAGCAGTTCTTGCATTTTATCCAGTATGATTCGTACTTTAATATGTTGCAACTTCCTCTTCCCTGTTTGTTGAGTCTCATAATGCCTATTTAAATAAGCATCAATTTCCGTGCTGCTCATCCAACGGTTCAATAACTCATCATTTCTTAGCTCGGCTCGAAGATCATCTATATCTTGGCTCTTTGCTAGAACACGTTGATCTTCAAGGAGGGATTTCCTCCGCCTTTTAAAATCATTTTTCACATAATCTGGAGGTTCACCAAGAAGCTTTTTGGCCCTCTTTAAAGCTTCCTGATATAACAATTTTCCCTTTTTAAGGAAATTTTTGGCAAGATAATAATCCGGGGAAACCTGGATATTATCCTCCACTAGTATGTTCTCAAAAATTTGAATAGATTTTCTTAACTCATCAAAACATATTGAAGCTTTCTTAAAAATAACATTCTCTTGCGGGTCTATCATTCGAAAACCTCGATTAAATATATTAATTTAAAAATATAGATTTGACTTTTGATATCATGACTAATATTGCTGATCTCCATCTAAATCACTTTTTAGGAAACCGCTGTAATGTCACCCTAGTTCTTTTCTTTTAATTAAGTTTATAACAGAGGAAAAAAATAATGTCAAAAGTTAAGCCTGCAGATCCCGCTGATTTGAAACTTTTTTGTGCTCGGAGCCACAGTTCCTAATCTTTGCTCTCGAACAAAGGATCATCCCGGATGGTCAAAAGACCTTCGTATGTCATATCTTCGACAATCAGGCGAAGTTTATACAGACCAGCTTCAGCTTCGGGACCCTGGAGCGGCTCCCCGAAAAACCGTCTTCTTGGGGCCAGATCCCGGAACTCCTCGATCAGTTCCTGTCGGATTCGGTTCAGTTCCTCTGCCTTCTGAGCTTTCTTGAATTCTTGGTAGAGCTGTTCGAGCCGCTCATTCTTTCCTGTCTTCAAGCGACTCCGCAATTCCTTGAAGATAGCCTCCAATCCCTTGATGAAACTCTGGCGTTGCTCTTCTGGGGGATCGAAACGCATCTTCCAGCGGAACCGGTGGAGACCCGAAGAGGCATCGAGCTCGACGCCAGCTCTTAATGTTCCACTGAGTGCGCTGATCTCGAGACGGGGTTTACTTTTAGGTCTATCCTTGAGGAAATAATTGATGGTCGCCGTATTCTCTATTGGTGTGGGAGAGTTGTTGGGAGGAACTTGGATCACGGAGAGAGGATTGCGTCCGATGAATAGTTGATGGCCCCGAGTGGCGCCGCGGCTTATGCCTTGCCATTTGGTGGCGACAGGATTCTCGAAAAGATGAGCCTTCCCCTCGAGGATCTCTGGAGTGAGCTGTTGGAGGGAAGAGATATCATCCAGGATCCACACACTCCGGCCGTGCGTGCCAGCGATCAAATCCCCTTCCCTTGGATGAATCACCAGATCATGGACAGAGACGGTGGGCATCCCGTTCATCAATCTTGTCCAGTAAGTTCCCCCGTCAACCGATACAAACACGCCTAATTCCGTTCCGACGAACAGGAGATTCCTGTTCTTCGGATCCTCCCGAACCACATGAAGGCAATGGCCGTCCGGGAGGTTGCTCGTGATATTCGTCCATGTCTGACCAAAATCCGATGTCTTGAAAAGATAGGGATTAAAATTGTCACTGCGATGACCGTCAAAGGCGACATAACAAGTGGCCACATCAAAGTGAGATGACTCTACCCGGCTCACCCAGAGTCCTTCTGGAGCTCCTTTCAGGTTGTTCCGGACATTTCTCCAAGTTTTCCCATCGTCTTGGGTGAGCTGAATGTTTCCGTCGTCCGTGCCGAGCCAGATCAAGCCCACTCTGAGGGGTGATTCTGATATGGTGATAATCGTGCAGTGAGTTTCAGCACCGGTGACATCACGGGTCAGGCCTCCGCTCTCACGGAGAGTTTTTTCTGGATCATTGGTAGTCAGATCCGGGCTGATAACCTTCCAATGCACCCCCTGATCAACACTCTTGAAAAGATGATTGGCCCCATAATAAAGAGTGTGGGGATTGTGATGAGATAGGATAAAAGGCGTGTTCCAATTTCTTCGGACGACCGGTCTTTCCCGATTTTCTTCCTCGGGAATGAACTGATCCCAGTTGATTGTGTTATCTTTGGTTGGTGTGATATTTTTCGAGACCTGCCGGAAGAGGGCATGATTCCGGAAGAGTCGTCCGTTCTGACGCTCGCTGTACACCGTCTGCCAAT
>JABAOF010003142.1_pt6 | contig 46473 bp, 48 predicted proteins | sample 7062171 | NCBI WGS metagenome assembly JABAOF01 (sample SAMN14538628, study PRJNA623070) | marine sediment metagenome | biome: marine biome [ENVO:00000428]; feature: marine pelagic biome [ENVO:01000023]; material: deep marine sediment [ENVO:00002113] | place: India: Gulf of Khambhat ... | reverse complement strand
ACCCTATTTTGCCCTCCCTGGTTCGATCATCCGGGTCTCAGTGACCACGAGATCGACCGGAATGTCGCGGGCCTCCACGGGAAGACGTTCCACCACCTGAAAATCAAACGCAAGACCGATCTTGAGGGCTTTCGGCAGGCGCGCGAGGGTCCGGTCGTAGTGCCCGCCCCCCCGGCCTAACCGATTGCCCTGAAGATCAAAAGCCAACCCCGGCACCAAGGCGACCTCTATTGCTTCCCATGAGACCACACGTCCCCTGTCACGTCTCGGTTCGAGGAGCCCCCGGTACCCTGGAGCGAGGTCTGCGAGGTCGTCCACCTCCACCAGAGGCATCACTTCACCTTCCACCCGCGGAAGAATGACCTTGCGTCCTTCCTCGACCCATCGCTCAAGGAGAGGGAGTGTCTCCACCTCATCTCCCGCAGCGGCGTAAAAGAGCACACGGCGCGCGCGCGCAAATACCCCCCCTTTCCAGAGCTGGTTTGTAATCCGAGAGCTCCGCTCCTCACGGTCGGACGGGGCAAGTCCTTGCCGCAGCCGACGCATCTCCGTGCGCACTGCAACTTTTGAAGTCATAGGCTAGGTTCGAACACCGTGGGCGGGAAGGAGAAGAGAACCCCTTGTTGGTCGGTCAAACCAGAGGGGGAACAGGGGCAGGGAGGGCAGCGGGAAAGCGGGAAAGCAAAAACCCCCCACCTCGGTGCCGTGTGAGGGTTTCCTCATGAACCTGCCGTTGCAGGTGGGTGCCCCGCATGCGCTTCAGGCTTCCCTTCGACAAGCTCAGGGCGTGCACACCGCGCAACTGTGAGGGCTCCCGTTTTTCCTCTGTTGGCTCAAGGAAACCTACCCCATCACGAACACGGCAGGGGGTCTCGGCCGTCATTTTTTAGGCCCTCCAGGTGAGGGCTTCCGTGTGATCACTCCATCCAGCTCCGCTTCCAGCTCTTGAACCTTCGCCGCCGCTGCGGTCTCCTCCTTCTTTATCCGCTCCTCTAACTTCAGATAAGCGTCCGCAATATTCAGAGAGGCAAGGACCGCCATCTTGACCGAAATGACAGCCGTCCCGCCCGCCACTTCGTGGATCTGCTGATCAACATAGCGAGCAACGCGTTGGGTGTACGCCGAATCCTCCCCCCCGAGCCCCCGGAGGGTGTAGCGCTCACCAAAAATTTCTACGTGCACGAGATCACCCTGACCCATTATCGCCGCTCTTGCAATGCGGCCTCCACCCGGGAGACCTCTCCGAGAAGCTCATCCACCCGACCTCGGATCTCTTGGCGCTCGGTCTCGAGGCGCTCTATGGTCTTTTTTAAAGTCGTCTTTTCGGTCTGCGCCCGCTTGAGCTCCTCTTCCATGGTTTCTACACGACTCTCGAGGGCTTTCTTTTCCGATTCACACTGCCGGAGTAAAGACACTACTTCCCGGACCTTCCCTTCTAGGTCCTGAAGCCGGTCGAGAATCATCGCAAGACACCCCCTAGATCTCTCTCTAAGGTCTCCAGGATCCTCCCGTGAATCGCCGCCACTTCCTCATCGGTGAGGGTCCGGTCCGCCGAACGGTACTGGATCGAAAAGGCTAAGCTCTTTTTCCCCTCAGGAACTGGCTTTCCCCGGTACACATCGAAGATGTCCACCGCCTCCACGAGCGCCCCCCCCGTCCGAAAGATGGCTGCCTCTACGTCTGCGGCCGGCGTTCTTTCCGAGACAACCACTGCCATGTCCCGAAAGACTGCAGGATACCTGGGCAAGGGCCTATATCTCTCGGGAGGTCTCCGATGCCGGTCGAGGAGGTCCAGATCAATCTCCATGGCTACGCCACCTGTTTTGAGATCGAAGGTCCGGACCACCTCTGGATGGAGCTCACCGATCCACCCTAACACCTCGTCCCCGAGGACAATCTCTGCCTGCCGGCCAGGATGCAGATACGGAATGTCCGTCCCCGCCCTAAGAGCAATGGAGAACCCAACGAGCCTCTCAAGAGCCTTTAGGACCCCCTTCAGATCGTAGAAGTCAACGCCTCCACCTTGTGCGTCCCACCAGGCGGGGAACCGATCCCCACCGGCAAGGATCCCGACTGCCCGCCCTTCGACGTTTCCGGCCGTCCCGGGTCGGGATCGAAAGATCCGAGCGATTTCAAAGATCTGTACGTCTCGACTCCCCCGGCTCTCGTTCAAAACGAGGTTTTCAACAAGAGAGGGGAGAATGAGACTCCGTAAGACTGCGTCACCTCCCAGGGGATTTCGAATACGCACCAGATGGCGCCGGAAGTCCCCTGTAGGCAAGCACAATTTATCAAAAACCTCTTCACGTGTAAAGCCAAAATTGACCGTCTCTTGGAAGCCCCAGGCACTGAGGAGTCGCCGAATCTGTCGTTCGATGCCCGAGAATGGGGTCACCTCCCCTGGTTGGATTTGGCCCGCAGGCAAAGTCGTTGGAAGCTGATCAATGCCTTTCAAACGGGCCACTTCTTCGATCATGTCGATCTCGCGGCTGAGATCGAGTCGGTGGGTCGGAGCCAAGACCGCGAGGACTTTTGGTCCACGTCGTCTTACCCGGCACTGGACCCGCTTCAGCAGCCGACTTATTTCCGCCTCACGGACGGAGGTACCCAAGATTTGCCGGACTCGATCGACTCGAACTAAGAGAGGCGCAGGCCTCGGTCGTTTCACCTGGAGGTCGATGACGCCCCGGGCCACCTGTCCCCCGGCGAGCTCCACGATGAGCCGGGCCACCCGGTCCAGCGCACGGACAATCCCCTCCGGATCAACCCCCCGCTCGAACCGATAAGAAGACTCGGTACTGAGGCCCAAGGCCCTGGCGGTTCTACGGATGCTTAACGGCTGAAACAGTGCACTCTCCAAAAGGAGGTTCCGGGTACCGTGTGTAACCTCTGTCGCGGCACCTCCCATCACCCCGGCGATGGCGACCGGCCTCACCGCATCGGCTATCACCAGCATCCCAGGATCCAGGGGGCGCTCCAGACTATCCAGGGTTACCATATACTCGCCTGTCGCCGCCCTTCGCACCACAATCCGCCCCTCTTCAAGCTTCCCGTGGTCAAAAGCATGAAGGGGCTGGCCCATCTCCAAGAGGACGTAGTTTGTGGCATCCACGACATTGTTGATGGGGCGGAGTCCTGACAGCGTGAGTCGCCGTCTCAACCAAAAGGGGGAGGGACCGATACTCACCCCTTGGACCACGCGGGCGGCGTATCGAGGGCAGAGGTCCGTTGCATCCACGGTCACTGAGGTGAGATCCCGGATCGGCAGTCCACCCTCCCGGGGCCTCGCCACCTTGAGGTACAGGTCCCCCCCCGATACCGCGGCTACCTCCCGCGCAATCCCCCAATGCGAAAGACAGTCCCCCCGGTTGGGGGTGATAGCCATCAGGAAGAGGTGATCGTGCAGTCCCAAGGCCTGCGTGAGATCAACCCCCGGGGTCGCCTCCTCATCGAGAATGAGAATTCCAGTGGAATCTTCCCCAAGCCCTAACTCTTTTTCAGAGCAGAGCATTCCCATGGAGCGCTCCCCTCGAATCAGCCCCTCTTCGATCTGCCGTCCATCCGGCAGGTGGGCGCCTGGCAGGGCCACGGGCACCGCAGCACCGATGAACAGATTTTGGGCACCACAGACGATCGGGACCGCCGATCCTCCCACATCGACCTGACAAAGGCTCAGCCCCTCCTCCCGAGGATGGGGATGGACGGCCCTGATGCGCCCGACAACCACCTTCTTGAAGGCAGGCCGGACTTCCTCGATCCCCTCCACCTCAAGGCCAGTCATGGTGAGGTGCTGGGCAAGCTCCATAGGGCTCTGGGCAATCTCCACGAGTTCCTGCAACCAATTGAAGCTCACCTTCATCGGATATCCTCACCTCCTGAGCAGAAAATTGCATGGGCGAAGTTCATGTGTCAAGCTGTTAAACGGCGCCCTTTCCTTGTGTCAAGGAATTCGGGGAATTTTGAGTGGGGGCTCTGGACCGATTCTTGCACGGGACCTGCCAGACGGCAGAGATCCGCGAGGGTCCGAGGGAAAAGGGATGTGGGACAGGGAGGCAACCACACATGATCGGCGTTAAGTGTCCAAAGTGCGGATTGATGCAGATGGCCCGGCCGACGTGCAAATCTTGTAACTCGGCACTGGACGGGCCCGTGCCGCGGCACACTCCCGCCCAGGCGTCCGTCGGGCGGCCGATCTCTCCCTCCCCGAGACCAGGGGGCCCCATCTACCGGACCGAGGAGCCACCCCCATTTATGGCACCGGAGGGACCCCCATACGCGACCCAGGAGCCACCCCGATTTCAGGAGCCATCCCCATTTATGGTACAGGAAAGTCCCCCATATGGTCCCTCCGACGACGGCTTATATTCCGGACCCGAGACACTTCCGATCAACTTCCTCATCTTCCACGGTAAGGGGGGATCGCTCTTTGGGATCAAGATCGTCAACATGCTTCTGACGCTCCTCACGCTGGGAATCTACCATTTCTGGGGGAAGGTGAAGGTCCGAAGCTACATCCTGAGTCAAACCGAGTTTGGAGGTGACCGGTTCGCCTACCACGGGACGGGCAAAGAACTGCTCATCGGATTTCTGAAGGCCGTGGTGATTTTCGCTATTCCCCTCTTTGGACTCGTGATCCTACCGGAGCTCACCGGCGCGAGCGAGGCCGCCAAGGGTGTGGGATTCTTCATCGCGTACGGCTTGGCCTTTGTGGCCATCCCACTCGCCATGGTGGGGGCGCGGCGCTATCGCCTGAGCCGAACCTCGTGGCGGGGCATTCGCTTCTCGTTCCGGGGTTCGGCCAAAGACTTCGTCAAGCTCTTCATCAAGGGGTCCTTCCTGAGCGGAATAACTTTCGGACTATACTACCCGTACTTTGAAACCCAGAAATTCGGCTTCATGACGTCCCACTCCTACTTCGGAAACGAGAAATTTCATTTCGACGGGGAGGGGCGGGATCTCTTTGGTCCGTATTTGCTGGCGGTGCTCCTCTCCTTACCGACCCTGGGTCTTTACTATTTCTGGTTCCAGGCCAAGAAGCACCGCTACTTCTGGGAAAACACCAGCATTGGCAATGCCCGGTTTCGCTCCACCGTCACGGGCGGCGCCCTGCTCACGTTGACATTGGGGAACTTTCTCTTACTCATACTGACCTTGGGCCTCGCTTGGCCGTGGGTGGTCGTCCGGAACATCCAATTTACCTTCCGGTACTTGACCCTCGAGGGTGCCCCGGATATGACACAGATCGCGCAGCAAGCCCAATTTGCCTCGCCTACCGGTGAAGGGCTCGCCAGCTTCCTGGATCTCGACACAGGCTTCGACTTTGGGTAGACCTGACCCGGCCTTCTGTGTTCTCCTTTCTCAAGGTACGCTCCTCCTCGCCAGGACCATGGCTTGCGGCCTGACAGGCTCCAGTGCCAGAAGGGAAATCAACCGACGCTGATGAAGACCGACTGGGAAGGATACTATTTGGACGGCCGGACCGCCGTGCGCTGGCGGGCAGCTATCCGCCTGATGCGTAGCGGGCTCGAGGCCAGTGTTGAGAACGGCGCGAGGCTCTGGTGGCCGTATCGAGAGATTCGCCAGACCCAGGGCTTCTATGCGGGGGAAGAGGTACGTCTGGAGAAAGGGGGCGACATTCCGGAGGTGCTCCTGGTTTCAAATCCGGCATTCCTGGCCGAACTGCAACGGGTCGCTCCGGAGTTGGCGGGTCGGTTCCACAACCCCGCCTCTCGCCGGATGCGGGCCAAACTGACTATCGTCGCCGCCTTCGCGGTCATCGGGATCACGTCGGTCCTCTACTTTTGGGGTATCCCGGCCATGGCTGGCCTGATCGCGACCCGTGTTCCGGTCTCGTGGGAAGAGCAACTGGGGCAGTCCGTGGTCGACCAAATGGCCCCGCCCTCGGCGCAATGTACAGATCCGGTTCGGATGCGTCCCATCGAGGAGATCATGACCATTCTCACGAGCACGCTCCTAGACTCCCCATACACCTTTCGCGTGATGGTGGTCGACAACCCCACCGTGAATGCCTTTGCAGCTCCCGGGGGATTCATCGTCGTGTTCCGGGGGTTACTCGAGCGAACCCGAACCGCCGAAGAGCTGGCCGGCGTTCTCGCCCACGAGCTGCAGCACATTGTGAAGCGCCATGCCACTCGCATGGTGATTCAGCACGCATCGACCGGGCTTCTCTTCGCCGCCCTCACCGGAGGAGGGGGGGATCCGGCAGCCTTTGGGTTGGAGGGTGCACGCGTCCTTGGCGTACTGCGATATGGCCGCCATCATGAGGAGGAGGCGGACGCAGAGGGAATGCGAATGCTCGCTGCAGCGGGGATCGAAGTCAGCGGAATGATCACCTTTTTCGAGACACTGCAGCAAGAAGGCATGGAGGTGCCGGAATTCCTGAAATATGTGTCGACGCATCCGAGCACCGCGGACCGTATCAGGCGCCTGAAATCGCTGGCGGCACAGGTGGAAGGGCAGCCCGTTAAACTTCTCCCAGGCTATAAGTGGACCGACATCCACCAGATTTGCCAGACCACCGCTGAGAATCGACCGTGACCGTGGCAGCCCGAGATACGGCAACCCACCACACCCGAACACTCTCGACGCGTACGGACTCGGATGGCATGACGACCATCACTTATCCTATTTCGCGACCGCCTGAACCAGTTGGTCCCCTCGACCGCTTCCTCCGCACCCACCACATCGAATCCACCCGCGTAATCCTGAAGAGCCTGGAACGCGGGACAACCGTCCCAGCCGGGGACGGTTTCCCTGCCGGGGCGATAGGCGACACGCCTCGGCTGTAGCCGGTCGCCACTGATGGCGGGCAAGCAAGAGGAGGCCTGGAGTACACACAATGGGACGAACGGCACAACGCATAGTGTATCTCGCGATTCTTCTGGCGTTTACCACCATGGCTCGCGCGGAAGATATGACCGGCGTGAAAAAGCTTCTAGAAGATTTGCGTGGGGCGGACTACAGGCATGCATGGGACGCCGCGAAGAATCTCTCGAAATTTCCCCAATATAAGGCAGAGATAGTGCCCGCCTTGATCGAGGCTCTCAAGTATGAATGGCGGCACTGCTCAGGTGATATACGGCAAACCATCGCCCGCTCTCTCGTGGAGTTGAGGGCCAAAGAGGCAGTCTTACCCCTGCTGGAACTCGTCAGAAGTGGAAAAAACATCGAGCACGGGTGTGTTGAATGTGGAGGCTGCTTTCTCGTTCTCACGCCGGGCGATGAACTTATCGACAGGAAGCATGACCCTTTTTCCGGGAGTGATGTGTTATGGGCAGTTGACCAGTTGGCTGATTTTTCTCATTTGAAGCCCATGGCCGATATTGTATCGGAAGGCAAATGGAAGGCTCAGCTCATAACGACTATCGGTAAGGTAGGTCATCCACGGTACGCATATTTCATCGCTGGCTACAAGAAGGACCCCGCTGCGGAGGTAAGAATAGCCGTCGCCCATGCCCTAGGGTTAGTCAAGAACGATGAAATTACCATCCCTGTGTTGATTCAGCTTCTGAGCAGGACCAATGAGCATTTCCTTGTCAGATGGGAAGCCTCCAATTCCATGGTAGCAATAGGCAAAAGAGGAGATGCTCAGAACATCGGGGAGCGACTAGGGGATCTCTTGAGGGAACGCGAAAAGCTCACCGTCGTCTTGACGGCCAGGGCATTGGCCATCCTTGGTCAGGAAAAGGGTCTTCTGAAGCTCCGCGACATGGCCACCGATCAAGACCCCAAGATCCGCCAGGAAGCAGTGTTGCATCTCGGTAATATCAAGGACACCGGTTCAAAAGAGATCTTGGGCGAGAGGCTGAACGATGACAATTTCGCCGTGAGGGCCTGCGCGATATATGCGCTCGGACAAACCGGTGAACCGTCGATCATCCCGACCCTCAGGAAGGCATTTGAGGATTCAAGCGACTACAAAACCAAGCTGGAGAAAGAGCTGAACGACGCTTCTCGCGAGAAAACGCTGAAGCAAAAATACGGCTTGGAGGTTTTTGACTTGAGGGAAACGTTGCAGGAAGCGATCGATATCATTCAGAAAGGAACCGGCAAGAATTAGGGCTCTCGATCTTTATCACATCCGCGAAGCACGCTACTTCAGACCCTCGACCTTTTCTCCCATACCTCCCCCACCGAACCCGTCACCCTTCTCGAAGGAACGCCGCCCGACTGAATCGTGGCCTGGAGGTTCAACTCTCCTTCTACAAAGGGTGATTGACAGAAAATGGCTCCCCTCTTAGTACAAGTTAATTGCAGTCTTGGGCAGTTTTAGGGTCAGACATTCGCAATTTTATATTGTCTCGAGTACGGACGAGAAACCCAGCTGGCCTCCACTTCACAGCGCACACCTCTGTGCTTGGCGAGAAACACTTGAAGCGCACTAGAAAAGAGGGACTCGCACGAACTGCCGGTGGCCGAAGGGCGGGGTGCCGCCGACCGGAGCAGGGGTCAGGAATGAGCAGGGTGGCAAAACGGACATCTTAGGTCAGGTCGAGAATGCGGCCGCTGGTGGCGTGGAGGATGTCGGCAGCCCGGAGGCGTAGCATGACGTCGGTACTTCCCCCACCGGCATAGATCTCGTCCATCCCAAGAACTCCCGGATCGATGAGGACCGGCAGCGGTCGTCGATGGCCGAACGGAGGTGTCCCGCCCACAGGAAACCCGGTCATATCCTCGACCTCCTCACGGGTCGCGATGCGGGCCTTCTTCCCCCCGACTCCATTGAGAAGCTTTTTTGTGTTCACCCGGGCGGTGCCCCGCACGATCACCAGATAGGGTTCCCCGTCGACTAGAAAGAGGAGGGATTTTACTACTTGCTCGGGCCTTACCCCGAGGGCGACCGCAGCCGTCTCGACCGTTGGAGTCGGCTCACCTGGACGGATCAGCTCCCCGGCGATGCCCCGCTCGGCCATCCACTGGGCGACGCGCGTAGCGCCATCCGACTGGTTCACGGTTGACGGTTCACGGTTCATAGCCGCACGCCCCAGGACGGGTTCACAGTTGGCAGTTCACGGTTCACAGACCGGCCTTCACCGTGAGACCCCTCCCCCATCGTTTGTTTTCTTGTGAACCGTGAACTGTGAACCGTGAACGATCCTTCAACGGACATCTACCGCCGCCCCGCTCCGCTTGCTCCTCCGTCCCGTGGCGAGACTCACGATCACATGAGCTACGGTCTCAGGTCTGATAAGTTCCTCACGCTCGTGAGAGGAAACGCCCACCCCTTGCCGGGCCATGGGCGTGTCGACCAAGCCCGGGCACACCGCCCAGACCCGCACCCCGGTGCCGGCCAACTCTTCGGCCAGCGCCTCGGTAAGCCCGACAACGCCGAACTTGCTCGCACAGTAGGTAACGTACTCCGCCTCGCCGACCTTTCCGAGTTGCGAGGCCACGTTGATCACCGATCCCGATCGCTGACGGCGCATGGTGGGAAGCACGGCCCGAGTGAAGAGGAGCGGCCCGCGAAGGTTTACCGCCAGCATCCGGTCGAGATCGCGGAGCGACAAGTTGGTAAGCCGGGTGACCTTCAGCACCCCCGCATTGTTCACGAGGCAATCGATCCGTCCGAACCGACGAAGCACCTGTCGCACCGTCCGACCGACGGAGACGGGGTCGGCCACATCGGTCTGGAGGAAGAGGGCCGTGGCCCCTTTTCTCACGAGTGCCCGCTCCGACCGCCGCCCGAGGGCGGAAGCGATCTCTGCCACGACGACCCGATAGCCCAGAGCCCCGAAGGCCTCCGCCGTCGCGCGCCCGATGCCACGCCCCGCGCCGGTAATCAGCGCGACCGGTTCGCGGCCCCGCCACCGACGGTCAACGCGAGCCCGCATCATCGCGTTGGTTCATGGTTGAGGATCCATAGTTCGATGACCGTTGACCGACAACAGCGGAATTTCGGATTTGGGATTTAAACCGCGATTCTTTCAAATTCGAAATTCGCAATTCGAAATCGCCTCGGCTTCAACTCTCGACTCTAGACTCTCAACTCTGAACTGCTACAGGGCGGGGAATTGTTGGAGGAAGCGCAGGTCGTTTTCGAAAAAGAGGCGAATATCATCGATCCCGTACCGAAGCATGGCGATCCGCTCCACGCCCATGCCGAAGGCGAAGCCGGTGATCTCCGGATCGTAGCCCACCATGCGGAAGACCTCTGGATCCACCATCCCGCAGCCCAGGATTTCCAGAAAGCCGGTCCCCTTACAGACGCGACAACCGGTGCCCTTACACATCACGCACGCGATGTCCACCTCGGCGCTCGGTTCGGTGAATGGGAAAAAACTCGGCCGGAAACGGAGGCGGGTCCCGGCCCCAAAGAACTGATCCACAAAGGCCTGCAGGGTCCCCTTGAGGTCGGCAAAGCTCACCCCGTACTCCACGAGAAGCCCCTCGACTTGATGGAACATGGGGGAGTGGGTTGGATCGGCGTCCCGGCGGTAGACCCGTCCGGGCGCCACGATCCGGACCGGAGGCGGTTGCGCCTCCATGACACGGATCTGCACGGGAGAGGTGTGGGTCCGAAGCAGGACCTCATCGGTCACATAGAAGGTATCCTGCATGTCTCTCGCCGGATGGTCCTTCGGGATATTCAAGGCCTCAAAATTATAATAATCGAGCTCCACTTCAGGTCCTTCTGCCACCGAGAAGCCGAGGTGCTGGAAGATCTCGACGATCTCGTAGAGGGTGGCAATGAGGGGATGGAGGCTTCCTCGCCGAACTGGTCGACCCGGCAAGGTAATGTCGATCGCATCTCGGACCGCCAGCCCTCCGTGGACGGCTACGCGCAACACCTGTTCCCGTCCCTCGAGTGCCGCATGGATCTTGGCCTTCAGCGCGTTGGCCTGCTGACCGACTTCCCGCCGAATCTCAGGTGGCAATGCGCTGAGACCTCGCAGAATCTCAGTCAGCTCACCCTTTCGTCCCATGACCCGAATCCGGATCCGTTCCAGTGCCTCAGGGTCCTCAGCCCCCTCGACCGCCGACAGAGCCCAGGCCGCGAGTGCCTGAAGCCGTTTCTCGATGGGTCCAGTCTCTTCCATCGCCCCTCCGGATAAGACAAAGCCCCGATGGCGATCGGGGCTCTGCACATATCTCCCGGCTGCTGCCTTGTGCCGTTCCAACTCTTGCAAGCCGAACTTGAGTTGCCCGCATTCTTCCAACGATCGTCAGCGAGCGCAGCGAGAAAGTTGGCACAAATGGCTGGAACGGTACTAATACAAACACATCTTATTTTGTGACAATCGAACAATAGAACACTAGACCGCAATGGAGCATTTCCCCTCCAGGATCACTCTATTGTTCCACTGCTCCATTGCTCCAAAGTAAACGCACTTTGTGCGTTTACTTTACGACCAGATGCCGGGGATTTTGGTGTGGCAGGAGGGGCAGGTCCCGTCAGCGGTCACGTGGTTTTGGACGACGTGAAAGCCGACGCGGGCGATGAGCAGGGCCTGGCAGGTGGGGCAGAAGGTGTTTTCGTACTTCGAGACTCGACCGGGGAGGTTGCCGGCATAGACGTAGCGAAGCCCGGCCGCCTCGCCGATCCGCGCGGCTCGGAGCAGGGTGAACGGGGGGGTATTATCCGGCTCGGTCATCTTGTAGTCTTTGTGAAACGCGGTGACGTGCCACGGAATGTCAGGGGAGATTGAGACCAAAAACTCTGCCGCTTTCTGCATTTCGTCCTCCGATTCGTTCCAGCCGGGGACGATGAGGGTCACCACCTCCATCCAAAATCCCATATCGTGGACCATCTGGATCGTCTCGAGGACGCGCTCGAGGACGCCTCCCAGATACCGGTAGTTCTTCTGTGACATCGACTTGAGATCAATTTTATATCCGTCACACCACGGCCTGAGATACTTGAGGACTTGCTCGGTGGCGTTGCCATTGCTGATGAAGCAGGTCTTCAGTCCCGCCGCCTTGGCCTCTTGAAAGATCGCCACCGCCCATTCGGCGGTGATCAGCGGCTCGTTGTACGAGCTGCCCACCACTTGCGCCCCGGAGCGGAGCGCGAGGCCGACCAGGGTCTTCGGGGTGATCGGATCCGGCCGCGATCCGGCTGCCGGGTCGCGAAGGGCCTGCGAGGTCAGCCAGTTCTGGCAATACGGGCAGTGATAGTCACACCCGAGCATCCCAAAGGTGAGGGTATTCGACCCAGGCAAGAAGTGGTAGAAGGGCTTCTTCTCGGTGGGATCGCACTGCAGAGCGGCGACGTAACCCCACGGCACGTAGAGGGTCCCTTCCTTGTTGAACCGGACCTTGCAGATTCCTCGCCGGCCATCCCGGATGAGGCAGCGGTGGCCGCACGCGTAGCAACGCAGCTCGTTTTCAGGAAGCCGCTCGCAGAGTTCCCCCTCCACCGTCTGCCGGTCCAGGACATTGGCTAAGGGGAGACCCTCGAGATCTTGAGGCTTCAGCGCCATCCCGTCACCTGATAAATCATCCTATCATAAATTTACTGCTGGAGGCGTGGGCCTTCAAGCCTGACCGCCTGCGTGATCGTGCTGAAGCTGAACCGAGGAATCAAAGCCCAGGGAGCGCAAGATCTCTTGAAAGTCGCGCGGGAGCGGAGCCGTGCTGTCCACCTGGACCCCCGTACGGGGATGGGTAAATCCGAGCTTCCAGGCATGCAGGAGCTGGTGTGCCACCTTCAACCGCGATTTACGCTCCCGCCGCCCGCCGTAGAGCTTATCCCCGACGACGGGGTGGCCGATAGCCGCCAGGTGGACCCGGATCTGGTGCGTTCGGCCAGTGGTCGGCATGACTTCCACGAGACTGCAGTCCGGGGTCGACCGAATAACTCGAAAGGTCGTCTCCGTCTCGCGTCCCTTACGCGTCCGCACCCCCATCCGCTTCCTCTCATGCTCTCGCCGCCCAATAGGGAAGGTGATCCTCCCCTGGGCTGGCCGAACCAGCCCGTGAACCAAGGCCACGTAGGTCTTCTTCACTTGGCGGTGCTCAAACTGCCGGGTCAGGGTTTGATGAGCCGATTCCGTCTTAGCCACCACCAGGCATCCCGAAGTCTCTTTATCCAGCCGGTGGACAATGCCGGGTCGCTGCATCCCACCGATCCCGGTGAGGCCGGGGCAGTGATGAAGAAGGGCGTTGACAAGCGTTCCACGCTCACGCCCTGCGCCAGGATGGACAATCAAGCCCGGAGGTTTATTCACCACCAGGACGTCCGGGTCTTCGTACAGGAGATCGAGAGGGATCGGCTCCGGCTCAATCCCCGAGGGCGCGGGGGGAGGCAGCATCACGACGATCCGGTCCCGGGGCCTGACTCGATAACTCGCCTTTTGGGGGCGGTCGCCGATCCGAACCCGCCCCTGATGGATCAGACGCTGAACCGCTGCCCGGGAGAGGTCACTTGATTGAACCAAGAATTGGTCCAGACGGCGCCCGACCTCCCGGGGGGGAACCGCGTACGTCCGGATCTCCACCACAGGTCACCGCTGCCCTCGATCCGTGAGGATCTCGAAAACCATGAGCGCGACCCCTACCGTGATGGCAGAGTCTGCGAGATTAAAAGCAGGCCAATGGTACGCCCCATAGTACACGTCCAAGAAGTCCACCACCATGCCCAGGCGAAGGCGATCAATCAGGTTCCCCAGGGCACCGCCGAGGATGAAGGTGAAGCCCAGGGAAGGCAAGAGACGCATCCCTCGATGCCGGGAGCGATAATAAACGATAAACAGGACAGCGAGGATGGAGATCCCGGTAAAAAAGGGATTTCGAATGGCGGCAGGGGCACGTGCCAGGAAGCCAAAAGCCGCTCCCGGGTTCAACACGTAGGTGAGATTGAAAATAGATGGGATGATGGGGACGATCTCACCCAATTGAAGTGTCCGTTGCACGTAGAACTTGGAGATTTGGTCCAGAATCGTAATGACAAGGGCGATGGCATAAAAGGATGCAGCGTTCATAGTTCAGGGTTCATAGTTGAGAGTTGAGTGCCCATTGTTCAGAGTTCAATATCCATAGTTCAGGGACTAGAATTCAGGGCTCATGGGGCAATTTTCTTACGACGTAGCCGAAAAGAGTTCGGATCCAATTCCTGCCATGAACCATGACCTATGAACCCGTATCGAGGACGGCCACGCAGCGGTCGCAGAGAGTACGATGCTCCAGGGACTGGCCGACACTCTCGCGGTACACCCAGCACCGCTCGCACTTTTGCCCGGAGGCCCGCTGAACTACCACCGAGAGTTCCGCGCTGTCATCGAGCGCCGGTTTGACGTCAACCGCAGACACAATGAAGAGGGTCGGCAAATCCTTCGCGTAGCTCTGGAGGAACGCGAACATCGTGGGACCGCCCAAGACCTCGACCTTGGCTTCCAAGGCGTTGCCGATCAACTTGCTCTTTCTCGCTTCCTCCAGGGCTCGCAGCACGTCGTCACGCACCCGCAGAAGCCGATCCCACCGCTCGGCCAGCGCCTCGTCCAGGTACGCCTCGTCCACCCGGGGAAACTCGGTAAGGTGAACACTCGCTGCCTCCTCCCCCCGGCGGGGGATGTAGCCCCAGACCTCGTCGGCAGTAAAGGAAAGAACCGGGGCCATCAGTCGGGTTAGACTCTGAAGGATGAGATACATCGCGGTTTGGGCTGCTCGCCGCTGTTGTGTTGCCGCGCCTGACGTGTACACCCGGTCTTTCAAGACATCGAGGTAAAAGGCCGAGAGATCCACGGTACAAAAATTGTGAAGGGCGTGAAACAGGATGTGAAACTCGTACCGCTCGTAGGCCCGGAGCAGCCGCTCGGTCAGCTTTTGGAGCCGGTGCAGGACAAACCGGTCGATCTCCAGGAGCCCTTCCCGCGGCACCACGTCCGTCCGGGGATCGAAGTCGTAAAGGTTCCCCAGGAGATAGCGGCACGTGTTGCGGATGCGCCGGTAGCCTTCGACCAGACGGGTGAGGATTTCGGGTGACAGGCGGACATCATCGCGGTAATCCTCTGCCGCAACCCAGAGGCGCAAAATCTCGGCGCCGTACGTGGACATCACTTCTTGGGGAGCAATGACGTTCCCTAACGACTTGGACATTTTCCGGCCTTCCCCGTCCACCACGAAGCCGTGGGTCAAGACCTCTTTGTAAGGCGCCTGTGCCCGGGTCCCCACTGCCGCCAGGAGGGAACTATGGAACCATCCCCGATGCTGGTCGCTCCCCTCGAGATACATCTCTGCCGGCCAGTGTTGATCCGGCCGAGTCTCCAACACGGCCGCCTGACTGACCCCGGAGTCAAACCAGACGTCCAGGATGTCGTCTTCTTTGGTGAATTGCATTCCACCGCAGCGGGGACATCGGGTTTCTTGAGGCAGCAGCTCCTCGGCACTCCTCAAGAACCACACATCTGCCCCCTCGCGTTCCATGAGATCTGCTACGTGATCCATGAGGTGTTGGTCGGCGAGGACCCCATGGCACGCCTGGCAGTAAAAGGCCGCGATGGGAACCCCCCAAGCTCGTTGGCGCGAAATGCACCAATCCGGCCGGGTCTGGATCATGTTGAAGATCCGTTCTTCGCCCCAGGGCGGGATCCATTTGACCTTTCGGATCTCTTCCAGCCCCCTCTGGCGGAGGTTGCTCTTCTCCATGGAGATGAACCACTGCTCAGTGGCGCGGAAGATGGTCGGATTCTTACACCGCCAACAATGGGGATAGGAGTGATCGACGAGTCCCTCAACCAACAGATTCCCTCTGCGGCGTAGCTCTGCGATGATTCTGGAATTGGCCTCCCAGACATTCACCCCCCCAAAGAGCGGAAGGTCAGCAAGAAATCGCCCTTCGTCATCGACGGGATTCTCGACCTTGAGCCCATAGCGAAGGCCGGTCTCGTAGTCCTCGGCCCCGTGGCCCGGTGCGGTATGGACACATCCGGTTCCGCGGTCTGTGCTCACATATTCCGCGAGGACCACAGGGACCTCTCGCTCCATCCACGGATGTTGACAGATAACACCTTCCAGCTGCGCCCCGGGCCAGGCTCCTTCCGTGACTTGAAATTCCCTTGCCGTGTACCCAAAGGCTTGCATGCAGGCGGCCACCAAATCTTGGACGACGATTAACTCTCCTGCCGGGGTTTTAACGAGACGGTACATGTGATGTGGGTGCAGGGCAATCGCCTGATTGGCGGGCAGAGTCCACGGCGTAGTGGTCCAGATGACGAAAGAGGTTCCCTGACCCGGATCGATGGCAAACTTCCTTTTGGCATTTTTCACGGGGAATTTGACGTAAATCGAGGGGGACCGGTGGTCGTCGTACTCCACCTCCGCCTCGGCCAGAGCCGTCTGGCAGGTGGCACACCAATGGACCGGCTTCAAGCCCCGGTACACGCTGCCTTCTCCCACAAATTTGGCCAGCTCCCGCAGGATCACTGCCTCATACCCATAGTCCATGGTGGTGTAGGGATGCTCCCAATCACCTAAGACCCCGAGCCGCCTGAATTCTTCGCGCTGCACGTCAATGAAGTGGGCAGCGTACTCTCGGCAGAGTCGTCGTTTCTCCACGACTCCCACTGCCTTTTTCGTATCCCCAAGCTCCTTATCCACCTGGTGCTCGATGGGCAGGCCATGGCAGTCCCATCCGGGAACGAAGACCGCGTCATAGCCCATCATGGAGCGGGACTTGACCACAAAATCTTTCAAAATCTTGTTCAGAGCGTGGCCCATGTGAATGTGGCCATTGGCATACGGGGGACCGTCGTGCAGGATCCACATCTCGCGATCTGCCCGGACCTCCCGAAGCCTCTGATAGATCTCCCGCTCATCCCACGAGCGCAGAATCTCCGGTTCCCGCTCCGTCAGGCTCGCCTTCATGGGAAAGGTCGTCTTGGGCAGGTTGAGCGTTGCCTTGTAGTCCACTACGCCTCCGAGACAAAAGCCCCCATCGAATCAGATGAGGGCTATGTGACGCCAGTCACAAAGAGAATTCATTACAACAAGGTCCGCCTGAGCTTGTCAAGTCCAAGCGCCACTCAGCGCGCTGCACCATGCTTCCAGAGCCAGACGCGCCAATAGATTATGCCGACCTCCGCTGGCTTTACACCATAGTGTTCACCGACTCGCCGCATTACGTTCTTCTGGGCCGTCCACAACACTCCCGGGGCTTCGAGGTGGGGAAGCTGCGACAGCTCGTCGGTTACCCGCTCGAAGATCAAGATCTCTTCATCCGGTGGCGCCGAGAATGCTTCCCGCGCTTGACGGGCCGCACTGCGATCTCGACGTCCTACCCAAAAGCCATAGACAAGACAGAAGCCGGACACCGCCAACAGGAGGAGAATCAGGACGCTCGTGGAGTTTAATAGGGTCAGCTGATTCATCACAATCGGTTCTCCGCCGATGACAGCTCTTGCAATGGCGTATTGCTCCCGCCCGTCTGTTGACTGCGGACCATTCGGCGGCTACGGCCCCGACAGATCCCACCACCACTTCAAGGTGAGACCTTGGACCAGAGAAAGCGCGAGTAACGACCCGTCGGCGGCGAGGTAGAGCGACACGAACTCTCCGGTCAGGGCACGCACGGCCAGAATTGCCATTATTCCTACGGTGATGTTGAGTCCAATGAAAACAAACGTCATCCCGAAGCACTCCAGCATCTTCCCGACTGCCTTTCGGATGCCGCTCCCGGACAACCTGAGGCCTCTTGCGCCAATCAGATAGGCACCGACTGAGGTAAAGACTACAAGGATCGGGATAAAGGTCTGCGCCATGCCTCCCCCCTTTTTACAGATATCCGGCGATCCGGTAGTAGAGTAATGCGACAATCTCCCCAAGAATGCGCCGCATCAGGCGGAGTCGCCCCTCGGGACTGAAGTCCCGGTTCGAGAGCCCCTCTGCGGGTGCTGCGAGGACCTCAAAGCCGGCCTGCTCAAACAGGGTCCGGGCCCGGGGCATATGATGTGTGTCAGTCACCAGCAGAATTTTTCGAACACCCCTCTTTCCCAAGATTGCCCTACCGCGCACGGCCTCCTCCCTCGTCGTCCGCGCGTCGGCCTCGGTAACGATTGCCCCCGGCGAGATTCCGAGCTCTCGCGCGATCTCCGCACGGATCTCACCCTCAGCCGGCCCCCCCTCATGGGGCGGGCCGAAAAAGACCAAAAGGGGGGCGAGGCCCCTTCGGTAAAGGAGAACCCCGTGAACGGTGCGACGCAACGAGCTATCGCGGAGCTTCCCGTCGGCCGAGACCCCGCTCCCGAGCACGACAATGGCCTCGGCTGGCTCAAGTCGTGACGGCGTGCCGAGCCAGCGACTCAGGATATTCGGCAGCGGAGTGAAGGCTGAGACACAAAAGGATGCCACACCAGCGAACCCGACGAGTCGGCAGATACGTGTCCAGCCCGTGCGCCTCCTCTTCTGCAGGGGTTCGATCCTTGGCGAGTCCATCGCTCCCTCCCTCTGGGAAGTCAGCCATGGTAGGGCCGTACCATCTCATTCCGATAAGGATGAGGGCTTCTTGCCGCACCTCATGAGCCGGCTCGGGAAGTTATCCTTCGTCGGCGGAAAATTTCACGGGTAGCTGATTCCATTGGAACAGCACCTTCGGCCCCTCGCTCCGGGCCTCCCATCATACCCGAGCCCGAAAGGGTTCGGCGAATGGGTCTTCCCCGTCGGAACAATTCCAGCGGTCGGTATAGCGAAAACTGGTACTTCCGCGCCTCGCGGGTCGAGCAGGCTTCACGTCGGCCATCCCCCACCTGCACTTCGTTCCGGCGGGCGGGACCCCCTGGCCGCACGCAAACCAGGTTCCGCCGGGTCCAGGCCCATCTCCCCTCGCCCTTTCGAGGCACCCCCGACCCTCCTCGCGAATTTTACTTTCGTAGGCAGCACGTGCATGCCCCGAGCGACATTGCCGGGAGCGGCGGGGCCCCTCGGCTGGCGGCGGCCTGGGAAACCGAGGCGCGATCCGTGCCTGATCTCCTTGCAGGGATCGTGAACACGGAGGGACCCAGGCCGTAAGCCGCCGCTCAGGGTCGCCGCGGGAGGCGCGGAGCGAGGGGCGTGGATGTGCTGCTCGGCTGATCGCTATGCGAGCCAATCTGCCAGCTCCGCCAGGGTCCGGAACTCGCGATCGGCCTGACCCCCATCCGATGCCACCTGGCCCTTGCGGTTGATCCACGCCACCGGAATGCCTAGTGTCCGCGCCGGTACCACATCGTGGAAATAGCTTTGCCCGGCGTGAATCCACCGGCTTTCACCGATCAGTTGGCCCGCGGTGTGGAAGTGGCCGAGGGCCGGCTTGTACGAGCGGACCTGCTGGGCAGTCACGAGCAGGTCAAAAGTGACGTTGAAGTGACGCAAGGTATCCGCAAGTAGGTCATCGTCGACGTTGGATAGGATCCCGAGTTGGTAGCCGGCAGCGGCCAAGCACTCGAGGGCCGCGTTCGTATCGGCAAAAGGCTGCCAGTCGGGCAGACTCTCGGCAAGGAAGTTAGCCCGCTCCAAAACCAGTGGCCAGCCCAACCTATAGGCCACCTGCCGCGCTGTCTCGGCGAGCACGACGCGGTAGCTCCGGTAGGCTTCGCCCTCAACCGCCGGCTGCACTTCGGCGCGGGCCGAGAGGACAGCGGCTGGATCGAATGCCACCCCATCCACCGCAGCGGCTTCATCGAAGGCCTTGCTGATAGCACTGTCCCAGTCGATCAGCGTCCCATAGCAGTCGAAAGTAATGGTATCGTAGGCCTTCCCCAACTTCATCGTGGTTTCAACATCCCCGCGGAGGATCGGTCCGTTGGCGTCNNATCAGCGTCCCATAGCAGTCGAAAGTAATAATGTCATAAGGTCGTTCCATCACGTGTTCGCTTTCGTCCTATGGGGCAGCCCGGAGTACATCTTCACGACAAACTTCCTCGATCTCCTCCGCTCCGCTCGCTCTCGGCTCTTATCATTGCCACCGTGGCGCTCTTGATCCCGTCGTAGAACCGCCGTAACATTGCATCAAGCTCGTCGGGGGCCGGTTTGGGACTGGGCTCGCGGACCGCCTCGTCCTCTTCTCGATCTAATCACGCTTCGGCCCATTGTCAATCTGTGTTTCAGGCCGTTGTCTTGGCCTCTGGGTTCCCCACGTCAATATGGCCCCAGGGTGCCACAGAAACGCCTGGGAGGACGGTGACGCCCCTGTTTAGATCGCAAGAATCTCGTGGATACTTATTCAATCGAGTTTGCGGACCTGTCAGTGTAGGAGATCGAGGCGAGCATAATGCCCGATGGTGTCGAGGCACGCTTTGGCCAGGGCCGGTTCCTCGAGATGACCTCGGCCCAGAGGATGGTTTCCTTGCACTAGTAGCATTCCAACTATCTCCTGCCAACTTTTCGCTGGACTCGCTCAAGACTGCTGGAAGAAGTCCCGCGCCTCAAATTTGGCGTATCGAGTTGGAACGGCACTAGTAAAGGAACCGACGCATGTGGACGTTGATGATCAATCCGATACCAAGGCTTGTCACCAGAAGGGAGGAACCTCCGTAGCTTAAGAGGGGAAGGGGGACTCCCACCACCGGCATTACACCCAGCACCATCCCGACGTTGACGACGAGTTGGACCATGATCATCGCCATGATCCCGAAGGCCATCAATGCGCCGAAGAGATCCCTGGCCTCACTGCCGATTTCGAGCCCCCGCGTAATGAGGAAGCAGTACAGGAGGAGGATAGTAAAACAGCCGATGAATCCCCACTGTTCGGCCAACACGGCGAAGATGAAGTCGGTGTGGCTGGCCGGGAGAAAATTGAGCTGGCTCTGGCTCGCCGCCATCAGCCCCTTTCCCCAAAGCTCCCCCGATCCGACGGCGATCTTGGACTGGGCGATGTGATAGCCCGCCCCAAGCGGATCGAGCTGTGGATAGAAGAAGACCAGAAGCCGCTGCTGCTGATAGTTCTTGAGTAAGGACCAGAGCAGGGGGGTCAGGGCTGCGCCGGAGAAAGCGAGGAAGAGGAGGTGCCTAAACCGGAGCCCGACTAGGAGGAGCATCGAGAGGGTCAGCAGCCCCAGCAGCGTGGCAGTGCCCAGATCCGGCTGCCTCATGATGATCAGGATGGGAACCAGCGCGAGCATGGCGGGGATCACCAAGAGGCGGAGCTCCCCCAGGCGCTCTTTATGATCTTCGAAGTAGCGGGCCAGGACGAGGATCAGGGCGAGCTTCATAAACTCTGAGGGCTGCATCGTCCATACCCCGATCCGGATCCAGCGCTGGGCTCCCAAGCCCGCCTGTCCCACCACCTCGACCAGGAGCAGGAGGACGAGCAGTCCCCCAAAGATTACATAGGCAAACCGAGCCAGAAGCCGATAGTTGACGAAAGCAGCGGCGAGGAGGCCAAAAAGCCCCAGGGTGAACCAGAGCAGCTGACGGAGATACAGCGTCTGTTTCAGCGGGGAGGGGGAGCCCAGGTTACCGCTCCAAATGGTAATAATCCCGACGGCGGCGAGGGCGAGAGTGACACCAGCCATCCGCCAGTCAAAGGTGGTGAGCATCCGGCGGTCAAAATACATTCCTTTACTCCAGGACTAATCCGGCGCTCCGGGGCCTGCTCCCTGAGCAACCGTGGTGCTCTTGCGAGAGGACGAAAAGGCGGCCTCCAGCACTGCCCGCGCCACTGGGAGGGCGCCCACGCTGCCAAGGCCCGCATTCTCAGCAATGACTACAATCGCGATCTCTGGATCCGTATAGGGGGCAAAGGCGACGAACCACGCGTGGTCCTTGGTCTTTCCCGAGGTCCCGGCATCCTTTCTGACCACTTGTGCCGTACCGGTCTTTCCCGCAACTTGCACCCCCGGAATGCGGGCCGACCTGCCAGTCCCCTCCTCCACCACGCGGAGCATCCCCTCGCGGAGCAGCTCCAATACGCGAGGGCGCAGGGTCACCTTCCGCACCACCTCTGGGCCGTAGGCCGCCACCACCTCGCCGCGCCAAGATTCCACCCGTTTCACCACCCAGGGTCTGTAGAGGGTGCCCCCGTTGGCAATGGCCGCCACCATCCTGACCACCTGGAGCGGGGTGGCGAGGATCATCCCCTGGCCGATCCCGGTGATTACGGTGTCCCCGGGATACCAGGGTTCGCCCAGGGTTTCCCGCTTCCAGGACGGGGTGGGAACAAGTCCCGTCGCCTCATCCCCCACTTCAATCCGTGTCTTTTGGCCCAGCCCAAACTCCGTCGCGACCCGCGCGATGGGGTCGATGCCCGTTTTCAAAGCCGCTTGGTAAAAGTAGACGTTACACGAGTTGGCAATCGCCTGCATGAGGTCTTGCCGGCCGTGGCCCCCTTCCTTCCAATCGTCAAAGGTCGCCCGGCCTAACTTAAAGTACCCCGGACAATGGACGGTCGTCTCGGGGGTGAGCGCCCCGGCCTCTAACGCCGCTGCCATCACCACCAGCTTAAAGACCGACCCTGGAGGATATTGTGCCTGCAGAGGACGATTCTGGAGGGGATGCGTCGGATTCGCAATCATCTCATGCCACGACTCCTGGCTCAACCGCTCGGCGAAAAGGTTCGGATTGTAGGAGGGGCGACTGACCCACACCAGGATCTCACCGTTCTGGGGATTCATGGCCACCACGGCCCCTCGCTTTCCAGCAAAAGCCTTCTCCGCCGCCATCTGCAGATTCTTGTCGAGGGTCAGAACGAGATTGAAGCCGGATTGGGGCTCAAGCCGATCCAGGAGGCGAACCAGCCTCCCCCGCACGTCCACCTCGATTTCTTCCCGGCCATCGATCCCCCGGACGAAGGCATCAAACAGCCGCTCCACACCCGCCTGGCCCACCGTATCGCCTGGGAGGAAGTCTCGGTACCCCTCCTCCTGGAGTTGCTCTTGATTCACCTCGCTCACATATCCAAGGAGGTGGGCCGCGATGCCGCCGTCGAGGTAGGATCGCATCGGCTGGAGCCGTAGGCTGATGCCCGGCAGATTCATCTTCCGCTCCTCAATAGCCACCATGGTCTGCTCATCCACCCCCCGGGCAAGGAGAACCGGTTGAAACGGATGCCCTTGACCTGCGCGAATCTTCGCAAGGACCTCTCTCGGCCGCTGCTTTAGAACGGTGCCGATGGCCTGGGCAGCCTCGTCAAGATCAGGGACGTCGGCGGGGACCACATACACATCGAACGAGGGACGGTTCTCCACCATGACTGCCCCAAACCGATCAAGGATGAACCCTCTCGGGGCCTCCACGGAGCGCAGTCGGAGGCGGTTGTTGGTAGAAAGGGTGGCATAGTACCGACCTTCCAATACCTGGAGGTACCAGAACCTCAGGAGGAGGAGAGAAAAGACCACCACCACCAAGACGGCTGTCCGACGAATCTTCCGCTGGATCAGCGGGGTAGGAGAGAGCCACGGTTGGGTCACAGCTTCACCTCCACGAGCTGGCGGAGCCGAGTACTGAATAGGAGCAGCCCTCCCACCGCCGTCGTGTAGACGGCCCCGGGCAAGACAATCCAAAAGAGCGGCTCCCCGAAACCCCGCCCCATCCCGAAGAAGGCCAGGATACCCAAGGTCATGAGGCCTGAAATGATACCGGTGAGAAAGAGGAGTACCACGTGAGGGACGAGACGAGTCTCTTCCAGCTCCTCCCGTACCCAAACCAGCATGTAGCCCAAGAGACTCAACGTAAAGGCATGGAGCCCCAGCGGAGCACCGGAGAGGGCATCCTCATAGAGGCCCAGCAGGGCACCCACCAGGCAGGCCCGCACCGGACTCATCTTGTAACTGCCCAGATACAGCAGCAGAAGGAAGAGGTCCGGCCGAACCCGTCCGACCTCTACCAGGGGAGTGACAGTCGTTTGGAGAATCACAACCGAAACGAGTCCGGCGAGAAGCCAGATCACTTCCCCCTCCACGGTCGATGCTGGGGACGGGACCCCTCTCCACGGACTACCAAGACCTCCTCCAACCGATAAAAATCCACGCTGGGCTCAACGGTGGCCTCCTGGAAGAGGGCTCCACTTCGCCTGTCGACACCCACCACCTTGCCGACGAGGATCCCCTTGGGATACACACCCCCGAGACCCGAGGTGATCACGTCCTCCCCCGTCCGGACCTCGGCTCGGATAGGGAGATACCTGATCCGCAGTCGACCAGTCTGGGCGCCCACCAAAAGGCCCGTCACCCGTGAGGTCTGCAGAATCACCCCGACCGAACTTACGGGGTCAGTGATGAGCAGGACGCGGGCGCTCGACGGACTCACATCGACTACTTGGCCGACCAGTCCCCCGGGGGCGATCACTGCCATGTGCCGTCCAATACCGTGTCGGGTTCCTTGGTCGATCAACACGCTGTGAAACCAGTTGGTGGCATCCTTCCCCACCACCCCCGCTGGAGCAACCCTAAAGGGCTCTCGCTCTCCAAGTTCCAGGAGGCTCTTGAGGCGTTGATTTTCAAGACGCGCCTCCTCCAACATCCTCAGACGGGCTTGGAGAGCTTCGATCTCTTCGTGGAGGCGCACATTCTCCTGCCGGACCAAACGGAGGTCCACATAGCTGTCCCAGATCTCTTTGGCGCTATGCTTGAGATAGGCGGTGGCCTTCAGGAAGGGGCTAACAGACTCCAGGAGGATCCGCTTGAGGAAAGGAGTGAGATTTTCTTCCTGGCGTACCTCCATGGTCATCAAGAGGAAGGAGATAAGAACGGCACTCGCCAGGACAACCAATCGGCGGTATCTTGAGAGCAGACGAAGCATCATTGCATCCGGCAACCCTCCAGCCCATGCAAGGCTTTCGCGTTGACCGACGACCGAAGACCGATGACTGAAGAAAACCGGTCATCGGACGTCGGTGACCGATCATCGTTTATCTAGCTCTCGAGACAGACCGTCTTTAAAAGATCCAGTTCGTCCAAAACCTTGCCAGCGCCCAGAACCACACAGGAGAGGGGGTCCTCCGCGATGGACATCCTCAGGTGGGTCTCCAACCCGATAAGCGTCTCAAGGCCGTGGAGAAGGGAGCCGCCACCGGTCATCACGATCCCCTTCTCGGCGATATCCGCCGCTAACTCGGGAGGCGTCCGCTCCAACGCCGTCTTGACCGCATCCACAATGGCGTAAATCGGATCGTGCAGCGCCTCCCGGATGTCGCTGTCGCTGACCGCAAGGGTCTTGGGAATCCCGTCCATCAGGTCCCGCCCCTTGATTTCCATTTTCCGCGGGTCGTCGAACGGATACGCCGACCCGGCCTGGATCTTGACCTTCTCTGCCGTCCGCTCCCCCACCAGCAGGTTATACTTCCGCTTCAGGTACTGGATGATGGCCTCGTCCATCTCATCGCCAGCGATGCGGATGGACTGACTGTAGACGATCCCGGAGAGGGAAATCACTGCCACCTCGGTCGTCCCGCCACCAATGTCTACGATCATATTCCCCGAGGGCTCCTGGACAGCAAGGCCTGCCCCGATCGCCGCCGCCATCGGTTCTTCAATGAGGTAGACCTCTCGGGCACCCGCCTGTTCCGCAGAATCCCGGATCGCGCGCTTCTCCACCTGGGTAATCCCGGAGGGAACGCCAATCACAATCCGGGGCCGAACAAGCGTCTTCCGGTTGTGAATCCGAACGATGAACTGCCGGATCATCTGCTCGGTCAGGTCGAAGTCGGCAATGACCCCGTCCATGAGGGGACGGACCGCGACGATGGAGGCTGGAGTCCGGCCGACCATATCCTTGGCCTCTCTTCCCACCTTCAGGACGCTACTCGTCCCCTTCTTCACTGCCACCACCGAAGGTTCGGAGAGGACGATTCCCTTCCCCTGGACGTAGATGAGCGTGTTGGCGGTTCCGAGGTCAATGGCGAGGTCGTTGGAAAACATTCCATAAATCAAATCGAAGAGCATAGGATCGACTCCTTTCACCTTCGGCCCGATGTCCCCATCACGCACCAAACGCGGTTAGATGATTAGCATAGCCACTCAGCAAAGACAAGGGGTTTTCCCCATGTGGCTTCGGAAGGGGAAAAAACTGTTGCGGGCCGGTCGGACGATTGAGTATCATTTTTAGCAGACGAGCGTGTCTCACCGGAGGCCAGTTGTGCTTCGCTCCGTGCGAAAAAACATCAAGTCTCTCAGTATTACACTGTGGCTGGTCATCGCCTCTTTCATCGCGACCATTTTCCTCGTCTGGGGAATGCAATCTGCCGGCCCGGGAAGCGGCAGCGATACTGCGGTGGCTGCCATTGTCAATGGGGAGCGCATTCCCCGACTGGAGTTTCAACGAGCCTACTTCCGCCAACGGGAGACCCTCCGCCAGCTGTACGGCGACCAGTGGAATGAGGACCTGGCGCGCACCCTCAACATCCGCCAGCAGGTCCTGGATAGCCTGATCACTGCCCGGCTCCTCCTCCAAGAGGCAGAACGCGTTGGTATTGCCGTTTCACGGGAAGAGTTGGCCGCTGCCGTCATGGAGAACCCCCTGTTCGCCGTCGAGGGAAAATTCAGTCCAGAGCGCTATCGCCGACTCATGGAGGCGAATCGGCTCACTCCTGAGCAGTACGAGGAATCCATCCGCCAGACCCTCCTCCGCCAGAAACTGGCCGCCCTCATTCAAGCATCTGCCAAAGTCTCGCAGGCCGAGGCGTGGGAGGCCTTCCGCGCTGCCAAGGAGAAGGTTCGCGTCGGCTACGTCAGTCTCCCTCGGACCGAGGAGAACAGGGCCCGCCTGGAACAGCTCCAGGCGCAGGCCGGTCAGAACGGGACCCCCCCCGAAAACTTCTTGCAAAATTCAGGCCTGAAGCCAGAACGGCCAAAGCCCTTTGCCTTCGGCGATGCTGTGGTGGACCCCCTGGATAGTCGGAGCTTTCATCTGGCCATCCTCCGTTTGAAGAAGGGAGAGATCAGCCCCGTGGTCGACGGGGGAAAGTCCTATCTCCTGATTCACCTCCTGGAACGTAAGGCCGCGACTCGAGAGGCCTTCGAAAAGGAGAAGGAGACTTGGACGCAACAGCTCCTCTCCCAAAAGCAGTTACGGATTTGGGCGCTTTGGGTCCAGGAGCTTAAGCGGCAAGCCGATATCGAGATCACGCAGGGGCTCACCTAAAGTAAACGCACTAGGTGCGTTTACTTTGGAGCAATGGAGCAGCGGTTCGACCACGCTCACCGCCCTGAGGCCGTCGACGGGCAGAAGAGTCGAGCGATTTGGAAGCAAAAGTCGCCATTGTGGTCTAATGCTCTATTGCTCCATTATCAGAAGATTTAACATGTTTGCAGTTGTACGTTCGGTGTCCTGATGGCTTACGTGTACTGCGCTGACGACGGTTCGATCGAGGGGTTTTCGAAGGAGCGCTCGGACGTCCCTCTGGGGACTCACTGTATCCCGATCTCCCAGGAGGCCTTTGATATGCTGTCGGCCATCCCCACCGGCTTCAAGATGGACCTCGACAGCAGGACGTTGAAGGCCCAAACGATTTCCGACCAGGAAGACTGGATTCGGTGGATCCCGGTGGTCCTGAACCACCGGTACATGGATGGGGAGTTCGTCCCGCTCCTCAAAGAGCCAACCCCATTCGAGGAGTGGGTCCGGGAGCGAACCAGGCGAACTCAAGTGCGCCGTAAAGGCAAGGAGTGAGATCGGATCTGGTCCAGAACCGGAATAGCCGCGATCTTCTCTTCCGAGAGAAGATCCCAATAGATCCCGGACGGCCGTGGAAATGTGGTCCGCGTCTCCAGCACTTCTTCCGGGGTAACGATCACGTCGACGGGGATGTCGTGAATCTGCATCTCGATCTCTTCCTGCACCATCTGGAGGGGATGGACGGTGGTGGCGATGGGCGTTTCTCCCGAGACCTTCCCCCAGGCAGTGAGTAGGGCAAACTCGATGTCGGAGTAGCCTCCTCCTTTCCCCACCCTGGCCCCCCGTCGGTTCACCGCGACAGAACCGCACATGATGAGGTCGAGCGGAGCAACCGCCGCCACGGGTACCGGCCGTCCCGCTCTGGCGGCTCCCCGGATGCTCGCGGCCTGCCGCAGGGACCCTCCGATTCTTTTCGGGTCAAGTTCAAGGAAGCAGTGGTCGGCCCGCAGCCTGGGAACCGCCATGTAAACGACCTTGCCCTCTTCAAGGGCGAGATGTCGCACCGGCCACTGGGAAGCATCCGGGTTACACTTGCAGGTCCCCGCCCGCTGCCAGATCGGTAGGGTCGCAAGGAGGCGGGCTGCCCGTTCTGAACCGACAAAGTTGGGAATCCTTCCGACCGCGCCCGGGAATCGGCTGACCCTCTCCTCAGTTAAAAGACTCCAGATCCGTCGCCGGAGGTTTGCCTTGCTCATGGAGCCTCCGGGAAGGCAAACACCTCCAGCTCTGCTCGCTCCACACTCATCTTCACCAGGCGGTCGATATCGAGAGTCAGCTCCACCCTCCCAATCTCCTCCACCGTCGCCCGGGTGGCCGGATGCCGCGGGATGAAGAGCATACAGCAGTCCTGGTCCGGCTGGATAGAGATTTCATAGGTCCCGATCCCTTTGGCCTGCTCCGAGATTTCCTCCTTGTCCATCCCAATCAGCGGGCGAAGGACGGGAAGCCTCACCGCGTCTTCGATCACGGTAAGGTTCTCCAAAGTCTGGGAGGCCACCTGCCCGAGACTTTCCCCCGTGACTAACGCCCTGGCCTCCTCGAGGCCAGCCAGGTGCTCCGCGATCCGAGCCATGAGACGCCGATACAGGAGGACCCGGTATGGGGCAGGCGTGTTCAACACCACCTCTTGTTGGACTTCACCGAATGGGATCAGATAGAGCCGAGAAGCGTATTGAAAGCGGGTGAGGCGCTTGAGGATCTCCTTGGTCTTCTCCTGCGTCCGACGGTCGAGGAAGGGGGCCCCGTGGAAGTGGACGAAGCTCACGAGACATCCCCGACGCATCATCCGGAAGGCGGCCACCGGAGAGTCAATGCCGCCCGAGATGAGTGCAAGGACCCGTCCCGCGACCCCAACCGGCAGTCCCCCTGGCCCTGGAACCTTTTTGAGGTACAGATAGGCTTCCCTTGGCAGGATCTCGATGAAAAGGGTAATCTCGGGGTTCTTGAGGTCCACCCTAGCCGGAAACCGGTTCAGGACAAAGCTTCCCAGGGCTTCGTTGACCTGTTGAGAAGTGAGGGGGAACTCCTTGAAGGCCCGGCGGGCGGTCACGCGGAACGTCTGGAATGATTTTCCCGTCAAGGCCCTTTCGGCCGTCACACGCAGGGCATCAAGGGTCAAGGGAGCGCGAAGAGCCACAGCGCAATTGGCCACTCCGCAGACCTGCTGGATTCGGTCCGCGACCGCGCCGGCCGAGTCCTCGTCAGCAACGTCGAGCACGATGCGTCCGGTGAGCTTCCGGATCTTGCTTACCGGAAGATCGGCAGTGGCCTGTCTCAGGTTGCGGACCAGCTGGTTTACAAAGAGGGGGCGGTTCCGGGCTTTGAGTGCAATTTCGTGGTAATGAACGAGAAGGACCCTCATCACACCTCTCAGCGGTCAGGCCTCAAGGGTCTACGACCCCTCCTGCTGGATCCGCGCCAGCACGCCAATGACCTCATCGAGGTCCGGAAGCTCTTTGCGTCCATAGACCCGCACAAACCGAATAATCCCCTGTCGGTCAATGACAAAGATTGCCCGCTCCGCAATGTTGTTGTCCTCGATGAATATCCCGTAGGCTTGGCAGACATGGCGGTGGATGTCGCTGAGGAGCGGAAAGTCCACGCCCCCCAGGGATTTCACCCATGCCTCGTGGCAGGGAACGCTATCCACGCTTACACCCAGGACCTGGGTGCCCAGCCGCTCCAGGTCCGCCAGGCGGTCCCGGAGGGCGACGACCTCCTGAGTTCACGTAGGCGTCCAGTCCAGCCGGTAAAACGCCAGGAGAACATTTCGGCTCCCTTGAAAATCGGTGAGGCGGACTTCTCGATCACCGACCGCCTCCAGGACAAAATCGGGGGCCGGGTCTCCTATACTCGCCATTTTTTGTCCAGGACGTAAGTCTCCGTTTCCATGCACGATGCTTTCCAGAATAGCTATGAGCTATCAGCAGTCCGCCGTCAGCAAAAAAATCCGCAAACAGCTCACTGTTGATACCTGATTGCTGATAGCTGACAGCTCACTAGTAGAAGCGGCTCATTGCGGTGGCAATCGCCATCCTGGCGCGGATGGCCTCGACAATCCGCCTCGGCTCGGGGGCAGCGGTGATCACGGATCCAGCAATCAGCGCCACTGGCCGGTACAGGAGGAGCCACGGAACCTGGGCCACCCCCCACTTACCGCTGAAAGCAAGGGAGATGTCCACCTCTCGAAGCTTGCTCAGCCTTTCCCGGAAGTCAACTTCCACCGGGACCTTCAAGAGATCCGGCTCGAGCTTCCTCAGCCGGACCCGCTGCGCCACCAAGTCGGAGACGCCTTCAAGATCCAGCAGGATCCGCCGCCCTGCCTTTCGACCCCGAGCGATGATGGCGGTGAGCGCGTCATCCGCGAGGGAGGCGGGGACCGTCAGGCCTTCTATCCCGACTTCGAGTAGCGCTTCCGTCTCGGCCTCTGTCTCGGCCCAGCACGCCACCGGCCGATCCGGCAGGGCATCCCGCACCGCCCTCACGAAGGCTGGACCGTCGTCCCGAAGCAATTGGGGGCCTAGCTCCAGAGCGTCGACGATATCGACAAGCTGCCGGCCCATCTCGAGGGCAGCTTCCCGATCAAGCCCGTCCAGCGCGAGCTGGAGGAGCGTCGTCATCGATGCTCCTCCGGTCTATGTCGAGAGAGAATGGAGGAAGGCGTCGATCCCCGCCTGGGCCACCTCGAGATCCTGATCGGGTGTCCCCGAGCCCACCCCGATACCACCGACAATCTGTCCATCGATCAGAATAGGGAGACCTCCAGGTATGATACAAAACCGTCCCTGGTTGCTCGTGAAGATCCCGAAGACCGGACCTCCGGGCTGGGCCATTTCTCCGTACTTGTGGGTTGGGGTCCGGGCCCCAGCGGCCGTAAAGGCCTTGCTGATAGCGATGTCGATGGCGGTGATCTTCGCACCTAGCATCCGATGGAAGGCCAGGAGATTTCCCCCCTCATCTACGACGGCCATGTCCAAGGGGACGCCAATCTCCGTTGCCTTCTTTTCGGCCCCCTCAAGCAGGATTTTGGCATCCATGAGCGTCAACTTGATATTATTCCGCGTCGGCATCCCCTCTCCCGGCAGTCGGCGATCAGCGGTAGCCTTCAGCAAGTACTTGGCTCTGCATCCCTCGCTGACAGCTAGCCGCTGACAGCTATAACTGTTGGTATCCTCCTTCGGTCTCCAGGAATCGCTCCGCATCTATCGCCGCCATACAGCCACTCCCAGCGGCAGTCACCGCCTGGCGATAAACATGATCTTGGACGTCACCGCAGGCAAAGACCCCCGGAACGCTGGTCTTGGTGCCGTGGTTGGTGACGATGTAGCCCCGTTCATCCATGCGGATCTGCCCTGCAAAGAGAGCCGTATTCGGACTATGCCCGATGGCAATGAAGACCCCATCACATGGGAGTTGGGTCTGTTCCCCGGTCTTAACAATTGTGAGACGGACGCCCCTCACCCCATTTTTTTCATCCCCCAGAATCTCCTCGACCACGCTCTGCCACTGAAAGGCGATGATGGGATTTGCGAAGGCGCGTTCCTGCATGATCTTGGACGCCCGAAGCCTTTCCCGTCGGTGAATCACCGTCACCTTGGTGCATAACTTCGAGAGATACAGGGCCTCTTCCATGGCCGAGTCCCCACCTCCGATCACTGCCACCTCCTGGTCCTTAAAGAAGAAACCATCACAAGTGGCACAGGTCGAGACCCCCCTTCCCATCAAACGCTGCTCCGACTCAAGGCCCAAGAGGTTCGGAGAGGCCCCAGTGGCGATGATCAGCGTCCGGCAGCGAAGAATCTCCTCTTCAGCCTCCACCACAAAGGGTCGTCTTCCGAGGTCAACCTTAGTCGCCTCCCGCAGCAGAACTCGGGTCCCGAACCGCTCCACCTGCTTCCGCATCAGCTCCATGAGTTCCGGTCCCATGATTCCGTCCGGAAAGGCGGGATAGTTCTCCACCATGGTGGTCGTGGTGAGTTGTCCTCCCGGCTGGGGCCCGGCGAGGAGCAGGGGCTTGAGATTGGCTCGCGCAGCATAGAGGGCAGCCGTGTAACCCGCCGGGCCGGAGCCTACGATGACGACATTCTGAAGGTCCATGCCGATCTCCTTGGGGACAATCCGCCTTCAGGGACATGCGTTCCCGCCGGGCGGTCCGACGGGCGCCGCCTCTTCATTCTCTTCACCAACACAGCCCTGTCAACGAGAGATGAGCGAGAGAGGAAAGCCCAATTCCGAAGGTCTATCGCTCGAGCGGATTGTTTCCCCTGGCCCAGGCAACCGTTCCACCTTCCAGGTTGTACAGATTGGTGCACCCGACCGCCGCGGCCACCTCGCAAGCCACCGCGCTCCGGATTCCCTCGGCGCAGACAAAGATGATATTTTCCCCGGTGATCAGTTCCTGGGCCTGTGCCAGAAGAGTATTGAGTGGAATGTGGGTCGCGTTGGGGATCCGCCCTTGCTCCCACTCAGCGGGTTCTCGGACGTCAACAACCTTAAAGCCTTTGTCGATCAACTGCTTGGCCTCATCGACTCCTATGCGCTCAAATGGCTCTTTCTCTTCGAACTCCGCCATGGTTTCACCTCGCCCCTGAAAAGTGTTTCTTCCCCCTTTGGGGGAGAAGGATACATCAAAGGTGCTTTCACCGCGCCACTGGCACTCCAGGATACCGCTCAACATGTTCGGAGTCAAGGGACCCCTGTGATACTAGAGGGGTGCAGCGTGATAAGGTCCAGGGGTGAAGGGTTCAGAGTCCACAGACGATTCAGCGTTCAGGGTTGAGAGTTCAGAGTCCATAGCCGTATACTCCGAGCACTACCATGAACCATCCACCATGAACGGTTGGTCATGAACCATGCACCCTGGACCATGAACTGCAAGCTATGAACCATGAAATGTGAACTGTGAACGGGCGGCTGGGGTTAGCCGCCAAAGACTTTGGCGATGAACACCGCCAAAGTCAGCCGATCAGGGAGCTCGAGCCGGGTGAACTTGACCCCATGCGGGTATGAGGGGGGGGTGCCATCGGAAGGACTCTGCGACCAGACAATTTCGGCTTCGGCGTGGATGGAGTGGTCGTCAAGGGAGATGACGAGGTCAAGCGGCGTTCCGGGAGCGAAAGGCTCCGGCAGTTCAACCAGCAGGCCCCCTTCGCTCAGGTTTTGAATCCGGCCGGACATGCTCGGCCCCAGCCGCCTGTAGGTCACGGACCCGTCATATGGGTAACGGGGATGCCGCCTACGATCCTCCATTGTCTCCTCCGGGCCCTCTTGGTCAAAGGCCTTCGAGAGTCACCGGTCCCCGAATTACTCTCTGCTCCGCACGATTCGGGTGAGCAAGACCTGTGCCACCACTAAGGTCCCCTCACACAAGCGAGGGAGATCTGGTTCACAGTTCATTGTTCATGGCTCGCGGTGTTAAGTGGAGCATTAATCTGTGAACTGTAAACTGTCAACCGTGAACTTCTTGCGTCATCGGTCGTCGGCGGTCGGTCATCGTCTCTTCATCATTGCTGGGCGCGAGACCACAGCGCCTGGAACAGATCGAGGGGAACACTGACCATGGCCGTCACCGCCTTGATTCCACCCACGACCATGCGACCGACCAGGGTTTCGTAGATGAATCCGTAGGGTCCTCCATCGTAGAGGCGGTCCCGGTGGGAGCATAGGGCAGTCACGGGAAAGTCCCGGTCCGCCAGTTTCCGTTGGGTCATGGTTTCGAAGATCAATCCTTCTGAGGAACCGTCATAGAGCTGTCCCCCATGGGAGCAAAGGGTGAGGATCGAACCATCTCGTACAGCGACTTCTCGTCCGCTGAGGGTCTCGAGGATCCGCCCATCTCCTCCCCCATCGAAGAGGCCGTCCCTATGAGCGGTCATGGTCAGGACCTCAGTTTCACGCCTTCCCACCGCTCGCCCTGTCAGGGTCTCATAGATGCCCGGATAATTGCCTCCGTCGTACAGGGTCTGTCCGAACGGACACAGGGCATGGATCGTCCCCGGGCGCTCCCCCACCTCTTGTCCAGTCAAGGTCTCGTAGGCCCGGTGGTAGTTGCCGGCATCATACAGAACCCCCTCGTGTGAGCACAGGCTCAGGACCCAGTCCCCTCGGTCCGCGACGCGAGTGTCGGCGAGCGTGTCAAAAATCTGGGCATACCGGCCGCCATCGTACAGGCGCCCCTCATGGACGCACAGGGCGAGAATGAGGCTGTTCCGTCGCGTGACCTCACGAAGCTCGCCCCCTTGAACGCAGCAGATCCTGTCCACAACCGCCGCGACCAATCCCGCCTCTTCCCAGTCGGAGCCCTCTGGGCTAAAGATGCCGCCGGGACCCGGGTTCGACCCCATCTCAATTTTCTTTCGAAACCACCGGTCCCTCCGAAAGAACATGGTCCCGGGCAAACCCTTCTGGGAGGAGAAACGCGGCGACCAACGCCAGGAGGGCGATCACAAATCCCACCAAAAAGACGCCATGGAGGGCCTGGGCCAAAGCCTCCGACAGTCCCACCAGCAGCGAGGGGGGTAGTCCTGCTCGCGCCGCCGGTTGCAGGAGGACCTCTGGGTTTTGAATAAGGGCCTTCAGCTTCGCCTCGCCTGTTCGCCCGACGAGGCTCAACAGCTCCCCCCGCAGGATGCGCGCCATCACGGCCCCCAGGAGGCCTACCCCGATGGCTCCCCCGATCGTCCGTGAAAACATCGTCACGGAGGTGGCGACGCCGAGTTGGCTCCTTGGGACCGTGTTCTGAACAGCAATCAGCAAGGGGGCCATGATCAAGCCCATCCCCCCGCCCCCTAACGTCATGGCCACCATCACCTCCGGCCGGGTACTCGCAATACCCAGCCGAGTAAAGAGCAGAAACCCCGCGGTCAGTGCCACGCCGCCGGTGAGGACAATGGCGCGGACCTTCCGGTGGAGAAGGAGGCGGGCCCCTGATATTGAGCATAGGACCCAGGCGAGCATAAAGGGAGTCAGGACACTTCCTGCCGCCGTCGCATCGGTCCCGATGATCGCCTGGACAAAGAGAGGAATAAAGGAGATGGCGCCAAACATGGCCATCCCCGCAAAAAGTCCGGTGATGAAGGAGGCCAGGAAGATCCGGTTTCCGAAAAGACCCAGGGGGATAATGGGGTCTTTCGCATCGCGCTCAATCCGGCCGAAGAGAATCAGACCAACGACCGCCCCCACCACCAAACCGAGGCGCTCCTGACCATGCAAGCCAGTTCCCATCACGCCTAAGAGCAAGAGGACCAAGGCCAAGATCAGAATTGCTCCCCCGAGGAAGTCCACGCCCCCCGCGCGGACCCGTTCCCCCTTTGGTTCTCGGAGAAAGCGGCCGATCACAAAGGCGGCGACAAGACCGACCGGGACATTGACAAAAAAGACCCATCGCCAAGAGAAGTGATCGGTGAGGAACCCACCAAGGGAGGGACCGACAATGCTCGCCACTCCCCACACGCCGCTGAAGAGCCCCTGGATGCGAGCTCGCGCCTCCAAGGGGTAAATATCGCCGACAATGGTGAGGCCAATAGGGAGGACGGCACCGGCCCCGAGCCCCTGCAGGCCCCGAAAGAGGATGAGCTGGGTGATGGAGCGTGAAAAACCACACGCGACAGAGCCCAGGAGGAAAAACCCGATTCCAAGGAGATAAAAGGGACGGCGACCGTACAGATCGGAGAGCTTCCCCCAAAGAGGGACGGTCACCGTGGAGGTGAGCAGATAGCTCGAAAAGACCCAGCTGTATACCTCGAGGCCGCCCAGGCTGGCCACGATGGTGGGCATCGCCGTGGCCACCACTGTGGACTCCATCGCCCCGAGGAAAATCCCGACCATCACCCCGACGGTCACTGTACGTCGCTCCTGCCTGGTGAGGTCGAGAAATCTCGATTTCACAATTCCTCCCGCCAAGAGAGGGCTATGCCGTACTACTCACGTCAGCGCATAGGCGGGAACTCTCCCATACTTCCTCCACAAAGCTACGGAAGGGACTGAGGGGGACCCTCTTCCAAAAATGCTTCCGGGAGGCCCGCAGATCAGGATCGCTGCTGCTACATCGGAGGCTGCAGTTCCTCCAACCTTCTCTTCAGATCCATAATCTCCTGCATCTGTATCCCGAGTGCGCTGTCTTTGGCAAGGATTTGCTCATGAAGCTGACCGTGAAGCTGCTGCCATCGAATCACTTCTTCCTTGAGCCTCGCGACCTCTCGGGCCGCGGCCGGCGTGGGTCTCTTCTTGGCGGGGGCTTTCCGTCTCGGCTTCGCGGTGACCTTCTTGCGTTTTGCTGCGGGCTTCCGCTTCGGTTTTGCCGCGCGTGCTGCTTTCCTCTTTTTCTTTCCCTTAACAGCCTTCTTTGCTTTCTTCTTTCCCTTCGCCTTGGCCATGGCTCCTCCTCCTTAAGAAAAGAGAGGCATCTGCCCGGGCTGCGACGGGGACACTGTCTCCACCGGTTCGTCCCCGAAGATCTTAACCGTCCCGTAGACGCCGTCATACCCAGGGGCTATGGTCACGAGCTCCTCCCGGACCCGCAGAATCGCTTTCAACACCCTGGGCGATACAAAGGACCCAAGCTCTTCTTCACTGAGTTCCAACAGGATGGCGAATTCGCTGGCCGCTGCGACCAAGCGGTCGTACTCCTGTCGCACCGCCACTGTCGCCACTCCCTGACCTATCGCCGCGGCAATAATCTCCTCCAATGGAACGAGACGTTTGAAGGGAACGGCGCCCACGGGGACCCGCCCGGGAGGCCCATCTGCGAGGTCCTCCACCCGGTGTAACACCCCGACGGTGAGCGTGCCCCGACAGACAGGACACCGCATGCCGTAGGACCGCGTCTCTGCTGGGGTCGTCCGGACGCCGCAGGCCCGGTGGCCGTCCAAGTGGTACTTGCCCTCCTCGGGGAAAAATTCTACCGTGTAGAGGAAACGGCGCGCGTCCCGGCTCCTGATCGCCTCCCAGAGCCCCCAGTAATCGAGAGCATCAGCAAAGACGTTGCACTCCCGACCCAGCCGAGACGGGGAGTGGGCGTCGGAATTGGACATCAGGGTGATTCCGTCGAGGGCACTCAGCCGCCAGTTCATCGGGGGGTCCGAGGACAGACCCGTTTCGATCGCGAAGATACGATCCGAGTACCCGTCAAAGGCCTCTCGCAGGGAATCAAACCCTGATTGGGAGCCAAATACAGAAAACCATGGAGTCCAGGCATGGGCGGGGACTAATACAAAGTCGGCAGACACGTCGAAGAGGATCCGACATAGCTCCTTCACGGAGAAACCGAAGCTCGGCCGCCCATCGGCCAGGAGGTTTGCTCGGCGGGCAAACGCGGTGTTGAGTCGTCCCGCCGCCTCGAGTGACGGAGCATACACGAGAGTATGGATCTTTCGCACACGCTCCCCCTCCCGGTAGACGTTCGAGACCTCCACCTGGAGAATAAAGCGGACGTCGTGCTCCCCTTTCTTTAATCGGTAAAGACCAGGCTCTGCCGGTGTCAGCTTGGCCTGAAGTTCAGCGAAGTAGGTAGGATGAGTGAAGTCTCCGGTCCCGAGGAGGGCAATCCCCTTCTTCCGGGCCCAGGCGGCCAGGGATTCGACCTCCATTTCGCGGCTCGTCGCCCGACTGTACCTGGAGTGGAGATGCAGGTCAGCGATAAAGGGCATCGTCCCCCCTGACGACCGCTTTCGGTCGCTTCATACTACACTGAATTTAGCCTGTCAATACATTTGCTTCCTCACCAGTGGAAATAAGGAGCACCTTCGGCCCCTCGCTCCGCCCCCCGCATTACTTGAGCCTCACGAGGGGCGTCCCGCTCGTCAGCGGATCACCCGTCCCTCTGCTGCCGAATCGTGTTTCCATTATGGCAGCACGTTCGGCCCCTCCCTCCAGGCCTCTCGCGGTGACCCTGTTCAACGGCTTAGGGCCTGGGTCCCTCCGTGTTCACGATCCGTGCAAGGATGTTAGGCACGGATCGCGCCTCGGTTTCCCAGGCCGTCGCTCGCCGAGGGGCCCCGCCGCTTCTCCGAAGGAGTCCGGAGTCCTTCGGACCGGCAATGTCGCTCGGGCCCTGCAGGTGCTGCCTAATAACAAAGCACGAGGAGAGTCGGGTGTCTTCGGGAGGGCGAGGGGAGCTGGGCCTGGACCCGGCGGAACCTGGTTTGCGGGCGGCCGGGGTCCCGCCGCCGGAGCGCAGCGCAGGTGGGGGTGGCCGTCCTTCAGCCCGCTCGACCCGTGCGGCGCGGAAGGACCGGCACCGGCCAGACCGACCCATGGAATTGTTCCGCCGGGGAAGCCCCACTCCCCGAGCCCTTCCGGGCTCTTGCAGAGAGGCCTGGAGCGAGGGGCCGAAGGTGCTGGTGCGCATCATAGCCATCCGCCTGACTGCTGACAGTTGATTGCCGACCGCTTCTTATTTGATCGTGTCTCCCGGCTTTATCTCAAACACATGGAGGCCCCTGATCCCCTTGGTTAGCTTCCTCAGCTCTGCCGGGGTCCCGGTGAGGGGCGGGAAGGTGCCGTAGTGCATCGGAATCACCCACTTGGGCTTGAGGAGTTTGCACGCGTAGGCCGCCTCTTTTGGGGACATGGTGAAGAGGTCTCCAATGGGGAGAAAACAGAGCCGAGGCTTGTACAACTCCGCGATGAGCCGCATATCCCCAAAGACCTGAGTGTCCCCCGCATGATAGAACGTAAAGCCGTTTTCCAACGTGACGACATACCCGGCAGGATCGCCGCCATACACGAGGCGACCTTCCTCATCCTGGATGCCCGAGCTGTGGAACGCCTGGACCATGGTCACTGAGACACCGTCCACCCGCTGCGTCCCCCCCATGTTCATGGGAAGGGTATTGCCGACGCCCCGGCCATCGAGGAACCCAGCGATCTCGAAAATCGCCACGACCTTTGGGTTGTGGCTCTTGGCTAACGCGAGGGCATCGGCCATGTGATCAAAATGGCCGTGCGTGATGAGCATGAGATCAACCTTGTCCACTGCCTTGAGATGGTCGGGACAGGCCGGATTTCCCATGACCCAGGGGTCAATCAGAATATGAAGTCCTTTGGGAGTTACGACTTTGAACGTGCTGTGCCCGTACCAGGTGATGGAACAGTCTTTCTTCAGTATCATGGTAAAACCTCCTTTCTCCCAAAAATCCTCGTCCTGTATCTAGTCTCCCTTCTTCTCGTCTCTGGTTGATCGGGGACCGAGCCGATCTCCGATCCACGGGATCGTTGTCCCTTGGATCGCCATCAGCCCGAGGCAGGCGAGATGTCACGTATCGAGACCGAGCGGTTCAAGCACGATGCGACCGGGAGAGTTTCAAGCAGTCTCGACCAACAACGGAACGATCTGACCGGTCTTCACTTGGACGAGCCCACGCTCTCGGAACCTCAAGGCCGGGATTGCGGTGAAGGTGAGCGCCTGGAGGGTCAGGAGAGGATCTTGGAGAGGCGAGCCGAGTTCCTTGACCGCTCGCTTGATTCTATCCATCGTCTCGGCCAAGATTGGCACCGGCTCTTCGCTTATGATCCCTCCGATGGGCATGGGCAGCTCCTCCACCACGACCCCATTTTCGATTACCACAAACCCACCGCCGATCTCTACCAGCCGGTTCAGCGCGACAGTCATGTCCGCATCGGTAACCCCGAGGGCTACGAGGTTACTGACATCGTATGACAGGCTCGAGGCGACCGCCCCTTGGCGTAGGCCGAATCCCTTGACGAACCCCACGGTCGTCTGCCCTTGTGCCTGCCGGTCGAAAACAGCAGCCTTCAGCACATCTCCCCGAGGCTCCGCCACCACCTCGCCACGCTCGACCGGCAGGGACAGGACAATCTCCCGCGTCAGAATGGGTCCCGCAATGTCTAGCACCCTCACCTTGGTCCAGCCACCCAACCGGTCCGCGGGAACCTTGAGATCTTCTGGCGTGAGACGACGCGGCAAAGCAGGCTGCGGGAGCACCTCTCGAAGGCGTGGATTTCCCTTCACTTCCACCAAACATCGCCCTTCACGAGCGACCACCTTGCCCTTGCTGATGACTAGCTCGGGCTCCATTCGCCTGATATCGGGAACCACCAAGAGGTTGGCGTACTTGCCGGGTCCGAGACCCCCCACCAAGTGGTCGAGACCGAAGTGCTCTGCACACGTAAGGGACGCTGCCCGCACCGCCGATACCGGGTCGAGACCGAGCAGAATGGCCCGCCGCACGGCATGGTCCAAGCTGCCACGTGTCAGAAGATCATCAGGCCAAACGGTATCGGTGACCAAAATCAGCCGCCGCAGATCGACCCCGGAATGGACCACCTCGCTCAGGGCGCCTAGGTCCTGACGGATCGAGCCCTCCCGAATCATGGTATGAAGCCCGAGGCGCAGCCGTTCGCTTACCTCCTCACCGGTGATTGGCTCGTGACACGAGCCGATCCCGAGGCTGACGAACCGCTGGAGCTTCCATCCCCGTGCCCCCGCGGCATGTCCCTCCACCTGCTTTCGGAGCCGGCGGGCTTTCTCGATCAATGCCAGGAGATCTGGGGAGTGCTCCGCGACAAGATGCCAGTAGACCTCTCCCAATCCAAGCACCAGCGGGTGCTCCAGCAGATCCGCGACCTCTTGCGATGAAATGACCGGTTGCCCATCCCCCCGGTCAGAGCAGAGCAGAGAGATCGAAGGCGCAGTGGTGTAGACCAGAATCGGCAACCCCTCGAGGCCTTCGAGGAAGGCCTGGAAGGCGGCGGCGCCACCCACATTCGCCGCATGAACTAACTCGGTGATAACGGTGGTGAGTCCCTGCGGGATGGCCACATGCAGAAACTCGTGCAGGCTTTGAACATTGTCAAGATGGGTGTGACCCTCGATGAGGCCGGGGACGAGATATTTGTCCTTCGCTTGGACAATCTCGGTTTCGGGGCCAATGGTGTGGCTTAGATCGGGGCCCACGGCGACGATCCGCTCCCCGTGTACGGCTACCCCCCAGCCTTCGAGGAGTTCCCCACTATAGACATTGACAAGCGTGCCGCCACGGACGATTAGATTCGCCAGATCTTCTGCTCCCGCTCCCCTGGGCATCCTCTTTTCCAGCAGCAGTCCCTCCCCGAACAAAAAAAAGACCCCAGGAACCGTTACGAATTCCGCCAGGTCCCAGGGGTTAGACTTTCAGTTCAGCATGCCGATAAGGCGGTGCAGTTCCCGCCGGGCCCCCGTGTGATCGGGCTCGAACTTCAATGCATTTCGGATCTCGGCGATGGCCTCCGGAACCTTGCCCTTTCTCGCGTACAGGCGGGCGAGGTTGATGTGGGGGTAGTGTCGTGGCTCGTATCGCTTGGCCTCCATGGCCTTCAAGAGCCAAGGGATGGCCTCATCATAATCGCCTCGCTCCATCATGTAGACCCCGATATCGTTATAGGGATTCCCAAAATCGGGGTCAATCTGGATGGCGATCTCGCATTCCCGGATCGCCTCATCGATCTTCCCTTGGAAGCTATACGCCCATCCCAAGAAGGTGTGCGCTTCTGCGGTGGGATAGAGATCGATGGAGCGGTGATAGCTTTCGATCGCGGCATCTAAATCGCCGTCCATCTGATGTTTGTAGCCTTCCTGAAAGAAGAATTCTGCCTGTTCGAGACGGGCAGGATCTGTCATCCCTTGTCCCCCCCTTTCCGCCAGGGTCTGGACCCAACGGCTGGTTAACACACAATCAGCATACTGTCAAGACAGGGGCGATCGGCCTCAGGGTGTTCCGCACCCTGCGAGCGCCCGTCGCTCCTGGCCTCTCATGTTAGCCGAGATTGGAAGGGCTCGGGGGGTGGGTCTTCCCCGGCGGAACAATTCCACGGGTTGGTGATTCTGTTGAGACAGCACCTTCAGCCCCTCGCTCCAGGCCTCTTGCGGCGACCCTGTTCGACGGCTTACGGCCTGGGTCCCTCCATGTTCACGCTCCGTGCAAGGACGCTAGGCACGGATCGCGCCTCGGTTTCCCAGGCCGTCGCTCGCCGAGGGGCCCCGCCGCTCCCGGCAATGTCGCTCGGGGCCTGCAGGTGCTGTTGCCTTCGACGCGCGGTTGCGGAGGTCGGACGACGGTCATCGGTCATCGATTAACGGTCGTCGGCCGTCGGTCATCGACCCAGAAGCAAGGGGCCAAAGGTGCTTAACAGAATCAGCGACGACAGGACCAACCGGAAGATATTAGCGGTGGGCGGTCGGCGAAACCTCGGCGATGGCGATGCGCTCGAGGACTGGGGGATGGGAGTAAAGGAGGAGGACGGCCCACCGGGGTGGAGTGATGTCGGCCAGGTTGGACCGAGCCAGATCCACCTCGACTTTCACATAGGCCTCACGATTTCCCGAAAGCTCGAGTGCCGCGAAATCCGCCTGCCGCTCAAAATGGCGAGAGATGGCATTCTGTAGCGGCAGGGTCAGCAGGCTCAGCGCGAACAGCGTGAGAGCGAGCAGGGGAAGCCCGGCGAAGTCAACCGGATGAAAAATCAGGCCGCGGGCGGTTCCCCACCGGAGGACCGAGGCAGCGATCCCGAGACCCAGAAAGAGAGCCAGGACGGAGAGCCCCACCCCCTTCCAGATGTGGTGGTGCATCCGGTGGCCGATTTCATGTGCTAAGACGACCTCCACTTCCTCGTGGGAAGAGCGCCCGAGCAGCGTGTCATAGAGGACAATCCGCTTGGTCTGCCCGAAGCCGGTGATATAGGCGTTGGCCTTCACCGTCCTCCGGCTGGCATCCGCCTCCAGCACCTGCTCAACGGCAATGCCCGCCCGTGCCGCCAGTTTCAAAACCCGGTCCTTGAGGTCGGCATCCTTGAGCGGCGTAAAGGTGTGAAAGAGCGGATCGATGAGGACCGGCGCCAGGAATGTGAGGAGAATGATCAGCCCCCCGAGGCATCCTGTGGCCGGGAGGAACCAACGGAAGGGGTCGCGACGGATAAACAGATAGAGGAGGTTCACGGTCGGCAAGAGGAAGACGACTTGAATGAGCAGTTTCTTGCCCCAGTCCTGGAACCACCCACCGATGCCCTGGGTCGAAAGGCTATATGCGTGCTCCCGAAGGTAGCCTCCGTAGAGGTCCACCGGCAAAAGGACGACACGGTAGAGCAGCAAGAGACAGACCGCATAAAGGCTCAACGCGAGCCACGGGCGATGGCCGGACCAGACCGTGGTGAGATCCCGCAAACTCCGAGAGGCAGGTGTAATGACAAAGAGCAGGAAGAAACCGAGCGTGACAATGCTGCGCGCGCCGAAGAGGAGATACCGCCCTCCCATGTAGCTTTTTCCCCGTGCAATCTCCTCCGGGGCAAAGTAGCGGAGGGCGATCTCGTCGGTCGAGGCACCGATGTTGCCAAAGCTCATCCCGGACAGGAGAAACCCGATGCAGAAAACTGCCGCGGCGGCGGACAGAGTGCGCATAGCAGGACTCCAAGGAAGGCTGCTACTACCCTGAGATCAATTTCTTAAATGCAGCTTCGTCCAGGATCGGGACGCCGAGACGTTGGGCGTCATCGTACTTTGAGCCGGGATCTGTTCCACCAATGACGTAATCGGTCTTTTTGCTAACCGAGGAGGTGACCCGACCGCCGAGGCGAGTGATGGCGGCTTTCGCCTCGTCGCGGCTGAAACCCTCCAGTGCACCTGTGAGGACAAAAGTCTTCCCGGCCAGCGGTCTCCTCCCCACCGGGACCGTCTTCTCGGTCATCCTCACCCCGACAGCCTGCAAGTGATCGATGACCCGTCGGTTCTCCTTCTGCGCGAGAAACTGGGCCGCGCTCGCCGCAATGCGGGGACCGATCCCGTAGATCCCGGCGATCTCCTTCTCTGTCGCCTCGAGCAACTTCTCCATGCTCCCGTACTGCTGCGCCAAGAGCGAAGCGGCATGTTCGCCGACAAAACGAATGCCCAGACCGAACAGCAGGCGGGTGAGCCCCCGTCCCTTACTCTCCTGGATGGCTTCGTACAGGTTTGTCGCCGACTTCTTGGCCAGGCGCTCGAGGGACGCCAGCGTCTCGACGTCCAGGTGGTAGAGGTCGGCGAAGTCTTTGACTAATCCCCGGTCGACCAACTGATTGACGACCGCGTCGCCGAGGTGCTCGATGTCCATTGCGCGACGGGCCCCGAAATGGAGTAGCCGTTCCTTGAGCTGTGCCGGGCAGGCCGCATTGTCGCACCGCCAGACCACTTCTTCTTCCGGTCGGTAGGCGCGTCCGCCGCAAACCGGGCACCGACTGGGCATCCGGAAGCGGGGACGGACATCGTGCCCTGCCTCGGGGACAACTTGGACCACGTGCGGGATCACATCCCCCGCCCGTTCGATCACGACCAGGTCCCCGCTGCGCACGTCGAGGCGGTCGATCTCGTCCGCGTTGTGGAGCGTGGTACGGCTGATGGTAGCCCCGGCGATCTCGACCGGATCCACCTCGGCCGACGGCGTGAGGGCCCCTGTCCTGCCCACATTAATAAGGATTCGACGGATCCGCGTCTGGGCCTGCTGCGACTTAAACTTGAAGGCAATGGCCCAGCGGGGGTGATGTGTGGTCATGCCTAACGTCTGCCGGTGCTCCAGGCGGTTCACCTTGAGGACCACGCCGTCCGTCTCATAGCCCAGCTCGTCCCGCTTCTTTTCCATCTCGCGGTGGTAGGCGATGGCGGCGTCGAGATCGGGGCAGAGCTTTACTTCCGGATTGACCGGCAGGCCGGAATCGCGGAAGGCTTCAAGGATCTCCCAGTGGGCGGCCAAAGATGCCGGCGGCACGGGAGCGGCAAGCTGGTAGAGCGTGATGTCCAGTGGCCGCTTGGCCGTGATCCCGCTATCCTTTTGGCGAAGAGACCCGGCCGCTGCGTTCCGGGGATTGGCGAAGGCAGCCTCCCCTGCCTCTTCGAGATCGCGGTTCAGCTTCTGGAACGCAGCCCTCCACATGAAAACCTCGCCCCGGACCTCGAGGTGCTCGTACCGAGCGAGTGATCCGTGCAACGTTTGAGGTAGATTTCGGATTGTGCGCAGATTGTGCGTCACATCCTCGCCAACCCGGCCATCTCCCCGCGTCGCGCCGCGTACAAATGTCCCGTTCTCGTAGACCAGGGCCACGCCCAGGCCGTCAATCTTGGGCTCGCAGACGTATTGGAAGGTCGCCTCAGGGAGGATTCGCTGCATGCGAGCCTCAAACTCGCGGACGTCCCCCTCCGAGCTAGCATTATCGAGGGAAAGCATGGGACTACTGTGCGTGACCGGCGCAAAACCCTCGGCCACCTCGCCCGCGACCCGCTGGGTCGGGGAATCGGGGGTGACGAGTTCCGGATGCTGCCGCTCTAACCGCTTGAGTTCGTTGAATAGTTCATCGTACTCGGCATCGGAGATCTCGGGCCGGGCCAGCACATAATAAAGGTAGTCGTGGCGCTGGACAAGCCGCCGCAGCTCCTCCACCCTCGCCTTGATCTTCTTCGGATCAGCCATGCCCCTACCCCACGTCCTTCAACCAAATCCTTCTATTCTCACTATTACCAGAGTCTTACAGCTGACGCAACGCGTCCCCCTCCTGTTCCCTTCGTCCCTTCGGACCAAGGCAGCACAAACCTTGCGCCGGCTCCTCTGTAGACCTGTTTTGTCCGGGCATTTCCGTCTTACCGCACATTGTGTGACGAGGGTCTTCTTGCCATGACCGCAAGACGCACACAATCGCTCGGATGGATATACATCTATGGCATCCTTGTCATTACGATGACCATCTTCCTCTTGTATGGAAGGCCCCCGATAACGGACAAAAACGTGACGTTCATTGAGATAGTCTTGTTGCTGCCAGGTATAATTCTCTACTTGCCGCTCTTACTCCTCTCCGGCGGACTCCACTGGACTATCCTCCCGTTTTGGGCTCGGATACACCTTGGGAGACCCTGAACATTCTCGGATATCTGGCAATTCCGGTGGTAACACAGGCGATATTCAGTTCGTGGCAACGATGGAAATCGTCCGGCAAGGACGGAAGTTTCTGGCGCGACCTGCTTCGACGGCCATCAGTTCTGGTAACGGCTGGCGTACTCTGCATGTTGCTGGGCCTGAATGGCGTCCTTCAAATCTCGTGGAAAATATCCGGCCTCACGGACTACGCCGATGCGGTGTTGGGGCCGTTGGCGGCCATCGGCCTCTGGTGTCTTGCGTACTGTCTCTACCGCTACGGCACGGTGATCGGACTTCATGGAAAGGCGCTCCCTGCCTGGATGTGTTCGGCAGTGGCACTCGCGGCGGTCATCGGAGGCCTGATCGGTGGCGGACTCGCCTATGGCGAAGCAAGGATCCTCCGCTGGACCAATGCGTCTGCCGGTGCATTGGCAATCAGCGTTACCGTCGTCACCCTGCAGATGGTGTGGATTGCCTGGCGCATGGTCTGAAAGCACCGTTAGCCATGATCCCAAAATCCGCTTGACATTTGCGAGAGGAGGAGGTAGTTTATTCTGGCCTTTTA
>JABAOF010000285.1_pt2 | contig 46730 bp, 43 predicted proteins | sample 7062171 | NCBI WGS metagenome assembly JABAOF01 (sample SAMN14538628, study PRJNA623070) | marine sediment metagenome | biome: marine biome [ENVO:00000428]; feature: marine pelagic biome [ENVO:01000023]; material: deep marine sediment [ENVO:00002113] | place: India: Gulf of Khambhat ... | reverse complement strand
GTGGCGGTTAAGACTGCGATGAAATGTACTCTTAACCGAATACCTTTTACCGGCCCGCCTACCCCAAGAATTGCAGCTGCTTACAACGCTTTACCAGGCGGACCGACTGTCGCTATGGCCGCCCTTGGGAATCAGAACTCCACCCACAGATTCTGCGGAAGAACCTTAAAAAGGGGGTGAGGTCAAAAATCCATTGCAACACATTCGCTCAAGGACCCTCACCGGCAAGCCGGTTCAGCACCTCGATGCCCCGCTCGATCACCTCATCCGCTGCCGCGTAGGAAAGGCGAAAGTGAGTATCCTGCCGGCTGAAAACCTTTCCGGGAATGATCAGTAAATTGTTTTCGATCGCTCGCGACACGAATTCCTCAGCTGTCCCCCAGGGTACCCGGGGAAACACGTAAAATGCACCGCCAGGGTGTGCGATCTCGAAGCGGTCCGCCAGCCCGTTCACCAGCAGGTCCCGTTTCCGCCGATAGATGTCCTGGGCCGCGGCCATATCCACGTCCAGGGCCGCCACTCCCGCCCATTGCGCCGGTTGGGGAGCGCAAACAAAGGTGTACTGTTGCAGCTTCGTCATCGCCTCGATAATCTCAGCCGGACCATGTGCATAGCCCAGCCGCCAGCCAGTCACCGCGTGCGATTTCGAGAAACCGTCCAGCACCAGGGTCTGGTCGTTGAACGCAGCCGGCGACACCACCGGCCCGTCGTAACTGAACGAACTGTAAATCTCGTCGCTCAACAGAACTACACCGTGATCCGCGGCCAGCTGTGCCAGCTGCCGAACCTCGTCCTCCCCGGCCACGATCCCGGTCGGGTTGGCCGGGCTGTTGAACAGAATCAACTTTGTTTGCGGCGTCAGCGCCGCTTTGACCTTTCCCGGATCGACACGAAAATCGGGATAGGTATCCACCAGCACGCACTTACCTCCGACCAGGCTGACCAGCGGTTCGTACATCACGAAGTACGGGTCAAACACAATGACCTCGTCACCCGCATCGACCAGGGCCAGGACGGCCAGCACGAGCCCGCCACTGGTCCCCGAGGTGATCAGCATCTGGCGGTCGCCATGTCCAAACTTTTGCTCGATCCGCTGCTGCAACCTTTCCCGCAACGGCGCGATACCTTGCGTTACCGTGTATCCATTTTTGCCGCTACGGATCGCCTCGATGGCGGCATCCTGCACGGCCTGCGGCACCGGGAAATCGGGCTGGCCGATAGAAAGGTTAATTGGCTCGGTCAGTTGAGCCGCCAGGTCAAAGACCTTGCGGATACCCGAGCTATCAAAGGACGTGGTACGCGCGGCAAGCTGCGATGATGACATGACAGGTGGTGCTCAGTGGTCAAGAAAACATGCTCGTAACACTTTGGCCGAATGGTAGCTGAAATCGTGAGACTTCAGTAGCTTGCCTTGGTTAACGCCTAGACGATCCGAATTCTCACGAATTCGGCTACATCAGGCCGCGCCGCCAGTCGGCTAAAGTGTTACTAATGTTCAAGGACGAATGCTGTCTGCGGCTTTTGTGCTTTGGCCTGTGCATTCTGGTGAATTGTACCGCAAAACGGGCAATTAGCGCACCACCTCAACGGCAGTGGCCCGTTGGGACAAATCCTGATCTCCCTGGCTGAGCACATTCAGCAGAACGGCCAGGGCTTTGAGCGCATCGGCCGACGGCAGGTGATCGTGGAACCAGAACCGCCCCTCCCCATCGGCACCGACAACCCCCTCCCGGTCGCTCAACACCCGATGCATCTCTGCTCGAGAACCGTCGCAGCGATGGACGGTCGCGCCGCTTTGCCGAATGGCTTCTTCGGTGGCGGCCGAGCAACTATTAGCCACGGCAACGGCCGCTTGCCGTTGTTCGGCAATCAGCAACGGGCTCAGCAACTGTAACGTCGTTTCCCCTGTTACGGCTCGGCCCCCTTCGTCCACCAGCCGACAGGCCTCGCCATCGCCATCGATCCAGATGCCGACATGTGCCTTGGCGGCTACCACTTTTTCAGCAAGCGTTTCCCCAACCTGGTCGCTGGCCACGTAGCCCGGCAGCGGGATCATTTCACAGGCAACCGTTGCGCCGAGCTGTTGCAGGTAGTTGAGCAGCTGAGCATTTCCCGTGCTGACCACGATCCGCAAAGGTCGCAGCGCGTGAAAATATTTGTGCAGGCAGGCCAGGTACGCCACATCCGCTCGAAAGCGCCGCAAGCTGCCGTAGCGTCGTATCGGTCGGCTCAGGGGCGCCGCGAGCATCCTTTCCAGTTGGTCGAGATCCCCTCCAGCCGACAGTGGCCGCGCCTGTCCACCCCAAAATTTCAGGCTCACCTCCCCCGGCCCACCCCGCACATTCCCCACATACAGGCCACCTACCGCCTTGAGGTGGTCCATCGCAAATACAAGGCAGGGGGCGGTGGCATAGCCAATGTCAACGACCGCGCAACCGGCAAATCGCAGTCCCTCGCTGACTGCGGCCAGCAAGTCTGCGGTCAGAGGTCGGCCGTCGCTGGCAATCACAACCCGCGGATAATCCCATTCCGCGTTCTGCTGCCCCCGGATAAAAAGGCCATGAGCCACCGCCAGCTGGCGAACGTCTCCGGGCCGCAGATCATCCAGGTAGGTTCCGCTCACCCCCTCCTCGAAAAACAATGTCGCCCGCGCTTGCCGCTGATAAACGTCCCGCAACTGCGAGACCTGCCGGGGCGAGAGGGTCGCCGTGTCGTCGCGATGGGGACAGCTGCCGCAGGCGGGATAAAATCGCGCCAGACGGCCCAGGTGCACCGCTTTGCTAATCGGCTGGGACTGGCCCGGACATTGGTAGGGCAGGGGGGGTGGCTGATTCACGCCAGAGCCGTTGGTTCGATCCAGCTGGTGGAAAAGCCCCGGACTGTAGGCCAAGCCGGGTCACCGCGTCAAGCTCGTTGGCCACACGGCCGCCCGGCCAGCCCCCATCCCGTTGAAGCGTCTGCCGTCGCTTGGCCGCTCGATCTTCCTGCCGCATCCCCAACCTGGGGCTGGCGCCCCAGAATTTTTCTTATCGCCCCTTGGCGGTTGACGACCAGGCCGCTCATCCAGGGAACGGGATGGGGGGCTAGAGGGGGAGGGGGGGCGGTTTTGTTGGGAGGACCTCACTAACGGACGCGGCACTGGAATTGGATCGTGCCCCCCTGGCCCACGGGCAAGGGGTCCACGATTTCCCAGCGCAACACCAGGGAGTCCCCCTCGTTGGGTTCGGTCAAGAAGTCGGCCTTCCGCGAACAGCGCTGGCTGTGCGAGACATATTCCAACCGAGTGGTCAGGTTGTCCACGATCGTGACGTTGCCGATCGGCTCGGTGCCAACATTCTGAAATTCAAGTATAAACTCAACCAGCGTGCCTGGTTCAGCAAAATCGGTGGAGGCCGTTTTGACGATCTTCAAGCGGGGAGTGCCTTCGTGGTGGATGGCATAAGTTGCCTGGGCCTTGGCGTTGCCGCTGGCAAGCACGGCCATCCGATCGTCTAGCACCACCTGAACACCTTGGTCCGCAGTCCAGTGAATCGCATCCTGGATCCGCATCGCTAACAGCGGTTCGGCCGCGTAATGGAACGTATCGTCGTTCTGGTCACGCCGGTGATACAACAGTTTTTCGCGATTTTCCAAACCCAGCAGGCCATGGTTGTTGGCCGCCACCAGGCCCGGCTGGTTGCGCTGCCGATTGCGAACCCGCTTGGCGTTCTCCTGCTTACCTGCCTGAACATGTTGGGCTGTCGTGGCGGGCTCCAACACTTTGTCATCGACCTGGACTTCGAGCGGCACGTCGTAACGAACCAGGCCTTCCTTGATTTCGAAGCCGTCCACGCCGACTACTTTACGAACCGCACCGAAACGCGGCGCGTAAATATGCACTCGGTTGCTCGCTTCCACCAGCGTGCGGCCGTCCAGTGTGTCAAAATGAGCGATCGTGTCTTCGGTATCCAGCCCTCGAATTTGCCAGTCGGGCTGGACACGTGCCGGCACGCGTCGATCACCGCCATCGTGCAGGTATTCGTCACGCGGCCAGGGTCGAGCGATACCGGGTGGAGCCCAGGGTTGGGCTGGCTGGTCCGCCATTTCGCTGTCTGCCACCCCCGTCCAGGCGACCTGTGGCAACGTAGGGGGGCCGACGCCATTTTCTGCGGCGGCCGAGGGACGGGGCGGGGAAGTTCGAGCAACCCGCTTGCTGCTTGGATCCCCGCGCGGAAGGGCGCTGCAGGAACACAAGATGAGTGTACCAGCGGCAATCACGGTCCAGCGCCAACAGCGCGGCCAGGCCGGCGACACGTCGTAGCGGTCTGAGGCGTTCATTGTTTGGTCCTCTGCGGCGGGGTATCGTCAACTTCCGCAACCGGTCCGGGGACGGGCAGCTGCGAGAAATCTGCCGGCGTGGGCGCCGCGGGCGGCCCCAACATTCCCCCCTCGCTCGTTTCGCCCCCGTCTTCCGCCGATGCAAAACGCGGCCCTCGCTGCCGAACCTCCACCTCCTGCCGCAGCATGTGAGGTTGGGGACCGACCGGCAACCACTCGGGAGCTGCCTCCGACCAGCCTTTGGGAAAACCTCCGTCCGCCCCTAATGCCGATCCATCGGTGCCAGGCAGAGCCGCCGGCGGCAGGTCGGCCACCTCCCTTTGCAGCGCGACATTGCTGGCATACTCCGCAAAAGGTGGACTGCCATACAAGAAATGCGGGTCGGGACCGAGGCGGCCGGGCAGCCGAGCTCCCAGCCGGAGGATGGCGACCGGCCGTCCCAGCAGATCGGCAATCTGCAGCGGATCGTCACCCTGAGCGGCTTCGAACCAGCTCGTAAAACCCTCCCGTTCACGGATCGGCAAGGCACGGGTTGGATCTTCCAGGTAGATGACGCGCGTCACCAGTTTGCCGCTGAGTGCGATATTCAATTCCGCTTGGGTCAATTGCACCGGAATAGGAAACAGCTGCTCCTTGCCGGGGGGCGGATACAGCCGGTCGATAACCTCCACCGTGGGAAAAACTTCTTCTCCCGACTGCAAGGGGATCCGGCTTACCTTGAAACGATAAACCTGCCCGATCAACAGACCGACCGTCCGCGGCGCTTGCCGCGGCGACTCGAAGGCACCGTCTACCGCCAGCGATACCTGGACACCCGGCGGGGCGGTAATTTGCACCGGCTGAAAATATCCAGGTAATGGCCCGCCCCGCTGCAGTTGCGAGCGGCCAATCGCTCCCGGTGGCATGTCACCCGAATGGCGGTAGTGCCGCTGGGGCACCTCAGCGTCGAGCGACTGCCAGGCGCTCAGCCAAAACAGCACCGCCATTGAGATCCTGCCGGCGACGTGACGCCGACAAACCGCATGCGCAACTGCCGGAAAGCGGAGCATTGGGACCATTGCCATGGATATCGTTGTATGGCACTTTTCTTGTGACGATCGAGCAGGTGGTCGGGAAGCGTCGCAAAGCGTACGGTGCTAATGTTTGATCCACTGGAACATATCCCAGACGGGCTGGCGGACCGGACCGTGCTTGTCGCGTGAAGCCTCTTCGACAATCTGGACACGGTTGGGAGGTTTCGGATAGCTGTATCCCGGTTTCTGCTCGACCCCAATGTGCATCTTCTTGGTCGGTTGTGGCATCTGGACACGTGTCTTGTTCTGTATCACATGCTTTTGTAACCCCGCGGGGATGCCCAGCGGCACGTGGGGTGGCCCCGGCAGCCCAATCGGCGTGCCGGACATCGGCATCCCATACTGCGGGGCCGTCACACCCGCCACGTGGGCCGGAGATAGCCCCATCGTTGGATGCGGACTGGGCAGTCCCGTGTTCCCCACCGCTGGGCCGCTTATCATTCCACCCACCAACTGGCCCGGCGCGTCTGTTTCGGCAACCCCACTCTCGAAGCTGACCGGTTGCACAGCGCCGACGTCTTCGGGCATCGGACTCGGCAGATTCAAGTCTTTGTTACCCAGGCGGATGATGGCCAGGATCGAACCACGCCGGTCCGCTTCGCGAATCGGATCAACGCCGGGGTCGAGTCGTGTGCTGACCAGCGTTTCGATCGCCGCCAGCGCCAGCTCCTGATATTCCGGATCGGGTAGATAAATGACTTTCGTCACGAAATTGCCGGACTGTACCTGGTCAAAGTCGGTGGCCGTGAACTGGATCGGCACCGCATTGTGTGCCAGGTAGGCTTCGGTCCGTGGAGTCCGCGGCGCGACTTCGACGGTGGGATAGTATTCTTCCCCGGGGCGGCCCGGCACATTGGTCAACTTTACTCGGTAGATGGCACCCTGGCTGAAATTCTGGCGTCCCGGCGCTACCAGAGGTTCGGAATCGAAAAAGCCCTGGCCCGAAGTATCCCAGCTGACGCGGAGGCCTTGGGGACCCGTAAACGCCAATTGGGAAACCGCCGCGCTCCCAGGCCCACCAGCAGCCGCCACAACCCCCGCCGGTATGCCGCCAGGCGGCATGCCACCCGGCATGCCACCGGGAAATCCGGACAGCATGACACCAGGTCCCGGCCCGCCGACACCCGGGCCCGGTTCCATCAACATTTTGGCAGGCGGCAAATTGTTGACATGCTGTCGGTGACAACCAACGGCGCTCCATGCTGTGGCGGTGCAGAGCAGAACCATGCAAAGCTTTTGAACTGTCATAAGTGTTTCCTTTTTTCGTCCAGCTTGACTGCACACTCCCACGGCGTCGCGGCGGAGGCGAGCGACCGAGGGCAAACTGACGTGGACCAGCTTTGCCGGCCCCCCTAAAATGCCAAACTCCTCAGGCACCGAGCGCGCCGACAACGCGCCTCGCAATCAATGGTCGGCTCGTTACAACCACTATCTTTGAAAAAATCGGCAAGACCTGCACATGAAGCAAAGTTTTTGCTGCTTGCCCAGACTGGCAGCGGCCTGCGCGATGCTGGTCGCCTGCCGGCCTGTCCCTGCGATCGCTCAAAATGCCAGCCCCCCGGCACCAGCTCCCAGCCACTCGGCCGGTAGCACTGCCAGCGGAGACGTACTGCTGGACTCTGCTATCAATCGATTACAGCACCACTCGTCGGTGTCCGCGCGGGTCCGTCTGCGGGTTCGCTTGTTCGGACACGAGCTGTTCGGAACCGGGCGGTATTTGCAGAAGGGGAGCGGTGGCGAGCGTCAGGTTCGGTTTGAATTGTCGATCCCGACCTCCGCTACCCCAAACGTCATGATCAGCGTCAGCAACGGCCGCCAGTGGTGGCGTTATCTCGAAACACTGGACAACCAGCAGCTGACCGTTGTCGACCTGACGGCCGTCCGTGCGGCGGCGGCCGATGCGCGGGCCGAGGGCCTGAGCACCTTTTCCCACGCCACGGCTCCCGGGGGACTGTCCCAGACATTGCAGCGGTTACAGGACAACTTCCAGTTCGCATCGGCCTCACAAACGACCCAAGCCGACCGGACATTCTGGGTCACGCGCGGCCGCTGGAAAACCGACCGACTCCAGCAGCTGGTTGCTCCCACCGAAAAAGAGCAGGTATCGAAGCTTTTCCGCCAATTGAGCGGACGGCTTCCCCGCGAGGTGGTGCTCTACCTGTACGACGACAGTCTCTTTCCAGCCAAGATTGAGTATGTGGGCAGTGCGCCGGCGACAGCGAGCAACACCCAACAACCTACCTTCAGCGCCATTGAATTCTTCCAGATCCACTTCGGCCCGGTGCTGGACGAATCCCACTTCCAGCGACCGCGCGACATGATTTCTGAAGACGTCACCGACCGCTACGTGAAGGATATGGGGCTGGCCCAAACCAGATCCCGCTGAAAACCATGGGATGCGACCTGCTGCCTTGCCAGAGGGAGCAACGTCAAGACCGATCTGCAGGAGCCTTCGGTGGGGCCCGACCTGGTTTGGCAAAGCTTGGGTCCAGATCCCTCCACGTTAATACTTACGATTGCCTGGCAATACGGCTACCATGATTGGCTTTTTCGATTTCTCACCCGCCATCTGCCATGCGGTGGCCAAGTCTTTACCTGCCCGCGTCAGGCGTCGCCAGGCGATTCACAACATATGATCCAGACGCGCGCAGTCACATCGCATCGTCCTCCCTGACCGGCAAAGACTTACCCTCGCTCGCTGCGAAGTTGACGAGAAATCACCGTTCAAGACCAGACGTTTCGCGCTGGCTTGGTCGGGTTCGAAAGCTTCGATGAGACTGGCCGCGTGGCGAACATCAAAATCTGGGCACCCCGATCGACCCCGGGCCCGGACACATCGGACGGGTTTCCCCACCGGTAACCGCCGCATGCCGACAGGGAAAATTCTTTGCTCTTCCCAGGGAAAATTTTTTCACCCTCACCATCCAGTCCGACAGCAACTTCTTTCGGGGGACGGCCAGAACAGGCTCCCGTGGCGTGGAGATTTTCCTTAGACGCTGCCCAAGTGAAACGCGGCGTTGGTGGTGATCAATTTGTCCTCTCCAGCCCGCCCGCGGATCACGTTGATGCCGCCGTTCTCCTGCGGAATGGAGCGGGCCAGGGCCAGTGGCAACTGCATCAGGCCGGCGAGGTAGACGCGATTGACGACGTTGTGAGCGACAACCACGATCGCTTTGCCAGCGTTTTGCTGCATCAGGAACGCCATGACCGGCACGACACGCTGGCGGACCTGCTGCAGGGTCTCGCCGCCCGCGTAGGGATGCTCGTCGGGATTGTCCATAAAACGGCGGTAAGCGTCGGGTTCGCTTTGCTGGATTTCCGTCCAAGCTCGACCTTCCCAATCGCCCACATCGACTTCGATCAATTCCTGGATAACTTGGAGCGGCCGTTGGACGCGCGCGGCGATAATCTCCGCTGTCTGCCTGGCCCGCATCAGGGGACTGCTGTAAACGGCGTCGATCGATCGGTCGGCCAACAGCGCCGCGGCGGCTTTCGCTTGCACTCGACCTTCCCCAGACAACTCCGCAGCCGAGCGGGCGCCTTGCAGTCGCGGTGGATGGGCCACGTTGTTGGCCGTGGCCCCGTGACGGACCAGGTACATCAGGCAGGTGTTCGGGGCAGGGGGGGGGAGTGTCGGCATGCTCAACTTGTGATAGCGGTGCGGTCTTGCTGATGAACATCTGCCAGTTGCACGGCAACGCGGACCGCTTCGATCAGTCCGGTCGTTTCAGCCTTTGCTTGCCAGGCCAGGTCGAAGGCAGTTCCGTGGGCAACGCTGGTGCGTACGATGGGCAACCCCAGGGTGACGTTTACCGCCTGGTGCATTCCCAAAAGTTTTAAGGCGATATGACCCTGATCGTGATACATGGCCACCACCGCGTCAAATTCCGCGTCTCTGGCCCGCGCCATCAGCGTATCGGCCGGATAGGGTCCGCTGACCTCGAATCCCTGCCGGCGGCAGCGCAGCACAGCCGGCATGATCACTTCTTGCTCTTCGTTACCAAACAACCCCTCTTCGCCCGCGTGCGGGTTGAGCGCACAGACGCCGATCCGCGGCGGGTCGGTCAAGCAACCGGCGCCCAGCCGCTGAAGCGCCTCACCGGCCAATGTGATGCACTCGGCAATGCGGTCGCTGGTCACCGCCCGAAGGGCATCGGCCAGCGCCATGTGCAACGTGACGTGGACCACGCCCAAGCCGGCCGGGCCAAACATGTCGGGCTGCGGTCCCAGGTACAGCATCATGGCCAAACGGTCCGACCGGCACAAATCGCCCAGCAGTTCCGTATGCCCGGGATAGTCGTGCCCTGCGGCATGCAAGGCCGCCTTGCTTAACGGACCCGTCACCAACCCATCAATCCGGCCCGCTTGTGCCAGCCGGACGGCAGCCACCACGCTCTCCAACGCAGCCTGGCCACCCCGTGGATCGATCCGTCCGGCGGGCACGTCGGCCGCCTGGGACCCGCCCGCCGCCAGGCAAGGCATGCGGGTCGGCGAGGGGGCGACTTCGACCGGGTCCGTAATCTCCACAACCTCCAGCCGAATTCCCCACAACTTCGCCGCTCGACGAAACACCTCCAGATTTCCCACCGCCAGCGGACGGCAAATTGACTGCAGCCCGGCATCGGCCCAGGCAGCCACGACGATTTCCGGACCCACACCGGCGGGGTCGCCCTGAGTCAGCGCCAGCAGTGGTTTTGAGCTGCTCATCATCTTTATTTTAACCCCGCAAGCCGCTCGGTACACCTCGTCCTGCTATCCACAGACTCGCCGGTACCTTGCTGCCTCTTCTGTCGCCACTGATAATAGCACGTTCGATCCGTCCTCCTGCCCGCAACCCCCTGACCGCCTCGTTTGCACGTGTCTCGTATTTTTGCCAGCCTGTCGATCGGCTCGATCCTGTTGATGGCCACGGCGGCGGTATTGGGTTTGAGCCTGCACAAGAACGCGTTGGTAGAGGAGGTACAAACCGCCCAGCAGCGCATCGACGGGCTGGAAAATTCGCCACACGCGGGGGCAGGGCAGCTGAACCAGGCTGTGCAGGCACGGGACGCCGCGTTACAGCAGTTGCGCGACCAACAGTCGCGCGCGTCGGTCCATCTGCTGACCGGCGTAGCGGCCACGTTGGGAATCGTGCTGGTTGCCAGTATTGCGGTGACGTATTTCATTGGCACCGGTCGTTGGTGCCGCGAAGTGGTCGAGACTTATGCCCTGGAGGATGAGTTGCTGCGCGAGAGCCAGGCCTTGAAAGGGCGCTCATTTCCCTGGGCTTTGACCGCCATATTGACGGCCGTGGCCGTCAGCGCCTTGGGCGCCCGGTCCGATCCGGCGACCGGCCTGGCCAATTCAGGCGCCTGGGTCACTCCGCATCTGGCCGCTGCGCTGACCGGATTGGTACTGGTCAGTATCTGTTTTTTCGTCTTGTGGCTGCGGCTGGTGGATAATCAAATGTTGATCCAGCGCATCATGAAGCGGGTGCATGACGAGCGGCTTGCGCGGGGCCTGGAAACCTGAGGGAGAACGCCCCGTGGCCCTGCGTTGAAATCAGGCGCCCGTCCGGCGTATACTGATCCGGGACAGTTGCTGTGTCGGCCATCTTGGCCGAATCGTGGATAAATCGCCGCCTGGCTTTGGAGAAAAACAAGTGTTCGAAAACATTGCAGTGGTTGGTGCTACAGGTGCCGTGGGAGGAATCATCCGACGGCTTTTGCAGGAACGGAACTTTCCTTTCAAAACGATCAAATTCCTGGCTTCCCAGCGTTCGGCGGGAAATACGGTCGATTTCCGGGGGGAGTCGCATCGGGTCGAGCTGCTGACGCCTGAGGTGTTTGCCGGGATAGACCTCGCCATTGCCAGCACGCCGGACGACGTGGCGGCTCAGTTCGCACCATGGGCCGTGAAACATGGTTGCGTGGTCGTGGACGAAAGTGGCTACTGGCGGATGAAGCCAGAAGTGCCGCTTGTCGTTCCCGAAGTCAACCCGGAAGCTGTCCAGCGGCACCAGGGGATCATTGCCAGCCCCAACTGTTCGACCACGCAGATGGTCATGGCACTCAAGCCGCTGCATGATGCGGCCCGCGTGCGGCGGGTGATTGTCAGCACGTACCAGGCAACCAGCGGCGCTGGACTGGCGGGCAGCCGGGATTTAAATGGTGGAACCCGAGCGCACATTAGCGGCCAAGATTATGAATACGAAACGTTTGCTCATCCGATCGCCTACAACCTGATCCCTCAAATCGGCTCGGATAAATACCAGGGCTATACGTCGGAAGAGATGAAGATGGTCTACGAGACCCAAAAGATCTTTGAAGACGACAGCATACAAGTCTGCCCGACCTGTGTCCGAGTACCGGTCACGAATTGTCACAGTGAAAGCATGCTGGTCGAGACGGAACGCAAGGTGACCGTTGACGAGGCGCGACGTTTATTCGCAGCGCAACCGGGTGTCGTGGTCAAAGACGACCTGGCCACGGGCGCCTATCCCATGCCGCGGGACTGCAATGACAACGACGAAGTGTTCATCGGCCGCATTCGCGAGGACCTTTCCTCGCCCAACGGCCTGGCGTTCTGGTGCGTCAGTGATAATTTACGCAAAGGCGCCGCGACAAATGCCGTGCAGATTGCCGAATTGCTGGTCCAGTTAAAAACGGCAGCCGTTTGAAGCATTCCCTAAAGATCACGCTCGCCTACGATGGCACCGCCTACGCCGGGTGGCAGTTGCAACCCGATCGTCTGACGGTGCAGGGGGTGCTGGAAACTGCCTTGCAGAAAATTACTGGCGAAACGATTCGCGTCACGGCCAGCGGCCGTACCGACGCCGGTGTCCATGCGCTGGGGCAGGTGGTCGGCTTGACCACCCACAGCCAGTTGCCCCCGGAGGTCCTGCAAAAGGGACTGAATGCCGTCCTGCCTGATGACATTGTCGTCCGCGAAGTTTGTGAAGCGCCGGCAGGTTTTCATGCCATCCGCGATGCTCAGCGAAAACGATATCGCTATGTCATCAACGACGCGCCGATCCGCGACGTGTTCGCTCGTCGATACTGCTGGCAATTTTCCCAACGACTGGATGAAGGCGCCATGCAGCGGGCCGCCCGGGGGCTGGTCGGCCAGCACGATTTTTGCAGCTATGAATCCCGCGGGGCGCCGCGGCAGACGACCATCCGCACCGTTTACCTTCTGGAAGTCTGCCGGCGGGAGGACGGCAAGCTGCAAATCGAGATTGAGGCGGACGGTTTTTTGTACAATATGGTGCGAGCGATCGTGGGCACGCTGGTCGAGGTGGGGCGTGGCGCGGAAGCGGACACGTACCCAAGCCAAGTGCTGGCGGCCAAAAACCGCTCGGCAGGGGGGGCCACCGCGCCGCCGGAGGGGCTATTTCTGGTCAAGGTCGATTACGGTAACTCATGCGAATCGCCCACGTCATCACCCGCCTGATACTCGGCGGGGCCCAAGAAAATACCCTCCTCTGTTGCCGCGACCTGCAGCACGAATATGGCGACCAGGTGCTCCTGATCACCGGGCCGGCCCGCGGGCCGGAAGGCAGCTTGATCCAAGAGGCTGCTCAGGCCGGTATTCCTCTCCACCTGATCGACAACCTCCGCCGCGCGATTCACCCCTGGCGCGACGGCAAAGCGTACGGCGAGATACGTCGCACATTGCGCGAGTTTCGCCCGGACGTCGTGCATACGCACAGTGCCAAGGGAGGAATTCTGGGCCGCTATGCGGCCTGGTCGTTGGGCGTGCCGGCGATCGTTCACACGGTTCACGGCGCGCCGTTCCATCGATATCAGCCGGCGGTGGTCCGCGCCCTCTTCCGCCGCTGTGAGTCCGCCGCCGCCCGGCACTGTCACCATCTGATCAGTGTGGCGGACGCCATGACCGACTTGATGGTTGACGCGCGCGTCGCGCCACGCGAAAAATTCACCACTGTCTACAGCGGAATGGATGTCGAACCCTTCTTGAATGCCTGGCAAAGCCGACAGGCCGTGCGAACCGAACTGGGCTATGCGGCAGACGACATCGTCGTCGGCAAGGTCGCTCGACTCTTCCACCTCAAAGGCCACACGGACGTCATTCAGGCCGCGCGGAAAGTCATCCCACGACAACCCCACCTGCAGTTCCTGCTGGTGGGCGACGGCAAGCTGAAAAGTGCCGTGCAGCGTCAGATACATCGCGCGGGCTTGGAAAATCATTTCCAGATTACGGGGCTTGTCCCGCCGGCTCGAGTGGCCGAATTGATGGGTGCCATGGACATGGTGGTCCACGCCAGCTTGCGCGAGGGTTTGGCCCGCGCTCTACCTCAAGCCCTGATTGCCGGACGACCGATTATCAGCTACGACATCGACGGCGCGCGCGAAGTCGCGATCGACGACGTCACCGGTTACCTGGTACCCCCGCGGGATACCGCCGCGCTGGCCGACCGCATCTGCCGCCTGGCCGACGACCCGCTGACGCGTCAGCGGATGGGAGAAGCAGGGCGTCGACGTTTCACAGACCCATTTCGGCACGAACACATGACCGCTCGCTTGCGCGAGATCTACACCCAGCTGCTGCAAAACAGGGGCGGGAAATAAAACCCTTCTTCTTATTTTCCTGCAGGAGAAACTCTGATATCATAGGGTTGGGTGTGATTATCGATTGGCGTGACGCAGGGCGGTCGTGACGCTCAGCAGTTGATGAAGGGGAACACTGCGTCCGATGGCACGCGTCTGGAAAGACAAACACACGCCCCGCGATACGCTGGGGCCTTATCAACTGGTCAGCCGTATCGCCCATTCGTCGGCTTGCGAAATCTGGGAAGCACGGCATGCCCGTTCCAACACCCCTTGCGTGCTCAAGGTCCTCTCGCCTCGTTTGCGGGGCCAATCCCGGCACATCAAGCTGCTCAAGCACGAATTTGCCATCGCCGGCTCGTTGCAACACGATTCGATCATTGCGATGTGTGAGTTCGATAAGCTGGACGGGCTGGCCTACATTGTCATGGAGTTTTGTGCGGCGCCGAATCTTAAGCAATGGATACACGAGTCCCGCGTCGACAACCTGGCCTTGATCGAACCGATCCTGCTCAACGCCGGGAGGGCGCTGGAATATGTGCACCAGCAGGGGATTATCCATCGCGACGTCAAGCCGGATAATTTTCTGATAACCGAGCAGGGAAATGTGAAGTTGATCGATTTCGCTCTGGCGAGGAAAATGCGGGGGTGGCTGGGGCGCTGGATTGATGGCCTGGCCAAGACCCAAGGCACGCTCAGCTACATGTCCCCCGAACAAATTCGCAACCAGGCTCAAGATCAATGCTCAGACATTTACAGTTTTGGCTGCGTCGCTTATGAATTAGTCTCTGGCAAGCCGCCCTTCAGCGGGGGAAACCCACAGGACCTGCTGCACAAACATTTGCGATCCACGATCCCCTCGCCAAAAGCGCTCAACGCGAATGTCACTGATGCTTTTGCAGAAATCGTGAAAGAGATGCTGGCCAAGGAGGCCCAAGACCGCCCGCAGTCGATGAGCGAGGTTCTGATGCGGATCAAAAACGAACATGTTTTTATCAACTAACCTTTCCTGGATAACTCATGGCAACGCTTGGCCAACAACTTGATTTTGAAAAGCCAATCTACGAGCTGGAGGAAAAGCTCGCGGTGCTGGAGGCCGCCGAGGACAACAGTGCCGAGGCAGCGGAAGAAAAACGCGCGCTGCGCCGCGAGCTGACCGAATTGCGGAAAACAATTTTTTCCCAGCTAGACGCCTGGCAAACGGTGCGGGTCGCTCGGCATCAAGAACGACCCATGACCACCGACTACATCAACCTGATGTTTGACGAATTTGTCGAACTTCATGGGGACCGGTTTTTTGGTGACGATCGAGCGATCCGGACCGGTTTTGCCAAATTGGACCAGTACAAAGTCTTGCTGGTCGGCCACCAGAAAGGCAAGACACTGGAAGAACGCCAGCAATGCTATTTCGGCTGTGCGCACCCGGAAGGCTACCGCAAGGCGCTCAGCAAGATGCGCCTGGCCGCCAAGTACGGCCTGCCGGTCATCTGTTTTATCGACACCCCAGGCGCTTATCCGGGTGTCGGGGCGGAAGAACGTGGCCAGGCCCAAGTGATCGCCGAAAACATGTACGAAATGTCCCGGCTGCCAACCCCCATCCTGTGTGTCGTCATCGGGGAAGGCGGGTCCGGAGGAGCCCTGGGGATTGGGGTCGGCGACCGGATCGGCATCCTGCAGCATTCCTACTATTCGGTGATCAGCCCGGAAGGCTGTGCCGGGATTCTCTGGAAGAGCGGCGAATATGCCCAACAGGCCGCCACCGCACTGCGACTATCCGCCAAAGATTTGCAGGCCCTGGGGGCCGTGGATGATATCATCGAAGAACCGCTCGGCGGCGCTCACCGTGACCACCACCAAATGGCCGCTCGACTGAAAATCTACCTCCTGAAAACCCTCCAGAAACTGGTCCCGCAGCCGACCGATCAGCTGCTGGAAAAACGCTACGAGAAGTACCGTCGGCTGGGTGTCTTTTTCGAACACGGACCGCAGGCAAAGTGATTGGGCAACGGCCGTGTAGCGGCCAGGGAGCAACGTCCGATAATGTTTCTTATGTTCGGTCCCAGGCCCGCTTTGGACCGGAAATAAGCCACCGGCCCGCCAGAGCACATCTCAATCGCCGGCAGGTATCTCGACGGTCGGCGAAGGACGCGAATCGGATCCCTCGTCAACCGGCTGCTCGTCCACATGCTGGTGCTCCAGCTGGCGGTCCAGCCGCTCGAGATACGGCCGTACACGGTCGTGAATTTCCGGCGGCATGATCAGCTCGGCACGGTCAATGACATAGCCGATGTAGTAGCCGGAATGCGAGTGCAGAATCTGTTCGCGCTGGGGGTCACCAGCCAGCGAAATTACAAAAAAGGTGATCACGATACACAGCAACCCCCCTTTCGCCAGCCCCAGCAAGGCCCCCATCTGGCGGTCAAATTCTTTCAGCTTCAAGCGATCAATAAAGCCAGCCACCAGGCGGAACAACAGCCAGATCACCGCGCCGGTCAAGACGTAAATCAGCAACATCGCTACAAACCGGTTCATCGGCTCGTTCGCACTGATGTACGGCGCCAAGAGCCCACTGAAACGCAACGCGGCAAAATAACTGACAACCAGGGACGCCAGCGACGCCAGCTGCCAGGCAAAACCCTTCCAGGCGCCAAGAACCATGGCGACTACCAACACAACCAACATCATGATGTCGTAAACCTGCATCAACGGCTCCAGGCTTCAAAGGATATACGTTGCGTTTAGGCGGATTTCAAGCGAGCGAAGTATAGCGACTGTGGCACGGCAGGCAACACCAGAGACGGATACTAGCACCGCGGGCAAGACAAGACTGGCCTTGGGATCTTCCCGGCGATTCGATATCCTTCGCCGGCCCAAGACAACCTTCCCTCGCGCACCCCCGCTGGGACCGCCTCCCGGCCCGCCAGACCTCCCGGCGGAAACGGGCGCCGGGGCCATACCCGCTCTCTGTTTTCAAACACATCCGCCAGGGCACCGCCCTGGCTGGCCAGACTACCCGAAAAATAAACCGTCTTTTCGGCAACCCCTCGCCCCAAACCCTGTGGCCGGCTTCAAAACGCACATCACGACCAGCACCACCTTGGGCATCGCCTACGGCGGCGTCGGCTTGTGGCTGTTCCACGAGCCCCAGGGCGAGCTGCCGCTGGCCTCCTGCCTGCTGGCAACCGGTCTCTGTTCCATCGGCGGGATGCTGCCCGATCTGGACAGCGACAGCGGGATCCCCTTGCGCGAAACCGTCGCCTTTACCGCGGCCGTTGTGCCGATGCTGTTGATCCACCGCTTGTCCCACCTTGGTCTCTCCCCCGAAATGATGGTGATCGTCGGCGGGCTGTTGTACCTGCTGATCCGGTTCGGCTTCTTCGCGATGCTCAAGCGTTACACCGTCCATCGGGGCATGTTCCATAGCATTCCCGCCGCGCTGATTGCAGCCGAACTGGCATTTCTGCTGTGCAGCTACGAAACGGCAGCCATACGCTATTACAAGGCCGGCGCGGTTTTGCTGGGATTCATGTCCCACCTGGTGCTGGACGAACTGTGGAGCATCGAGTGGAAACGGGGGCGCTGGCAACTCAAGAAATCGTTCGGCACAGCCATGAAACTGTGGGGCAGCGATCGATTTGCCAATCTGTCGACCTATGCCAAGCTGGCTGTCCTGGGCTTCCTGGCCATGGCCGATCCCGTGGTGATGGAACGGATCGAAACCCGCATGCGTCAAGCCGACGAACTCCCGCGGACCGCCATCGAAAAAGTGGAAACGATCTGGCGGTAGAGAGCGAGCCCAGGCCGACCTCGACATTCCGTTGCCCCCCTGCCCCACCACCCCCCCTGCTCGCTGCACCTACTGCTGGTCCGTATCGATCCAAATCGTCACCGGGCCGTCATTGACCAGAGCGACTTGCATCTCGGCCCGAAAGACGCCGGTTTGGACCGGAATCCCCAAGCTGGCCAGCGCGGTGCCGAAATGCTGGTAGAGCGCTTCGCCTTGTTCCGCCCCGGCAGCGTTGACAAAACTGGGCCGACGGCCTTTGCGGCAATCCCCCAGCAACGTGAACTGGCTGACGACCAGCACGCTACCGCCACAATCCTGCACCGAACGGTTCATCCGCCCGGCGTCATCGGCAAAGATCCGCAAGCCGGCAACTTTTTCAGCCAGCCACTCCGCCTCGGCCGGTGAATCTTCTCGGGCCACCCCCAGCAATACCAACAGACCCACGCCGATGCGGCCGCACACTTCGTCGTTCACCGCCACGCTGGCTTCACGTACTCGCTGGATACAAGCCCGCATGGTAATTCGTCAGGAGTTTTTCGTCGCAACCGCTGCGCGACGTTCCATGATCGCGCGAACGACACGCGGCGTCACAAAAGCCAGATTGCCGATCAGCATGGCCAATCCAAACGTGATCATACCCATGCAAAATGCAATTCCCAAGTGCATCCAGACCGCCAGGGCCAGATAGATCGGTCGAGTCCGTCGCGGCCAGATCAGGGCGAAGTAAGAAATCTCGAACCAGACCGTCAAATGCGTCAGGAAGGCAGCCAGCAGCGGCCAGTCCGCCAGCCAGGTCAAATCCAGGGTCTGGTACTCCAGATTGGCAACCGACAGCCACATCGCCGAACCATCCCACCAGCTGGCACCCGTCAATTTACGCGCGCCGGCAAAAAAATAGATCACACACATGTGCAGCTGAATCAGCCGGATGGCAAGATTTGCGCTCACGCTGTTCGGCACTTCCCATTTTGTGCTACCCTGCCACCAGCGACGCCATACCGCGTCCAGCGAATACCGCGCCCCGCAGGGACCCAACATCAAGTAAAACGACAGCATGACATTGATCTGGTCCAACCCGAACAACGAACTGGGAGCGCGATGCATGTAGCACAGCGTTGCCAGATAAGCCAGTACGGCAACGACCCGACTGAACAGGCCCAGCGTCAGCAGTGCGAACACGACCAGCGCGGCGATGTGCAACGCCCACAAGGCCTCGGCCGATTCAACCCACAAAAACAACGACCAAAAATAAACCCGCTGGCCCGACTCGGCCACCTCCTGCCGCCACATCTCCCACAACTGCTCGCTGGAAATCCAGGCGTCCGAACCAAAAAAAGCCTCCAACTGCAGCGACCAGACCAGATGGGTGTAAAACAACATGAGTCCGGCGAGCACGCGGATCAATGCCAGCGTGGCTGGGTCGCTGGGCGTAAACCAGAATTGATTCCAGGCCTCCACCAGCGATCGCAACCATTCCGCGGTGGCCCGCACCAGCACGCTCACGATGCCTCCTCCACCCTCACCGTCACAACCGGCTCGCGACTGAAATCAATATACAATCGCTCATCCGTCAGCTTTCGCCCTCGCCGCACGTCCGCCGCCGAAGGCAACTCGTGCCGGACCAGATACAGCCGCACCTCCATGGCAGCATGGGTTTTTAGCAGGTGCCGAGCGTAGGAGGTGGCCCGCTGCACGAAGCTTGCGCGGGCCATCTTCCAACCGGCGTAATCCTCCTTCCACTGTTGAAGGACCCGCGGATCGTCGCTCGGCGATGGTCGAGGTGGCCCCTCCGCCGGCGCCGCCATGCCGGCCAACTGTTCGCTAAGCATGAAATGCCGGTGATACAGCAAGCGGGGCCAGTGCCGGTTCCGATCCGGCAACTGCCCCGCCTCGCTGCGGCCGTCGCCATGCACGATCTCGTAACGCAACAAATGGCTCGGCCCAGGGTCCGGGGCAAAGAACGCATAGCCGTGACTGATGTTACCGGCCTGCAAATAAGGGGCCGCCCACTGCGTAATGCGTATCGCCAGGCTGGACCGCGGTGCCACCAAAGCCAGCGGCGTGGCGATGACGACGGTCAGATGAGCCACCAGCAAGACGCTGAGCAGAGGACGAAAGTGCCGCCAAGGCACCTTGGGGATCGCCTCGGCAGCGGATTGCGACTTTTGCCGTGCCATGCCTTGATTATGCTTGCACAGCACGGACCTGCAAACATCAAAAAATCGGCCCCCGCATCCATTGGAATGCGAGGGCCGTGTTCACCAACCATGTTCAACAATTATCGGGATCTAGCGAGTCGCCGCAGCCGCCACCGCCGCCACGTCCGCCGTATCAAAATCGATCGCCACGTCCCGGGTCTCACCCGCTCGCAAATCAATGCGAACTTCCTTGGTCAAGCGGCGACCGTCGCGTTCGAATTCCGCCCGGATGAGATAGTCGTCCCACGTCTGACCGGCAGCCAGCCGCCGCGTCGTAAATACCCGCTCAGGACCCTTGGCTTGAGTCAAAGCCCCCGCCAGGGTCACCGTGGCCGCCGCCGGAACCCGAAGACGCAAGGTCGTCTTGGGGGCAGCCTCCAACTCGTCCGGCTGCGAAACGACACGCTCCTGCGGTTGCTCGCCTGCAGGCGGCACAGCGAAATGAAACGCCAGCCGCGATTTCTGGCCCGCAGTCACGTAAACCACCTTCGTGTCGCTGGACTTCTGACCCTCCCGGTCAACTTCCGCGCGAATCTCGTACTTGTAACGATGCCCCCATCGCAAACCACGCGAGACATAGCTGCGCGATGTGCCCGTCGTCTTCGTTTGGTGGCCGTTGATGATCACCTTGGCGTCCGCCGGAACCGTGACACTCAACAACACGCTGTCATTGGCAACGCCCGCCGACGAATCCTCGCTCGCAGCCGGTGCGGCCTCACCATCGCCAGCATCACCCGCCGGGGCTTTTGAAGGCCCGCCATCCGTCCCTCCCGACGCAGGGGACGGCTCCGAAGAAATCACCGTCCCGCCATAGCTGCCGTAAGAACTGAAGGCATGCGCGTATCCGCCGCTCGATCCCCAACTGCCACCGGCCGAACCCCAACTGCCGTGCGATCCGTACGCGTACCGCCGCCAGCGGCGGTGACCCCTCGCGTAACCCCAGCTGCCGCCAGAGCCGCCCCAGCTGCCCCAGCCACCCCAACTGCCGCCCGAAGATCCCCAGCTGCCACCCGATGACCCCCAACTGCCTCGCGATCCCCATCGAGCGTCGGCATCCGCAGTAATCATCAGGACCCCCAGACCGGCCCCAGCCAGAATCGCCATCAGCTTCAACTGCTTGCTAAACATCACTGTTTGATCTCCCTGTCGCTGACCGTAAAAATACCGTTCACACCGTGAAAACCTCCTATGAGGATAATCACCTGCTTGCACAAATCAAGTAGGCTAGAGAAAATTTCCGGATATTATGGTTTGGGGCACTTGGGCCAAGAAATACGGCTCCCCGACGCTCGCCAACCAACCGAGGGGCCTCTTCGCCGGCTTACAGCCGATCTTCCGGTCTGCTAGCAGTGCCAGCGTCCCAAGACCGGGCTGCCACCCCCGTCAGGGGAGGCGGTCGTTTGGCGAAATGCTGTGGGATTTCGCCTCCCGCCGCCCCTATAATCCCGCCTCGCAATCGCTCAGAATCGCCCCCCTGCCCTACCCCTCCGGGAACGTGCTGAACGCGAAACCAGGCCGCATCACCGCCGGCCAATGGGCGGCTCGACTGCCCTGGTCGATTGTTGCCACCGCCGGTTTGCTGATGGGCGGCGGACTGTTGGGGATTGCGCGAAGCGAGCAGCTGGCCGGGGGCGTTCAGCGGCTACTTTCCCTGCAATGCGTCTTTGCCCTGCTGGCCGTTGCCGCCATGTTCGCCGCCAGCCTGCCCAGCTACCGCGTGCTCTGTCGCTGGAGCTACCCGCTGATGGTCGTCGCCGTGGTCTTGCTGGTCGCCGTTTACTTTTTTCCGCGGATCAACGGCGCACACCGCTGGATCCGCGTGGGACCGATCGGGCTCCAACCTTCTGAGCTGGCCAAACTGGCATTTGTGATGGCCTTGGCCCGCTGGTTGATGCATCGCGAAAACCATCGGCGCCTGCGGGGAATCCTGGTCCCCACCATCCTGGCCGCGGTGCCCGCTGTGTTGATCGTCCGCGAACCCGACCTGGGCACATCGCTGACCTTTCTGCCCGTGCTGCTGACGATGTTATTCGCCGCCGGTGCGCGACGACGCGACCTGCTGGCCATGACCGCTGTGGGACTGCTGCTGTTACCCGTGTTGTGGTCGCAGATGAGCCGCGAGCAAAAATCGCGGGTGACAGCCGTGCTGGACCAGACAGGACCTCACGAACAACCCGATGGGGACCAGTATCATTTGCATCGTGCCAAGCAGACGTTGACGATGGGAGGCGTGTGGGGAACGTGGCTGGCCGACGACCTCGCCGCCGAACCGGCCCGCTACTTCGTCCCCGCGGCCGCCACCGATTCGATCATTTGCGTGATTGGCGAACGCTACGGCCTGGTCGGTGTTGCCGCAACCTTACTGCTTTTCACCATCCTGGTCTGGCGATGCCTGGTCGTCGCTCGCCGTACCCAGGAACCCTTCGGACGCCTGGTGGCCGTCGGCATCGGAGCGCTGATCGCCATCCAAGCCTTTATCAACACCGGCATGATGGTCGGCCTGCTGCCGATTACGGGTCTGTCGCTGCCGCTGGTCAGCTATGGCGGCTCGGGACTGGTCGCACACGCCCTGGCGTTGGGCCTGGTGCTGAACATCGGCCTGCGGCCGGGATACGAAGTGACCGGCGAGCCGTTCCGCTTTGCCGCACATCGCCAGGCGGCCTGAAGAAAAACAGCAAACAACAAACTGCAAAAGCCGCGGAACGCGGGCCGGCGGCCACCCGTTCTTTCTTCCCCTTCCCGCACCGCCGCTCCCCTCCCCGCTGGGCCCCAACCTGGCCATCAGGCACTGATGCCTTCGGTCAGCATCATGAAGGCGGTTTCCAGGTTGATCTCTTCCTCACGGAACAGTGTCAAGCGGTAGCCGGCTTCGATCAGGGCCGTCGGCAGATTGGAATAGTCGGACTGGTCGGCGACCAACGTGACCCGTAGCAACCCATCCGCCTCCTGGGCCCGGTCCACGTTCTCCAGCGATTCCAGCAGTTGGCCCGCTGCCGCGATGTCGCCTTGCACGCCCACCTGCAGGACCGGCTGGCTGCGGATCTTCTTCATGACCTCGGCCACGTCGGCGTTGACGATCAGTTCACCCCGTTCGATGATCCCAATTTTGTTACAGACGTCCGCCAGTTCGGGCAGGATGTGGCTGGAGACCATAATCGTCTTGCCCATATCACCCAGCCGCTTGATCAGCTCGCGCATCTTGATCCTGGCTCGCGGATCCAACCCACTGGCCGGCTCGTCCAGCAGCAGCACGGCCGGGTCGTGCAACAGCACGCGGGCCAGCCCCAGCCGCTGGGTCTGCCCGCGGGATAAGGTATTGGCCAGTTCGTCGCGCTTGAACGTCAGGTCGACCAGTTCCAGGACCTCTTCGCACACCTTCCGCCGCTGCTCACCCCGGATCCGGTAACTGGCCGCAAAAAATTCCAGGTATTCAATCACCTTCATGTCATCATAGACGCCGAAGAAATCGGGCATGTATCCCACAAGCCGCCGGATTTTTCGAGGCTGGGTATAGATGGAATGCCCACCGACGTAGGCCTCGCCCCAGGTGGGGTCCAGCAGGGTCGCTATCATTCGCATGGTGGTCGTCTTGCCGGCACCGTTGGGCCCGATGAAACCAAACACATCGCCCTGGGACAGCTGCAGGTCCAGACTTTTCACGGCAAAAAAATTACCGTACTTCTTCGTCAGGTCTTTGGCTTCAATCATGGTAAGATGGCCGAGCAGCCAGGTTGTGGTGGCAGAGCGACATATTCGTTGCAGAACGAAATCCTAGCTGTGCGAACCCAGGTGGGACGGTGGGAACAGAACGTACCGGGACCACGATCTCAAACCTTGATTATCTCAGGCAATGAACGGTTCGACCATTCCCCGGGTCCCGGCCGTGAATTCTGCTCTGGCTGAAATCAACCGGACTAAAAACACGTTCCCTCATCCTGTGCATCCTCCTGTGCCTGTCAAAAAATTTCAATAGTCACGCTCGACTCGGCCCGCGTTGCCTGCCATCCGGGTAGCTACCCGTCTCCAGGATTCGCGCAATCAACGCTGCAAGGCGGGACGACGAACCAGGGTTTTGGTTATCCGCCGCGGGGTGTGGCGTCGATCGAAAATACAAAGCGGTAAAAGGTCTGCGGACGGTCGGGCAAATTGGACAGGTTCGTCTTCGGCTGGGTTACTACCAGGGCCGCCTGGGCGGCCCGACCTACAAAAACTGCCTTCCCGGCGGCCAGCAAGCCGCTCATGTCGACAAACGACTGGTACTGGTTCTTTAAAGGAGTATATTGCAAGCCACCGGCGGCGTCATAAAACATCATGCGTTGCACAATCCGTGAGAGGTCTGATCGTTGAGCATCCGATTCGGTGGTCCAGTCCCCCAACCGCGTCAGGTAGCTTTGGACCGTGCGGATGTTCATGTTCAAATCGTCGGTGACGACCGCCTGCTGGCCCGCCTCGACGGTATCCAGCAAGTAGACCCAACGCTTGTAGAAGAGGGCACAATCGTACAGGTCGACGTCCGTCACGTTGCGGACAGTACCGACCAGCAAATCGTCCCCCGCCCCAGACGACACCCTCAAATCGGGCTCGATCCTGGCCGCAGTCGCGCCCCGCATGCGTCCGACCAGGGCCCGAGTGGACCAGATCTGAATCGGCAGACTTTCCACCTCACCCCGCTCAAGCACCATCCGGTAGGCGGCGTCGACTTGCGGAGCGGCAGCCAGGGACTGCATCCCCCCCAGGGCCGCCCCGGGCAATCCCAGCCACGCCGAAACGGCTGACGGTCTGGCCGCTAATGTTTCGCTGGCCGGTAACCTCGCTTGCAGCGACAGATCGTAAACGTCGGTCCGGGGGCTAAACAGCGTGAACCAGCTGGTGCCGCGATACCGGCCGTCCTTCAAGTCGATATCGATCAGGCTGATCTGGTTCAGCCGCAGCTGATCCCCCTTGGCCCAGGCGGCCAGGAAATACACCCCCACAGAGCCCGCCAGGATCAAGAGGGGAAACGTCAGCCAGGTCCACTCCATCCGCCGCGCCCAGCGACGCAGCAAGAAGTAGTCTCCCGGAGCCAACACCAGGATGTAGACCAGGCAGACCAGGAAGAAGACCTCAAAGGGAATCAGCCGCACACCCTGGGCGTCGAATTGGTCCAAGGCGGCCCGAAGTTGAGCGGCCAGATCGTCGTAGCCCAGATGAGCCAGTTCGCCAGGAAGCTCGACATCCCGCAGCGATTGTTCTGCCCGATCGCCCAGCAACAACCGCGCGATCAGGCGTTCGGTACCGTCCCAGCGGCCGAATTGGGGACGAGCCAGGTCGATTGCCAGGAAAGAGACGTTGCCGAACCCGAAGGCGCTGTTGACCAGTACGGGAAAGTCAGCAGGCCCGCGGCCCTCGTACAGCACGATTTCCCCCGCCACCTCCGCCAGCCGCGGCCCGCGGATCGCCAAAGGCCGGCCAATCTCGTCCTCGAAAAGCAGCGGGCCCTGGCTGCCACTGTATGCCTCCAGGGAATGCAGCGGCGGGACTTTCACCATCTTGGCAATGGGTCCCGGCAACAGTTCCGCCAGGGGGCTGTCGGCAGCCATCAGCTGCTGGGCCTCCTGGTCCACCGAAAGGATCAGTTGCCCGCCGCTGTGCACCCAGGCGACCAGCCCGCGAGTGACCGCCGTCTTGGCGGCGCTGCTCAACCCCTGCTCAAGGGCCAAACGGCCCGACAAGATCACGGCATCGACACCCTCATATCCGAACCACTGCTGCGGCAGCCGAGCCGCATCCTGGACGGCGGCTACGGTCATGTTCACCTCACGAGTGGCCGGATGCCGAACGACGGCGTCGGCCACGTGCGGCAGCTCGCCCACCGTCACCAGCAAAAAATCCGCGGAGGGCAAGCCGCGATGCTGGGTCAAATCGAGCGTGCGGCGATCCAGGACCTGGCCGGCCGCCAAGACCTCCACCACCAGCGTCCCCGAAACCCGTCCCACCCGCGCATAGGTCACCACATGCACATTCCCCGCATCATCGACTGAATTCGGCTGCAGGTCGACCTCCTGTTCCACCCGGGCTGCGACGGCATCGTTGTCCGGCGCGGTCACGGCGATTTTCAAGCCCTCCGGCCGGCCCGTGGCGGCCAGCGTCACGTGCACTGGCGTCCAACTGCCCAGTTTGTAGATGCCAGCGAAGCCCAGCGTCACCGACTCGATCTGAACCGCTGATCGTTCACCGGCCGAGGCCGGCCCGCCAGCCCGGATGGCGAGCGTCAAGCAGCAGCCGAGGACAAAGCCGGCAACCAGCGTCCGCAGCATTCTCCTGGATATTTGCAACGGAGGTTTCCGGCAGGACGCGTTGGATCGGGGCGACAGGGGCCGGGGCACCCCCAGCCCCTCCGCTTCCGAAGCGTGCTGCTCGCCCAAAAATTCCTGCTGACAAGGTGTGATTTGCATTCTCTGGCGGGCAGAACAGCCATTGCGGGGCGGGGCAACAGGGCGCGTACCGGGTATCCGATGCAACGCGCCGGCCAGGGTCTTCAAGGCCTTCTGCCACCTGGGAATGGACCAGCGACCCGCAGCAATCGTTCCCATCATGGCTTCTCCGTGTCGTCGCACTTGCAAACCACCTCCCCGCAGCCGGGGCAGCCAGCGGCGTATTTCTCTGCCACCGCGCTGGTCAGGTCGACGTCCAGAATGTTCGCGATCGTCACCAGCCACGCCAGCACGTCGGCGAATTCCTCGCGGCGCTGCTGGGGGGTCCCGTCGCGGACGACGGCGGCCAGTTCGCCGATCTCTTCCACCAGCCAGAGAAAAGTCCCGTCGGGACCGCGGGCCACGTCCTTCTCGTAATACATTTGGCGAATCAGCTGCTGAAATTCCCGCAGCGTGATTTCGCCAGCCTCGCCGGGCCGGGGGCTGCTACTGCCAGAGGAATCGGTCACTTGTCGAGGCTCTCCAACAACACGTCGGCTCCGGGATATTCCGGGTCCAGGTCCAGTAGCTGCCGCAGGGCTTGACGAGCCTTCTCCTTCTGGCCGGCCTGAAGATATGCGTCGGCCAGGGCAAACCGCACCGGCAGCTGCCGCGGCTGCAGCTGGATCGCTACTTCGAATTCCTTGATGGCCCGATTGTACTTTTTTTGTGCAGCCAACGCCTCGCCCAGCACGCGGTGCATGTCGACGTCCAGCACGTCGATCTGGATGGCTGCGGTGGCCCATTGCTGAGCGGCCGGATAATCTTGGGCGGCCAGGGCCAGCTGAGCGAGTTTTTGGCGGGTGACCAGGTTGTCGCCGTCGCTGGCCGCGATTTCGACCAGCAGCGGTTGCAAACGCTGGTCATTCTCGGTCTTCAGGTGCACGCGTGCCAGCAGTTTGGTCCAGCGGATATCGGTCGGGAACCGCCGCCGACCCAGCTCGTAAAGTTCAACGGCCCCGTCGTAGTCTGCGGACTTATACTTGAGGCCCGCCAAAAGCTTCAGCAGGTTGGGGTGGGGCGTGTCGGAGTCGAGGGCGGATTCCAGCATTTTTAGAACGGCCGTCTTTTCGCCAATGAGGAGTTGGAGTCGAGCCTTCACGTAGGTGGCGGCCTGGTGGCCGGGTTGAATTTCCAATGCCTGGCTCGCCAAGTCACCCGCCTTGGGATACGCCTTGCGACGCAGGTAGGCTACCGCCAGCTGGGCCAGCAGGTCCGGGTTCCGCGAGTCGTCCTCTAAAGCCTGGGTCAGTTCGGCTAGCGACTTGGTCGGCTGGGGCGCGCTGGCCGCCAGGTTATCGACCAGTTGCTTTACAAATTCCGCGTAGCCTTTTTCGAACTCGTCCAGCGAAACATTCAGCGCCCGCTGGATGGCCGCCGGGGTTTCCACGTTTTTGGCATAGGCGTCCAGCATGTTGGCCAGCGCGTCCGGGCCAAACTTTTTCACCATGTATTCGGCGTAAAGTTCCGCCTGGCAATAGGCCATCTGCCAGTCTTCGCTGGTGGACGGCCGGATGAAGCCCAGGTTGATCGTCTGGAGGTTAAACATCTGGCCGGCCGACACGCGGCGCAGCAGCATTTCGTTCCACGACTGCGGACGCGGATACCCTTCGTCGTAAACCGCCAGCGCCTCGGTGAACCAATGGGGTATTCGAAAATTTGTCTGCTGCAGATTGATGACGTGGACCAGTTCGTGCCTGACCACACGGGCCCAGTTGAACGGCTGGTCCATGTCGGATGGCGAGACGAGGGCCACCACTTTTCCGGCACACGCGCCGATCGTGTGGATATGCGGCAGGCCGACCATCCGCGCACTGAACCAACCATGCCCCCGCGTATTTTTCGCTCGATGAAAGACCTCGAACAAGGACTTGCCCGCCGGCTCGTATCCCATCCACGCGCACAGTTGCGGGCGGACTTCTTCCAGGTAGTCGGCCATATAGCGAGCCAGCAGTTTGTCGTGCTGGGGGTCAAAGCGGATCTGAAAATGTTCCGTCTCCAGGGTTTCGTAGGTATCCAGCAGGTCGAGCACTTCCAGGCTGTTCTTGACACGGACGTTGCCAAAGTCGACATCGAAGGCCTTTTCCAGGGTGGTGCGGGCCGCGGTTTCGTCACCCAACCGCATGTGGACCATTCCCAGTTTGCCGTAGGCGCCGACCAGCTGAGGCATGACGCGAATCGATTCCTGGAAATAGTGCGCCGCTTCGGGATAGCGCCGCATCGCATCCAGGCTTTCGGCCAGCGCTTCGTAGAACGATCCGGCGTGCCGGTTGCGCTGGAGCACCTGCTGGATGATTTCGCCCATCCGCGTGTCGGCCGGATCTGGTGACAGTCCGTCGATACATCCGCGGGCGGCGGCCAGCCGGCCCAGCGTGGTTTCGCTTTGCGGGTTCAGCGGGAGGGCCCGCTGCAGGATCTTTTCGGCGGCCACAGGTTCAAAATTCGCGAACTCTATGTCGGCTTGCAGCTGGAGCGCCTCCAGCAGGTTCGGATTGATTTCCAATGCCCGCTGAACAGACTGCTTCGCTTTTTCCAGCTGGTAGTTCTGCAGGGCAAGTCGAGCAACATCCGTGTGCAGCTGAGCGGCGTGGGGATTGATTTTCAAGGCAGCCTGAAACTCGACCGCGGCGTCTGCCTGGTTGTACTTTTCCAGAAACAGACTGCCCGATTCCCGCCGCGCCAGCCAGAAGTCCTCTCGCAATTTCAGGGCATCGGGATAGAGCTGGTTGACCAAAAAGTCGAACTGATCGTGCACACGGTTCCAGCGGGCCCATTGACCGGCCGCCAGGCCGACATAGTGGAGGGTCTGCGGATCGGTGAACTGGTGGGTGCGGTTGTAGAAATCGACAAACCATTTGTAGGCCTTTTGGGCTTCGTCCAGTCGTCCGTGCAACCGATGCAGCTCGGCGATTACCCACCGCGCCGCAGGCTGATTCGGATCCACCCGCAGAGCCTCTCTGGCCGACTTTTCTGCCGCCTCGTAGGCGCCCCGATCGAGTTCCAGCTGGGCCAGGTGGGCGTGCAGAAGGGCGACCTGCGGATGTTCAGCAATCGCACGGTGGAAGGTCTGGCGGGCCGGTTCGTACTGGCCGACCGCGATCTGGCAGCGCCCGATGCCCCGTGCCGCTTCTACGGGCTCGCTTTCGGCCAACAGCCGGTAACTCTCCTCCGCCTCCGCGTAACGGCCCCGGNNGCCTCTGCGGCCAGGTCCTCTGCCGGCGCGACGGCCGGGGTGGCCGCGAAACTGGCCAGGCTTATCAGGCCAAGTGCCAAACCTGGGATCAAGGAACGCATCATCAAAGGCTCAACAATCCACGGCTTTGCCGTCACCAGTTCGTCCGGTTCCATCTTCCCCCGCACAGGGGCGATCCGCACACGGCGACTTTTCCAGCCCGCGACCACCGATCCGGGACGCCGCGGGCCAGCGGGCAGCGACGAACCTGACCCCTTGCCCGGCTTGCCCGGCGGAGCTGGATTTTCCGTGTGTGGCTGCATGCGACCGGTGGGCACCCGTCTCCCGCCGGTCGCGGTAAAACGCACTCAGGACCAAGCTCGCAACCAACCCGCGCCACTTCAGGTTTTCATTCTACTTGGCGCCGGCCATTTCCCGCAGTTGCAGGACCGACCGCCTCTGCTCCTTTTCTAAAAACGGGCGGCCGTATTTGACATTGACGTGATCCCACGGCAGGCGGTTGGCCATTTCGTAGGGCTGGTGAATCGTCCGCTGGACGTCCACCCCCGCGTCGCTCATCGCGCTCCACCAAAGCTCCGCATCGAACCGCTCGGACCAGCTATCCATCCGCGCGCCGCGGCGCCAGGCCAGTTCGATGGCGGCCGCCGTGCGGCGATCGCCGCGGCTGAGGACCCCCTCCAGCAGACTGGTCTCGACGTCGTGGCACTTGACCTGAACGCTGCGCATGCGACAGCGGTTTCGCAGGTAGCGATGAGCCCATTGCAAGTATTCGCGCTGCTGCATCCCGTTCCACTGATAAGGCGTGTGGGCCTTGGGGACGAAATTCGAGACGCTGGCGGTGACACGAGCGTAGCGACCCATCTCTTCCTTGCCGATGCGGGCGATCCGTTCGGACATCTCCACGATACCGTCCAGATCGACCGGCCGCTCGCCCGGCAAACCGCACATGAAATACAGCTTGACCCGCTGAAACCCGTGGCGAAACGCCACGCGGCAACCGTCGTAAAGGTCCTGGTTCTTGATCTTCTTGCGGATCTGTTCGCGCATGTCGTCGCGAGCGACTTCGGGGGCGAGCGTCAGGCCATTCCGGCGGCCGGCAGGGATCAGCCGCGCCACGCTTTTCAGCTGCTCATTCACCCGCAGGCTGGGCACCGAGATATTGACCCCCAGCGGCTGGAAGACCTCTTGCATCCGCGTGACAAGTTCTTCGAAATGCGGATAGTCGCTGGTCGACAGCGACAGCAGCGAGATTTCGTTGTAGCCCGTATTGCGATACGACTCCAAGGCGGCATCGACGATCGTGTCCACCTGGCGAATCCGCAGCGGCCGCTTGATCACCGTGCTCTGGCAAAAACGGCACTGCCACGGGCAGCCGCGCATGATTTCGATCGCGATCCGGTCGTGCACGCACTCGTTGAAGGGCACGATGGGCCGTGTCGGCAGCGGGATCGCATCGAGATCCCCGATGACCGCGGGCTCGATCGTTTCCGGGACATCCGTACGCGTACGATTTAACGTGGCGTAACGTCCGTCGTCGAAATATTCCGGTTCGTAAAAACGGGGTGCGTAGGCGAAGGGGAGTTGAGCGGCCAGTTGGGCCAGCACGCGTTCGCGCTGCCGGCGGCCCGCGTCACCGGTCGCCTGTCCCTCGTCAACAACCATTTCCTCACGCAACTTCAGCCACAAATCGCAGATGGCCGGCAACGAGGGCTCGCCATCACCCGTCACCACCAGATCCAGAAAGATCGCCACCGGTTCCGGATTCTGGGCACACGGTCCGCCGGCGAGCACCAGCGGATCGGCCAGCGTCCGGTCCTGGGCGTGCAGCGCGATCCCACCCAGGTCCAGGATGGTCAGCAGGTTCGTGTAACAGACTTCGTATTGCAGGGAGACGCCCAGCACGTCGAAGTCGGCCAGGGGGGTGAACGATTCCAGGCCGTAAAGCGGCAAGTCCGCTTCGCGCAAGGCGGACTCCATGTCCGGCCAGGGCGCAAATACCCGCTCGCAGACCCAATCCGGGCGAGCGTTCATTAAGGTATACAAGACCTGCAGGCCGTGGTGGCTCATCCCGATCGTGTACGCATCCGGGAAGGCCAGACACAGCTTGCCAGCCACGCTGCCGTGATCCTTGCGGACCACGTTCATTTCGCCGCCCAGGTATTGAGCGGGCATTTGCACCCGGTGCAGGATGCGGCGAACGATGTAATCTTTCAGTCGATCGTTTTTCATCGCTGGATACCTTCATCGCTGGGTACCATCGGTGGGTACCTGAAGAACACCGTAAATTATGACACAATTCGCCTTGCGGATGTAGGGCAAGGCATGATCCGCTTTCCCGGTCCGCCACCCGTGTTTAAAATGCCCGCGTCGAAAAAGATTGCTTCCGGATTGAAGGTGCCTTGGATGAGCCGGTTTGAGACCGTTGCCCAGGTCGGTGAGATTGCCGAGGGACAGGGCGCGACATTCACAGTAGGCGACCAGATGATCGCCGTTTTCCACACGCAGGGCCGGTACTACGCCATCGACGACTTGTGCCCCCACATGGGAGCTTCGCTGGGCGCCGGGCATCTGGAACAAGGTGTGGTCACCTGCCCCTGGCACGCCTGGCGGTTCAAGGTCAGCGATGGAACCTGGGTCGACAATCCAAAACTGAAAGTCGGCTGCTACGAGGTCCGCATTGAGGGTCACGAAATCCAGGTTCGCCTGCCGGAAAAATGAAGCGCGGATTCGCCCCGATGCCCCACGATCGATCTCAGCCGCTGGCAGTCATCTTCGATATCGACGGCGTGCTGGTCGACTCCTACGACGTGCACTTGGATACCTGGCAGATGGCCGCTCAACATTTCGGATTCGCCATCTCGGAACGGCAGTTCGCCGAAACGTTTGGGCAGACCAGCCGCTCGATTATCCGCCAGCTGTGTGGCGACCGGGTAGCCGAAGCACGGGTCCAAGAAATCGACGCTTACAAGGAAGCGGCCTATCGAGAGCTGATCGCGGCCGATTTTCCTACGATGCCCGGTGCGCTGGACCTGATCGACGCCCTGGCCAGCGACGGTTTCGCGCTGGCCGTCGGGTCGTCCGGACCGGAGGAAAATGTCCAACTGGTACTGGATCGGCTGGGCCGCCGAGCGTTATTTGGGGCGGCTGTCAGCGGTTCAGACGTCACGCACGGCAAGCCCGATCCGGAGGTATTTCAGGTGGCCGCACAACGGCTAAGCGCGGCTCCAGCCGCTTGTGCCGTGATCGAGGACGCGGCCGCGGGCATTGAGGCGGCCAATGCGGCGGGCATGTTGAGCGTGGCGCTGGTCAGCACGGGACACCGCGCTGAGGAGTACCGCGAGGCAGACCAGATTGTGGATCGACTGGACCAGCTATCACCGCAAGGACTGCGAACCTGGCTGACCTCGGGCAGTCGGCCAGCCTCTGCTTAGCCGGCTTTTCTGTGAGCGGGCTTTTTGTTGCCGCCGCTCTCCGCCTCATTCCGGCGGGCCGATCAGTTCGGCCAGCAGCCGGCCCAGTTCCTCGCCGCGGGCATCCAGCGACACGACCTTTCCTTGCTTGTCGACCAGGATCACGATCGGGAGACTACCGACTCCGTACCGCTTGGCCATCGGGTGGTTCCATCCCAAGGCTGCGGGATCGTCGCTGAACAATGTTTTCCAAGGCAACGCGTTTGCCGCCACAAATTTTTCGACCATTTCACGATCCTCGTCGACACTGATCCCGATCACCTCGAAGCCGCGGTCGTGATAGATTTCGTAAATCTTTCGTAAATTCGGAATTTCGTTGATGCAGGGTTCGCACCAGGTCGCCCAGTAGTCCAGCAGCACCACTTTTCCGCGGTAGGCATCCCAATCGACCTGGGAACCGTCCAGGAAAGTCCCGCTGACCTCGATTGGCTTGCCGAGCAGACCGAGTCGTTTTGCGGTCGCGCGGAGCCTTTCGCTGTAGGAGGCAATCTGCTGGTTCTCACTCTCGGCGAATCGCGCGGCAAAAAAAAGGTTTAAGTCCCTGGCCAAGTCCGCATGGCGGGCGTATTCGAGGAGCATCAGGACCTGCAGAATCAGCGCCGCGTCCTGGTCCGAAATCTGGCCTTGGGCGAAATCTTTTTTCAATTCACCCACCACCCACTCGACTTCCTCCCGACGGGCATCCAGTGCAAAATCATATTTGAGCTCCTGCTGCAGCCTTTTTGCAAACTGGGAGATCGTGGGGCGTTTGTCGGCAACCAACATCTTGACGAAAGCGGTCAGTTCCGCTTTGGCATTCGGGTCGCTCAGCTGCTGCAGTTCCCGCAGACCGCGGACGGTCGCTTGCACCGCGACTGCCGCGTAGTCCAACCCACCCCGCGGGTCCTCGACGCTTTCGGCAAAAAGCTGGCTCGCCAACCTGACAATCTCACGCTGGTTCCGGCTGTAGTCGCGAATCTGCTCTTCCCGAGTCTCACCTTCGATCGGCTTGCGGTTCAGCTGGTGGATCCGTTCCAACAGCGCTTCCGCCTTTTGGTTCACGGCCTGTTCGGCCGGCTCGATTCCTTGGGTCCCCCCAGCCGGGTCGCGCTGCCGGGCGGTGGGCGGCGCTGCGTCCGCTGGGGTGAGGGTGAGCAGCAGTAAGCCGGAAAGGCCAAGCAAAAGGCAGGCTGCGGTTGTTGTAGGGAATCGGGGGGATATCATGCGATCCGTCCTTGGGAAGCGAGATGCGAATTGAGCCCATCGGCGGCGCCCGCCAGCCCAGGTCCGGATAATTGTACAAAGCCTTGGTCCGGCAGGCACTGCCAATTCCTAAAACCGTCCTTTACGGCGTTCCTTGGCGGGCAAAACTTCCAGACAGGTTGTCCACCAGCCGCTGAGAATCGTTTGCTGAAATTCCAGCGGCAGCCCCTCCGCGGCCATTTCGTCCGCCAAGCGCCGATAGTCGTAATCCACCGCCACGAACTGGGGAACCGTGCCGGAGTTCGAATGGTTCAGGATGGTAAACCAGACTTGCGTCGTGCCGTCGTTCTCCGGCCGGCCCAGCACACCCACGTTGACGAAACCTCGGCCACCGGCCAGGGGGCGGTACCACTTGATCCCGGTGTGGGTCGCCAAAATCCAGTCGACGTCATAATCGCGTGTCAACTTTTCCAGGAAATGTGTCGGCGTCGTCGACTCCCACAAAAATTCATTGGTTCGCCGGGGACTGCCGTGGCACAACATGACCCGCTGATCCCCCAGCTCGATCACCAATCGCCTGGGCAACCCGCGCAGAAATTCTCGATTTGCTACCGAGGTGTTCTGCAAGGTGTAGTCGTAGCTGATCTGAGCAAAATGATTGTCGCGCGGGTCCGTGTACCCGCACTGACAGTCGTCCAAGCCGTTGCCCACCGAATCGTCGTAATTGCCTTGAAGGCATTGCACGCCGTAGGCGTGCAACAAGGGGAACACGCGATCCGGGTGTGGGCCGAAAGCGCCCAGGTCTCCCAGGCAATAAATCGCGTCCACCCCACGCCGCGCAATGTCGCACAAGGCGGCTTCCAGCGCCAGGTAGTTACTGTACACACCACCCAAACACGCAATGCGGTTCATCAGGTTCGCCGATCCGGGTTCTTCGTTGCGGCGGTCGCGAACCGGTAATCGCTGGTCCGCACCTTAGCCGATGCCCCCTACCCCCATGGTTCGGCATCGATCCTCGTTCGCCTGCCGACTTTGCCGCTGGCCATCCGCCGCTTGTCCTTCACCTGGCTGAGGGATTTGCGCAAATCGCGCCGTACTGGTAACAGGTAAAACAGGCGCCGTGCTGCAGGGGGTACGGTTTCGCGGCCTCGGCCAGCGACTGGCCCAGCAGGGCGTCGTGCGATTCAATCAGGATCGGACAGACGGCCACACCGCGATCGGTGACCGTCCGGCTGTGCTCGCAGATCAACTGCGAACGGTCGTAGCCATCCATCATCTCCGGCGTGACCCGCTCGCTGTCCAAGTAGCCGCAGGTCCGCTGTTCTTCGGCACCCAGCCGCAGCAGCGGCAGGATCTTCAGCCGCGGTCGCCGGTATCCGGCATCGTGCAACATGCGTACGAATTCCCCGACCACGTGGGGTTCTTGTTCCTCCGGCCACGTGCGGGCCGCGGTAATGATCGGCAAAAAACCATGCTCGACCAACTTCACGATCCCCTCCAACGCTCGACAAAACGTCCCCTCGCCACGTATCGGGTCGTTGGTTTCCGGCGAAAAACCGTCTATCGACACGCGAAATTCGAGGCTGTAGAGGCTGGCCGCCTCGGCCGCCTGCAACCGCTGCAGCCAGGCAGGTTTCCAGACGGTACCGTTGGTCAACACGGTCGCCGGCCCATACTTTAACGTGGCTTCCAGCATGGGGACCAGGTCGGGATTCAAAAAAGGCTCGCCGCCAGTGAAATAATATTCCTTGACGCCCCACGCCACGGACTCTGCCAGTCGCCGGCGGACCTCGTCGAGTGTGAGGAATCCGAACGAGTCGTTCTTGGGATGACAACGGATAAAACAATGATGGCAGGAGAGATTGCAGCGCGTGCCGGCGACCTGGAACCAGAGATGGTCCAGGGCCGAAAGTTCAATGACCGGCGCGATCGAGGTGGTCATACCAGCGCTTCGCCTTTCGGCGTCAAGTGGTGCATGCCGCCGTATAAATCGAGATCCTGGCGGCCACCAAGGATCGTAAACAGATCACGAATTTGCTGCAGTCCCCGCGAGATAAGAAACTTCGAATTGCGACCGTAGCTCTTGCTGCCCAGCACGTAGAAATTGGGTTCGCTGGTCACCAGCGATTCCGGCCCGCAGCTAATCTGGTCCAGGCAATCGGCCGATCCGCTGCCCAGCCTGGCTGCCAGCTTGATCGGTCCGTCCGTCGCGTAACAAAGATGAACCTGTAGCTGGGAAAACAGCCGAGTGTCCGGACAGTAACCGACATGGGCAAGCACGCGATCGACGTGCAGCGATTTCGCCGGAGCATCCCCTGCCAGCAGGACGTTCAGCCCGCCGTCCCCCGCGCACAGCTGGAGACCCTCGACTGCCACGCCGGCGATGTGACAAAAGTCGTCGCGTCCTGATGTCGCCAGCGCGTTCGCCTGACAAGCAATCCGATCGCGTTCGACCAGAGGATCATCGGCGATCCGCGGCAAAGGACCCTGATTTGCTCCCCTACCGCCTCGCCGGGTGACCCAGGTGACGCGTGTCCCCGGCACGAAAACCGCCAGTTCGGCCAGCGCCAGGGCGGAAGTGGCAGCGGAGTAACCTGCACCGACCAGCAGCGTGTGACGGCCGGCATAATCTTCGCGATGCCGACCCAGGATCTCCGGCAAATCGTAGGCGATGCGTCCGGCGGCATCTGCTTCGCCCACCGCCGGAATACCCCCCTCCCCTACCCAACCATGATTGCCATAAGTGCCGGTGGCGTCCACAACGACGTCCGCAGTCACGATCTGTTCACCAGCAGATGGGCGACGGACCAGCACTCGAAACGGCACATCCGCACGTTGCGCGTCCCCCACCTGTTCTCCCTTCAAGAGACCCGTTCGGCCGATCGCCACCACTTCCACCTGCTCTTCGATGCAGTCCGCCAACAGGTCCGTCTGCGCTAGCGGCACCAGGTATTGCTGTGCGTACTGCCGCCCTGTCAAGAGAGCATCGTCATCGGGCGGCCGCCAATGGGGATTCTGAGCGGCAAGGGCGGCCAATCCCAGCGGCGAACGATTCATGCCGAAGGGGCTGAACATTTTCACATGTCCCCAAGCGCGGACGTTGGCGGCAACCGTTCCGCGCTCCAGCAGACGGACCTGGTAACCCAGAAAGCGGGCGTAAAGAGCTGCCTCCAGTCCTATCGGCCCGGCGCCCAGGATGGCGATGGTGGCAGGGGTATCGATGTCCATCGGCAGACAGCGGATGCGGTCCCTTGGTACGGATCAAATACAAGTTTTCGATTTTGACGATCGCTACCCGATCCATCCAGGGGACACCTGGGGGGGCCTGAGGGGCCTGAGGGAGTCCTCCCAGGGAAGATGGCCAGGGTAAGTTCGCTTTAGCTGGGGACGATCTTGGCCCGAATTTCTCGCAAACCTCAGTAGCCAGCGATGGTAAGTCTTTGCCTGGCAACAAAGTCGACGCGTTTTACTGCGAGCGGATCAATGAAATGGTACCCATGCGGGTGGGCTGCCACCCCGCCGGGCTGTCTGGGAATGAGCCGAGCTGCGGGCAAACCGGCGGGAACCGTGGGGGGGGTGGCCGGCGGCTACGACTTCAGTCGCGATCCAACCGAAACGCCTCCAGATCAATCTGGGGCGGGACACCCCGCATCAGTTCGGTCAACAGCACCGCCGTGGCCGGCGACAGATAGAGTCCCCAGCGAAAATGGCCGGCGGCCACGTAAGCGTTTTCCAGTCCGGGCACCGCGCCCAGGTAGGGCATGCCCTCCGGACTGCTCGGCCGCAGGCCAGCCCAGCATTGTTCTACGTCCGCCTCCGCCAATTCCGGCATGATGGATGTGGCGAAGTTCAGCAAGTCGCTGATCGTCCTGGCCGTGGTCCGTTTGTCAAAGCCGACGTCTTCCATTGTGGATCCGACCAATATCCGCCCGTCGTCACGCGGCACCAAGTAAGCCTGTCCGAGGTGGACGATCGATCGCAACCGCTGTTCGGGTAGTTTCAACAACACCATCTGGCCACGGATCGGCTTGATCGGCAGCTGGCAGCCGAGTTGTTCCAGCAACTTGCTGGTCCAAGCCCCGGTGGTGAAACAATACTGTTCGGCGCGGAGGAGACCGGCTGAGGTATGCAGCTGTCGCAGTCGACCGTTCTGCACATCCATTCGCTGGGCGCTGGCGTGTTCGATGAATCGCACACCCCGCTGCCGGCAGGCGGTGATCAGTGCCTGGAGATGGCGCGGGTTTCGCAGTTGAGCGACTTCGGGCACGTGGAAACAGGCTTGCAGCGGACCTTTGGTCAGGCCGGCCAGGGCCGGTTCCCGGCTAGCCAGCTGAGCCGCATTGAGGGGGATGAGGGTCACACCCCGCCCGCCGAGTGCGGCCATCTCGTCGTTCAAAGCGGCCGTCTCTGAATCGCTGCGAGCCACATAAAGTCCACCGCACCGCCGGTAGCCGTTGTCGATGCGTGTCTGGTCCGCCAGCCTTCGGGACCACTGAGCATGCAACCGCACACTCAACCCGCTCAACCGGTCGTACGGTGGATCTCCAGGCCGGTCGCTGGCGGCGGGCAGAATACCGGCACCGGCCCAGGATGCCTCCCGGCCGGCCGTGCCCCGTTCCAGGACCTGCACCCGGATCCCCTGGCCGCTCAACTCGTACGCCAGCGACAAACCGACCACGCCGGCTCCCACCACTAAACAATCGGCTGAAGGCATTTATGTCCCCTGCGGCTACATCGTTTCCCGCAGTTGCTGCAATGCCACGTCGTCGTGGCAGTCCGCCAGCTCGCGCTGCAACTGTCGCAAACCCGCCCCGTCATCCACGTCATGCCAGGGATCCAAAGTCGCGTAGGGCGTGGCGGACGCCTGCAGGTGTCGTAGCGTCTGGTCCCAGACATACGTCGAGCCCCATTGGATTTTAGCGAAGATGTCCGGGGCCTCCGCCCGGGCGCCAACCAGGTAGTATCCGCCATCGTCTGCCGGACCGAGCACAACGGCGGCTTCTTGCAGCGCGGCGAAGGCGTCCACAATCCGCCCGGTCGGCAGGTTGGGGGCGTCGGACCCGATCAGCAGCACCTTGTGATAACCTTGGCTGAAAGCGTTTTCGAAATAGGCCTTCATCCTCCTACCCAGGTCGCCCTCCGCCTGCGGTTCCAGCTGCCATTGACCGGCGGCCAGCCGTGCAAAGTCAGCGTGCCGCTCGCGCGGCGTATACGTCAGCACTCGGTGGCAATCCAGTCCGCCAGCCTCCCCCGCGAGGTTCGCACAGCCCCGTTTGTCGAAACGGACGAGCACGGTTTTGAGAAAGGCGTAGTACAGATCGGCCGCTCGACGGTCGCCCAGCGTGGCCGCCAGTCGCGTCTTGACCTGTCCCGGTTCCCAGTATTTGGCAAACACGCCCAGCTGTCGCATGGCAAAATCGTCTCAAGAGCGGTGCAGAAGCCGACGCAACAGGAGGTCATGGATCCGGCCCCGAAAGCGGACCACGCCGTCGATCGTCACGACCGGTACACATTCCCCGTATTGCTGGACTAACTGCGGATCCTGATCGATATCCACCTCCTGGGGCCGCATCCCGTGGCTCAACAGCTTCTGCTTTGCCTCGTCACACAGGTGGCACCCCTCCCGCGTGTACAAAACGACATCATGTTCCCTCATCGGCCGATCGCTCCCTTGCCTGCCGCCTGGTTGCCTGCACATCCTCGGACTGGCCGTTTACGCATGACGCCCGATTGACCGGCAATCTCCACAAAATCCGACAAATTCACCATGGACGCAAGGCGTAAATGCGTTAGACTTTAAGAGGATTTCTCTTCCCCGAAAGTGGTAATGTACGTGTTAGGTGGTATTCTGGATAGAAGGAACACCAGACCCGCTCTTTAACTTCTTCTCCTCCACGCGCCTGACTGGTCACCGATGGCATGCCAAAGGTCAGCGTAGAAAAATTTCTCGAACTCGTTCAGCGTAGCGGGCTTGTTGAGAACAAGGAACAGCTCAACAAATCCCTCGTCGCTCTGAAGCGACAGTCCGGCGGCAAATTGCCGCAGGACGCGGCCAAGATCGCCGAACATCTGATTGAGTCCAAGCTGATTACGAGGTGGCAGAGCGACAAGTTGCTGGAGGGTCGCCACAAGGGATTCTTCCTGGGCAATTACAAGCTGCTGGGGCACCTCGGTTCGGGGGGGATGAGCAGCGTGTATTTGGCGGACCACGTGATCATGCGCCGCCGCGTGGCAATCAAGGTCCTGCCCGAACGCAAAGTGGGCGACTCGTCTTACCTGGCCCGTTTCCAACAGGAGGCCCAAGCGGTCGCTCGGCTGAACCACAAGAACATCGTACGGGCCTACGACATCGATTCGGACAAGAACATCCACTACATCGTGATGGAACACATCGATGGCAAGGACTTGCAGCGGATGGTCAGAGACGAGGGGCCGATCGATTTTAAACTGGTCGCCAACTACATCGCTCAGGCCGCCGAGGGTCTGGATCATGCCCACAAGAAGGGACTCATCCATCGGGACATCAAACCGGCCAACCTGTTGCTGGACGAACGAGGCGAAATCAAAATTCTCGACATGGGACTGGCTCGTTTCACCGACGAGGATCGCGCTTCGCTGACGGTGGCCCACGACGAAAATGTTCTGGGCACCGCAGACTACTTGGCGCCGGAACAAGCCATTAACAGCCATGACGTCGACCAGCGCGCGGACATCTACAGCCTGGGTTGTACGGCCTATTTCCTGCTGACCGGTCACCCGCCCTTCCCGGAAGGGACCCTGCCCCAGCGCCTGCTGGCGCACCAACAAAAAGAGCCGCCCAGCATTTATGTGGACCGGCCGGATGCGCCGGACGAGCTGGTAAAGATCGTGGAAAAGATGATGGCCAAGGCGACCCATCAGCGGCAGCAGTCGGCCGCTCAGGTGGCGCTGGACATGGCCAACTGGCTGGCCGCTCAAGGCGAAGCGTACCGGCTGGGCAGCGACAGTGGGGCCAGTAGCGGGGATCTGACCCCTGCCGCCCAAATCGCCGCCCGCATGGCCGCGGACAGTGCCCAGGGCAAGCGTCCCGAAGTGCGTTCGGCCGCGTCAGCACGCGGACTAAAAAAAGAGAAAAAATCAGCGGTGCAAGATACAATCAGCGACAGCAACCGGGAAACTTTTACCGGAGCGCCCGTCGTGAAAACCGAGCCGGTGGCGCGGTCAGGGCAGACAGCCAGCAAATCCAAACAGCGGTTGCTGCAGGCCAAGCCGCTGACGCAAGAGATGGTCGGCCCGGCCGCCTCCCCACAGACAGAACAGATCATGATCGATACCAGTGCGGGCGGGGAACCGGGACGCCCGGCCTCCCTCTTGCAGGCCCGAGCGACGCGTCCTCGCGGCAAGCAGCCGCCCATGTGGATCTGGATCGCGCTGGGCGCCTCGGCGGTGCTGGTCCTCATCCTGATGTTGTACCTTATATTTAGGTGATCCTGATCCGTCAGGCCCGTTTCTTCCCCCCAGCGGGGCGCCGCCCCCCTCCGCCTCCTGGCTACCCACGGCTGTCATGCCCAACGCTGCCATCCCCCCGCCGCCGCCGGTGGCCCCCCAACCCGCAACGCAAACCGCCCGAGCGGCTGGCGGACCGACACGCGGCGCAGCAACTTCTCACGGTTCGGTTGCCCCGCNNGGTTGCCCCGCCCGGACTGGGGGGTGTGCAAACCGGCTGGGGGTCCCCAACCGGCACCCTGTATGCACAGGTACACCAGCGCACACCTGACCATCTGAAAACGCGACTCTAAGCGGTTGAGCAGCCGGGACTTGCGATGTTCACTTGTATACCATAGAGGGCGCTCGTAGGATGAAATGAACGGGCCCTGGTGGCACTGCATCCGCTGCGGTTCTGCCCCATCTTTGCGAAGGATGGCGTTTTTTGCCGCTGCAAGACGGGCGGTAGCAAGGAAGTGGCTGGCGAGGATGATCATTCACTGGTTTTTTGCCCTGGTTTACGTCGAGTTTTATTGTAGGTCAGACACTCATGCGTCCGGTGCGCGATTCCAAATTGTCGGGGCTCAGACGACGAAACGCTCGCGTCGCGGTTTCCAGCCGCGGGCGTTCGGCACCGGGCAAGCGTGCGCGCGGCTTGCAGCGCAACGAAAAGCTGCCGTTCTCGCCACCGGAAGACTGGCACGAGCCTGAGCGGGAGGAGAAGGCGGATCCTTACGACGTCTGTATTATTGAACAACCGGCCGGAAAAGGTTTTCGACACGTCGTTACGATCCAGGACATTCGTGCTCGTCTCCGCCAGCTACCGGCCCCGTTTGTGGCTCCGCTGGAAGTGGTCCAGCTGAGCCGCATGACGACGAAGAAAGAGCGATTCGCTTGTTACGGCATGCAATGGGGTTCGGCCGTTTACCTGTATCCGCTGGAGGCGGACCGCGTCGAGCACCATGGCCGGCCGCCGAAGCCGTCGCAGGTCCAAGAAGCAGAGATGTATGGGGGTCGCTGGGTACAGAAAACCCGGCACAGCTGGCAATTGATCTGGACCGAGCGGGCCGCCAAGGACTTCTACTTGAACAATATCCTGATCCACGAAATCGGCCACCTCCTGGACGCCCGCAACTCCCGTTACCTGGATCGCGAACGCTACGCCGAATGGTTTGCCGTCGAACATGGCTACAGAGCGTCCCGGCCGGGCCGCGGGGGTCGCCGTACGAGCCGCCGCCACAATCGACGGCACCACAACAGTTAGCCCGGTTGCTCGCAGGACGTCCGCGACGACGGCCAAGCCGTTGCCTGGGCTGGTTGGACAAGCGGGTCGAGCCTCGCCCCCCCGTTCGGGCCCACCCAGCTGCCGCTCAGCGGCGTAACACGCCAGCTTGGACCATCTCGATGGGTAACACCAGGTTTTGGCTGCCGGAACGAAAGCCTTCCAGATCCAGGGCCACGTAGCGGAATCCCAGCTCACGCAGACGCGCCACCAGCCGGGCTCGANNTCGAAATTCACCCCCGCTCAGCTGCGGCAGCTGGTCCAGCGGCACCTCCAGCCGCGCCAGGTCCCCCTGGTGATACCGAACACGGACCTCGCCCAGCCCCGCCTCCCGCAAAAACTGCTCGGCCGCGTCGATCATCGCCAGTCGCTGCGGCGTCACCTCTTCGCCGTAGGCAATCCGGCTGGAGAGGCACGGCGCCGCCGGCTTGTCCCACACCGCCAATCCCCACTCGGCCGCCAGCTGCCGCACCTCAACCTTGCTCAACCCGTTTTCGGCAAGCGGACTGATCACGCCATGCTGACCAGCGGCCCGCTGGCCGGGACGATAATCGCTCAGATCGTCCGCATTGGCCCCGTTGACGATGACCGCCAACCCCAAGCGGTTACACAGTTTGTCCAGCTGATCGTACAGCTCGGTCTTGCAGTGGTAACAGCGATCTGGCGGGTTGGCCACGTAAGCGGGGTTCGCCAGTTCGCCGGTCTCGATCGTCTCGTGACGGATGCCAATCTGCCCCACGACCTGCCGCGCGTTGTCGAGTTCTCCCTCGGCCAGGCTGGGGCTCACCGCGGTCACCGCCACCGCCCGTTCCCCCATCGCCAAAAAAGCGGCCTGGGCGACCACGGCGCTATCGACGCCGCCAGAGAAAGCCACGGCACAGCTATCGAACTGACGGAGGCGGTCCAGCAGTCGCTGCCGCTTGACGGTCACGTCGGGCATTGAGCGGTCGATAGGCGGATCGGGATGCATTGCCTCTGTTCGGCCAATCCCTGGCGCTGGATCCCCCCCGCGACAGTCAGCGGTAAGGGACGCATGTGCTGGCAGTCGGTCCAGCCCCGCGGTCATCTGGATGGGCAGCCTGCCGCCCCCTGCCAGCTTGCCCTGGGGGGTCGTCTCCAAAGGGTGAAAAAAGCGAATTCCCCTGCCGACGTCGGGACGGATGCCTCAAGGGCGAGCTCGTCCTTCTTGCAGGTGGGTGCCTTGGACTTGAGTTTCGTGATCCAAGCGCTTGGATCCGGAGCTCTCGCGCCGGGCGCCGGCTATACGGCCCGCAAGCCCTTTATAAGGAAGGCTCCCTTTGAGCTCAGTTAGCGGCTCACCCCATCAAAACATCAATCGCCATCTGCGGCAGAGGAATCGCTGGATAGCATCGTAACCCCAGACGGGCTGAAACGCAAGAAAAAAAGAGCCGCTGGACAGCGGACCGGCCGTGGCGAGCGTGCTCGCGAGGGGACTTTTCGCCCGACTGTTCGGGTAAACGGACGTGTTCCTTGCCATGCAAAGACTCACCGTCGCTGGCCACCCCGTGTGTGAGAAATTCGGGCTTGAAGGGAAAGAGGGGCTGTGGCCGATCCCACAGGCCTCGTCACCAGCCGGGGCCGTTACCGCCGTTGCCCTCGAGTCAGCAAAGGAAACCTGTCTTTGATTCTGACCGGATCGGGACCGATCATGCCCGCAGTTCGTCTGCACCAGGTTGGAGGCCTTATGGTTTCTGGCGGGTCGCGTCTGCGACTTCGTTCGGTTCGCGAATGACCGCCTCCAACACTTTCGTATTCCGCTCGACGGCGATCACAATCGTTTGCTGCTGCACCCCGTCCTTGCTGGTGGCTGCCACCGGGATGACCTGTCGTTTATCCGGCATGGCCATGCGGACGGTGAAGGTGCCGTCGTGCCGTATTTCCAGCGGCTCGCCTCGAAACGACACGTGCGTCCCCGGCGAGCATGCCCCGTACACGATCAGTTCGGCATCGACGTTAAAGTCAAGCGGCTTTGGGTTTATCAGTCCGTCCGCTCCACCACCGTAGCGTGTCACCAGCGGGGCACCCATCGGCCGCCGTAATCGCTCTTCAAACAATTCCCGCAGCTCGCCTGCCGAACCGCTCGCCTCGTTCCCGCCGCTCATCGCATAGATCTTGTCACAATTCCGCGCAACGTCGTCCCAGTTGTGGTCCAGTTCGTCACGAGCACCCGGAGTGGGTGTCGTGACGACATTGCTGCGGCACAGCGATTGGAATTCCCCGCTGTCGGCCAGGTAGCCGATTTCCAGCCGATACTTGCCTGGCGGATCCTGGACGTCGACGTACCAGGTGTTGACGCCCCCGTGAATGTCGATGTCGCGGATGCGTTGTTCGATAGCCCCGGCGGAAGGGACGGACAAGAGGCGGAGAATTGGCCGAGCGTTATGCCAATGCTCGCCCAAAGCCGCCACCGCCCGCTCGACGCTCTGGCTGGTCAACTCCCAAGAGACCTGTAGCCAGTAGGGTCCGCGAACCATCACGACCAGACGGTCCCTGGACGCTCGCCGACGGCGGTCACCCTGGTCGTCGAGCAGCTTCATGAGCCGCTGAGCGGAGTGAAACCGCTGGATGGCACGCGATTTCGCACGGGCCACGGTCTGCTCGTCAGCTGCAGTCCCTCGCGGGGCGGTACGTACGGCGCGGCCGCCAGCCGTTTTTTTGCGTGCTTTCTTCCGAGCGGCACGGACCAAGGCCTTGATCAGTTCCTCTTTACGCATCGCGTGCCAGCCAGCAACCCCTGCTTTTTTGGCCATCTGGGCCAGGACTTTGCAATTTAGGGACCTTAAAGAGGTGGGCGTCATGGAAGATTACCTCGTCGGCGTCCGCGTCGCAAAACGCTGCCGACATAATTTCTGGTCTCGGCGACTTCCCTGACGCGGTATCAACCTCTGGACTTGCGGCGGATAACCTGAACCTGACCGCTCGGGCCAGACTGGAAAAGCCCGCTCGACGGATACCTGGTCCGGTCCGCCCAGCCAGGCTGGTGACTCGGCAAACCGCCGTTTTCCGCAAACCCACCGGCCCGTCATGACCATCCCCGGCAGGGGATTGAATAGACCACAATTGATACGTTTTAGTGTAATTCGAACGTCTATTTTTGGCAACAATTGGGGGGGGACTTCGGGCGGGCACCCTGGCCTAACCGGCGGGGGAAAAGGTATTTACCTCGGGTCCATCGGGCAGGTTGACCGGCATTTTCCCTTTGATTACATTGGGCGACTTTGGCGGCCCGCGGCCGCCGCACGATGGCTGACGTCGGGGGCCGTCCGACACGGTTCCCGCTTACGGCCAGGAGCAAGATGATTCATTTTCAAGGGGGGGCGTTCTGTTACGCGTAGCCTGTGACCGGCCCCCCTGACGATCGGTCCGCGATGGCCAAGGCGATGGCCTGGACCAGCCGCGTCATCACCATTTCGATCGAGATGGTTTTGCCCGGAGTTTTCGGTCTGTGGGTAGACGATCGGCTGGGAACCAAGGTCGTCTTTACCATTCTGGGCTTCGCAGGTGGCTTAACGCTGGCGATTTGGCATCTGGTAAAGATGACCGGTGGCCAAGGCAAGTAACGGCCAGCAGGAGACTCGACTCGTTTGGCGGGTTTGTTGGCTGTGGATGAAATGCGGTGAACAGCAACAACACAACAATGCGGCGCTGGCGACCGGGTGTGACATCCCTGGGTTATGGCGTCCTTGGCGGTTTTGTAGGGCTGCTGGCGGTCGTGGGCTGGCTGCTGGATGGGAATCTGGGG
>JABAOF010000970.1_pt1 | contig 46892 bp, 43 predicted proteins | sample 7062171 | NCBI WGS metagenome assembly JABAOF01 (sample SAMN14538628, study PRJNA623070) | marine sediment metagenome | biome: marine biome [ENVO:00000428]; feature: marine pelagic biome [ENVO:01000023]; material: deep marine sediment [ENVO:00002113] | place: India: Gulf of Khambhat ... | reverse complement strand
TCTCTTCTGTGTTTATCGTTATGAGCGTGCCGCCTTTCAGTTCGATTGATCTCTGGAACCACTCCCCTGTCTGGTTGTACTGATTCACAAGGATGGCCACGGACACTAGTAATACGATCAAAGGTATCGCAAGCAAAATTTTGTAATTCGAAATCATAGTATCAACCGACTCATACCTCGTATGAGTCATACGTTCTTATATCATAAGTTTTTGAATAAAGTTTATATAAGTAATTATGAAAGGTATGTTCGATTTAGTTGTTGTTGGAGGAGGACCGATAGGTTTGTACACGGCAAAGCTTTGCGAAAACATGGGGTATCGGGTCGTCATTCTAGAGGAGGACAAGGAAATAGGGAAGCCCGTCAAATGCTCTGGTCTGATATCAAGGAACGTTAAAAGGTTTTTCCCTGATATAGAAGACTGGGGAATAATAGAAAATGAAGTGGACCTCGCTGTGCTACATTCCAAGAGAAGCGAACTGACTCTTAGGAAAAAGAAGGCGGCGTACGTTATAAACAGGACAAAATTTGATAAAAAATTATCAGGGTTCTTGAAATCAAAGGTAAGGCTCAGCTGTAAGGTGGGGAGGATAGCAATAAAGAAAGATTTTGTGGAAATCCATACGAACAAAGGGAAGCTTAGGGGTGAGATGGTGATAGGATGTGATGGTCCTAATTCAACTTTATGGGAGTTCTCAGGGGGAAAGGAAATTGTGAAGGGACTGATAGGGATCGTTAAAGAAAAGGACTACTCGAATAAGGTTGACCTCTACTTCGATAAGAGTTCGCTAACTGACGGGTTTTTCTGGAGGATCCCTAGGGGGGGAACAACAGAATACGGAGTTTGGGGGGAATATGTGAAATTTTCGGATATTGAAAAGTTCTTCGGCATTAAGGATTACGAGAGGTTCGCGGGATTGATACCAGTCAAACCCGTGAGCAAGAGTTATTCGAGAAGGGTTTTGCTGGTTGGAGGTTCAGCAGGTCAGGTTAAGCCATGGTCAGGTGGAGGGGTGATATATGGTTTAACGTGCGCGAGGATCGCTTCAAATGTTATAGAAAAGGTATTTAGATTCAATGATTTCAGCGAGGAAATATTGAAAGAATACGAAAAATTGTGGAAGGAGAAAATAGGGAAACAAATAAGGCTTGGTTTGTTGTTCCGAAAGTTCCTCAAGTCGTCAACAGACATTCAACTGGACATCGCATTCAAAACAGGAAAGTTGTTTGATTACAAGAAACTGGATATGGACTTCGTTCTCTAGGAATGAGAACTTTCGAAATTCTTTATTATGCCGTAAACTATGTCTCCTATCCTGCCCATGTTCTCGTAAGTCTGCGCCCCAAGGTGAGGGGTGAGTAGAATATTTTCTACCGAAAGTAGCGGTGAACCTTCAGGTGGTTCTTGTTGGTAAACATCGATTCCCGCGTATCTCACCTTTCCTGATTTCAGGGCTTCTGCAAGGTCCTTTTCGATAACGTTTTTTCCTCTGGCGTTGTTTATTAACACCACGCCGTCCTTCATCTTTTCTATATTTTCCTTGTTTATTATGCCATTCGTTTCTTCTGTTAACGGAACGTGAAGCGATATTATATCGGACTTTTCGAGGAGTTCATCCAGTTCCACTATTTCAGCGTATTCGGATGGTTTGCCGCTTTCCCTAGTGGCAATCACGTTCATCCCGAACGCCTTCGCTCGCTTCGCGACTTCTGTCCCTATTCTCCCTATTCCTACCAGACCGAGTGTTTTGCCGTAAAGCTCCCTCCCTTTCAGTTGTTTTTTCAACCATTCATTATTTTTCGTGGAGTTGTGCGCTTTCACGAGGTTCCTCTGTATGGCAAGTATCATTGCGAATGTAAGTTCTGCGACGGCGATTGAAGAGGCTTCTGGTGTGTTCCTAACCGTTATGTCCTTTTCCTTGCAGTATTCAACATCTATGTTATCAACCCCCACCCCTCCTCTTATAACGAGTTTGAGGTTTTTCGCGGAATCTATCATTTCCCTGTTTACCTTCGTGGCGCTCCTGACCAGCATAACTTCTGCGTTCGGAATCTCATTTTTATCTTCTGTCACTTCGCCGAATTCTTTCAGCCTGTCGGGAAGGTCTTTTGAAAAGGGATCTGATATTAATATTTTCATTCAACCACCTCCTAGTATCTTGCTCATCATCGCGAGCAGCTCTTTGATCTCGTCGAATTTCGTATCTCCCATGTGAGCAATCCTGAACGTTTTCTCCTTTATGTCTCCATATCCATTGCTTATAGTGATACCCTTCTCTTCTAGTTTTTTGATCACATCCGCAACTACTATACCTTTGTTGTTTGTAACTGCCGTGAGAGTATCCGATTCGTAACCCTTCTCTGGGAAGAGTTCGAATCCCTGATCAACAACCCATTTCCTCGTGTAGTCAGCCATTTGCTTGTGTCGTTCGAACCTCTTTTCCATTCCTTCCTCTAACATCTTGTCAAGCTGTCTGTTAAGTCCGTATATCTGGGGGATGGAAGGGGTGGTCGGGGTTTGGTTTTTTTCCAAATATTTCTTGAAAACGAAAAAATCGAAATAATATCCCCTGTTCTTTATTTTTTCCGCTTTATCATAAGCCTTCTTGCTCACGGTGAATACAGCTAGACCTGGAGGTAATGCAAATGCTTTTTGAACGCTTGCCAAACAAACGTCTATCCCTAATTTGTCGACCTCTACTTTCATCCCTGTTATGGAGCTCACAGCATCGACCAAAAACATCACATCCGGGTATTTCTCCATGACCTTCGCTATCTCGTACAGTGGATTCGCAACCCCTGTACTAGTTTCATTGTGAACGAAAAGCAAAGCATCGTATTCTCCTGTAGCCAGCTTTTCGTCAATCATCTCCGGTTTTATCGCCTTGCCCCATTCCACTTCTATCGCGTCAGCCTCTTTTCCGTTTTTCAGAGCTACCTTATACCATTTCTCGGAGAATGCTCCATTCACACATGCGAGCGCTTTCTTTTCAATGCAATTCCTTACGCATGCCTCCCAGACGCCCGTTGCAGATGATGTCGAAAGGTAAACATCTTTCTCCGTGAACAAAACCTTTTTGAGCTTCTCCGTTGTGTCAACAAAAAGATCTTGAAAAGCCTTGCTCCTATGACCCACCATGGGCCTTCCTACCTCTTTCAGAACGTCTGGATATACCTCAACCGGTCCTGGTATAAACAACTTGACATGTTTTTCCCAGCTTTTCATCAAAACACCCCCCTTAACTCAAATGTATGATAATGTAATATATTGTATGATAATTTTATAAAGTTTACTCAGAGTCTGTAAATAACAAATCCTGTGTAAACCTTCGGGTAAAAGAACGTCGACTTCTGCGGCATCCTTTCCCCGTTTTCCGCGACTTCTTCGACCTCCTCTATTCTTGTCGGGTTCATGAAAAATGCTATCTGACATTCACCGTTCTTCACCCTCGCGATGCATTCATCTACAGCATCTTTCGTGTCCTTCACGTATTCAACATGATATTGTTTTTCTGGCTTTGTGGTATCAATCCCCAGTATATCTTCCAATACGAGTATGTGGAGCATGCTCACGTCCAACCTCTTCCATGGTTTTGAACGACCTTTCGCCTTTTCGTCCATCATGCCTTCATCCTTCAAGGTGAATACGAAATATTTGTTGTCCCCTGAGTACATACCAAAAGAATGTTTTTCCCTTTTTTCTTTCATTCTTTTGAACATCTCTTCCCTGTTTTCCTTCTCATTAGTTTTGTCAAATTCGAGTACTTCGATATCGAAGTTCGTTTTCAAGATATCTATAAACTGATCACTATCGAAGTCGGGGACTTTCACAAGTCTGTGTGTTGGAAGTACGACTAAACCTTCGTTTTTCATGTTGACAAGCGTCATCATGATGTATTTCGCATTTTCGTTATCCACGTGATCTTTGCTGTATTCAAGCGAAGTCTCGTACCTGTGATGCCCGTCTGCGATGAATACCTTCTTGTCTCCCATTTCCTCAATTATCCTGTTTATCGTTTCATCGTCATTGATGACCCAAAGTTTATGTCTAATACCCTCCTCGTCGGTCACGTCGAACTCCGGGGGTTTCTCTTTCTCCTTCTCAAGGATGGAATCTATCCTCTTTTCCTGATCTAGGTAAATGGAAAATATCTGTCCGAAGTTCGCCTTTGTCTTTTCGAGGAGAAGTCGCCTCCCAATTTTAGGACCTTTCAATGTGAATTCATGAGGAAGTATGTTCTTTCCGAATTCCTCAAGTTCGACGGTCGCTACGAATCCTGTTCTCTCATTCTTTTCGCCAAAGACTTCGAATTCTTGGGAATACACATAAATACAGGGTTTGTCATCGGATTTTATGTAACCGTTTCCTATCCATGATTCGAAAAAATTAGAGGAGCGCGTGTATTTGTTAGCGTCATCGTTATCTCCTTCTTCCTCTTTCCCTAATATTATCCTCACTATGTTGTAATCCGATCTCTTGTAAAGCTCTTCTTGGAACTTCGGATTTATAACATCGTAGGGTGGAGAAATCACGTTCTTTATTTCAACCTTTTCCTTGTCGTATCGGTATCCTCGGAAAGGACGTACATTGACCATTATATTAGATAGCATTATCACTTAAATTATTAATCCTAAAATACGGTTCTTATATGAAAGGTGTAGGAGAACGGGTTTGACTTCTTAAATTCGAAATATAAGTCTGCATATAACTTGGGAGGTATAATTTGTTGATGGTGGGGTCGTTCATAAGACTTTGTGGATCATAGCTTATTCCTCCCCCGCATCCAGATTCCTGTTCTGTGGAGAGCCTCCATTCTACCATTTCATTCTTCTTTACTTTCTGTTCATATATGCCCTCTTCACCTATTCTCTCATCACCAGTTTCCTTGTTTATTATCCAGTATTCCCAATACTTCTTTTGACCAGTTTCCTTGTCTATCTCCCCATCTTTTCTCCCGTCTATCGAGGTCACGTATCCCGTATTGAATTTTTTGTCGTGTCTCGCTTCGACTTCCATTCCGCTCGAATTCATCGCCTTGATGGTGAGGCTGTAAACACTCTCCTCTATTCTGTTATTTTCTATGAATATTCGCTGGTATGTCCATTGTTTGTTGAAGAAAACTGGGTTTTCATATTTAAGGTTCGTGACCTCTGGCTTTACCTCATCCGAATACATTGGTTCGGCTTCGTATTCTCCATTTTCATGAAATCTGTATTCCGCCCTTATGGTTTCTTGTCCTTCCTTTCCTAAGTTCGTTGCAAGTAAGTAGTCTATAATTTTCCTTTTAAATGCTTCTGCATAATCTTTCAGATATTCTTCTTCTTTGAATTCTTCGTCGTCTTCATCGTTCCGTCCTTCGTATTTGCCTTTCCTCTTTCTTGGTTTTCCCTTTTCGAGTCCTTCATCTAACATTTTTTCGAATATTTCCAAGAGTTCGTTCTCATCTATCTTTTTGTTCTCAAATAACTCGCTGTACAACTCCGTCAAAATCTGGAAATCCCAACCTTCGTCAAATCTGGATAATAAATCCATACTCAATAGAAACATTTTCTGGCTTAAATAATTTTTAAGAAATCACGCAGATCTGAATTTGAACCCGTAGAGAACGAGTCCTGTTTCGTTTTCCGTTCTTATTCGTCTGAAGCAAGACGAAACTTTCATCCCTATTTCAACATCCTTCGGATTACAGTCAACTATTTGCGAGAGGACCTTCGCTCCCTCCTCGAGTTCCACTATCGCTATTATGTATGGGGTATATTCTCTGAATCCTTCGGGCGGGACGCGTATGATCGTGTAGGAATGAACCTTACCCTTCCCGGAGAATTTGACCTCTTTCATGTGCCCGCCCCTCCTGCAGCTCGGGCATATAACCCTAACTGGATAAAAACATTTTTTACAGTGCTCGCACCTCGATCCTATCAACTGGTATCGTTCTTTAAACCTTCTCCAATGGAACGGGACTGCAAACTCTTTGACCATATACATCGACCTTATGAACATACGACGATGCAGGTTTCTACCTGCATCATTTGAAACCTCTCGACCTTATGACATATGTGAGCATGACTTGTTGCGACGCAGATTTTATCTGCGTCATTCAATATTACCTTTTTATTGACAATATGTGGACCGTTGCGGTCGCTCCTGAACCTCCTACATTATGAGCTAAGCCTATTTCCGCGTTTTTAATCTGACGTTTCTCTGCTTCGCCCTTCAGCTGTTTCACAACTTCAACTATTTGGGCAACCCCTGTCGCCCCCACCGGGTGGCCCTTCGCTTTCAATCCGCCTGATGTGTTCACGGGGATTTTTCCTCCTGTTTCGGTTTCGCCCTCCTCGATCAACTTTCCTCCCTTGCCTTTCTTTGCGAATCCCAAGTCCTCGTAAGCGCATATCTCAGCGATAGTGAAACAATCGTGGACTTCTGCAAGGTCAATATTATTAGGCGAAAGTTTCGCTTGTCTATACGCTTCCTTCGCGGCTAAAACTGTCGCGTCTAACGTTGTGATATCCCTTCGCGAGAAAAGGCTTAACGTGTCCGAGGCTTGGGCAGAGGCCTTAACGTAGATTGGCGTGTCTGTGTATTTTCTAGCGAGATCATCAGGGGCGAGTATGACTGTTGCCGCTCCATCAGTTATCGGGGAGCAATCCAATAGTCTTAGGGGATCTGCAACCATCACGGATTTCTCAACATCTTCAATTGTTATTTCTCTTCTGTACTGAGCATATGGGTTATGTATAGCGTTCTTATGGTTTTTAACAGCGACTAACGAAAGCTGTTTCCTCGTTGTCCCGTAATCGTGCATGTGCCTCCTCGCTATCAATGCGTATATTCCAGGAAACGTTAGCCCGAAATAAGCTTCTGTTTCGTAATCCATCGCCCCTGAGAGAGCCGTCGTTGCCTGCGGACCGTAAACATCCGTCATCTTCTCCACGCCTCCTACAGCGACGAAATCATACATACCTGAAGCGACCGCTAGGTAACCGACCCTCATCGCCAGCCCTCCCGAAGAACATGCTCCCTCCGTTCTTATCGCTGGTATTGGGTTGAGGCCAAGGTAATCTGCCAGCAACCCAGCCCCATGCTCCTGTCCTGCGAACAATCCCCCGGACATGTTCCCGCCAACGACTAGTTGTATGTCTTCACCTGAAATCCCCGCATCTTCAACTGCCTTTGTCCCGGCTTGTACTGCAAGTTCTTTCAGGCCGAGGTTCCAGTGCTCACCGAATTTCGTTAGACCTGTTCCTATTATCGCTACTCCCCTTTTCGGTTTCAATTCATTCATAAACTCACGCCCTTTATCTTCCTCCTAAATTTCACGTATTCCGCGTAATCAACATATTTCGAATTTTTGATCATCTCATCTATTAAATTTTCCTTCCTTCTTTTTTTCTTTATAAGATTTGTGACGATCAAGGAGAATGAATCGGAACCCGCTCCCGAACCGAACGAAGTCGCCAGTATTCTCTCTCCTGGTTTTGCAGTGTCAAGTATTCTTGCCAAACCTATCAGCGTTGAAGCGGAATAAGTGTTTCCTATCTGCGAAACGAGCATACCTTTCGAGAGTTTCTCTTTAGGGATGTCAAGGGTTTTAGCAGCTGCTAGAGGGAATTTCATATTGGGCTGGTGAAAAACAAAATGGTCGAAATCATCAACCGTTTTCCCGATTTTCTTAAGCAGGCCGTTTGTTGAGGATATAACGTGCTTGAAATATGCCGGCTCCCCCGTAAATCGTCCTCCGTGTCTCGGGAAATCTTCGCCTTCCCTCCTCCAGAAATCCGGTGTGTCCGTGGTGAAGGAATACGTATCCTCTATTTTTGCTATTATGTTTTCTTTTCCTATTATGTACGCGCCCGCCCCTGCAGCGGCCGTGTATTCCAGTTCGTCTCCCGGCCTTCCCTGTGCTGTATCCGAACCTATTGCCAATCCGTATCTCATCCTTCCGGATTCTATCATCCCCATGCACATTTGTATTCCAGCAGTTCCTGCTTTGCAGGCGAACTCGAGGTCTGCAGCGGTTAGTTCAGGCGTCGCGCCTATCGCTTCCGCTACTATCGAAGCGGTTGGCTTAACAATGTAAGGGTGGCTTTCGCTCCCCACGTAAACTGCTTCTATTAGTTTAGGGTCTATCCCGGACATAACGAGCGCGCGATTGCTTGCTTCCACCGCCATAGTTGCTGTGTCTTCGTCCTGTCCAGGAACGCTTTTTTCCGCTAAAATGTTTTTGAGCCTTTCAGGGTCTGAACCCCATATCTTCGCTATATTAGTTGACTTTATCCTCCATTGGGGAACGTATGCCCCATATCCGACAATTCCTACGCTCATGATACGACCTGTATATTAATTGGATATAAATAAGTATAGTTTTTAAATGTTTTAGTCCATGTACGTTAATTGCGGTTTTTGTATTAATAGAGATAATTTTAAATAACACACCAAACATTATCCATTTATGGAAAAAGTTATGGAATTTCTGAAAAAGAACTACTGGGTATTTTTATTAATACTGATATTCCTTTCGGCTTTTTATCTACGTGCTATCCCTGGCACCAAACTACAATACCCCCGTTTACAGGCAATCGACCCCTACTACTTCTTCAGGATGGGGGAATACATAATAGAACACGGGAATCTCCCGACGGCCGATGGCTTTGCTGGTTGGGGGACCACCGACGGGGGATTTGACAGAACAAAGGACTATGTTGTTACGTTGTGGGCATATCCAATAGTTTATTTCATTATTAGCCCGTTGTTAGGGGTATCCTGGTATTGGGTTGCGGTTTGGACTCCAGCTTTTTTCGGGGCTCTTCAAGCTTTATTAGTATACTTCCTGGCAAAGGAACTGTTCAATTCGAAAAAAATAGGTTTGTTGTCAGCCGCTTTCCTTGCATTTGTTCCCGGAATACTTTATAGGGTTTCTGCGGGCTTTATCGAAAAGGAACCGTTAGGGGGCATACTAATGGTTTTGGGTCTTTATTTCTTTGTAAAGAGTTTCAAGGTCAAAGAAAAGGGAATTATAAGGGACCTTTCGTGGAAATATCTGATATTCCATCCGTTCTCGATTATCCACAGAACTAGTCTCGATGAGGAAAGAATAAAAACTATCAAGACAATCGCTTACGGGATAGTTTCCGGTCTTTTCTTTGCATTGATGAGTGGTGCAACAACAATTGTGAGAATTCCTTTGGCTATTATAGGGTTTTTTGTCATAGTTTCGCTGCTCTTGAACAAGTATCCGAGAATCCTGTTTTACTCCCATATCTCGATGTTCTTAACATTCTACCTGACCTCAAGGTTTTTTATTGTCACGACTAAGTGGCCTGCACTGGAACTCGTTGTAAATTTTGTGGTATTAGGTCTTCTCGTGGCAAGATACGCGGTTGAGAGGTTCCGAATAGTTAAGGAAGAACACTTGCCGTACGTGATTCCAGTTTTCTTTTTTATGGGGCTTTTTGGCCTGGGAATCGTCTCATACGTATACGTGGATCTTGGGGAATGGGTTGGTAGCAATGTAGAATTAATCGCCAATCCCCTAACTCGTGGTGTTATACCCTCAACAGTTGCCGAATCCCAAACGGCAGGGAGTTTCATGCAAAGCACGCTATCGACTTTCGGGACGGAATACGCCATTCAGGCATTTCAGCTGCCTGCCTTTCTCGTTTACCTTTCTGCGATATACTTTTCAGCATTGGGCGTGATGTTGATGTGTTATGAATTCGTATTCAAGAGAAGGGATCTTGAACATATACTTGTTGTTACCATGTTCGTATCTGGTATTATACTTGCAATGGGCGCCATGAGGTTAGCATTCTTTTTCGCTTTTCCTGTTTCGATAACAGCGGGGTATTTTCTGATAAGAGGCGGGAAATATTTTTTGGAGGGTAGTAGGAAATTTGTTAGAGATAAGGGTTATCAATACCTTAAAATCATCGGTGGTGTTTTCATAGGTCTTGTGGTATTCATCAATTTCGCATCTGGATGGATCATGGCGAATGGTATAGGTAGTTCGATGACGAATGATTGGTATGAGGCCTTGGTTTGGTTAAGGGAGAACACACCAGAGGATGCGGTCCTGCTTGAATGGTGGGATTTCGGGTGGTGGTTCCATTACGTTGGGAAAAAGATAACGCTTGTCGATGGTGGTTATCACCAACGGAGGCCAACGCAGGATATAGCGGTTTTCTATACAACTCCCTTGGATGAGGAGAGTCTTAATTTCCTTAAAAAATACGAGATAGATTATGTTATGGTTTCACCTGATCTCATATCGAAATTTGGGGCGATGTCAAAGATAGCGAATTGGGCAGCGAAGATAGATGTCCTGCCTGTTTTCAATTTGAAAAACAGCTACCAGGAAGGGGATAAAACGCTGCTTGAATACACAGGTGGCGGACAAACTATACTCGTCGCTTACTCTGTGGCAGGCGAGGGGGATTCGACAACTCTTCAAAACATAACGGCCCTTATAAAAACCCCGCAGGGACAGGCGTATGTTAGGGATGTTGGGATAGGGAACCAAGTGGTGAGGAATGACAGGTCAAACTCGATACCTGGTATGATCTATTTCGCTGGTAACGCTGTTATATACATTCCGGAGGCGGTTGAGGATTGCATTTTTGTCAGGCTTTACCTTTTCGACGGCAAGAATGCTAACACCGAAGGTTTCGTGGGAGATTATGAAAAATATTTCGAAAGGGTTTACGATAAACTTGGGATGAAAATATACAAAGTGAAATATGAAAACTTCCCTGAGAACATAACAGGAGATTACGTAGACATGATAGATCGCGAATGATTCTTTAAATAAAGATGAATGCAAGTATGCATACTATTATCTCAAATCCTATTATAGCAGAAGTTATGTTTCTTTCTTTCGTTGGCGTTATCTTCATGAACAGGTGGGTCAATGAATAAATTTTCTCGTAGGGGGGTTTGAGTGTCCCGTCTACTTGCAGATCGCCCAAGCTCCTTGCAGAAAATTTCGAGCGTAGTTTGAGTAAGGCCTCTATTATCCATGGTGTGAAGACGACGATTCCGAACTTCTCTATGTTGCCTATTATTACAATCGAGGCGAATGATGCCCCTATCAAATACGTGAGGGAATCGCCCGGAAGGAACTTCGCCGGACTCCAGTTCCATCTCAGAAAAGCGAGGAGAGAAAAACACAAGGTAAATGCTATTATGCTTGCCTCTATCCGACCAAGCATGAATGTGTAAAGACCAAGGGAGAACATCGAAACGAAACCCAATCCCGCCTCAAGTCCGTTCATTCCTGCAAGCATGTTTGTCACGTTGCTCACGACTACGACTGCTATTGGTATCAGGAGAAGGGGGTAAATTATTCCTAAATCCACTATCCCAATGAAGGGTAAATCCATCACGCTTGTTCCCGCCATCACCGCCATCAAGGGGATAGCCGCCGGTAAGGTTAGCAGGGGTTTCTGCCACTGTTTCAGACCTATTCTTAAGTCTTCAATTCCTTTGTTCTTTTTCGGAATCCTGGCAATGTTGAGATCATCGAGAAATCCTATGAACGTTATTATGAATATCGAGCAATACGCCGCTAGTAAATAAGTTAGGTTTACATGTGTATGAATAAGAAAAGTGTTTATACCTATGAAGAAAAAACCCCCTAGCAAAACGCCTGTTATGATAAGTACGCCTGCCGATGTTGCGAGTTTGGGCTTTCCCATTTTCTGCTGGTCGACCCCGACTATCCTCGCCCTTTCCAAGAATTTTTTCATGCTGGGCGTCAAGGAAAACACGGTGAAGAATGATATCAAAATTGCGAAAATTATCGTCAACATACGTAACACTTTTGATTTTTTGGTTTGGTGATTATTAAATTTTTAGATGAACTGCAATGCAACGAAGATCGCATAGATTACAAGAAGTATGATTCCCTCGACTCTGGATAGCTGCCATTTCTTTGACACGAACCACCATTTCTTGCTCATGAAAAGCAAGAGGAGCACATTAACGAGGAGCATTATTGGTATTACTATTGTAAGTATCTTTGCCGTGACGGGTATCGTGGATACTAAAGAAGCTGTTCCAAGCACCATGACATTGAACATGTTCGCTCCAAGGATATCACCTATGGATATCCCCACTATTCTTTTGAAGGCTGCTGTCATTACCACAGCTAGCTCAGGAAGAGATGTTCCAACCGCAACAGCTATGATCGCAATGAGTATTTCAGGCACACCCCAAATAGTTGATATGTTTATTGTGGATTCTATAAGAAGCCTGGCGCCCGCAACAACGAGCCCTCCACCAAATATCGTGAAAACGATGTATTTCGCTATCCTTCCTTTGTCATGTTGTGTCTTGATTTTTTTCTTCTTGGTATCTGTTTCCACCCTTCTTCCCTTCTTGATAATGTTTCTCATGTAAACGGCAAACATAATGATCAAGACCAGTCCTTCGTACCACACAAGCCCATCAATAAGAAGTAGTGAAAGAATGAGAAGGTATATTAGGAGTATATAATTCAGCCTTAATACATCCCTATTTGTGGCAAGTGGGACTAACACGGCCGCGAGTGCAAGTATGAGCGCGGAGTTTGCTATTATCGAGCCCAGTGTTGTTCCGACAGCTATGCCAACCGCACCAGAAAAGACGGACATTATAGAAACGGACAGTTCCGGTAGAGTTGTGGAGAAAGCCACTAGGGTTAGGCCGATCATAAAATTGGACACGCCAAGGAGACGCGCCGTTTGTGAGGCATATTTCACCACAATGTCCGCTCCTTTTATCAGAAGAATCAACCCTGCAATGAAAAGCAAAACATACGCCAGAATCATATCAATCCCATGGTTTTTCCTTTATAATTTTATTTTTGATCCACATAATGGTAAATACCATACCTGAAGCGATTATTATCTCTCCCCATTCAATCAGAGCGAGCGAGGTTGTTTCGAATATCGGCTGCAGGAAGGGGGTGTAGATGACGATAATCTGTAAAAAGATGGAAATAGCTATCGCTATTATGAGTTTTTTGTTGGAGAGTACGCCGATTTTGTACTTTGCCCTGACCGATTGAACGCGGACCATCTCGAACATCACGATTGATGTGAAAGCGATTGTTATGGCTTTCGTTCCTCCTGAGGGGAGATGGAGGCTGAAGAGGAAAAGCGTCCCTATACACATCAATATGCCGAAAACTAGTATATCCGAGAACATCGGGCGTGTCATTATCTTCTCCCCGGGATCTCTTGGTGGCCTGCTCATTATCCCTGGCGAGGCGGGATCAACTCCTATCGCTAAGGCAGGCAACCCATCCGTCAACAGGTTTATCCATAACAGCTGGATAGCTGTGACTGGAATTATGATGGAAAATGTGGAAGGATCCTGAAAACCTATCAATATCGCTAGAAACACTATCAAAACTTCGCCCACATTACTTGATAACAAATACCTGATGAACTTCTTTATGTTGTCGTATATAGATCGCCCCTCGTGAATAGCATCCACAATCGATGTAAAGTTGTCGTCCCTCAATATCATGTCTGAGGCTTCTTTCGCTACATCCGTTCCCTTTATACCCATCGCTATCCCTATGTCCGCTTTCTTAAGGGCGGGTGCGTCATTCACACCGTCCCCTGTCATCGCTATGATCTCCCCTTTCTTTTTGAGTGCATCGACTATCCTTAACTTGTGGAGGGGGTTGACCCTTGCGTAAACAGCGATGTCTTCTACGATTTTCTCGAACTCTTCATCTTTAATTGAATCCATCTCGGGTCCTGTCAGAACCCTACTTTTATCATACATTAAACCAAGTTCCTTCGCTATCGCAACCGCTGTATTTTTATGGTCTCCTGTTATCATCACGACCTTTATCCCCGCCCTTTTGCAAAGCCTTACACTCTCAATCGCCTCCTCCCTTGGAGGGTCTATCATACCCACAAGCCCGAGAAAAGTAAGACCTTTCTCCGCTGATTTCTTGTCTGTTCGTTTCATCTCTTTGTAGGCTATTGCGAGAACACGTAAGGCCTTGTTGGTCATTTCATGGTTCTCAGATAAAACCCTTTCCTTCCATTCCCTGTTCATTTTTTTGACCTTACCTTCGATTATTATCTTCTCGCATAGCTCCAGAACGACTTCAGGTGCCCCCTTAACGCAGGACATATTTTTTCCTTCAGAAATCGAATTTATCGTGGTCATCATCTTCCTTTCAGAAGAAAAGGGTATCTCTTCTATCCTCGTGTATTTCTTTTCTAAATCTTCCTTGTTGAACCCTATTTTCTTTGCCGCCACCACTATCGCCCCTTCCGTCGGGTCGCCTATTACGTCATGTTTCTCGTTCGTCTCTAGGGTCGCGTTCGTACATAAGGTTCCCGTCCTCAGGAGCATGGAAANNCGGAGGAAAATGGTATTTCCTCTACCCTCCTGTATTTCTTTTCCAAATTCTCCTTGTCGAACCCAATTTTCTTTGCAGCAACAACTATCGCTCCTTCCGTCGGGTCGCCTATTATGCCATGTTTATCACCGCTCATTTCGAGGGTCGCATTCGTACACAATGTTCCCGTCCTCAGGAGCATGGAAAGTGTTTGCTTTGTTTTGGAGCTGATTTCCCCTTTGTTCGAGAGGAATTTTCCCTCTGGTTTATACCCTTCTCCTGTAACTTCTACCATCTCGTTCGGAACCCATATCTCGCTTATCATCATCTCATTTTTTGTCAAAGTTCCCGTCTTGTCAGCGCATATGATGGTTGTCGAACCCAAGGCTTCAACAGCAGGCAGTTTCCTCATCAGAGCGTTACGTTTCGCGAGTCTTTGTAAACCGAGGGCGAGCGTTATCGTTAGAACAGCAGGTAAACCTTCGGGGATCGCTGCCACAGCAAGTGCTATACCCATTATCACCATTGTTATCAAAAGGGATTCTGTTATGGGTTGCCCTGTTAGAGGACCTCCCCTTGCTATGCCTATCACCACTACCATGACGCATATGACAAGGATTATGATACCAAGTCTCTTGCCAAAAATATCAAGCTTTCTCTGTAGTGGGGTTGGTTCTTCTTCTGCCTTTTGGACAACCTTTGCTATTTTCCCTATTTCGGTATTCATCCCTGTTTCGACAACCACGCCCATGCCCCTTCCATACGTTACGAGTGTTCCTGTGAAAGCAAGGTTCTTCCTTTCCGCTAGCGGAACATCCTCCACAACACTTGTGCCTTTAGAAACAGGGACAGATTCACCCGTAAGGATTGCCTCATCTATTTTCAATTCAGATTCCTTTATTATTCTGATGTCAGCGGGAACCCTGCTCCCCCCTTCTAGAAGAATTATATCGCCAGGGACAAGGAATTCGCTAGCTATCCTTCTTTCCTTCCCTTCGCGTATCACAACAGCTTCAGGGGATGTTAACTTCTTGAGGGCTTCTATTGTTTTTTCTGCTTTATATTCCTGTACGAAACCGAAGATCGCGTTCAAAATTACTATCACTATTATCGCTAAAGCGTCGATCACCTCTCCTATGAGAGCTGAAAAAACAGTGGCTGCTATTAGTATGATTATTAAGAAGCTCTTGAACTGGGAGATAAAGATTTCAATTCTGCTTATTCCCTTTTCCTTCTTTATTTCATTGTATCCGTATTCATCAAGTCTTGATTTCGTTTCTTCCTCGCTCAGGCCTTTTTCAGAACTTCGTAACCTTTTCAACGCCTCTTTTGCTTCCAGTTCATGCCAATTCGTACCCTTTGCTTTGATACCAGAAAATGTTTCCATGATTATAAATTGTTTGTTCTTGCTTAAATCTCAAAAATAAAAAAGGGTGGGGAGGCTAATAACCTGGTATCGCGCCTGGCTGGAATAGGCCTAAACCCACCAGTGATGCTATTAAAGCGGCAAAAAACGCAGCTATTATGACTACCGGTATTATTATCGCTATGATTATCGCAAGTGCTGCCCGGCCTCCCGTGATCCCATGAAATCTAACCATCCCCATTCCTGTCAATACCCAAGACCATATCATTGTTATAATGTTGACTAAAGGTATCCAGCCCAGAAGATAATTCGGCGTTCCGCCATAGAAAACTGATTTCATTGTCTGTACCAGACCGTTTTTCGCTCCCAATACGTATGCCCACAGGTGAAGCCAAAGACCCCAAATGACCGATATTATGATTGCTCCTACGTAACCAGTGACCAAGCTTATCACGAATATTGTTGCTGGGTTCATAAAGGCAGTTGCTTCAGGCGGGATTGATCCAAATGGTATAAAGCCTGTTGCGAAACTCATCCAGAAGGCCGCCATCACTGCTCCCAGAACCGCTGTTATTATCGCAAGAACCAACAAGTACTTGAAGGCTTCGTTGAGTGTTGTTGTCTTTTCGTTATCAAAGCTCGTTCCCGGATCTGTTAGAAATGAAAACCCCTTTTTTATATAACTCATCATATTTTAACCCCCATTTTATATTTTATCATATTTTTTGTTAAGAAATAGTTGGTTTTCTGGTTTATTAAATTATTCCTTTTTGAGTTTCATAATCGCTTCCGCGATATCTTTCGTTTGCTCAAGCATCGCTTTCGCTTCGTCCTTTGAGACACCTGTCTGCTCTGCGACCATTTCCACGTCCTCTTCGCTTATTTCCTCACGGGGTCTTTCTGAGATTTCGCCGGTGATCTGGAACGTTTCTTGGCCCATCGCCTTCACCTTCGAAACCTGGGGGTTTGATATCACTATCTCCTTGTCCGGGGTTTTGATTACAACCTCTTCCGCTTCTATGTTCGTTGCCTGTATCCCCATCTGCTTCATCATTCTTTCCATCTGTTTGGGGTTGATTTTCATAGAGATCAATAAAGATATTTAGGCTGTTAATTTAAAAATTGTAGTGTTTGGAAGTTATTTTCCAAACTATACTTTTGGATAACGAAATGGTTTTATTGTTAAATGCGCAAATCTCAATATGCTTTTTCAGATTCTTGATGTGGACTACACGTTGGTTGATGAGAAACCAATTATTAGGATATTCGGGAAAGAGGAGAAAGGCGAAACGGTTTGCGGTTTTTTCGAGAATTACGAGCCTTATTTCTACGTCATGGGGAAGGAGGTGGAGGAGAACGTGAAGAACGAAGGTAATGTTGTCAGGGTTGAAAAGGTCAAGAGATTCCTTCCTTTAGGTTACCAGAAAGAGAGGACGGAAATGTATAAAATAACCCTGAGGAATCCTGCCAAAACCCCTGAGATACGTGATCGCTTGATCTCGAAAGGGTTCAAAGTCTTTGAAGCAGATATCCCCTTCAAAAACAGATTCATGGCGGATTTTGATCTGAGGGGGATGGACTGGATAGAGGTTGAGAAAACCAACGGGATAACGACAAACACGGTGAGCACTGAAAAAAAAATCAAGATAAAAGATTTTAGAAAAGTAGAAAGGAGCGGACTCTCACCCCTAAAATTCCTCGCGTTGGATATTGAGTGTATTTCGCTTAAAGGAGGTCTTCCTGAAAGCAAGAAAGACCCCATAATAATGATTTCTTTTGCATTCAGCGAACCATATAAGGGGACGAATGAACTTGTCCTGAGCACCAGAGCGGACAAAGATGTTGTGTTCTTCGAGGATGAGAAGGAGATGTTGAAGGGATTAATCGATATCATAATGGATTACGACCCGGATATCGTAACGGGGTTCAACGTAAACAATTTCGATATCCCCTACATACTCGATAGAATGAAGGAAAATGAGATATATCCGAGCTTTGGAAGGTGTAAGAAATTGGTGATGAAAAACCAAGTGATGAACAGGTTTAAGATCAACATAACAGGTAGGGTGATGGTAGATTCGTTTGAGATAGCAAAAAAGGATTTTTCGTTGAAAAGATATGATCTGAATACGGTGGCGAATGAATTGCTTGGGGAGAAAAAAGAGCCTGTCAAGCGTTCGCAAATAGAGATTTTCTGGAAAGGGGATCAGGAGAAATTCAGAACTCTCATCAGTTATTCGAAAAAGGATTCGAGGCTTGCAATAAATCTGGTTTTAAAACTAAATCTTTTGGATAAGTACATCGCGTTGGCAAAGGTTTCAGGCACTCTCCTTCAGGATATACTGGATTCCGGGGAGACCGCAAGGATCGAAAACCTGATACTTCGCGAATTCAACAAAGAAGGCTTCGTTCTCCCCTGCAAACCGGACAGGTCCGAAGTCTCTAGAAGGGAAAAGTTAAGGAAAATTGAGTTGAAGGGGGGGTATGTGATAGAACCAGAGAAGGGTTTGCATTCTAGCGTGCTCGTTTTGGATTTCAAGTCAATGTACCCTTCCTTGATAAGGACGTACAACATATGCCCGACCACCCTAATACTCGGGGATGATGTAGAAGGTATGATAAAATCTCCCTCGGGAGCGAGGTTCGTTCCAGAAAGCGTTAGAAAAGGTATTATATCAAGGATATTGGAGCAGTTGATGAAGGAAAGGCAAGACGTTAAAAGGGGTGTGAAAGTGGGGGTGGAACAAGAACATGAAAGGGAGATGAAAGCGAAAGAATTCGCCTTGAAGATAATGTCCAATGCTTTCTATGGGCATTTCGGATATCCGAGAGCGAAAATATATTCGCTGGATATTGCGAATTCCATAACCGCATCCGGAAGGGAAACTATTAAGAGAACGAAGGATTACATAGAGAAAAATTTCGGTTACAAGGTTATTTACGGTGATACGGATTCTGTGATGGTCAAAGTTCCTTTTGAAGACCTCGAAGATATGAGAAATGCAGGAGAGAATGTATCGAAAAGTATAACATCTGCTTTGAAGGGTGTGATGGAACTTGAATTTGAAAAGGTCTTCAAGCGATTCCTTCCGTTGACAAAGAAGAGATATGCTGCATGGTATTTTGAAGTGGGAAAGGATGGGTGGAAAGAGGGGATGGAAACAAAGGGTATAGAGACCGTGAGGAGGGACTGGTGTGGTCTCACGTCAGAAACCATTGAAAAGGTCCTTGAAATCATACTAAAAAATAATGACATCAAACTCGCTTTGAAGTATTTCAAGGGTGTGGTCAATGATATGGTTGCAGGCAAGATACCCATCCAGAAGCTCGTGATCACGAAAACCATGACAAAGAGAGCGGAAGGTTATGCTGGTATCCAGCCGCACGCCGAACTCGTGAAGAAGATAAGGAAACGGAGTCCTATGGAAGCACCTGGAGTGGGGGATAGGATAGGATACGTGATAACGAAGGGTTTGGAGCTGCTGTCAAAAAGGGCTGAGGATCCCATATACGTGATAGAGAAGGGTTTGGAAATCGACTCAAAATATTACATAGAGAACCAATTGCTTCCTCCTCTTGAAAGGATATTCATTGCACTAGGAATTTCAAAAACAGAACTTTTAGGGAAGGGTAAGCAGGTTGATTTGTTAGGAGTGATAAACGGTTTATATAAAAAACCAAAAGAAGTGAAAGATGTTCCCATCAGCGAGGTCAAGGGTTTCATCTGCAAAAAATGTTATAAAACCTATTCGCTTCCCCCTCTCTCCGGGGTGTGTGAATGTGGAGGTTCTCTTCTTTTCTCCTCTCCAAAGGGACCTGCCAGTAATGTTATTTTGAGTTGAATTTTTTCCTAATTATGAAGTTTAGTCAAAGTTCACCGTGAATGTGAACCCAGAAATTTAGAAAGAAATTTCTTGTGAAGTTTGAGAGTAAGAACTTCATGATTTTACTTCAATGACTCATGTGAATGTGAAATAACCTTCATTTCCCATGGAGATTCAAAGATGTTAATTTGGTCTATATACGTCGATTTTTCACGTGTTTCATAGGAAATGAAGGGGTTACCATAATATTTGGAAAAGCAATGTGTTCAGTCCTGAGAAATACACAATGGTTGGGAATAGAAGGAATCCCATGAGGTGCGTCCTCTTGATTCCAAGGGAGATCGTCAGCAACCCCAAGAACATCCCTGTAACCGAGACTAGCAGACCAAGGAATCCGGAAAATGTGATGACGAGGAATATCAAGGTTAAGAAAGTGAATGACATTATCTTCGTGTAATTTAAATTCTTCATCCTGTTCAGGAGGAACTTGCTCGCCTTGATCGTAAGCAATCCCGAAATTAACGAAGTCAAAACCCCTGCAACCATCAGCAAGCATACATCAGAGAAGGTGAAGTGATCAATAACCTGTGAAATCATCCACACCGCTCCTGACCTTGTCTTCCCTATGACATAGAAAACGATGAAGGTGAAGAAAATGTTTGAGGTGTTTATCCCTCCAAGCGCTATGAGAAATTCCCTCAGTTTCGCCTTTGTGAACTGCGCCGCTATTACCCCTGCCTGGGAAGATCCTATCCCGGGGAGCAATCCCGCTAGCAATCCTGCCAACCATCCCGTTACGCTCCCTTTCAACCAGTCTCCCTTGACTTCTTTCTGTGTTTTTTGTGGGGGGATTCTCACCCTTGTCATTATGCTTACCAGAATCGTGCTCATCCCGAAGAGTCCGGTGAACGCGGGAAACATCGCCCCATCCGAGGGGAACGAATTGAGTGTTATAAAGCCGAATATCCCAGCGACCAAAAACACCAATAATGCAGGAAAACGTTTCTTTTCCATGTAGATCATCCACGCAACGACTGATAAAAGGATTATGTGCATCACTGGTTTTATGGAATTGTAAATCAGGGGCAGGAAGAAAAACAAGGCTGGTAAGCTTAGAATTGTTAAGAATATCACGCCAAGACCTCCCATCGTAGCGAGGAATAAAGCTTCATAGCCTCTTCCTTTCAAGAGAAACTTGTGACCTGGGAGGACTGAAAGCACTGAATCCTCCTCTGGTGCTCCGAACAGGATGGTTGGGATGAAATCGAAGAAAGTGTTGGAAACCGCGAGTGAAACCACGAATGCCAGTATCATCTGAATCGGGAGTCCAACGAAAGCGAAGGCTAAAGAAAGTGTTAGAATGAAGATCGTGTTTGGATGCAAGCCGGGTATCAGGCCTGTTATAAAACCGAAGAATATTCCCAGAATAATGAAAAACATAATTTCAAGGAACATTAAAAATTTTTCCCTTCATGATTTAAGAAATTGAGTTTAAACATTTGTTTAAACACGGGGAATTATAGAGGTTAAATTTTTTAAATAATCAACGTAAATCTTTTCTATGGTTGACGAATTTCAGCTTTCGAAGGATCGGCTTGCGAAGGATATAACTGGTGAGGTAGTCCTTTCTGAAAACCCTGAGCAAGTCCTTAGGAAGTGGAGGAGTATTTTCGACTTCTCGCAAAAGGAACTCGCCAACTACATGGGTATTACGTCTTCTGTAATATCTGATTACGAGTCAGGGAGGAGGAAGTCCCCTGGGATAAATGTTATAAGAAGGTATGTTCAAGCGCTTCTCAGCCTCGATATGAAAAGGGGTGGAAATGTGATTAAAACATTCACCCCTTCCATCGGTTCTTCTGCGATATCGAAAGCGATAATAGACATAAAGGAATTCGAAAACGGGGTCCCAATCAACGAGTTCTGCAGGAAAATAAATGCCAACATCCTCACGAAAAGGGCGTCTATTGAAAGGGAGGTGTACGGCTACACCATAATAGATTCTGTCAAGGCTATATTGGAACTTTCACACAACCAGCTCATAAATTTATATGGTACAACAACACAACGTGCTTTGATATTCACGGGTGTTTCGACCGGGAAGACTCCAATGGTCGCCATAAAGCTGACCAACCTTCAGCCAGGACTTGTCGTGCTTCATGGCATAGACAAGGTAGACGAAGTTGCAATGAATATCGCAGAAGTTGAAGGCATACCCATAGCCTTGTGTAAGATTGAAGAGATAGAGGATATTATGGGGAAATTAAAGGGTATTGAATGATCAGAATTTTTTGATTTCGCATTTTATTTCTTTTCCCACCTCAACCAGACCATAATACCCTTCGTAAGCAACTCCTGGGTAGAAAAGCGTTGTCTCACCTAACTTATCAATCCCTTCGGCTTCGTGAATGTGAGCGGATATCGCCAACAGAGGTTTGTTCTTCTCTATGAATTCCCTTATTACTTTCGAACCGACATGTTCACCTGTCTCGGTTTTATCTAGGTTCGTCCCAAAAGGTGGGTTGTGTGTTACGAGTATGAACTTTCCTTTTATTTCCTTGACCTTTTTTTCGAGTGTATTCTTTATCTCCTCTTCAGTCGGCTCGAATTTTGTGTTGAAGGGTGTGGCAGCTCCGCCAAAACCAGTAAATTCGAAACCTTTGAATTTCCTCACCCTTCCATGGAGATTCACTTTATATTCGTCAAACATGTCTAGGATATCATAAGGTTCATGGTTTCCTGGGATGCAAAAAACGGGTTTTCCAAGGGATAGAATTTTCTGAAGAACTAACTCGGCTATGTCAACCTGAGAATAACCTTCAGGTGTGTTGAAGATATCGGTGAAATCCCCTGGGCACACTACAAGATCAAAATCGTGTTTTTTTGTTTTATCTATAACTTTCGAAAACTTCTCAAATTCTCCATGTACGTCCGCGATTACTAGTATTTTGAGCATATTAATTCTTGTGTGGAAGTATATTAAATTTAATATAACAGTGTTATATTTTTCCGAATTTTATTCCTTCCCTCCTGTATTCAGCAAAACTGTTCTCCTCGCTAGATACTATGACAACCCCTTTGTAATTCCTTGTCCAGTTTCTCTTGTTGTTGTAAATCCAAAGAATATCCGGTATTTCGGTTATCAGATTGTCAATGATTCCTTCTTCTGATATCATTCTTTTCTTAAGGATTTTCACAGCTTCCTCCTCATTTATCTCATTCTTCGGGGAATAAGCAACTATCCTAATTTCCTTTCCGTCCTTCGACATCTTTATAAGCCCGAGTTTGTCGAAGCCGGTTATCATGTTTTCCGAGGGTTTCGCATTCGGGCATATCACTAAACCGTTCATTGTTTCCTTTGTTTTCGTTGTTAACGTGATATTCGCTCCAATTGGTTTTGGGGTGTTTTCTAGTGAAATATCGGGCCAGATTGTTTGTTTGGGAAAGAAAGAATTCTCCTTGAAATGCCCTTTCATCCCCAAAACATTCCCCACCTTCACGTCCTTGTTTTCTCCTATGACTTCTGTTTCGCCTGTCACGTCCTCGATGATAAATCCTCTCGCTGTTATGTCCTTAACCCTTCCTATGATCGCGACTTCTGAAAAAACTTTCCTTCCTTTGTTTATAGAAACGGCATCTATCTTTTTGAGTAATATTTCCCTTAAAAATTCGAACTTCTTGTTGTAGGTTTTGATGAACTCTTCAGAAGACATTTCGCCCCTTTTTGGTTCGATTACAATTTGTTTTTTCGTTTCACTAGTCTTCTTCTCCAGGGTCTGCATGTAGTTTTCCTTGTTTATCTTTTCGAGATCTTCCGGTGAGAGAAGCACGCCTTTCTTCAGAAACATTCCTACGATTTCTCTTTTGCTCATAACCTTTTATTTTGGGTTGGAAATTTTAAATAAACTCTGTATCAAAAATTTTTTCGATTTTTTCAACTATTTCGTTAGATAGGTCTATTTTTATTTCACGGGTCCTTCCATATCTTCCTTTTGATATAACCTTCGCGTTCACTATTCCAAACATGTCTAGTTCAGAAATCAGATCTGAAACCCTCCTCTGGGTTAGGGGTTTCAGGTTGCTTTTCCTGCAAATTTTAACATATAGATCATAAATATCTCCTGTTTGTATCCCCTTTTCCCTGTTCTTTGAAAGCATGATTATCGCTAGCAAAACGCATTTCGATTGTTTTGGCTGGTTTCGGACGATTTCGGTTGTCTTGTCCCTGTCAAGTTTTCTTTCTGCGAAATCCACGTGTTCATCAGAAACTTTGTTGCTGCCCATTCGCTCAGCGATTTCTCCTGCAACCCTTAACAGATCCAAGGCCTTTCTTGCGTCTCCGTGTTCCTGCGCAGCCAACGCCGAACACTTCGCTATAACTGATGGTGAAACAACGTCTCGGTGGAATGCAAAACCAACCCTTTCGGTGAGTATGTCCTTGAGCTCGTTTGCGTTGTAAGGAGGAAATACCCTCTCCTCTTCTGAAAGAGAGGATTTGACCCTTGGGTCAAGGTTGTTCATGAAGAAGAGATTATTCGATATCCCAATTATCGTGAGTTTCGCTTTTTTGAGTTCCTGGTTAATCCTTGTGAGGTTGTAGAGGACACCATCACCTACTTTATTCACAAGTGCGTCTATTTCATCCAGAACTAGGATTGTGTTTTGTCCTGCCGCATCCAAGAGTTCGTAGAATTTCCGGTAAAGTTGGTTTGTGGGAAGACCTGTGAAGGGAACTTCCACACCGAAGTTGAGTATGAGTTGTGAAAGCAAGCGGTATTCTGTATCCGAGACCTTGCTCATCTTGCAGTTGATGTAGATCACTTTTATCTTCTCGTTCCCGTTGTTCTTTGCTGTTTCCAGGAGCTTAGAGGTTGTGTATTTTATGCATAAGGATTTCCCAGTTCCTGTCTTTCCGTAAATGAATATATTTGAGGGTTTTTCTTCCCTTAAAGTGGGGGCGAGGATCATGCCGAGTTGTTTTATCTGTTTCTCCCTGTGTGGTATGTTCTCTGGTGTGAATTGTATTGAAAGGGTATCCTTTCTTTTAAATGTCGTCCTCTTCTCCACATATCTCTGGAATATATCATTTAAAGAAACTTGGGCCATACTTTTCCATATGAAACAAGGGTTTAAATTGTTATGCCCACGAGACCATGGTTTCTTNNTTTCTTGTGGAAAGTTGTTTTCAATTTCCAGTGGAAAATATATAACAATGTTATATTATGAATAATTTATATAAATTAAAAGAAATAAATTTCCAAAGGAAACAAAGGTCATGTGGTGTTTATTTATTCAATCGCTTCACCACACTTTCAACCCTATTCATAGCCTTCTCTATTTTTTCATAGGCGGTTGCGTAAGAACACCTTATATAACCTTCCCCACACCTACCAAATTCCGTCCCTGGTACTACCGCTACCTTCGCTTTTCTTAACAACCATTTTGAGAAATCCAATGATTTCATACCAAATTCCCTTATGTTAGGAAAAACGTAGAACGCTCCTCTGGGTTCTACACAAGAAAACCCGGTTATCTCATTAAATCCTTTCACAATAAGTTTTCTTCTCCTGTTATACTCTTTAACCATTTTTTCCACAGAATTTTGAGGTCCCTTTAACGCTTCTAACGCAGCTTCTTGAGAAACAGTGGGAGCGCATATTGTGGAATATATATGAATCTTTTTCATCGCGTTTATGATTTTTTGAGGGCCAGCCGCGTAACCCACCCGGAAGCCAGGCATCGCGTATGTTTTCGAGAAAGATTGTAACGTAAGCGTTCGTTTGCCCATCCCGTTCAAGGAGGCGAATGATATATGTTTCTCCCCCTCATACACGAACTTTTCGTAAGCTTCATCCGATATCACAATCAAATCATATTCGCAGACGAAATCCGCTATTTCCTCCAATATTTTCCTTTTGAACACAACACCTGTTGGGTTTGAAGGAGAATTTATAATCATCACATTCGTCTTCTCAGGGATGATGATTTTTTTCGCTTCTTCTATGTTGAACTGGAATCCACCTCTTTCACAATGCGGAACGGAAAGCGGCATTCCGTTAAGGATTTCAACAACCGGTTTGTATGCGAGGAATCCTGGATCAGGTATGAGAACTCCTTCGCCGGGATCGATCGAGCATATCAACACCAGCAATATCGCTTCTGTCGAACCCGTCGTGACGATCACCTGATCAGGAGAGATTTCGATTTTATTATCCCTTTTCAGCTTCTTCGCTATAGCTTCCTTCAATTCGCTCCTCCCTCCCGGAGGAGAATAGTGCGTATACCCTTCCCTCAATTTTTTACAAGCGAAGTTAATGATATTCCTTGGAGAATCAAAATCAGGCTCTCCTGGCCCCAAGGATATTATCCCCTTGCTCTCCTCTGCGACCTTAATCAATTCCCCGATCGTTGATATCGGAAGTTCTTCCTCCCTCTCGGATATTATCCTACGAACCATAATAATATATTGTAATTTTCAATAATATCTTTATGAACAAACTTGATTACTTCTTCAACCCCAAATCCGTCGCTGTGATAGGCGCTTCCAGAGACCAGAAGAAGATAGGGCACGTGATCTTCAGGAATTTTGTAGAAGGGAGCTTCAAAGGAAAGGTCTACCCGGTAAATCCCAAGACGGAAAAACTCCTTGGAAGGAAATGTTACGCAAGCGTAACACATATAAAGGACAAGGTAGATCTTGCGGTGATATCCATACCAGCAGAACTCGTTCCTAAGGCTTTGAATGATTGTGGAAGAAAGGGTATAAGATGCGTTATCGTGATAAGCGGAGGATTCAAGGAGATAGGAAACGCGAAACTTGAGGAAAAACTCGAGGAAATAGGAAAGAAATACAGGATTAGTATAATCGGACCGAACTGTTTGGGCGTTTACGACCCGGAGAGCGGGATGGACACGGTTTTCCTCCCGAGATATAAACTCGGAAGACCAAAGACAGGAAACATCGCTTTCATCACACAATCTGGAGCGGTAGGTTCAGTTGTAATTGATTGGATGTCAAGGAAAGGATACAAGATTTCGAAGTTCGTATCTTACGGGAATGCGGTTGATGTTGATGAAGCGGATTTGATGGGATATCTGGTGAAGGATAGAAAAACAAAAGTTATATGTGCGTACTTCGAAGGGGTTAAGGAAGGAAGGAAGTTCTTTGAGATAGCAAAGAATATTGCAGGAAAGAAGCCTATAATAATTTTGAAGGGTGGAGTGACTACAGCTGGAACGAAAGCGGTTTCTTCCCATACAGGAACGCTTGCTGGATCCTTCGAGGTGTATTCAGCCGCTTTCAAACAATCCGGTATAATACAGGCGAACGACATGGAAGAGTTGTTTGATTTCGCTCGTACGCTTTCTTCCCAACCCAAACCGAAAGGGGACCGTGTTCAAATCATAACAGACGGTGGAGGGTTCGGGGTTCTGCTTGCTGATCATGTGATAAACAACGGGTTAAAACTTGCAAAGATGAGTAAGAAAACCATGGAAGTTCTCCGAAAGAAAATGCCATCTTATGTGATCATCAAGAACCCGATTGACTTAACAGGGGATGCAGATGTTGAAAGATATCAAAACACCCTGAGCGCTGCGATTAGAGATCCTAATATCGACATAGTGGGAGTGATCGTTCTCCTCCAGGTTCCCAAGCTTGGAGGGGAAATAGTCGACACAGTTATAAACGCGTACAAAACAAGCGAAAAACCAATTTTCGTTATATCCGCTGGAGGAGAATACACAGAAGTTTTGAAGAAAACAATGGAGGATGTTGGAATCCCGACCTTTTCCTACCCGCAAAGCGCTGCCAAGGCGATGAGGGTTTTATACGAATTCGGGCAGGAACAAGCATGAGGAAAGTTATCATAATGGGCGCTGCAGGAAGGGATTTCCATAACTTCAACACCTTTTTCAGAAACAAGAAAGATTACGAGGTAGTTTGCTTCACAGCAGAACAGATTCCGAACATTTCTGGAAGGAAGTATCCAAAAGAACTTGCAGGCAAATTTTACCCAAACGGAATCCCCATACACCCTGAACATAATCTGCCTAAACTCATAAAGAAATACAACGTTGATCTTGTCGTGCTCGCTTATTCAGATCTTTCCTACGAAAGTGTAATGCACAAGGCAAGCCTGGTAAATTCTTTAGGGGCGGATTTCATGCTTATGGGCGGGAGAACAACGATGCTGAAATCCAAAAAACCCGTTATTTCGGTATGCGCTGTTCGGACAGGGTGTGGAAAATCCCAAACCTCCCGAAAGATATCGCTCATACTAAGGGAAATGGGCCATAAAGTTGTGGTTATCCGTCACCCCATGCCCTACGGCGATTTGCGAAGGCAGACAGCTCAACGATTCGCTGATTACGGCGATTTGTACAGGCACGAATGCACGATTGAAGAACGCGAGGAATATGAACAACACATAAAAAACGGCTTCGTGGTGTACGCGGGAGTGGATTACGAGAAGATACTAAAAGAAGCGGAAAAGGAGGCGGACATAATACTCTGGGATGGGGGGAACAATGATTTTTCCTTCTACCAATCAGATTTGTACATAGTCGTTGCCGACCCGCACAGACCGGAGCACGAAACGAAATACTACCCAGGCGAAACCAACCTTAGGCTTGCGGATGTTGTTGTGATAAACAAGGAAAACACAGCGAAAAGAGAGGATATAAAAAAGGTCACAAACACGATCAGGAAAACGAATCCCAAGGCGAAGATTATACACGCTAACTCAGAGGTTAAAACAGAGGAACCTGAAAAGATAAAAAACAAAAGAGTTCTCATAGTCGAGGACGGTCCAACACTAACGCATGGTGAAATGTCTTATGGGGCGGGATGGGTTGCCGCCAGAAAATTCAAAGCGAAGTCCATTGTCAAACCGGAGAAATACGCGGTCGGCTCGATTAAAAAAGCTTACGAAAAATACAAACAAATCAAAGAGGTCTTACCTGCGCTCGGTTACGGAAAAAAGCAGATCAGAGAGCTCGAAAGGACGATAGATAAAACCCCCTCTGATCTTGTCATAATCGCAACACCAATAGACCTCGCAGAATTGATCAAAATAAACAAACCCTCTGTTTACATAACATACCATTTGAAAGAAAAGGGAAAGCCAAATCTGAAGGACATTCTAAAGGATTTTTTGAAGAGAAAGAAAATTAACAAAACCTAAACCATGTTCTCTATTTTTTTAACGTCTTCCAAAGGCGAGCTTATCGTTAGTATGTCACCTTCCTTTATCTTTATTTCAGGCTTGGGGACGATGTATTTGTCATCCCTGTATATACAGGCTATCGTGAACCCCTTTGCAATATCCATTACCTTCTTGTTCGCAAATTTTGAATCCTTTCTGATATTCACCTCGAATATTTCGCCCTTCCCTCCTGCTATCAGGTTGACCAGTTGTTTCCCCGGCTTTCCCATAGCCTTTTTGAAGGCCAGGACAGCAGTGGTCGTGGTGTTGATCAAGTTTGTTATTCCTATTTTTGTGAATATACCTTCATTGTCTGACTGGTTTATCCTTGCAATAATGTTCGGAACGTTAACTTCTTTACCGAACTCGCAAACCATTAAATTGGTTTTGTCATCCCCGGTAACCGCCACCACAACATCCGCCTTTTCGATATTCGCATCCTTGAGTACGTTCTTGTCCGTCCCGTCTCCATGGAGAACAAGCGCATCCAAACGTTCAGCGAGCTCTTCAGAGAGTTTTTCATCCTTTTCTATCAAAACCACATCATGCTTCTCCTTTATCAGAAGCCGCGAAAGCGCTTCCCCAACCTTCCCGCCGCCAACCACTATCACTTTCATGTTATCAATATGTATGGAGAGTTAATTAATATTTTAGGGTCACCAGACAACAACCCTAAGTTTCATTATTTCCTCATCAAGTATTCCAAGCCTCCCGATTTCAGCTCTTGTAGTGTTCCTCGGAAGCCTCAGCCCACAATCAAGAAGCGTTTCGCCTGAAGTGGAATTAATAAGGTCTATTCCAACATCATTCTGGAAAAGCCCGTAACTTGTTTTTTCATAGAGGTAAAGATCCTTAACAAGATTTTTATAAGTGTTTATATCGGTTGGATCGCAGTAGGTGTTGTTGAATTCTTGGATTTTCGAAAGGTTGAATTCGGAATCCTCCGCGAGGCTGAGGGAGGACGACCCTTTCATCAAAACTTCGGAGATTTGTATAGCCTTACTCTGGAGACGGTTCTGATAGAATTTGCTCTTGAAATCAGAGACATTCACATTCAAATAATTTATGCTGTAAACAACGATTACGAAGAAAATCAGACCTGCAATGAGGAACTCGAAAACAAACTGACCCTTCATAATAATAGTTTTCCACCCATCAATAAAAATAAATGCTAATATGTCAAATAATATATTGTTATGAAAAAAGTTTTCCTGCCCCTTACGATTTTAATGGTTCTTTTCAGTTCAGGTTGCACCGTTCCATTTCTAAACATAGAAATTCCATTCCTACCCGATATATTTCCCGGAATGCAGGTCCAAGAGCAAAGACATGATGTGATTTCGATCGAAAGCTTGCAGGCAATACCTTCACCCATAGTGCGTGCGGGCCAGTCGATCCGCTTGCGTGCAGTAGTAAAGAACTTGCAGAAACCAGAATACGAGAAGATCCCCGTGACAATAGGATTGTACAACGATTGCGGTTTGTTCGGGATGGAAACTCCCCAAGGTGTTAAAGGAGAATTTTGTTCGGGAACAACCCATCCTGTTTACAACCAAAACACAGGAATGGTTGAATGTACGACAACAATGTACCCACAATCAACTGCTATTGTTGAATGGAAGTTGACAGCAAAGGATGATGTAAACGTTGAAACGCAGTGCAAGATAGGGATACTTGCAATATATAACTATTACACGTATTCTACAAGCTCGGTCACATTTGTGAACAAGGCAGAAGTCGAAAGACTCGTTTCTGAAGGGAAGAGCTTCTCCGAAACGGGGATAGCAACGATAGGAGAAGGCCCTGTAAAACCATACGTAGAGGTGTTGAACCAGCCAATAATTATTGATTCAAGCGAGGGCGATCCCAAAAAGGCGGGGAGCGGGATAATGAGCTTCTGGGTAGAGAACAAAGGACAGGGCATACTGGAAATAGCAGAGTCAAGCGCAACCGGAGGGAACGTGGTGTTCGATTGCGGTACACTTTATAATGTCCCACTTACGCCAATACTAATACCAGGGATACCACCGGGTATAAGCATACCAGTACACCCAGTAATGCTGAAACAGGTATGTTTGGAAATAGAGGGGGGAAAGGATTTGAGTGGAGCTGAAAACGTAAAGGCAATCAAGGATGAGAACCTAATAATTATTCAGGACTGCATAAAGGAACACTTGAAGACCAAAAACCAAAACGAATACAGCATAAGTTTCATAGGCAGATCAACCCCGAAGTATTCATGTTCCATAACTGTTGATGACCCCAGCAGGATAAAGCAGGAAAAGACGTATCAGATAACAGCGAAAATAGGTTATTCTTATAAATTCACGAAAGAGATAACAACCACGGTTCAGCCTAAAATAAGGCTGTGAAACATATAAAAGCTTGTTTGTTCATAAAATAAATATGGCCGACACATTCGCTAAAAGATTGAAATTCCTTTTGCTGTTATGTGTATTAACAGTAGTGATAGCTTCTGGTTGCGTAACAGGACCAACCCAAGGGGCAGGAGGCCCTGGCTTTGTCGTGGAGAAATTCGATACGACACTCGACCTCATAGAATCAGGGGAGCCAGTAGGCCTTCAGTTAGAGGTTCGAAATCAAGGAGACTACAATGGAGAAATGGGGATAGGAGCACCGGCAATAGCGGAGTTGATGTCCATAGACCCGATGGAATGGACAGTCACGCCATCACCACTTGTCGATTTAGGAACGATATTAGCGAGGGATATAGAATCACAGACGCAGGGAGGAGTTGGCAGGGCGAATTGGGAGCTCATCGCTCCATTATTACAGAGAGGGCAGAGAAAAATATACGAAATAAGATCCAGGGTTTACTATCAATACGAAACAAAGGCTATAAGACCGGTGTGGTTCGTGACAACTGAGGAGCTCAGAAGGATAGTTCAAAACGGAGAATCGCTGGCTAGTGACCCGGTAACCCAGACAGCAGGTCCGTTGACAGTCACCGTTAATGCAGGTCCTTTCGTGAAGGCAAGAGAATGGACAGACGCTAGGTTCCAGCTACAGATAAGGATCGACAACACAGGCGGTGGACAAGTAAGGGGAAGGAACTACCCCATCGCTATCGAAGTAAAGTGGCCGCAATGGGTTATGCCTGTCGAAGGTTATTGCCCTCCAGAAACTATGTGGGGTATGCCAATATATGATGACATTCCTCCAGGTCTTTTACAACCGGTAGGAACCTTCATATACATGTGGGACGGAAGGTCAACGGATGTTACATGCGAATTCCAGATACTTCAGCCGCCGGCGAGCAGGACACAGGGAAATTTCGAAGTGAAACTGGGATACATTTATTCGATTGACAGGACGACGCAGATAACAGTCAAAGGAATGGAGGAGTTCTAAACCCTTTTTTATTTGTTTTTTCCAAATTATATAACATGAATAGTCAAAGGTTTCTCATATTCTTGATTTTTCTACCACTCATTTCCGGATGTGTTTTCCCAACAGGAGAACCGTTCGAATCCCAAACCCCCGAAGGGACCGGCGTTATCATAGATCATTTCGGACCTGATCTACCGGATGCCTATTCGGGTGAGGAAGTGAAATTCATCCTAAGGGTCAGAAACACGGGTTCTGTCAAGGCGGAAAATGGATTCGCAGAATTGCTTGGTTTGGATCAGGTATGGTATCCTGGAAGGAATACATTCCAAAGCCCAACAGGCGAGGTTTTTCCGGATGAGTTGAAATGTAGGCATACTAGCAAAGGTATAACCCTGCTCCCGGAAGACCCAGATTCAGGGATAACAGGAGGAGAGGATACGTGTACATGGAGATATATCGCCCCGGAAGTTTTGCCCGGCCTGAACATCCATTCGAAACCAAGGGTCAGGTTTTTTTATTCATACAGATCATCAACGATCAAGACGGTTACTCTCGTTTCAAGAGAAGAGCTAAAAGTATTGCAGGAACAAGGAAAAAGCCTTCCACTAGAAACCTACAGCAAAACAAAATCCCCCATAACCCTTGATATAGAAACGGCCAGTCCCATAAGGATATATGGTAACCAGGTGCAATTCCCCATAGTTATCACGATAAGAAATGTGGGAGGAGGAACGGTCTGCTCTTCTGTTGAGGCGTGCAAAAAGGCTATAGTAGGGACTGAAGGGTGGTACAACTTCGATTTGGACATATTCCCAGCAGAGGGGATGAGACTCGAGGTCTGCTCGCAAAGGGAACGCATAGTTCTGATCGGGAACAACCCACAAAGCATCTCCTGCAAAATAACCGCTGACACCACTTCAGACATAGGAATTATTCAGAAAAACATAGAGTTACGCGCTGAATATGGGTATTTCATCGATAAGACAGCGGATGTTTTCGTTTACCCATCAGCCAAAATCTAGGCAGAGAAAGAATAAAAGATTCTTTTTCAAATTATAAACATGAAACATTCGCTAGCATTACAAATCTCTATCCTAATTTTGATAATGGTTTCTGGATGTACTTTACCGGGAGCGAAAGTTTCTAATTACGGCATCGTTTTGGAGGATTTCGTTGCCGAACCTAATGAACTCCAGTCAAACGAGCCCTTTACCATAAGGGCGAGGATTAGGAACATTGGCCGGACCAGAGCGGAAAACGTGTTTGTGAAATTGTTCAACACCGATATAGGAATGTATTCCGACCTTCAATGCACCCCGTCTTTTGGGACGACATCAAACTGCGAAGTGTATTTCGATTTATTGGGAGAAGACACTGAAAAGAACTTACAAGGAGAGTCCATGACATGCACATGGAACTGTATAGCCCCAATTCTCGAGAAAGGCGTTAGCGTTACCTACAACCCGAGCATTAGAATTTATTATTCGTACGTCACCACCACAACCAAACCCCTCTTAATAGCCTCGCAAGATGAGTTGAAAAGGCTTCAGTCACAGGGCCAAGCCATACCCTCACAACCAAGCACCACGACAGGCGGTCCTGTATCTCTTGACATCAAGGTTAAAGGACCTGTTAAGTTTTGGGAGGGCATGCAACAGGTGGAATTCCCGATAGAGATCGATGTACAAAACGTTGGGGAGGGAACTGCATGTACGTTAGAAGGGATGAGCGGACCAACAGAAGGTTGCGACAACCCTGATAACTGGAACAAGGTCATTTTACTCCCGAACACACCTGAAATAATGTTTAAGAATTGCGATCTCGAAACAGGAAAAGCTTTGTTAAGTCTCTGGAACCAGAGGGGTAAGATTGTTTGCGAGGCGAACATGAACATCCCGATGTATACCAAAAACATTCAGAAGAACATAGAGATACTGGTGGTTTATGATTATTTCACAGACAAATCAATACCTGTCGTTGTCAAGGGAACGGCTGATATTGAAGTCTTTTAAACTTTTCTGCGGGGATTTCGATGATTCTTTTTTCTCGATGACCAATTCCCCATAAACACCATCATAGCCAGGTTTTATTTCCACCTTCTCGGATCTCACTTTGAGAATTAGCTCAACAACTTTTTCATTAACAACGTTTTTCATTCTCCCTTCCTCTGCTTCCAGCAAAACGTTCAATTCCGAACCAAACGAGTTCACGAGTTTGTTGTATTCTTCCCATACCTTTCTAGAACTTAAGTTGGATTTCAGAACAAAAGATATAATTTCCGATAAAGGTATTAGCGAACGAAACGGTTTCGAACCATTAGGAGCGAATCCCTCTTCCCTGTCAGCGAGTTCTTCAACCCTATGCAAAACCCCTATAGTAAGTTTTCGCTTGCAAACAGGACAGATGTTTCGAATATTCTCGGAATCTTTAGGGTCAAGCGAAACATTACAATCCCTGTGACCATCATAATGATATTTCCCGTAGGATGGGTCGACCTCAATAGTCTCGATCAATCCCTCTTTCGTTCTTATCGCCTTTATCAAATTATCGTATGTCAGCTCTTTCATCTCGAAAACAGTTGCCTCCCTCCCGATCCTCCATGGCCAGAAGGAATGTGAATCGGAAAAAGAAATCAAGGAAAACCTGTCCAGAGAGGATAACCTCCAGTTCATAGCAGGATCTGATGACAAACCGGTCTCCAACGCGTGTACGTTTTTTGTCTGATCTTGAAAACAATCCTCTACCCTATCGAATCCTGATTTTGAACCGAACAGGGAAAACCAAGGCGTCCAGATATGCGCGGGAATAACCTCGTTTTTTGAATTGATTCCCTTTATCATTTCAACGAGTTCTGGCGAACGTATACCGCAAATGGGTCTCCCGTCGGCCTCGAGGTTCACACCTCTCCTTTTCAAAGCATCATTAATCTGGTCAACCGTTTCGAAATCCGGTGAGAGGATTACATTATGAATTCTTCTGATGGCGTTATTTTGCTTGTATATGCTGGAGATTTCGCATGACAAGGTAAACGGAAAACCATCCCGACTCTTCAAAACCCCTGTTTCACTCTCATTTAATTCATTTTTAAGTTCCTTCAACCAAACAGGATGCGTGAAGTCTCCCGTCCCCAGCAAATTCACGCCCTTTATTTTAGCGTATTTCACAAGGTTTGGTATATTCAATTCCCTGCTCGTTGCCCTGGAATACCTTGAATGTATGTGGAGATCAGATATTATTTTCATAAGAATAAATTGGATGGGTTATTAAAATTAAGGATGTGCATGGGCTCGTGGGGAAGACCAGCGCGAGGCAGGACAAACCTGTCAAAGGGCATTTATAAACTCATTTCGCGCATTTGAACCCCAGACCTTCGGCTTTCTTGGTTAAAACAAACAGGCTATGTTTCGAACGACATAGGCTTTGCCTATGTCAACCTTCAGGGCGCCTGCTGGACATATAAGACCGACGCTCTAACCAAGCTGAGCTACGAGCCCATATTTAGACAATCTATATTTTTTAATCTCAAGTTTAAATTTATTGTTGAGAGAAAAGCTTATAAATAACCTATTTATATATATCGTTATCCTTATAACCAAATCAATAGATAGAGGTGATATAATGAATGGAGCACAAAACGTTCAACCCATATTGATACTTCCCGAAGGAACTTCAAGAACAAGGGGAAGAGAAGCGCAAAAAAACAACATAGCGGCAGCGAAGCTGGTAGCCGATGCCGTTCGAACTACCTTAGGTCCGAAAGGAATGGACAAAATGCTGGTCGATTCTTTAGGAGATGTTACAATAACGAATGATGGCGCGACGATACTCAGCGAAATGCAGATAGAACACCCTGCTGCGAAAATGATGGTTGAGGTCGCGAAGACACAGGACGAAGCTGTGGGTGACGGAACGACCACAGCAGTTATAATTGCAGGCGAACTTCTGAGAGAGGCAGAGAAACTTTTGGAACAACAGATACACCCGACGGTCATAACAAAGGGGTTCAGACTTGCGAAATTCAAGGCACTGGAAATAATCGATAAGCTATCTGAAAAGGTAAGCATAGAGGACGAGAAGACGTTGAAGAAAATAGCTAATACCGCGATGACCGGCAAATCAGCGGAGAGGGCGTCCGAAAAACTGACAGATATCTCTGTTAAGGCGGTTAAAAGGATAGCAGAGGTAAAGGAGGGGAAGGCGATCATAGACACGGATAACGTGAAGATAGAGAAGAAACAGGGGGGCTCGATGAGCGATACAGAACTCATAGACGGAATAGTTCTTGACAAGGAGGTAGTTCACTCCGGGATGCCGAAGAGGATCGAAAAAGCGAAAATCGCACTCATAGATTCTGCTCTGGAAGTAAAAGAACTTGAGGGAGACGCGAAAATAAACATAGACTCCCCGGAAAAGTTACAGGCATTCCTAGATGAGGAGGAAAGGAGCCTGAAGGAAATGGTAGATAGAGTAGTGAAGTCAGGCGCGGACGTTGTCTTCTGCCAGAAGGGAATAGACGATATGGCTCAACATTACCTAGCGAAAGCGAACACGCTCGCTGCAAGGAGGGTGAAGAAATCCGATATGGATAAGCTTTCACGGGCTACAGGGGCGAAGATCGTAACGAACACAAAAGACCTCGTTAGGTCCGACCTTGGTTACGCTGGTTTAGTGGATGAGAAGAAAATAGCAGGAGATGAGATGATATTCGTTGAGAAATGCAGAGAACCAAAGGCCGTGACGATTTTAATACGCGGTGGCAGCGAGCACGTTGTTGACGAAGTGGAAAGGGCAATGGAAGACGCGGTGAAAGGAGTGGCTGCATCACTTGAACTCGGCAAGGTAGTCCCAGGTGGGGGAGCAGTTGAAATACAGATTGCCAAACAACTGAGGAAGTATGCAGAATCATTCAAGGGAAGGGAACAACTCGCTGTTAACGCTTTCGCAAACTCGATGGAAATCGTCCCTAAAAGCCTAGCCGAAAATGGGGGATTAGACCCCATAGACAAGCTTGCCCAATTAAGATCAGAGCACGAAAAAAACAGGTTGTCTTCTGGTTTAGATATCTTCACAGGCAGCGTGAACAACATGTTAACGCTTGGAGTGATAGAACCGCTGAAGATAAAACTTCAAGCGATAAAGAGTGCGAGCGAAGTTGCGGAGATGATACTGAGAATAGACGACATGATATCAGCAGGGGCAGGAGAGAGAATGCCATCACCTCCCCCAGGGGGCATGCCACCGGGAGGGGAATTCTAACCCCAGACACCTTTTCGTTAAAATATTTATATTAAGACAGTGCCAAATATTTATTATGACACCAGATATTCCCAGCCCAGAGGAGGAATACGAGGTAATTCCCACATCACCTCTGAGAAGGCTAGAGAAGAGGATAGAAAAAGTTGAGGGTGGCAGTTATTCTTCTGAAATCCGAAGGCTCGTGGAACAGGTAATAGAACTCATAAAATCAAATCAGAAGATCATTGACGACAGCATAAAGGCGAACAACGATCTGATAGCAGAGGTCTCGAAACTCCCAAAAAAGGTTGACGACCTAATTTTAGAGATGAGGGAGTTCATGAAACTTTTGAAGGTTTCCGCCGAAGAGGAAGAGGTATCTGAGGTCTCGAAAGAAGTGATGGCCCCGCTTGTGGACAAGCTCACAGAATTAATAGAACAGAATAAAAAGAACTTCGAAACAAACCAGGCCGCTTTGACAACATTGGGGATTATCGAGAAAAGGCTCAAGAGACTTTATACAACTCCAACACCAGCTAGAACAAGAGAACTTTACAGATAAGGGCTTAATGTAGGAGAGGATGAAAAAATGAAGGGTATCACACCTATAATTTCAATAATAATACTGTTGTTGGTAACGGTGGGTTTGGCAGCTGCAGCATGGACGTACATGAGCAATTACCTCACCACACTCACAGCCAAAACCGTGGAGATCCCAACACAGAAATGTGTTAACGGAGAGGATGTGATGGCAATAGTCCACAACATGGGTACGTCAAAGATAACCATGGCGAATGATGTAACAATTCTTGATGATACAGGAGGTTCAGTAACCGGAACATGGACAGAAGTAGGAAGTCCTACTATAATCGCCGACATAGATCCTGGCGGTTACGGGAAAGTCACCATAGTAGGTTGTTGTGTTGGAGCAGCTTGTCCAAAAACATGCACATACAGCTTTGTCGTTGCAGGCAGATCACAAACGGTAACGGTTTACTGTCCTGGAGCATAAATCACAAGAACTTCTTTAGTTTCTTAACATCCAGTTTACCTTGGGCTAACCTCCCTTTCCCCCCACCAGAACCTCCGCATTTCTTACATAGCTCTTTCACGAGTTTTATTACATTCTTTCTTTCACTCATTCCAATAACATCCCCGTCTTTGTTAGCTAGAATTATCGTTAATTCTGGATATTTCGAAAGGATGAATTCAGCGGTCTTTATCATCCCCTTTCTATCCATATCAACGATTTCGAGTATTTCGTTATCCTTCACCTTTCCCACCAGCTTTTCTATCTCTAAACCAGCCCTTTCCTCCCTGAATTTCTCCACTTCCTTCTCCCGCTTTTTCCACAGATCAAAAACAATTTTGCAGGCTTCCTTTGCATTTTTAGCTTTTCTCCTTTTCAACAATTTTCTCATTTTTTTGCTGTAATTAAGGATATCACCTATGAATTTCTTCACGGTTTTACCAACTTGGTCAACGGGAACGGAAAAGAAATCCGAACACTCTCTCAACTGTCTCGCCACGTTTTTCTCAGGCTTGAAATCAACAACCTCTTTCAAATCAGCCAGAACTTCCTTGAAAATTTTATTTTCCTTAGCGGATACTTTCCCCGCTTCTTTCCCTGCGGTGAATTCTATCCTATCGACACCATCCTGAATTTTACTTGCTCTCAATATCTTTATCTCCCCGACTTCCTTTGTGTTGTTCAGATGCGTCCCACCACAGGCCTCAACATCCACTCCCTGGATGTTAACTACCCTGATAATCTTTCCAGGGACCGCCCCTCCTTGGTAAATTCTCATCCCAAACCTCTTTTCAGCCTCGTTTCTCGGGATAAGGAGTTTTTCAACTTTCTTCCCCTTTTTCACGATACTGTTTGCGATATCCTCGATTTTCTTAATTTCCTCGCTCGTTACGGGCTGGTAGTGCGTTATATCCAAATGGGACTTCTCTTCAGTCTTCTTTGCCCCTGCCTGATTTACGTGTTCACCCAGAACCTTTTTTGCAGCAGCATTTAGTATATGCGTTGCAGTGTGTTGCTGCGAGAGTTTCTTCCTCCTCTTTCCATCTATTCTCCCCTCCACCTTTTGATCTTCCTCCAATTTATGATTTTTTTCGAGAAGATGAACGATCACTCCTCCCTGTTTGAATACATCCTTCACTTCCTTCCCGTTTATTTTCCCTTTATCATGCAGTTGCCCGCCGGATGTCGGGTAAAACACGGTTTGATCAAGCACAACGAAATCGCCGATTACCTTCAGAACTCTTGTCTGGAATTCGAGCTTTTTGTAATCTTTGTAATACAAAATTTTCGTGTCAGGGATTCCGTCCAAGGGAAGGGTTTCGCCCCTTTCAGTCTCTGTTACTTGCTCGATCTTTTCGTGTAGCTCGGATACTTTTGAATAAAAATCATCAGGTATGTTCACACTTTTCCCTTTCTTCTCAAATTCCTCCTTTATTATTTCTGGAGGAATCCCTTGACTGTCGTAAACTTTCAAAAGTTTTCGTTCGTTGATACCCTCTCTTATCAATTTTTCAACAATCCTAATAGACTTCCCCTTCATGTTTTTATACTTCCTTTCCTCAACTTCCAATATTTTCCCGACACCATCTAAATTCCCCATAAGTTCTGGGAAGATGGATTTAAGATAATTCGCGTGCCATTCACACACCCTTTGTAATTCAACATCCCAACTGTATTTGTTTTTGAACAACATACCCCTCCTCGCTAGTATCCTTAAATTGTATCCTCCTCCCGCATTGCTCGGTAAACCGCCATCAGTCAACGCGACGAGAAGACTCCTCGTATGTTCTGCAATTGAATAAATTCCGGATAAGGGGAGTATGAAATTCCTCAGCTCAGCAACATCCACGCCAACCTTTTCAGCCACCAGCCTCCAGGACTCGTCAATATTTTTTATCTCATCCAGGTTGAGAAGGCCGGCATAAGGAATATATCTTCTCATCAGATTCCTGTCAATTTTCAGACCCGTTTTTTTCAGAAGTTTCCTGATCACCGTTGGGAATGTCGCATCGTAGATAGTTTCACATCCCTGCGAGAACCAGGCGTTTCTTTCCTGACCCATCCCCATGTCAAGAACCTTTATGTTGAGTTCCTTGTATCCAGACCTGGTTTGTTCGTAAAGCATGTAAACCTGATTCCCCAGTTCACAACCTTTTGAAAAAAATTCCATGCAGGATCCGAAATTCCCACCACCAGCCCAGGCATCCTCATGAAAGATTATGTCAGAATTTTTCAACCCCAGACCTTTCTTCAACCATAAGTGTATGTCCCTGAAAACCTTGTCCTGATTCCATTCTTTCGGTTTCACGAACATATGCTGCCCGATCATGACAAAACCAGTGTTATGCGATTGTGTGACGCCCACATTGTCTATGTCATTGAACCTTAAACAAAATTGAGGGATTACCAAAGGGTTTGCGGGCGGTTCCACTTCCCCTGAAATCACGTAAGGTTGAAAAGCGGAAATGGAAGCATTAGTATATTCCATAGTCGGGTTCCACCTCGCTACAACAGGATACCTTTTTATTGGAACGTAGCCTAACTTTTTGAACATTTTTGCGAATTTCAGCCAAACCTCAACATATCCGAGCTTCCTTTTGGCAGGCGAATTTCCTATGAACCCGAAGCCTTTCCCGCTGCACAAGGGATCGCCGCATACCTTCCTTTCAGAGTCGATCGACCAGAACGGCTTCTTACACTTAACGCATATATTCCTGACAAAACCCTCTTCCTTAAGAACGCTTGTTGCGTAATATTTGTCAGGTTTAGACCAAAACTTCTTTCGAAATTCTTTTTTTATCTCCTTATCGGATTTCATAATTTATTATATCCCTAGACATTACTTAAATTTTCAGAATTAGGAAGGTCTTGACACCTCTTAAATTAAAAAATAAGAGGTTTTATCCGAAAAGTGCGCCAAGACCCGCTGCTGCCTCTTCAGCTTTCTCTTCCTTTTTCTCTTCCTTCTTCTCCTCTACCTTCTCCTCTTTTGGTTTTTCTGGTGCTGGAGCGGCTTGAGCAACAGTCGCTCCCTTTATCGCTTCATCTATGTTCACGTCTTTTAGGTTTGCCACCAAAGCCTTTACCTGGGCGGCATCCACTTTGGCTCCTGCTGCCTCCATCACTTTCTTAACACCAGCCTCGTCGATTTTCTTCCCAAGAGAGTGTAGGAGCAAGGCTGCGTATACAATCTCCATTCTTATCCCTCCTTTTTCGATTTTTTGTCAACATCTTTCTTACCTTTTAACTTCTTCTTCCCCTTTCCAGGCTTCTTCACTCCTGCTTTCACCTTTCCCTTTTTTTGTTTTTGTGGTTTCGTTTCTTCCTTCCTTGGCTCTTCAGTTTTTTTCTCTTTTTTCGTTTCAGGTTCCTTTTCTTCTTTAACATCCAAATCCCTTACCCTTTCCTTGAGCGTTTCGGCTTCGACTTGCGCTTTTGCGAGCAAGTTCCCAACGGTTTCCTTGGTCAATATATTGGCCTCCATAGCGAGGGAAACCGCTTCCTGATGAGCTTTTGCTATAAACAGAGGCAAGGTTTCGGGGCTTGGAAGACCAATGTTCAACGCGAGGTTTAATACGCATTTGTAAGCATTAATCAGATCGTTTTCGTATTTCTGTCTTGGTATGAAGAGCAGATCCTTTTTGTATATCATCCCCCTGTCGTAAACGGCAAGAAGATTCAGACCTATTTCGGCCGGTTCTACTCCCAATTTCATTAAAACATCCGCAACAGGCTTCGTCACTTCCTCACCTTCCTTTACAACTATTATATCCTCCTTTACAACTATTTTATCCCCCTCAACTCCCGCTGGAATCTTCACCCTTTGCAACTCCCCTATGACCGGACCTGGCTTAAGGTTTGTTGGCCCTGCATTCACAACGATATCCTTTGTAGCGACATCATCCGGTTTTGCAGGAGCTGAAGATTTCGAAGATTCTATAATTCTTGCGAGTTCGAAAGGGTTGATTTCACTTAAAAGAAGGGCGGGCTGATTCTTTATTTCACTTTCAAGTTTTTTCAACCCTTCGATTTTCACACCCTCTATTGCGAGCTTCATGACGTTTTTCCTCACCATCTTTATAACCGCTTTGCCCTTGAGACCATCCCTTATCTCCTGAAGCTGTCTTGCAGGAAGCTTGAACATGTCAAGCATTCCTATTACTGGATATTTTTTCAAAATACCTTTCAATTCCTCGACAGCTAGCTTTTTCTTTTCTGAAACCATTCTCACACCTTCAATTTCACACTCGGACCCATCGTGAGTTTTATGAACGCGCCCTTCATATTCGTCTTGCCCTTCGGAAGCTTTTCCTTCACGAAGTTCATAACAGCAATGGTATTTTTCATGACCTGTTCATCCTTCATATTCTCTGTTCCAACAGGGACGTGAATGACAGGTGAATCCCTCAAACGTATCTTCACCATCCTTTTCGACATCTCCACAAAAGGATGGACGCTCCCTTTCGGGGGGATGGGCTTTGGCATCTTACCCCTTGGCCCGAGGACAACCCCAAGTGTTTTACCAACTAAGGGCATTAGAGGCGCTTCGCAAAACCACCAATCATATTCTTCTGCGTATTTCTTCAATTTCTTTTTATCCTTCCCCAGTTTTTCTAAATCATTCTTAACTATAATCAGCCCCTTAACCTTCTTTACTTCTGTAAGAAGCAGATCAACAATGAAAATGATCTTACTTTCCTTCCCCCTGCCCTCAGGCAAAGGGAATTCGAGATCCAGTTTGTTTTCCGGTTTTTTCAAATCTATGTTCTTCAGGTTGATCATCAAATCCCAAGTTTGAAGAAAATTCCTTTTTTTGGCCCCTTCCTTCGCTTTCCTTATCTCATTCAAGAATTCTTCCGCCATTCTCTAACCTCCTGCTTACGCAGTAAACGGTTATGATTCTTTATTTTTATTGGCAAAACTATTTAAATATATTCTCGCCTTTCACCCTAAAATGAGCCAGATTACATATATCACAAAAACATGCCTAAGCGGGAGTATTACATGTTTTTTCTTCGCAACGGATATAATCGAAAACATGCAGTTCACAACGAAAAGACAGAACCATGGGAAGAAAATCACGAACATTATCCCTTCCGAAAGCCTATCACTCATTATATCCGCTAGGTATCCTTCTTCAGAACCCCTTTCGAACTTCTTTGCGATCAACCCATCAAACCAGTCTAATACGAGGGTAATTATCAAAAATAAAAGGGAAAGAACAACTGAAAACCTGAAAATCGCTAGGAATGCTAGCGATGTCATAATAGAGAATCCCGATATCACGTTAGGGTGAACATTCGGCAAAGGCAAAGCTAAACCCACCTTATCCACTTCCTTTCGTAACTTCCTCACGAAACCAAACTTCCTATCCTTAGCCAAAACAACACCACCAGCAAAATCGTCGATGAAATTTCGAACAAAACCTTCTCCCTGTAACCGTATGGGAAAATGTGAAGGAAAACCTCTTTCTTGGAATACGGGTAAAAGGGTATGGATTTTCCTGTCAGGAAATCGATAGCGAAATGAAGGACGATACAAATCGCTATTATTTCGATCATTATAGGATCAATTACAAAGTACAAAATGCAAACAATCGCGGAGAACAAGGTGAGACCATACATTTCATGAAACCTTGTCCTCGATTCTGAGCCGAATCTTTTCTTCGCTACACCCTTTCCTACCTTAAGCAAATATGGTAAATGGGTGAAATCGATCAGAACCGAGAAGATTAATATAATCACCAGGTAACTCCATGCATTATCGAAAACGATATCCACGAAGAGGTAGTTGAAGAGAAAATGAAAAATTACGTTCATATTCCCCTCTCGAAATACTTTCTTATGAATACCGCGAAACCCTTATCCCTCTCTATTGTTTTTTCAACCTCTTTCTTCCCTAAGATTTCAAAACCCATCGAAACACTTCTCGCTATATGTGATCTTATCCCTTCTTTCAATAAATTTTTCTCTGACTTGTCAAGAAAATCCCTAAGGAGATTTTCAAATTCCCTGCATTTCCTTTTGACCTCGACCACCCATTTCCCTCCTTTTATGTACACTTTATCTTTTCTATATTTCCCCCTAAATTCCTTTGAGTGCTTTTTTGAATAAACAGGAGGTCCTGTTAACTTCTGAATCTCTGGGAGAAGCCATACCTTCATTTCGAACATCAAATACGAACTCTTTTCATCACTCCAAACAAAATATTCGAAAACCTCGAATTCGTTTTCCCTCGAAAGTTTAGCGATCCTTGCTGAGGTCCTCCTCATCTGAGACCACAGTATGTCATCAACCACCTTTGGCCTCCTGAATTTCAAGGCGAAAAGTTCGGTTCCCCTCTCCTTCAGACGTTTCATGAATTCTGATTTTCTTATCACCCTTCTATCCATCTCGAAGAACCTTTCCGATGGCTTTTCTGAAAACTTCTTGCAGGTTTCCACGAATTTGGTGAAATTCTCGCTTGAAAGCACAGCAGCCACGTTTCTTTTAGGGTCTGTCGGGTCTATGACGACGAGTGGTTGATTCTTGAAATATTCTTTTCGAATGGTACAGCGACCTTCCAGGTCTGTGAATTTCCCGAACTTCCATTTTCTAGCAGAAAGAATGAGGTTTTTGAAGGTTTTGTATTTTATAATTAAAAGTTCGCAAAGATACCCAGAGAAACCCAATGTTCGAATATCAGACCCGTAGACATCTATAGCCTTGCAGAATTGTTTAAGAAGTCTGACTTCTTTCGACATTTCAGGTTTCAAATTTTTTGTTATATACCTGTTATGGAAGGGCGTTCGATCTACCGCTGATTTTATCTTCGATGCAGATTTAACCTTGTAACAGGGGACGATATCCACAGCGAAGCCGTTCACCTTTCCTCTGACATACGGATGTTCAGCATACGCTATTTCATATTTCCCTTTGAGCTTCTTGACAATTTTCTTTCCCACATCAAGGCCGATCCTTTCGAGCATTTCCCTAGAATACGAGACAGGGAACATTATGAAGAGGTCTATCTCCTTTTTATCGGTAAGCCATGTGTCGCGGATGAATGAACCGGCAATGGTCTTCTCCAAGCCAAGTGGGGTTATGATGTTATCTGCTGCATTCGTAACCTTTTTCAAGACACTAGACAACTCTTCCCTTTCACCTTCGCTTGGAGTTATCCTTTTAGTGACTTTTTTCAGAATACCTTCCATAGTAAATTATTTATTTCATTTCAATTAAAATAAAGTGTTCGCAGATGTGGTTTCTATGCCTCTTGAAAAATCAATACTAGATTCTTTCATTGACATGAAAAAGCCGATAACAGAGATATTTTCAAAAAAACTTGTGGTTTCTCGCGAAAATGAAAAATTAAGAGACGTTCTGAATCTGATGTTAACCAAGAAATTCAGAAAGATCCCTGTTGTCGATAAATCATTCCATTTGAAGGGAATAATCACCTCCATCGATTTGCTTGACCTCCTCGGAGGAGGGGAAAAATACAACCTATTCAAGAAACACAAAAGGAGCATGGGTTTACGTGTGGGAAAATTCATGACAAGACGTGTGAAAAAAATAAACTTCAAAACAAGCATAAAGAAATCGCTTGAGATATTCAAAAGAGAAGGTTTCGGGCTTCTCCCTGTTATGGATTCCAAAAAATTGCTTTCGGTGGTTTCAGAATGGGACTTCGTGAAGCAGGTGAACAGGCCAGTTGGAATCAAGGTTTATGAAATAATGGTTGAAAGGCCCATTTTTGTCCGAAGGAAATACAGTGTATATGAAGTCGGAAAGATGATGTGTAGGGGAGGATTTAGGAGACTTCCGATAGTCGAAGATAACATACTCCTAGGGATTGTAACGCCAACCGACATTTTGCTTCACATTCGCAAAAATGGAATCGAGGACAAGTTCGTTTTAGACAAAACATGGATAGAAAAAGTGATGAACATGGAACCTGTTACCATTCGAGATGATGCGGATTTGTTCTCAGCAGTCAGTATTATGAGGAGCAAACGCGTAGGAGGATTGCCTGTTGTTGAGGAAGACGAGCTCGTTGGGTTAATAACAGAAAGAGACATATTGGATGTATTGCTATGAATCGAAAGGTAATAGACGAAGAAAAACTGGACAGGATTTTAAGGCAATTAGAGGAAAAACTGATCATAGTTGAAGGAAAAAAAGACAAAAAAGCTTTAAAAAGCCTAGGCGTGAAAGATATTATTGCTATCAATGGAAGACCGCTTTACAAAGTGGCGGAAATCGTGTCAAAAACGAAAAAGGAGATAGTCATATTGACGGATTTCGATAAAAAAGGCAGGGCAATCGAAAAACGATTGAAACACCTGCTCCAGACATATGGAAAACACCCAAATTCGAAATTAAGGTGGAAAGTGATGAATTTAGGAAAAAACAAGATTGAGGATTTCGGAAATTTGAATAGTCCGAACCCTCATTTGTTTAAGGAGGTTGATGTTCATGTCAAAACTTGCGCCAACTTCAATAAAATACGTGATAAAGGCGGAAATAGACGCAAAAGGAGTAATAGAGAAACCTGATG
>JABAOF010001353.1_pt1 | contig 46903 bp, 41 predicted proteins | sample 7062171 | NCBI WGS metagenome assembly JABAOF01 (sample SAMN14538628, study PRJNA623070) | marine sediment metagenome | biome: marine biome [ENVO:00000428]; feature: marine pelagic biome [ENVO:01000023]; material: deep marine sediment [ENVO:00002113] | place: India: Gulf of Khambhat ... | reverse complement strand
AACAAAATAAGAGCTTAGAACTATCCACACGGCACCCCCACATAACAAAAGGTGTTTATTCATGCTTATTTACGCCTAAAACTTCTCGCAATGACTAAATACACATCGGGTCTTTTTTCCCACAAATCTTGCTTTTTAAGAGGAAAATTTCTATAGTATTAAAAACTAAGTAGTTTTACAGAAAGAATGAGCTTCGCCGCTACAGAAAAACACAGATTAATCAGATATCAGGAGTTCCCGAATGGAAGAAAAAATTAAAGCCAGGATTATGGACACGCCTAAAATAAAGAGGGCCTTGCACCGGATGACTACAGAAATCATCGAGAGGAACCGCAATCTAAAAAACCTTGTCATCGTCGGTATACGCACGCGGGGAATCTACATCGGAAAGAGGATATCGAAGCTGATAAAAGAGTATGAAAAAGTGGACGTTCCAGTTGGAGTCTTGGATATCACTCTCTACAGAGACGATTTCTCAGAATCGGAAGCTCAGCATATGGTCAAAAAGACAGAAATCGATTTCTCTGTCGCGAAAAAAGATGTCCTTCTCGTCGACGATGTTCTCTTCACTGGAAGGACGATACGGGCGGCCATGGACAGCCTGATCGATTTGGGGCGGCCAAAGACAATTCAACTTCTCGTCCTTATCGACCGCGGTCACCGTGAGCTGCCGATAAGAGCGGATTACGCTGGGAAATTTCTCCCCACATCAAGGAGAGAGATCGTTCAGGTCCGCTTGAAAGAAATCGATAGTGGAGATGAAGTCCTGATTACAGAACCTCCAGGGATAAAATAGGAGAGTAAACTTGGCTTTCAAACACAAGCATCTTCTCGGGATACAGAACCTCAACTCTTCGGAGATTACAACCATTCTCGATACAGCCGAATCCTTCTATGAAATTTCCACTCGAGAAGTGAAGAAAGTCCCGACTTTGAGAGGAAAAACCATTATCAACCTCTTCTTTGAGCCCAGCACACGCACCCGGAGTTCCTTCGAACTGGCCGCTAAAAGATTGAGCGCGGACATTGTCAACTTTAATCTCAAGGCGAGCAGCGCAGTGAAAGGAGAAACTTTTAAGGATACTATCCTGAACCTGGAAGCAATGAATCCTGACGCCATCGTCATCAGACATTCCTGTTCCGGAGCCATCCTGTATGCCTCCACATTCAGCCGATCCAACATTATCAATGCTGGGGATGGATCCCATGAACACCCCACTCAGGCTCTTCTGGATGCGTTCACAATACGGCAGGAAAAAAAGAACTTTGAGGGCTTGAAAATCATCATCGTCGGAGATATTCTTCACAGCCGTGTGGCGCGGTCAAACATATTCCTTCTTCGCAAAATGGGAGCCCGAGTAACTCTTGTGGGTCCTCCAGCTCTTCTTCCATTGGAGTTTAGAAAATTTGGCGTGGAAACCAGCTTCAATCTGGATAAAGCGGTGGAGGGAGCTGATGTGATCATGATGCTCAGGATTCAACTGGAAAGACAGGCAAAAAACTTCTTCCCCTCTGTTCGGGAGTACAGAAACCTGTACAGCTTGACCGCTCAAAGATTCCGGCGCGCCAAAAAGGACGCCATTATCATGCATCCAGGGCCCATAAACAGAGGAATTGAAATCTCGACAGACATGGCGGATTGTGCAAAATCCGTGATACTCAAGCAGGTTGAAAATGGCATTGCCGTCCGGATGGCAGTTCTCTACCTTTTGTTAGGAGGAAAAGAACGTGAAGCTATTGATTAAGAATGGAAGAGTCGTTGATCCTTCCTCTAGAACAGATAAGAAGCTCGACGTTCTGATAGACAAAGGAAAAATCATAGACATCAAACAGAAAATAAGCGCTAGCGGGACGAAAAGCATCGATGCCTCAGGGCTGGTTGTCGCTCCAGGATTCATAGATATGCATGTTCACCTCCGAGAACCTGGACAGGAAGATAAAGAGACAATCGCCACGGGTGCCTACGCAGCGGCCAAAGGAGGATTCACGTCCATCGCCTGTATGCCCAACACCCTTCCTGTCAATGACAACCGGGGAGTGACCGAGTATATTCTTTCTGAAGCCAAGAAGAATGCTGCCGTGAACATCTTCCCGATAGCTTCGATAACCAAAGAAGAAAAGGGCGAAGAGCTCACTGACATGGCGGATTTACTAGACGCAGGAGCGGTCGCCTTTTCTGATGATGGGATGCCTGTCCAGAACAGCCAGGTGATGCGCCGGGCTCTGGAATATTCGAAAATTCTTAACACTGTCATCATCGACCACTGTGAAGACAAAAATTTGAGCGCCGATGGAGTCATGCATGAAGGATACTATTCCTATCTGTATGGGCTCAGGGGGATTCCGGCATCCTCTGAGGAAACGACAGTTTCACGAGATATCATACTTGCCCAAAAGGCTGATGCAGCCATCCATATCGCCCATCTCAGCGTCAAGGGAGCCGTGGCCCTCGTCAAAGAAGCAAAGAAAAAAAAGGTGAAAGTCACAGCTGAGGTGACACCCCATCATCTCTTTTTGACAGATTCACTGATTGAAAGCTATGACACGAACTTGAAGATGAATCCACCTTTGAGGAGCAAAGAAGATACCCGAGCACTTAAACAAGCTGTGAAAGACGGGACCATTGACGTATTCGCCACAGACCACGCTCCTCATACTCTCGATGAGAAGGATGTCGAATTCGACATCGCTCCATTCGGCATAAATGGCCTGGAAACAGCGGTTTCTCTCCTTCTGGATAAGTTGGTGAATGAAAAAGTCATCACTATTTCCCGATTTGTCGAGATGATTTCTACCAATCCAGCTCTGATCCTGAAGCTTGAAAACAAAGGCAAGATATGCGCAGGAACGGATGCAGACCTGACGCTTCTGAATCTCAGAAAAAAAATTGTCGTGGATGTGAACTCTTTCAAATCCAAAAGCAGGAACAATCCCTTCCAGGGCTGGGAATTAAGGGGAGCGCCTGAAATGACAATAGTTGGGGGAAAAATCGCTTACTCCTCTTCATCCTTGAAAAGCATGGCACAGTAAATAACACGGAGAGTCGTCATTCTTTCATGAAAAGAAACATCTCACAGTGTGAAAAAAAGATAGGATACAGGTTCAAAAACAAGAATATCCTTCTCCAAGCATTAACTCACAGTTCTTACGCTTACGAAAACCAGCAAAACGTGGACTCGGACAACGAGACTCTGGAATTCCTGGGAGATTCAGTCCTCGGGCTTATTGTTGCCGATTACCTTTATTCGGTGTACAGTGAATTATCCGAGGGGGAACTCTCCAAACTCAAATCAACAGCCGCCAACACGACATCGCTATCCGAATTCGGGAAGAGGATAAAACTCGACAAAAACATCCTCCTGGGCAAAGGGGAAGAAAAAAGCGGAGGCCGGAAAAAAAAGACAATTCTTGCCGGAGCTTTTGAAGCCCTGGTGGCAGCCATATATTTAGATGGAGGATTGAGGGCGGCAAAAAAATTCCTTCTTCCTCAGTTAGAATTCATTTTCAAGAAAATTAAAGCCGAGAGATATATGGTCAACAATTACAAATCGGCTCTGCAGGAATACCTCCAGAAAAAGGAACTTCCAGCTCCAGTCTATAAGACTGTGACATCCACAGGACCTGACCACAAAAAAAGCTTCATCGTAGAGGTTTTTCTGGAGAAAAGACCTCTGGCGAAGGCAAAAGGCAGCTCCAAAAAAAAGGCTGAACAGAGCGCTGCGCAAAAAGCTCTGAAAGGCATCCATGGGAAAAAAATAAAGGTGTTCACTTCTGATACTTTTTTAATGAAAAAACGAAAATGATTGAATCTTACACTTTTGGTCGAATGGAAATTAAAGGCCAGGCTTATTCCTCTGACCTTATTCTCTTCCCAGATAAAATAAATGACTCATGGTGGCGAGAAACCGGGCACAAACTTTCTCTCAAAGACATTGAGGATGTCTTCCAGGAAAACCCAGAAGTCCTTGTTATCGGAACCGGCTTTTATGGGGTAATGGAGGTGGAAGAGGAAGTGAAGGAAGCCGCTCAATCGAAGGGGATTACTCTAATCATAGAAAAAACAGAAAATGCTGTTCAACGTTATAACGAAATCGTCTCCAAGAAAAAGACAATCGGTGCTTTTCATCTGACCTGCTAAGGATTTGCTTTATTCTCCCTGGATAAAAATGGCCAAATGCACAAAGTGTAAACAACGAAAAGGCAAACGTTACTGTCCGGCATTGGATGACCATCTGTGCAGCCTCTGTTGTGGCCTTCTCAGAAAAAAGGAGATTCACTGCCCTCAAACCTGTACTTTTCTCGAAAAACACGGCTCTTATCAAGAAGACCGAATCATCAAAAAAAAACAGGCAACCGCGCCGAAAAGAATCTCTCCTGAAGAAGACATTTTAAAAGATGAGCGAATGGCCTGGCTCGCTTTTCATATAGAAGCCCCTTTGATGGAATACGCACAAAGAATGGAGACATTCACTGACAGGGATGCCCTCTTATCCCTGGAGTATGCCAGAGATAAGATTGAAAAAGACAAAAGCCTATTGTTTATTCCAGACGAAGGGAGCCAGCCGAAAAATGAGATTGGAGAAGCCATCTACCAGAGCGTCGAAAGATGCCGGTATGAACAAAAGATCATAATCCCCGGGAAACAGGATGTTTATAAAAAGGATGAAAAAATCCGCTGTCTTGAGCGGGTGATGCACTCTGTCCATTTCCTGAGTAAAGGGAACCTCAAAGCAAGAACCTACCTCGAACAGCTTATCAGCAGATTTTCAAAACTGAAAAAGTTATCCCAGCAAAAACATATCATCACTAAGGACTGATTTCCTTCTATTTACTGATTCAAACAGGTTATTCCTGTCGAGCTCCCCTCTAAAAACTGAGAACAAAGATCCATCTAGCTCTTTAGGCTCAGTAACTTGATAACCCTTTTGGCAAGAACATTGAAGACTAAAGCTTCATTACGAGCGTAGCAATCTCCTCAGATAGAATTATCAATAAATAAAGATAATTCTTTCATATGACCTAATACAAGGATGAAGGTCTTTTTAAGTGAGGTAAAGTCATTTTTAAATTGAAATAACTTTTTTATGAGATTGCCACACTGCGCTCGCAATGACTTTCAAAAAGTGTTGTCAAATCATTAATCCAGCACACCGGTCACCGAACAGAGATAGAAATTTCCCAGTATTCACTAGTTCAGTATTCCTAAAATAAGACTTTTCTCGAAAATCTACCCAGGAAAATCAAAGATTTCCCCCGATAAAGGTGGAAATATCACCTCCAGAATCACCTCTAAAGGCGATTGATTCCTCAGTAAAGATATGCAATAAAAGGAGATAAGCAAAGGGAGATTTGACATCAATTTCATGGCTAAGGAGGAAATTAAAAATGAAACGAATCGGAAAGCTAGCTGCAATCGGGGCTCTTGTCGTGGTTTTGACCATTCATGCGTCAGCCACTGATTCTCGTAAGATTGTTCTGACTGGCACTGTCTATCACGAGTACTCACCATTAGGAATGGTCGTCACCTCAGTCGATGCCCTACTCAACCCCACATTTATGTTGGACCATCCTAGTTTCGTGAATCTGGACATGGATTCGGCCACATTAACCTACAGTGGTTACGGTTTTATTAAACTAGATGCTCTCAACTTGCCTGGAATGCTCGGACTTCAAATCGGTAAACGCTACGGCAGCTACCGGAACAATATCTGGATTGGTCCGGGCCAGGATATCAACAATCTGAACGGCCTAGTCGCTCCGCTTTGCGGTCAGGCAAATGTGGGAGTCGATGGTGTGAATGTGACAGACCTGTATGGTGTGAGATCTTTCGGCCTCTACTACGCTCTCCCCATTGGTGATAAGTTAAGGGCTGGATTCGGTCTCAACTATGTCGGGCGCGGAGTTTCAGGAAATCGGATTAATAATCCCCAGGATCTATCCACAGAAAGAGACGATGCATTCGAGAAAAAAATCTCAACGATGATGTTCCGTATAGGAGCCAGTTACACGATGCTGAATGACAAATTGAATTTGAGCATGGATATTGGTTTCGGCAAGCCGAGATATAACTATGAGTACACGATTGCCGCTGCCTCAACTGCTGACAGTGAGACTGCCTCATTCTCAGGTACCGATATGGATACCAACATTAGAGCCAGCTATGCGCTGGGGGACAACACTGCCTTGGTGGCCAATCTTTTCTCTCTTTCCTACGGAGGCTCTCTGGAAATCGACCCGGATACAGCCACTGCGGATGATGGAACAACCTACAAGCGGTCTCAGGATGGGCTCATTTTTCTCGTGGGGCCCCTTTTCCATGGAGACGGCTATAATTTTGGCATTCAGGCGGGCTTTGCCTCAGGCAAAACCACAGTTGAAGAAACTATACAGACGGCTGGCACGGATACGGAAAAGAATAATCCGAAAATCTCTTCTTTCCCCATCTTTAGAGTTTTTGCTGAAAAGCGCCTGCTCTCGTGGTTCACTATGCGGGCATCTATCACCTTCGAGTCTTACAAGGAGGAGTCGCTGATAAACTTTACTACCGACCCTCTCACAGAAGACTGGGAATCGGTCACCGCAGAACCCACCTCCTCTCTCACTACGGCCTTTGGCTTTTCAGTCAACATGAAGAACGGATTTTACATCGATGCCTACATGTACGACAGAATTTTCCGCGAAGGTCCCTGGATCTTGACCGGAAACGCTTCTATCCCAGACCTCAATGCAGGTTTCAGCATTGGATTCAAGCTTTAAGGGAAAAGCCTAAACAGGGAATAAAAAGGGCCGAAGGTTTTGGAGCCTTCGGCCCATTTTTTTCAATAGCCAGAAACCTAGGCTCACTTACATATCTACTCTCTCAACTGATTTCTGCTGAAATTTTCCATTACGACGAAATAGATGAATGAATGTCAAAGTGGTTTTTTTTTATGAATAATTCAGAGTACGTGGATTATTCACGAGTCGAGGTTGCCGTAGACTTCGGATCGGCTCGCCCGAAGGGGAAAAGATGCCGACATAAGATATAAAAATAGCAATAAAAGAAAGTTAATATCTGGATTGAGAGATTTCTAATCCAAAAATCTAAATATCATCGAAAAAAGATATGTTATCGGCAGATTTTATGAATAATTCAGGGAAATNNCAGTATCATGAATCGCTACTCTTGAAGTGAGCATCTGTCCATCAGTCGGCAACTGATGTATTTCCTTGACGACATCCATTCCTGCAACGACTTTTCCAAAAGCGGCAAAGCCCTGTCCATCCGGATTTCTCTTGCCGCCAAAATCCAGCTCAGGTTGATCTCCCACGCAGATAAAAAACTCTGAGGCAGCAGTCCCTGGCTGGTTCCTTGCCATGGATATTGAGCCGTCCAGATGAAGGATGCCTGTTTTTTCTGTTGTTTCGTGCTCGATTGGAGGCAAAATCTGTTCTCGACGAGTATAGGCTAATCCTCCCTGAATGACTTCAATCTTAATCTTATTTCGGGGCTGGTTATCCATCCTGACAACTCTATAAAAGCAGGCTCCTTTGAAACGGCCTTCATCCACGTATTTTAAAAAATTGGAGGCAGTGACAGGCGCTTTTTTCTCGAATATCTCAACCGTTATATCCCCTAGTTCTGTCTTGATCATTACTTGAGGATTCTTCTCCTCACTTCCGAAGAAAAGCCCCACACAACTCATGAATAATATTAATGTCCGCCAGTATATTTTCATCCGACTCATCCTCTTTCAGAATTTCTCGAGAAGATTGTCTTTTTCCCAGGAATTTATCTTACTCATTTCTCATATACAATAATTAAGACCATCATTGAGGTCAAGCTCTTCATTCGGGGAGTCGACAGTAATTGCTGTGAGCTAGACAAATAAAGAGATCCTTCTCTGTACGAATAGTATTGTAAGAAATAAATTAAATAGGAACTTTCTGGTTGACTTGAAATCGAATTTCGCCGTTGTTAGCCCTTGCTCATCAATTCAGCGACAAAATTCAAAGGGGGGATATTGCGGCAGACGATCTTGACGATTGCTGCGGTCGGGACTGCCAGTATCATACCGCCGATCCCCCACAGCCAACCCCAGAAAAAAAGAAAAAAGAGGACCACAAGCGTGCTTAAACCCAGTCCCTTCCCCATCACCCTTGGCTCCACAAAATTTCCCAGAGTCATTTGAATTGAACCCAGAATGAGAAAGATCAAGAATGCCGGCCAGAGTGTATCAAACTGGAATGCGGCGAAAGCCACTGGCAGAGCTGTGGCAATTATGGATCCGATGTTGGGGATATAATTCAGGATAAACGTGAAAAAGCCGAAAACTATGGCAAAATCGACGCCAAAAATCAGCAGGACCATTGTGGCAAAAACTCCGGTGGCAAAGCTGATGACTGTTTTAATGAACAGGTACTTCTGGATTTGAGTATCGATTTTCTGAATGACGTCAGAAATCTGTGAAGACCTCGCGTCATCAAAAGAATTTTTGATTTTAACTTTCAGGTTTCCTCGTCCGGCAAGGATAAAAACGAGAAAAATAAACACTATAAACAGATTGGACATGAAAGCAAAAAACGGACCGAGTGAGGAGATGAAAAAGCCGCCTATTTTACTGACATCCAGCTGCCCGACCCAATCCACTGGTTCCCACTCGGGGACGATACGCTTTATTTGTTCTTGAATTGGAGATAAAATCGAATTGATTTTTTGATTGTAATTCGGAAGCTCTGATGCGAAAGCCTTACCACTCGAGTAAAAAAGAAGGCCCAAGAGATAAATAACAAAAAAGGCGAATATGACGATAAATAGGAGGGAGAGAAACTTGGGAATCTTCAAGCGGTTCATGAAATCTAGTGTGGGTGAAAGAACAAAAGATAGAAAAATGGACAAGACAAACGGAAAAAGAACTGGTTTGGCCAGCCGCAATACCACTCCAGCGATGAAGATGACAATGATGACGAGGCAGACAACAACAACCTTATTCTCTTTCATTTCTTTCTTTTTAGGCCACATTCATTATAATCCAATCAAGAATGAAACAAAAATGCTCCTTTTTGCTTCTTCCCTATTTATACATTGATTCCAGAATTTTGTGCTCTCGGATAACAAAAAGAAACAATCCACGTTCTTAAACGCAATGATTTAGTTATTTTTCTAAGGACTCGAGTAACATCCTTAAATATTTGATTCCCAACCCCTGAAATTCATCTTTGATCTTCATGACTCCACAGATGTGATTCTTAACCCTTGCCAGGAAGATGTTGTGGTAGTAACGGTCTTTAAGAAGAAACCCCGTTGCAGTTTCTTTGATTTCCGCATTGCTCTTTTTCTCCAGGTATTGTTTGAGCATCTTTTGCGCGTCTTCCTCATCCTTGCCCTCAATGATAAAACAGTCAAACTCCTGATCATTGACATTGTAACTTGCAACATAACCATCGTGAAGGAAACTATATCCCATAAAGTTGCGGAGTATGTACTTCTCTGTGTTCTGGATGAGTCCCTCCCGGGGAAAATGGCTGAGGGCGGGCGGGAATTGCCCTTTATCCTCAACTCTGTTAACAATCTTGCTGGAAAAGGATTTCAGAATCTCATCAGATTTTTCCCCACAATCAAAACAGAGAAGCTTGATGTAATATCTCCCAACGACAAAATTCAGAGTTCCCTCTTCCAAATATCCCTGGTTTCCTATGGGAATAAACTGGCTCTCTGAAAAGCGTTCAGCGCTGTATATACCAAAAGAATTCTTTTCATTTCCCATATCATAGATTTCCACGCTCAATGACGCTTCTTCAACTTCCTTGTCTTTCTCGTACTGCCCAACCATCAATTCCTTAAAGTCATATGCCAGATAGATCTCTGCGGCTCCATTGATGTACTCATACAGGTTTCCAGGAATGAAATTCTGCGGTTCCTCTGAATACTTCCAGTTTTCAACCTTGGGTAAAAGGCTAATAAGAGAAGTCACATCTCCTTTATCCAGCGGAATGGCTTTACCATTCAATATTGAAACCAAGATAAAGAGGATAAGCAAAATTTTAAAATATTTATTGATCTTGTGATTCTTCATTTTTCCTACTCCATCCATCAGGTTCTTTTTTTCACTATAAGCTCTATTTTCCAGTTTGACAAGTTTTACTTTTAATGAATTGGGGTCGCATCTCAACATTCGACATTTCAAGAATGGATATCAATCAGACAAATTTTATTTTCGGAAAAATTTGGAAATAATATTAAAATAAATCAAGAAATGTCGAATGTTGAGATGCGACCCCTTATATTTCTTCAAAGGCTGACTCGTGAAATATTGTCAAAATTACGGATAAAGGAATGTGGGGCAACTCCTTAATGGGCAACTCTTTATTGCAACCCATCTGGGTTTGTTGCTATCATTAGGAAAGGAGTCTTTTCAGAATGGCGCTCTCAAAAGTGGTCCTTGTAAAGGGGAAAGGAGTACTGAGCCAGAATAACACTATCGACCAAAAAATACTCTCGCTGATGTACTCAAAAGGACTCGGGCTCTTATTCAATTCGAAAAATCCCCAAGAAAGCCTACAAAATCTTTTTAGCCACAGCGATAACATTGGAATAAAAATTAACACCATCGGCGGGAAAAAAATCTCCACTCGCCCGGAAGTCTCACATTCATTAGCCAACCTTCTGGCTGGATCCGGAATCCCTGAAAACAACCTGATCATTTGGGACCGTACGAACAGGGAACTGAGAGAGGCTGGGTATCGGCTGAACGCAAACCGAAAAAGCCTGAAAGTCCATGGCACAGATACTCAAGTCAACTGGGCAGGATACAATTATGATCTGGTATCACACCTGAATATTGGAAGCCGTTTCACAAAGATCCAATCAAATTTTGCGACAGCCTCTATTAGCCTCGCCATCCTCAAGGATCACGGGATGGCTGGAGTTACGGCAGGAATGAAGAATTACTTTGGAGCCATCCACAATCCGAATAAATATCACGATGCCAACTGCGATCCTTTTGTGGCTGAACTTTTTGAGACTGAGCCTATACAAAGGAAACACAAGCTCAGTATCCTGGACTGCCTTGTTGTCCAGTATCACAGAGGGCCTTCCTATCATGCCCGGTGGGCAAAAAAATACGAAGCACTCATTTTTGGCTTGGATCCCGTAGCCACAGATTTCATTGGCTGGCAGGTCATCGAAAAACTCAGGGCTGAGAATGGACTTCCTTCGTTGAAAGAAGAAAACAGAGAGCCGAAATACCTGAAGAGCGCTGAAAAAATGGGTTTAGGGAAAGCCAACTCTAATGATATAAAGGTGATAGAAGAAGAGCTATGAAAAGAAGACAATTTTTCAAAACTGCCGGAGGGGCCGCTCTCCTGGCAAGTTCAGGCATGCCCTCTTTTCTGACGGACCTCCATGCGTTCAGCGGAGAAGAAAATCTATCCCACGTGGAAGCGAAGTATTACAAAAAACACCCGGACAGAGAAATCGAATGCGAGCTTTGCCCCCGTTTCTGTCTCCTGGGAGACAAAGAGAGAGGATATTGTGGAGTGAGGGAGAATCAAGGGGGCACATACTACACGTTAGTGTACGGGAAGATCTGTTCTATTCACGATGATCCGATAGAAAAAAAACCGCTCTTTCACTATCTTCCGGGTGGCCGGGCACTTTCTGTCGCGACAGCCGGATGCAACGTGAACTGCAAGTTCTGCCAGAACTGGGAGATATCCCAAGTCAGGCCAGAACAAGTCCGAAATTATGATATCCCTCCCGAAGATTTAGTAGAGATCGCCCTGAAGTACAACTGTCCTGTCATCGCTTACACATACACAGAACCGATTGTTTTCTATGAATACATGTATGATACGTCTTTAGAAGGCCGCAAGAAAGGAATCCGGAATGTCGTCATAACCGGTGGATATATCAATCCCGAGCCTCTGGTTGAACTAACGAAGGTCGTGGATGCCATAAAGGTCGACCTCAAATCTTTCTCCCAGGATTTCTACTCTGATTATGTGAGAGGGAAACTGGAACCAGTGCTTGAAGCCATTAAAATCATCGCCCAAAGCAATATCTGGCTGGAAATCGTCTACCTTGTCATCCCCACACTAAATGACAGCACGAAAGAGCTAAGGGGTGTCTGCCAGTGGATCATGAAAGAAATCGGTCCTGACATTCCCATCCACTTCTCCCAGTTTCACCCCATGTACCTCGTCAAAAACCTCCCCCCGACCCCTGTATCCACCCTGGAAAAAGCGCACACCATCGCACGGCAAGAAGGGCTTCATTACGTGTACGTTGGGAACGTACCGGGTCATCGAACCGAGAGCACCTACTGCCCAAAATGTCAAAATATCGTTGTTCAGAGGAGAGGGTATCAAATCCAAAAAGTAGATCTCATTGCAGGAAGATGCAAAAATTGCTCGACTCCCATTCCTGGAATCTGGAGTTGAAAGACTCTTTCCCGCCATTTCTGCTGGGATTCCTCGCTCTTTCTTTCCAAATCTTTTTATTGAGAGAATTTTCCGTTCATTTCTACGGCAATGAAATCACTTTTGGCTTCATCCTCGCCGCTTGGCTTTTGTGGGGAGGCGTAGGAAGTATAACGGCATCCAAAATCACTTTCTCTTCAGCACGGCTCACTCACGCCTATTATCTGGTGATTATTCTTCTTCCTGTCTGCCTAGTCGGTCTCAGGTTCTCTCGCTTTCTTCTGAACATCCTCCCCGGAGAGATTACGGGGATTATCCCAATGTTGATCTCCTCACTCATTCTCTCCTTGTGCCTCAGTTTTCCTTTAGGGATTCTCTTTGTTTTCAACACTCATTTCCTGAAAGGAAATCTCTACCAGGTTTATCTCATGGAGTCTCTCGGCTCCTCATTCGCAGGCTTACTCGTCTATTTTTTCCTCATCCCTCTTTTCTCAAACTGGCAGGGAGCCGCACTCGCAGGGGGAATCGTCGCTTTTTTAAGCTACTTCACTCTTGGAAGACGGAGGCAAAAAATCTTCCCATTGGCTATCCTCATCCTTCTTCTTGTTTTCTGCCTCTTTGATTATCCCAGCCAAAAAATCTATTGGAAGCCATTTCAACTCATTCAAAGCAAGGATACGCCTTACGGAAAGCTTCAGGTTCTTCAAACAGAGGAGCAGATTTCTTTGTATAACAACAACCTCCATGATTTTTCCTACCCTAACCTGGCTTCTTCCGAGGAATCTGTCCATTTTGCCCTCCTCCAGAGGCCCGAGGCGGGAAATGTCCTGCTCATCGGCGGAGGTGCGGCCGGGAGTCTTCGGCAAATCCTGAAATATCCCAGGACACAGGTGGATTATGTCGAGCTCGACCCGGAAATCATTCGCATATCATTCCGATTTCTGCCGGAAACAGAGAAGGAAATTTTGAGACATAAACGGGTAAATATATTCTACCAAGATGGAAGAGCCTTCCTCACCAAAACCCAAAAGTCGTACGATATGATTATCCTCAATCTGCCAGAACCCGCCACAGCCCAGATCAACCGTTTCTACACAAAAGAATTTTTCCTTGCTTCTAAAGAAAAACTGACTGAAAAAGGCGTTTTTTCTTTTCGAGTGCCCTCTGCAGAAAACTACATCAGCCCTGAACTCCAGGATTTTCTTTCCTCTCTTTATCATACTCTCCAACAAGCCTTCGCCTTTGTTGAAATCGTGCCCGGAGACACGAACATTTTCCTGGCCTCTTCGCATCCTTTAAACATAGAATTCGAGACACTCAACAAGAAAATCGAAGAGTTAGGCCTTCAGAACACCTATGTCAGTCCTCAGCTTCTTTTTTCCCGACTGAATCCGCTCAGGGTGGATATGCTCAGAGAAAAAGTGGCCGCCGGAAAAAAGACCATCAACCTGGACCTCTCCCCTATTAGCTATTTCTACAATTCCGTCCTCTGGAGCACTCAGTTTAAAGGAATAGAAAAGGCAACATTCACTTTTTTCTCGTCTCTCCGTTCATTCTGGTTATTGGATTTTCCTTTGATACTTTTTATCTTCTTGCTGATCATTCTCTGGTTAAAAGGGAAAAAATCATCATTCTTCCTCGTTCCTTTGGCTGTTATGGGCTTCACAACCATCGTTGCAGAGATTATCGTCATCATATCCTTCCAGACTCTGTACGGATACCTCTATCAAAGGATTGCCCTCTTGCTCACTTCCTTTATGGTGGGCCTCTTTCTGGGGTCTTTTCGTGGGAAGAAAAGAAAACGGTTTGACCTCAGTCAAATGCTCGTCATCCAGGCAGGCTTTCTTCTTTTAATCCTTCTTTTTCAAACGACTTTAAAACTGAAACCTCCTGAAATCTTCTTTTTTCTTTTTCTCCTTGCCCTTGGTTTTCTGGGAGGAGATTTGTTCGTCGTCTCTAACCATCTCTTCCTGAAAGAGAAGAAAAATTATGGATTAGGCTATGGCCTGGACCTCTTGGGTTCTTTTGGTGGTGCGCTGGCCGCCTCATCTCTTTTAATTCCTCTTGTCGGGCTTCCTCATCTTCTCACTTATCTCTTCCTTCTGAATTCATTCTGCCTTCTTTTTTTGTTCGGAGGATGGAGAAAAAATTAAAATATTTTGAAATTTTCTTGACAGATTTTAGGAATTATGTTCTACTGTAAAGTAATCTTTTTCTCTATAAATCCTATATTAACTATAGGGATTCGCCCCTTTTTTTGAAAGAATGGATTCTCATGAGAATCAACATATCTAAGAAAAAAATCAAGAATCCTTTTATCGCCAAGGTTGAAGAATTAAGCGGCCAGAATCTCCTAGCCTGTTATCAGTGCGGCAAATGCTCTGCCGGCTGTCCGGCCGTCTCCCAAATGGACATCCTCCCCAATCAAATCATCCGCTACGCTCAACTCGGTTTCGAGGACGAGCTTTTGAAATCCAAATCCATCTGGATCTGCGCCTCCTGTTTCACATGCAACGCCCGCTGTCCAAAGGGCATTAATATCGCTGAAGTCATCGAAGTCCTCAGGCAAATCTTGCTGCGCAAGAGACAAGACCACATCAAAGTCGAAAAACTCACTGATTCGGAGAAAGGTGATGTTCCTCCGATCGCGATCATCAGTAATTTGAGGAAATTCACATCTTAGTTTATGGATTATGATATTTAATAATTTTAATATTCATGCCATAAGGAATCATAATGAAAATAAGCTATTACCCTGGTTGTACTCTGAAAAACAATGCGAAAAATTTTGAAGACTCAACCATATGCTCTTTGAATAAGCTTGGAATACAAGTCGAAGAGCTTCCACGGTGGAACTGCTGTGGAACAGTTTTCTCCTTAGCCACCGATGATCTGATCCATCACGTGGCCCCCATCCGCAACCTTATCCGAACAAAGGAGTCCAATTCGAACAATCTCATGACTCTTTGTGCGATGTGTTTCAACACCCTGAAAAGAGCCAACGAGCGTGTCAAATCTGACCCGGAGAGCCTCGAAAAAATAAATGATTTCATGTACAAAGAGAAAATCGAGTACGAAGGAGATGTGAAAGTCCTCCATCTTCTGGAACTGCTGAAGGACGAGATAAAATTCGAAGCCATCGCTCAACAGGTAACCAAGCCTTTAAAAGGATTAAAAGTGGCCAATTATTATGGATGTCTGCTGGTCCGTCCCAAAGAGATTGGAATAGACGATGTTGAAAACCCGACAATATTGGAAACTCTCACTACTGTTTTAGGAGCCGACCCCATAGACTTCCCCTACAAGACAGAGTGCTGTGCGGCCTACCAGACAGTCGATAAACCAGATATCGTGGCCGATCGGACATACCATATTCTCACATCAGCTCAGTCACAGGGCGCAGACGTCGTCACAGTAAGCTGTCCTCTCTGCGCTTTTAATCTTGACCACCGTCAAGAAGAAACAATCAAGCAATTCCCTGAATTCAAGAATATCCCGGTTCTCTACTTTACACAGCTATTGGCAATCGCTTTGGGCTGTCCCGAGGATACATTAAGTTTTGACCTGCATTACGTTGACCCAAAGCCTGTTTTAAAAGATAAAGGATTGATTTGAGGGACAAATGGTACATTTTGGCGATTTAAAACCCAAAAAGGGCAAGATTCATATCGAAAAAGACATGTGTAAAGGATGCGCATTCTGCGTGGAATACTGCCCTAAGGATGTCCTTGAATTATCAGAAGAATTCAACGTGAAAGGCTATCATCCTCCGCTTGTCAAGAACGAGGATGACTGCCTTTACTGCCAACTCTGTGAGACAATATGCCCTGAATTTGCCATATTTGTCACTCTCAAGAAAGAGGAGGAAGAAGGTGAAAAAGGTGAAAGCAGACCCTAAGGGAGTATTAACCGGTTCTCACTATTTAGACGGAGACTATGCGATTGCTGAAGGGGGCCTGGCGGCCGGATGCCGGTTCTTTGCAGGCTATCCCATTACACCTTCCACAGAAACCGCTGAAAGATTCGCAGAAAGAATCCCCTCTGTGGGCGGAGTCTTTATCCAGATGGAAGATGAAATCGCTTCGATTGGCGCATTGATCGGCGCGGCCTGGGGCGGGAGGAAAGTCATGTCCGTGACCTCTGGCCCAGGATTCTCTCTGATGATGGAGAATATCGGATTGGCCTGCATGATGGAAGTTCCGCTTGTCATAGCGAATGTCCAAAGAGGTGGCCCCTCTACAGGACTCCCTACTCTCACTGGCCAACAAGACATGATGCAGGTCAAATGGGGATCTCATGGGGATTACAAAATCATCGCTCTCTCGCCTGATTCTCCTCAGGAATGTTTCGACCTCACCATNNGATGAATGCGTGGGGCACATGCATGAAAAAGTCGTTATCCCTCCGGCTGAAGAGATCGAACTGATAGAGAGAAAATGGTACACAGGTCCGAAGGACCAATACCTCCCTTACAAAAACGATAAAGACATGATCCCCTTCATGATCAAAGTCGGTGACGGCTACCGCTTTCACACGACAGGACTGACACATGATGAACGCGGCTATCCGGTTATCAATGCGGAATGCCAGGATGTCTGTGTTCGCCATCTGAATGACAAGATCACGGACAATGCGGATAAAATCATAAAATTCGAAGAAGATGAGACGGATAATGCAGAAGTCATAGTCATCTCTTACGGGATCACCTCAAGAGTAACGACTAGAGCTGTCCGGCAGGCGCGGAAAGCCGGCATAAAAGTTGGAACGATCAGGCTAATCACAGTCTGGCCATTTCCCGAGAAACGAATCAAAGAACTGGCCAAGAAAGTGAAGGCCTTCGTCGTCCCCGAGATCAATTACGGCCAGATGGTCGTTGAAGTTGAACGATGCACTGAGGGGCAGGCTCCGGCCATTCATGTCCCCCACTGCGGAGGGTGGGTCCACGATCCAGACGATATATTCAAAGCCATCAAGGAGGCGGTCAAATGAAGAAAGAAGATCAGCGCGAAGAAAAAAATCCCATCAAAGATTTACTGAGAATGGACCGGATACCTCACATCTGGTGTCCCGGGTGCGGAATCGGGACTGTGGTCACTTCTTTTGCCGAAGCCCTGCGCAAGACTGAACTCGACCTGGATAAGGTGGCTATTCTCTCGGGTATCGGATGCACGGGAAGAGTGGCTGGCTATGTCAAGCTGGATTCCATCCACACCACTCATGGCCGGGCTGTTCCCGTGGCCACAGGACTGAAGCTTTCTAATCCGGAATTGAAGGTCGTCGTCTTCAGCGGGGATGGAGATATCGCAGGAATCGGCGGAAACCACTTCATCCACGCCGCCAGACGCAACATGGACCTCCTCATCATCTGTGTGAACAATTTCAATTACGCCATGACAGGAGGCCAGGTGGCCGCCACCACACCGATAGATGCGAATGCGTCCACAGCTCCCTATGGCAACTTTGAATATCCCTTCAGCCTTCCCTATCTCGCTGAAGCCAGTGGAGCCACCTATGTCGCCCGCTGGACCGCCCTGCACTTGAGAAGAGTGACAAAGTCAATACAGGAAGCCCTCGGAAAAAGAGGCTTCTCTTTCATCGAGGTCATCACTCCGTGTGTGACTCTCTACGCCCGGAGAAACCGTCTTGGCGACGGGCTGAATCTCCTGAAATATTACTACGAGAAATCAGAGATCCAGCATGGAGCAGATACACGAACCCTGGATATCAGTTATCAGGGAAAGCTCATCGTCGGAAAATTCGTCGACAAAGAGAAACCAACTTTTTTGGATTGCATGAACGAGCATCTCGCTAAAGTCTTGGGCGATAAATACCAACCTTATGGAGAGAACAATGACTGAAATTCGATTTTCAGGATTTGGAGGTCAGGGAATCATACGCTGCGGTCTGATCACGGGAAAAGCCCTCGCTCTGTATGACAACAAGCATGCCACTATGACCCAAAGCTTCGGTCCCGAAGCGCGCGGAAGCGCCTGCAGCTCTCAACTCGTCGTTTCAGACGATAGAGTTTTGTATCCTTACATTTCCATCCCAGAAGTCCTCATCTCCATGTCCCAGGAAGCCTATGAAAAATACGAACCTGAATTAAAGGAAGATGGGATACTGATCATCGATAAGGACCTGGTCAAAATGAAGCCTGTGCGGGGAAAGATAAAGACCTACTCCATTCCCTCAACCAGATTCGCCGAAGAGCTTGGGAACCGGATCATCGCCAACCTAGTCATGCTGGGATTCTTCTCGGCTATCACGGGTGTCGTCTCCCCGGAAGCGATGAAAAAAGCCCTTCCCGGCCTGGTTCCAGGCAGGTTTCTCGACCTGAATATAAAAGCTTTTGATAAAGGTTTCGATTACGGAAAGGAAGTCTTGGCTAAAGAGAAAAAATCCAAAACTCCAACTCAAAAGGGAAAAAAATGAAACGAACTGGCGTTTTCATCTGCCACTGCGGCATAAACATCGCAGGAACAGTGGATGTCAAAAAAACGGCGAATGACCTCTCCAAGCATCCAGGAGTTGTCCATTCCGAAGAATACGTTTACATGTGTTCTGACCCGGGTCAGAACCTGATCATAGATGCCATAAAGGAAAAAAAGCTGGATAATGTGGTTGTGGCCTGTTGTTCTCCCACTCTCCACGAGACAACATTCCGAAACACTGCCAAAGCAGCCGGAATGAACACATTTCAGTGTGAGATCGCCAACATTCGTGAACAGTGCAGCTGGGTTCATAAAGATATGGACAAGGCGACTGATAAAGCCATAAAGCTCACGAAAAGTGCAGTGGAAAGAGTCCGCAGGAACGAATCACTGGAGCCGATAAGCATCCCCGTCACCCGGAGAGCACTGGTGATCGGCGGAGGGATCTCCGGCATCCAGTCTGCTTTGGACATGGCCAACAGCGGTTTTGAGGTCATCCTGGTCGAACGATCTCCATCCATCGGGGGGCATATGATCCAGCTCTCTGAGACTTTCCCCACTCTCGATTGCTCCCAGTGCATTCTCACCCCCAAAATGGTCGAAGTCTCCAAGCATCCGAATATTAAGCTCATGACATACAGCGAGGTACAGGACATCTCCGGTTATGTGGGAAACTTCAAAGTCAAAATCCTTAAAAAACCCACTTACGTGGACCTGGACAAATGCACTCTCTGTGATGAGTGCACCAAGGTTTGCCCGGTCGTCGTTCCCAATGAATTTGACATCGGTTTGACCGGAAGGCGAGCGATCTACATTCCTTTTCCCCAAGCCATACCGGCCACCTACACTCTGGACATAAAGAACTGCCCGGGCCTTCTGCCCATCGCCTGCGGTAAATGCGCGGATGTCTGTGAGCCGGAAGCCATTGATTACGATATGAAACCGGAAATTATTGAAGAAGAAGTTGGGGCGATCATTGTCGCGACTGGATACGACCTTTATGATAAGGAAAATCTGGCCGAATACGGTTATGGAAAATATCCTGACGTCCTGGATGGACTTCAGTTTGAAAGGCTCTGTTCGGCCTCTGGTCCAACGATGGGAAAGGTCCTTCGACCTTCAGACCACAAAGAACCCAAAGAGGTTGTTTTCATCCAATGCGCCGGTTCTCGAGACCCAGAGCTTCACTGCGCGTACTGCTCGAAAATCTGCTGTATGTACACGGCCAAACACGCCATGCTCTACAAGCATCATGTCCCTGACGGTCAGGCCTATATCTTCTACATCGATATCCGGTCTGGCGGCAAAGGTTACGAGGAGTTCGTCCAGCGAGCTGTGGAAGAAGACGGCGTTCTCTACCTCAGAGGAAAAGTTTCGAAAATATTCGAAGATAAAGGAAAAATCAAAGTCTGGGGTGTGGATACACTCACAGGGAAAGATATCGAGATCGATGCCGATATGGTCGTCCTGGCCACAGCCATGAGGCCTTCCAAGGGAGCCGAAGAGCTGGCTAAAAAATTGAAAATCGCTCTAGATAAGGACGGCTTTTTGGCGGAAGCCCATCCCAAGCTCAGACCTGTGGAAAGTGTAACTTCAGGATTGTTCCTTGCCGGGGCAGCTCAAGCCCCTAAAGACATCCCGGAAGCCGTGGCTCAAGCCAGCGGCGCAGCGGCAAAAGCCATTGCCATACTATCCCAGGAAAGACTCTTTCATGCGCCGACAGTGGCCAAGGTCAACTTGAACCTCTGCACCGGCTGCGAAATGTGTGTACATGTCTGTCCATATGACGCGATTACGCTCAAAGACGGAAAGGCCGAAGTCAACGAAGTGCTCTGCGAAGGATGCGGCACCTGTTCGGCGACCTGTCTCCGGGCAGCCATTCAGGTGAAAAACCTCACTCCTTTGCAGGTTCATGAAATGATAAGGACATCTCTCGGAGGATGATGATGGCAGAAGAATTCGAACCGAAAATCGTGGCTTTCCTCTGCAAGTGGTGCTCTTCGGCAGGAAGCGATCTGGCCGGAGTTTCCCGGATGGAATATCCTCCCAATGTTGTCCCGATCACGGTCATGTGCTCGGGAAGCGTCTCCCCTTTGTACATATTATCCGCTTTTAACAAAGGAGCGGATGGAGTCCTGGTATCCGGATGCCACCCAGGCGACTGCCACTATATCAAGGGGAATTATTACGCCCGGAGAAGGATCGCTCTGGTTAAACAACTCCTGGAGTACACTGGACTCGAGCCCCAACGCTTCCAGATGTCATGGGTTTCAGCCGCTGAAGGAACAAAATACACACAGATCATAAAAGATTTTGTTCAAGAGCTTAAGCCGCTCGGGCCTCAAAAAAAATTGAGGAGAGCCCAATAATGGTCAACCTCGAAGACCTCAAGAAAGAAGCCAAAGCCATCCTGAAAGATGAAAAAGTCAAATACGTCATCGGCTATCAAAAAAATTCGAACGGCCTGATGCCTACACCGGTCTTCGTCAAAAATCCCGAGGATGTCGAGAAATTGATCTGGAATCCGACCTGCATCCATAACCTTACTCGATTCCTTACGGATGAAAAGCAGAGAAAAACAAGAGAAAAACACCCGGATGAAAGACCGGTCGGAATCATCGTTAAAGGGTGTGACAGCCGGGCCCTGGTCGTCCTGCTTCAAGAAAAATTCATTAACCGGGAGGATGTTTACATCATAGGAGTGTCCTGCGAGAGTGCCGGCGTCGTGGACGAGAAAAAACTCTCTAGAAAATTAAAAGGAAAAAAGGTCGAAAATATCGAGTTCGATGAGAAAGACAACATCATCGTGACCACTAAAGATGGAAAAACCAAAATCCCCGCTTCAGAAATCCTGGCGGAGAGATGCCTCGAATGCCGGGCCAATTTTCCCGTAATCTACGATATCCTTCTTGGAGAAAAAACCAAGCGGCAACTGGAAAATCCTTTTCAATCCATAGAAAAAATTGAGTCTCTCTCCGAAAAGGAGAGATGGGATTTCTGGAAAGAGCAGCTCTCAAAGTGTATCCGATGCTATGCCTGCCGCTCAGTCTGCCCGATGTGTTACTGCGATGAGTGTGTGGTGGATACAATCACTTTTGCAGTCACGGCAGACACGACTGCCGATGAAAAAGCGCAGAAGATCAAGTGGCTCGAAAAGTCCCCTGTTTTATCCGAAAATTTTGTGTACCACTTCATCAGGGCCATTCATCTCGCCGGTCGATGTATCGACTGCGGGGAATGCGAACGAGTGTGTCCTCTGGATATTCCCATCCGATTCCTGAATAAAAAACTGGAAAAGGATGCCAAAGAGCTTTTTGATTATGATGCGGGTTTTGACCCTGACCAGCCCTCTTTAGTGGCTTCATTCAGGGATGAAGACCCGGAAGACTTTATCAGGTGAAACGATGGAAAAGGTACTGGTAAAAAAATCCTTCCCTCAGTGGGTGAAGACGCTCTCTTCTTACAATATTCTTGCTCCTGTCGAGAAGGAAGAACTCTGGAGCTATGAACTCATCGAGAATCCTGAACAGATCAACCTTGACTATCTGAATACAGTCCTTTCTCCCAAAAAGATAATCTTCCCTCAGAGAGAGGTTTATCTGGCGTTCTCTGTCGATAACGAAGATGGTATGAAAGTGAAAGAAGTTCTTCCTGATGAAAAACCTTCTGTCATCTTCGGAGTGAGACCCTGTGACGCGAAAGCATTGACCCTGACTGATAAGGTCTTTGGTGGAGACTTCGAAGACCTTTACTACTGGAACAGAAGAAAACAAATGGCTCTGGTTGGCCTTTCCTGCAGCACACCCCCCTCTCCCAACTGCTTCTGTCTCACTGTGGACGGTTCCCCATTCTCCAAAGATGGGCTGGACGTATTGATGACTGATCTCGGGGATAAATACTTCATTGAGACTTTGACAAAAAAAGGCGAACAGCTCGTCAATTCAGCCAAGACTCTCTTCAAGACTCCGACAGAAAAAGATAAGAAAGACCTGGCGAAAATCCAGCAAGAGGCCAAGAAAAAGATCAAACGACAAGTCGAAAGCATCAAAAAAATCCCCCCCAAACTCAAAGATATGTTTGATGCCTCACTCTGGGATGAAGAGTCCATGAGCTGCATCCGCTGCGGGATTTGCACTTACCTTTGCCCGACATGTCACTGTTTTGATATCAACGATGAAGTCGATTCCTACTCCCCTCTCAAAGGAAAGAGAATCCGAACCTGGGACAATTGCCAGTTCCCGGATTTCACCATGCATTCTTCAGGTCACAATCCCAGGCCGGACAAAGCCTCCCGCTTACGCCAAAGAATCATGCATAAATTTCAGTATTTCGTCGACCTGCACAAGAATTATCAGTGCACGGGGTGTGGACGGTGCATTTCACAGTGTCCAGTCGGAATAGACATTATAGAAGTTCTCGACAAGGTGAGAGACTATGGAGCGTAATACTTATATTCCAAAACTGGCCAAGATCATTCATATCAAAGAAGAAGTCGGTGGTGCCCGACCCATTAAAACTTTCAGGACTGAGTTTCAGGATAAAAATGGTTTTTCTTTCAAAAGCGGGCAGTGTGCCATGCTTTCAGTGTTTGGCAAAGGGGAATCGATGATCTCCATCTCCTCTTCTCCTCTGGTCAAAGACTATCTCCAGTTCAGCATACTGAAGATGGGAAGGGTCACATCTTCCCTTCACGACTTACAAGTGGGAGACAGCATAGGAATTAGAGGGCCCTACGGGAATAACTTCCCTATCGAAAAGTGGAAAGGGAAAAACTTGATATTTATCGGCGGGGGGATCGGTCTGGCCCCTATCTGGTCCGTTCTCCATACAGCTCTTGGAAAAAAAGAAGATTACGGAGAGTTTATACTGATCTACGGAGCGAGGACATCCAAAGACATTGTGTTCAAGGAAGAGCTGGAAGAGCTCAGAAAGAAAATAAAAGTCCATCTTTCCGTGGATGTGGAGGAGCCGGATTGGAAAGAATTCGTGGGATTTGTTCCCCTGAATGTCCTGGAGATCAAACCCTCACCCAAAAACGCGATTGCAGTGACCTGCGGCCCGCCGATCATGATCAAATAATTTGTCATACAAAATTTAGAAGCCCTGGGATTCAAAGACGATCAAATTTACACAACTGTCGAGAACAAGATGAAATGTGGAATCGGAAAATGTGGGCGATGCAACATCGGCATGCACTATGTGTGTAAAGACGGCCCTGTCTATTCATGGGCTGAGCTCAAGAATTTGCCTCAAGAATACTAAAAGGAGATATTTCGATGGCAACACAAAAAACAGCCAAAAAGAAACCCGCTCAACAAGCCAAATCGAAATCGCCAAAGAAAGATACCAAAAAAGAGATGGCCACAGTCTTTATCATGGGAAAATCTCATGAAGTACCGGCTGACGCGACGATCATGGGGGCTATCGAGTACGCTGGCTACCAGATAAAAAGAGGAGCCGGATGCCGCGAAGGATTCTGTGGAGCCTGCGCCACTGTCTATCGCATGCCCGGTGACTACAAAATATACACAGGACTGGCCTGCACAACTCTTGTTGAGGATGGGATGTGGCTCTCTCAACTTCCCGCGATTCCAGCCCAGAAACCTGTGTATGACCTTGACAAATTGGACCCGAATGTTGCGACATTCCAGAAGATCTATCCCGAGGTTTTTCGATGTGTCTCCTGTAATACCTGCACAAAAGCCTGCCCTCAAGATTTAGAGGTCATGGACTACGTCAATGCCGCGATGAGAGGAGACATTGAGGCCGTCATGGACCTCTCCTTCGACTGTCTCAGCTGTGGCCTGTGCGCCATCAGATGCCCTGCAGAAATCGTCCAGTATAACGTCGGGGTGCTTGCCAGAAGGCTTTTTGGAAAATATCTCGCTAAAGAAAGTCAACAGCTCAAGAAAAGAATAAAAGAAGTCAAAGAACACAAATTCGATAAAGAATACAAAGAATTCATGAAGATGAAAAAGGAAGAATTGAAAAAGAAATATTATGAAAGAGACCTTGAATAATATCTTTTGAACAAATGAATACAACCGTGTCATTATAAGGAGTATCCGATGTACCCAGAATACATGAGACCATCACTCGAAAAAGTCGCCCAAACACGCAACAAAAGGTTTGAGCTGGAGAAGTCGGGAAAACCCGTGTTCCCTCCTATGAGTGCAGAAGAACGGGAGGAAGTGCTGAATAAATTTCATCCGGACTACAAACCGGATGCGAGACGCAAGATCAGAATTGGCCCCAACAAGGGTGAACAACTCACCACAGAAATCGCCGACATGATGGAGTCACACTCGCGAATCAAACCTGAGCTGTTCGATTTGACAAAGCCTGATTATGAGACAGACATCCTGATCATCGGTGGAGGCGGTGCCGGTTGTGCTGCCGCTATCCTCGCCATGCAAAAAGGAGCCACATCGATCATCTCCACTAAGCTCAGACTCGGCGATGCGAATTCCATGATGTCTCAAGGAGGGATGCAAGCCGCTGTGACTGCTCAGGATTCTCCGACTCGCCACTATCTGGATGCCATGGGAGGGGGTCATTTTGACAACAAACCTGATTTGGTCCGGGCCCTGACCGAAGATGGGCCTGAAGTTGTGAAGTGGCTTGAAGATTTGGGTGTTGTCTGGGACAAACTGGATGACGGCTCTCTCCAGGTCCTCCATGGAGGAGGAACCTCCAGGAAAAGGATGCATTCTTGCCGGGACTACACGGGTGCCATCATTATGCGGACCCTCATGGATAAAGTCAGAAACCATCCGGATAAAATTACAGTTCTCGAATTCATGCCCATTATCGAGCTGATTATGGACAATAAAGGCCAGTGTGCCGGAGGAGTCCTGTACAACCTTGAAACAGAGGAATATTTCACAGTCAGAGCCAAGGCCACGATCATCGCCACAGGCGGATACGGACGACTCCACATCAGAGGATTTGACACCACCAATCATTACGGAGCCACCGGAGATGGTTTGATCATAGCTTACAGAGCCGGGGCAAAACTCCTCTACATGGATTCTGTTCAGTACCATCCCACCGGTTCGGTCTTTCCCGAGCAGATTGCAGGCTTTTTAATCACCGAAAAAATCAGAGGAGCTGGAGGCCAGCCTCTCAATAAATTCGGAGAGCTCTTCGTCTTCCCACGCGAGCCAAGAGATGTGGAAAGTTCCGCTTTTATCAGAGAATGCCTGAAAAAAAACAATGGTATTGAAACACCCAGTGGCCGCCTAGGCGTCTGGCTGGATTCCCCTCTTATCGAAATGATCCAGGGAGAAGGGTACATTAACAAACAGTTCCCGGCCATGCACCGCCAGTTCATCCGCTACGGTATCGACATCACCAAAGAACCTATGCTCGTCTATCCCTCGTTGCACTACCAGAATGGGGGAATCGAGATTAATGATAAATGCGAAACCAACATACCCGGACTGTATGTCGCTGGAGAGGCGACCGGCGGAGTGCACGGGCGAAACCGTCTGATGGGGAATTCCGTTCTGGACTACAATGTCTTTGGACGGCGGGCTGGAATATTCGCCTCAGATTACATCAAGTCTGTGAAATTCGGCTCTCTCACTCTGCAGCATATTACCGATTATGAGAACCAGCTGAAACAGGCTAAAATTAAAACAGACCTCATAACCCCTGTTCTACTCCCTTCTTATACGCCTGAAGACGTGAGGAAGCGGCAGCTGACGGCTTGCTACGAAGGCACCTTAAGGTAATAACCAACTAACAAGATATAAAAGGGGGATGAGCACTCGCTCAATAATTCAGCAGCATTTTGTGGATTTCATTGCGAACAAAGCGTGGCAATCTCGTGTGATAAAATTGTCATTGCGATGAGTGTAGCAAAGAAGCAATTCCAAAAAATGGATTTATCATTCTTTTCTTATGAGATTGCCACGCTTTGCTCGCAATGACACTTCTATCTACAGTATCATTAATAAAAGTGTTACTTAATACTGAGCATAAACAACAGGATACTTTTCTCTTCTATTCCTGAATCACTAGAACTTCAATGTGACCTGGACTTGCATCCAGCGCGGGAGCTGGCGTCCCCAGACTTCGCCAAACAATACCGTATCTGCCTTGACAAAGGAGATCGGTCTCTGGCTGTTCAACAGATTGAAAACATTCAGTCTCAGTCCAAGGGCAAGCCCATGAGAAAGTGGTATATCCCTCTCAACCGATAAATCCACATAGACGTGAGAAGGAGTTGTTCTCCCACCGCGCCCTTCTGGAAAAAGGTAATAATCGCCATATCCAGCGGATAATCCTTTCTTTTCCCAGTGATAACCGGAAAGATATTCAACACCAGCGGTAACGATAAAATCATAGGGAGCGAAGTACGTGCCCAGAATTTTAACCTGATGATCCACGCTATAAGGGAGGAAACCATACCATCCTTCATCTCCAAATTCTTCTCCTCCTAAGCCAAAGAATATGGCGTCCGTCAGCGCCTCGAACGGATGACCCGCCGGTAATTTCATCCGATCTCCGAAAACACCCGCTTCGTAAGCACTGCCCGCTATTCCACCCCAATAACCTAATTCAAATTGACCTGGATTTGTCCCTTTTGCCTCAGACCAGGTGTAAGAAGCATTCAGTGTGAGTTCATCTGTGATCCTTCCATTCAATTCAAGCTCAATCGCTCTATAATCTCTTTTTTTGAACGTGAAATTCTTAAACACCCATGCCCATACACTCACTGGGTCGTAAATCCCGACGAGTTCTGTGATGTTTCTTGCATAGGAGTAGATACCTCGAAGTTTAAGAGCCCAGTTGGGTCCCAAACGTCGGTCGAATTCCAATAAAAATTTTGTCGTTCTATTGGGTTTCACTTCTGGATCGACATCATAGGGAGTTGTCGCTGCGCTCTGCTCAAAGGCAAAAGCCCAGTTAGCCGGATCTTGCAGTTGAGCATCTGTTGGACTTGCACCTCCGATCCAATTGTATCTTCTGTAATTGAATCCACCCTGAGTGTTGAAGAACTCCATAATTCTTGTTGTGACCGGATTAGTGAATTGACCAAAACCAAATTTCAGGATGTTCTTCCCATTATTGGAAAGGTCAATGGTGAGTGAAGCACGAGGAGAGAGAAAATCTAATAATCCCCAACTCCACGCTTCGTCTCCCGCATCATTAAACACCTTTTGAGTTTCGCTCCTCAAACCAAGCATCAGAGTGAATCGACCAATTGTGATTCTATCCTTGATATACAAGCCGAATCCTCTTGTGGTGTTAGCGACTTCACGAATCCCATATTCTTCTAATTGAGTAGGGGTTCCTGGAGCGGCCCATGTGATTTCGACTCCATTATCGAATCCATTGCCCGGCCAGGCATCGAAATCCTGACCGGTCCACCGCATCCTGTCTTCCGCATAAGTTCGGTAATAGGAGAAGCCAATTCCGAATTCGTGATTCCCCAAACTTCCCAAGTCAACATATTTAGTAAAACGTGTATTAAAATCAGTCCTCTTTTCTACAGTGGTTCTATCTCCCTCAGCATTGTTTGTGTACTGGGCAATATCTGTCCAGTAATACCGTGCTGGACCATAATCCTCATCAAGCGGCTTGATTGTTGAATCCTGATCAGATTGGCCGAAAGCCGCCTCAAGGAAGGTGTTTTGGTCGATAATAGCCCTGTAGTTTAGCCTATAGGAATAATCAGTGTAAACTGTTTTGGTATAAGTTTCCAGAAGACCGATTCCGCCACTCTGGCTTAAGAACTTATCCAACGTTCCGCTGAGAGAAAAAGTGTGGTTTTTATGCGGAGTAAAAGTGATTTTTCCGAACACATTATTGGTGTTCAGTCTTCTGTTTCCTGAGGGAAAACTCAACCATCCTATGGTTTCCGCTTCCGTTTGGTCAGCTGTGCCATGGAAATTATTAGAGAGAAAGAACCAGAGCTTGTCTTTAATGATTGGGCCCCCAAGATTCCCAAAAAATTGATTAATCGATGTATCAGGCACAGTGACAACGGATAACTGGTCTTTTCTATCTGCTCTCAGATTCCGATTTCTGATCAAAGCTCCTAATTCCCCGTGAAACTCATTTCCTCCTGATTTCGTGACAATATTAATTATTCCTCCCATAGAATGACCCATGTCTGGCTCAAATGGATCTGAAACAACCTGAACTTCTTTCCAGGAATCATAGTTTATTGCAACACCAGAGTCATTTGTCATTGCTCCTCTCGCTGATAGTCCATCTACCAACCAGTTATTTCCTTCTTCTCCTTCTCCTCTAAAGCTCGGCAAACCCGTGCCAGTGCCCTTGATAGTATCTGCTCTCACACCTGTGACTCCTGGAGTATAGCTCACTATCTCTTGAATGACTCTCCCTTGAATAGGCGCACGAGCCAGATCATCGACGTTCATTCGATAACTGTTATCCACATTTGTTCTATCTATTAAAGGTGTTTCTGCAACAACAATAACTTCCTCTGTGAATATTCCCATTTTCAACACAATCTCAATGCTGACTGTAAAGCCCAAACGGACGTCATATCCTGTTTGTGTGACTTTTTCAAATCCTGAAAGCTCAAAAGTGAGCGAGTACACCCCGATAGGAAGCAAAGGAAACTTAAAATTCCCATTTGTATCCGTTAAAACATTCCTTTCACCTTGAAGACTCGGACTCTTAGCTGTGACTGTCACTCCAGAAAGTAGCTCTCCCTCCTCGTCCATCACTTTCCCTTTGATTTCACCTGTTTCAGACGCGAAAAGGGAGAGAGCGAAGAAAATACAAACTGTAAAAATGATAAATCTTTTTAAGAATATGCTCATTTCTTTCCCCTCCTTATGATAAGATTTTTCATTTATCTAAATATCCAAATATTTTAATTTATCTGTTGAGCGCCTTCACTTTCTATTCTTGGCTGAACGGAATTAATCGACCTTGCTTGAATGAGAAATTTTTTTATAAACAAACGTTTGACCTCACCCTTCACTTCTTCCCGTCAATAAAATTTTGGTAATTTATATCACAACCTAAAGCATTTATCAATTGAAAAAGTTGGATCTTTTTTTGCTGAGAATTAATTTTCTTTCCTTTCAAAAGATTTTGCACTCACTTTTTATCCTCAGTTAAATAGATTTTTTTTGACTTTTTTTATGGATTTGATATAGAGTATATTTGCTGATAAGGCCAGGGAAAAAGAATTTTTTTGTCTGCGGGATAGAGCAAAAATTTACACATAACTGAAAAAAACACAGACAAAAAAGAACGGAGAAAAGCTCTTTCGCATGAGTGATAAAAAAACAACAAAACAAGCAAAACCCAAAGCGACGACAGAATACAAAGGGAAAGAAAGAAGAGTGTGCCGGCGGTTTGAGGTTCCGGGTGCGACTGTCAGCTATTCGCTGAAAAAAATCCTTTCATCAGATAAAGAAAAGGATAAGTCATGGGAGGAAGAATTTTGTCCGGTTGAAAACATGAGCTGTGGGGGAATCAGGTATGCCGGGAAAAAACCTCTAACGATCAACTCAGATATCACGGTGAAAATACTCATCCCAGGGGAAAGAACCCCCCTCATAATCCACGGTCTGGTGCGCTGGCTTTCCACAGAGGAAGATATAGAGGTTTGTAGGACGGGCATCCAGTTTAATCCCTATGGCGAAGGCACAGGCAAAAATTATCCAGGACTGATGGTGAAGCTACTCGAGCTGGAGCATAAATTTGCAACTCCGGAATCTGATATCACTGATTACGAAATCGATTCCTGACCACATAAAACCAATCTCTCTCGTCCCCTGGATATTGTGAATCCATTCAACAATTCAAGATTCACATCTTTTCTTTGAGCAGAATCCCCTCTTGCTTAATGGATGATGTCTATTTAGATGCGTCCTGGCCTTCGATAACGATCTGAGAGTAATCTGCAACCTGAATCAACAGCTTGTTGATGGCTTGCAGGAGCGCCAGGCGGTTCCGCTTGATCCTTATTTCGTCAGCCATCACCAAAACATTGTCAAAAAAGTTATTGATAGAAGACTTTATCCTGAAAATGATTCTCTGCGCCTGGGAAAAATCTCCTTTTTTGATCAAAGGAAGGATATTGTCTTGGATTATACAAAAAGTCGTGTAAAGCTCTCTCTCATCCTTTTCCACAAAAAGCCCTGAATTGATCCGAAAAGGAGGTTGATCGCGCAGAATATTGTTGACTCTCTTAAAGATAAGGATCAAAGGCTCAAAACTCGGGCTGTCTTTGAGTGAATCCAAGGCCTTCACTCTGAGAAAAGAATAATAAATATTATCAATGCCTGCGGAGATAGCCGCATTGACCAAGTCGTAGCGAAAGCCTCGTGATTCAAAAATATAACGGAGCCTGTTAGCGAAAAACTCCAGGCAGTAGTTCTTGACCTGAGTTTCAGGCTCACGAATTTTTGCTCCATAGACATCAATCACTTTATCCAGCAATCGAGAGAACGAAAAATTGAATTTTTTATCCAGGATAATTTTACAGATGCTTTGAGCATTCCGACGCAATCCAAATGGGTCCTTTGAACCTGTCACCCGGACCCCAACACCCACTGTTCCGATGATAGAGTCGAGTTTATCAGTTATGGAAAGAACTGAACCGGACAACGATGACGGGGATTCATCCTCTAAGCTCACAGGTTGATAATGCTCATACACGGCTTTCCAGACAGAAGCAGGATGTCCTTCCTCCCGGGCATAAAGCCCCCCCACTTTCCCTTGAAGTGAAGGGAATTCTCGCACCATTTCAGTTAGAAGATCCACCTTAGAAAGCTCAGCTCCTTGAACGACCTGTTTTTTGATTTTTTGCGCATCAACCTTGTCCACCAAGTAGGTCACGATTTTCTTCAGCCTCTGGGTCTTATCCTCGTAGCTGCCAAGCTTTTCCTGAAAGACAATCTTTCCTAAATTTTTGGCTCTCTCCCTCAAGCCTGACTTCTGATCTTGAGTCCAGAAAAACTTGGCATCTTCCAATCGAGCCTTCAGCACTCTTTCATTTCCCTTTTGAATGAGCGATTTGACATCCCGATAGCCATCAGCCACTCCCAGGAAAAAGGGCAACTGCTTTTTATCTTTAACAACAGAAAAAAGTCTCTGGCCTTCTCTCATAGCCGTGCTTAATATTTCAATCGGCAGGCTCAAATAATCCTCAGGGAAAGAGCCAAGAAAAACATAAGGATACTCCACATCATAGCTTAGACGCTCCAATAGCTCTTCATCCGGGTAGCATTCGGCATTCAGTGAAGTCAGCTTTCTTTCAATCTGGCTCAAGATCATTCTTCTTCTTTCTTCCTGTTTCACCACAACTCTCATCTTCTTCAACGTCGCCTTGTATTCGCGGAAAGTCTTGACCTTGATTTTTTTGGGGCAATGAAGCTTATGGCCATAGGTGAAGTTCCCGGCGGCTATTCCTCCGGCAGAGAAAGAAAGAGGCTTTTCGTTGAACATGCAGAGGATATTCTTGATCGGGCGGGAAAACCGAAAAGAGCTACTCCCCCATCTCATCATTTTTGGGAAAGACAGAGAGGAAATCAATGAAGGTAGTATCTCGGAAAGAATGTTTTGAGTAGGTTTACCTTTTTCAATTTTCTTTATCCCCAGATATTCACCTTTATCCGTCTTGATGACTTCAAGCTCGTTGACTTTGACTCCCTGTGACTTAGCGAATCCTTTGGCCGCGGGTGCTGGGGTTCCGTCATTCTGGAAAGCTACGGCTTTGGGAGGACCGATGATTTCTTCTTTCCGGTCTTTCTGTTTCGGAGCCAGGTCTCCAAATATTATCAGTCGACGACAGGTTCCGTAAATCTCAATCTTTTTGGCGTCGATATTTTGGGAGGAAAGTTCCTCTTTGAATTTCTCCCCGAGCTGGGAGAGAGCTGCTTTGACATGAGAAGGGGGCATCTCTTCAGTAAAAACCTCTAAGAGAAACTCCATCAGGATGAATCCTCTCTGGCAGTGTATTTCTGGGCAATCTGGCTAACCAGAGTCCTTATCTGAGCGATCAGTTTCACTCTTTCGGTGACGCTTATCGCCCCTCGGGAATCCAGAAGATTAAAGAAATGAGAGCATTTTAAGCACATATCATACGCTGGCAGAAGTAAATCTTTATCGATGAGCTGTTGGGCTTCTCTTTCATTCAAGCGGAACGATTCCTTCAATCCTCTTATGTCTGCCTGACTGAAGTTGTACTCAGAAAACTCTTTTTCCTCCAAATACCTCAAATCTTGGTAGGTTACATCATGAGACCAGTCTAAATCATAGATGTCATCTTTCCCTTCGAGGAACATTTCCAACCTTTCTAATCCGTATGTGAGTTCCACAGGGATAGAAGAAATGTCAATTCCTCCGGCCTGCTGGAAGTAAGTAAACTGAGTGATTTCCAGCCCATCAAGAAGGACCTGCCATCCAACACCCCAGGCTCCGATAGATGGAGACTCCCAGTCATCCTCATCAAAACGCAGGTCATGTTCCTGGACATTGATCCCAAGTGAAACCAAACTTTTGATGTATACCTGCTGAATATCCGGAGGAGACGGTTTGATGATCACTTGGTATTGAAAGTGTTTCTGAACCCTGTGCGGATTCTCTCCGTAGCGACCATCCGTGGGTCTCCGGGAAGGCTGGACATAAGCGACTTTCCAGGGTCTTTTATCGAGAACCCTGAAAAAAGTATCCGGAGTCATGGTTCCCGCGCCCACTTCAAGGTCATAAGGTTGCGCTAAATAACAACCCTGGTCCGCCCAGAACTTCTGGAGGTTCATGATCAAGTTTTGAATACTCATTTTATCGGCAACACAATTTTGTTTTTATCTCATACTTATTTTTAGGTTCACCCCTCGATTTCTTGATTCTCCTGCCATCTCAAGACAGGATTTCGGGCTGCCGTGGTTTCATCCAGACGGCGGACATAGGATGTGTGAGGCGCAGATTTCACAACCTCCGGATTCTCCCTGGCTTCCCGGGCAATCTTCTTCATCGCATCAATAAACATGTCAATGTCTCTTTTACTTTCGGTCTCGGTCGGTTCAGTCATCAAGGCGCCTTGAACGATCAAGGGAAAAGACATCGTGGGAGGATGGACACCATAATCGATAAGCCTTTTGGCAATATCGATGTTTTGAACACCAAATTCTCTCTGGAATTTATCAGAAAAGACACATTCGTGATAAGTGGGAGTTGTGTATTTCAGATGATAATCATCCTTCAGGCTCTGGCGCACGTAGTTGGAATTCAAGACAGCCACTTCTGCCACTTCCTTCAATCCACTGGGTCCCAGAGACAGGATGTAGGATAACGCTTTAACCACAACCAAGAAATTCCCGAAGAAACTGCGGACTCTCCCGATACTTTTCGGCCGGTCGAAATCGAGGAAGTATCCATTTTTCTTCTTTTCTATGACAGGCACAGGAAGATAAGGCTCGAGGTCGCGCTTGACACCCACTGGCCCGGCGCCGGGGCCACCGCCTCCATGAGGCGTAGAAAAAGTCTTGTGCAGGTTGAGATGGATCACATCGACATCCATGTCTCCTGGCCTGCAGACACCTATGAGCGCATTCAAGTTGGCTCCATCCATGTAGATGAATCCACCCTTGGAATGGACGATTTCCGCGACTTTCTTGATTTCTTCCTCGAACACACCCAGCGTGTTCGGATTGGTGATCATCAGAGCAGCGACTTCTTCTGTCATGTGCTGCGCAAGGTCGTCCGCATCGATCGTTCCTTTCTCGTTAGATTTGATTTCCTGGACTCGATAGCCGCAGATGTGAGCGCTGGATGGATTTGTTCCATGAGCGGAATCCGGAATCAGGACAATCTGTCTCGGATTCCCTCTCTCTTCCAGACATGTCCGAATGAGCATCATACCCAGCAACTCACCCTGCGCTCCGGCTGAAGGCTGGAGGGTAAACGCATCCATCCCAGTGATCTCAGCCAGGAGTTCCTCAGTTGTTTTGAGAATCTCGATATTTCCCTGGACTAAATCGGAGGGAGCGTACGGATGGGATGCCGTGAACTCCAGTATGGATGCAACCTTCTCATTTATCTTGGGATTATACTTCATCGTGCATGAGCCCAGTGGATAGAATCCTTCGTCCACACAATAATTCGTCCGGGAAATCCTGGTAAAATGTCTGATGATTTCCACTTCCGAGACCTCGGGGAATCCTTTAATATCGCTCCTGAGAGGAAGATTCTGAAGAACATCATCTTTGGCTGGAACATCGATCTCAGGCAGAGAATAAGCTCTTTTTCCTTTTTCGCTGATTTCGAATATCAAAGGCTCTCGAATCATGATAAATCCCTACACAGCCGCCTCTAGACATGCGGCCAGATTGTCGATCTCTTCCTTTCCGTGCATCTCTGTGACACAAACGAGAAGACAGTTCTCAAGTTCCGGATAATACTCCGCAAGACTCAAGCCGGCAATAATCCCTTTGTCCCTGAGAACTTCCTCTACCTTGTGTAAATTTCCTGAGAACTCTAGAACAAACTCATTGAAAATATTGCCGCTAAATTTCCTTTTTATTCCTTTGATGTGAGTTAGCTTTCCCAAAGCATAGTTGGCTTTCTGAATGTTCTGCCAGGCGAGTTCTCTGAGCCCTTCTTTCCCCAGAGTTTCCAGGAAGACCGTGGCTCTCAACGCACACAATGCCTGATTCGTACAGATGTTCGAAGTGGCCCGCTCTCTCCGGATATGCTGTTCTCTAGTTGACAGGGTTAAAACAAATCCTCTCTTTCCATCTGCATCCTTCGTTTGCCCGGCGATCCGGCCTGGAAATTGGCGGATAAATTCCTTTGAACAGGACATGAATCCCAGATAAGGCCCGCCAAAGCTCAAGGGGATACCAAATGACTGCCCTTCTCCGGTGACGATATCCGCACCAAGGTGGCCCGGCGCTTCAAGAATCCCAAAGGAGACTCCCTCTGTGACTATGACTGCGGATAATGCCTCGACAGAATGAGCGACCTCGGAAATTTTTCCGACATCCTCCACGACTCCCATGAAATTGGGGGACTGGACGAGAACAGCCGACGTTCTGTCATCCAATTTGTCTTTGAGGTCCTGGATATCGACTTCGCCTGTTTCTGTGTGTTTGACCTCTTCAATCTCAATTCCAAGATTTTTTATGTATGTCCGGATGACTCTTTGATACTGAGGATGGAGCGTCTGAGGAATCAAGACCTTTGGCTTCTCTTTCAGCCGATGAGCCATGAGAACAGCTTCAGCCGCACCCGATGCTCCATCATAAAGAGATGCGTTTGCGATATCCATTCCAGTCAATTGACAGATAAGAGTCTGAAACTCAAAAATCACTTGCAGCGTTCCCTGGCTGACTTCAGGCTGGTAGGGCGTGTAGGGACTGACAAATTCTCCTCTGGAACTCAAATAATCCACTATATAAGGAATCACATGGGGATAGGCACCCGCGCCTAAAAATGAAAGAAATTCTTTATACTTATTTGCCTGAGCGAGTTTTTCAAACCGATGAATCAGCTCAATTTCCGTTAATGGAGAGGGGACGCTCAGCTCTCTTTTCAATTTAATGTCCTTTGGAATATTCTCGAAAAGCGCTTCTACGGAAGAGATGCCGATTCGGGACATCATCTCTTTCTTGTCTTTATCACTCAGAGAAATATAACTCATTGGCTGGATGGCCCTTGCTTTATTTCATTTGATTGAAGAAGGATTATTCTTCAATTCCCTCCAAGAATTTTTCATATTCATCCGCTGACATCAGCTTCTCGAATTCCGTTTCATCTTTTATCTTGAGGCGAATAAACCACCCTTTTCCATGGGGGTCCTGATTCACAAGTTCGGGAGAATCATTCAATTCTCCATTAACTTCAACCACTTCTCCGGAAACCGGGGAGTAGACATCTGAAACCGCTTTCACAGACTCAACGACGCCTATGGATTGATGGAATTCCAGTTGAGTTCCTGTTTTGGGCAACTCAACAAAAACAACATCTCCAAGCTGCTTCTGTGCAAAGTCCGTAATTCCCATAGTGGCAGTATCGCCCTTCACTTGGATCCACTCGTGATCCTTCGAATAATAAAAGTCATCAGGATACATTCTTTCCTCCTTACTCATAGATGATATTCAGCCCGCAGTTTTGAGTAAGTCATAAATTTTGAGTAAGTCATAAATATTAAAGAGACATTCACAATTAGTCAATATCTATTCAATCAGTCAATATCTATTCAATCAGATAGATCTCACTTCTCTCGCAGAATGGCCATTCATCAAGAATAAAAAGCATCTTTCAAATGAGATTGCATCACCCTGTTCGCCATGACATTCTTATCTTTATCAATTCAAGTAAGGCCTGTGAAAATTGGGGACTGTCCCCAATTATATGTCATTGCGAACGAAGCGTGGCAATCTCATAAGAATAAATCCAGTTCAAACTATGCTCCAGATTCAGTCTCGCCTCTTTTGTAAAAAGGCGTCGGTATCACCCGGGCTTTGATTTGATTATCTCTTATCCCCACTTCGAACTCTGTTCCTTCTTCGGAATATTCTATCGGCAGATACGTCAATCCGATGGCTTTTTTCAAATAAGGAGAGAAGGTGCCTGATGTCACTTCAGAGACCTTTTCCCCCTTGATGAAGACCGGATAGTGAGACCTGGCGATTCCTCTCCCTTCAAGCTCAAACCCGACAATTTTCCTTTTGATTCCCTCTTCTTTCTGTTTAAGGAGAGCATCACGGCCCAAGAATTCCCCTTTCTTGAACTTCACAAGCCAGCCCAGTCCTGCCTCCAGGACTGTGGTGGTCTCATCGATATCGTTTCCGTAGAGCATGAGTTTGGCTTCCAAACGGAGAGTATCCCGAGCCCCCAGCCCCACAGGAAGAATACCAAAGTCTTTGCCTCTTTCCAGGATTGCATCCCATATCTTCTCAGGATTCGACGATAAAGTGTAAATCTCCACACCGTCCTCGCCTGTATAACCGGTCCGAGAGACCAACACTTTTTCTCCTTCAATCTTTGCGAGGTTAAATCCGAATGGGCTCAACTCTTCAAGGTTGAAGTGGATTAGCGGCTGCAGGATTTCCAGCGCTTTCGGGCCTTGAAGAGCCAGCTGGGTGTAATCATCGCTCTTGTTATCCGCTTGCACATCGAAACCTTCCTGGTGGCTGATAATCCACTCATAATCCTTATCCGAATTGGCCGCATTCACAACCAGCATGTATTCAGACAGACTCAAGCAGTAAACAAGCAGGTCATCCACAAATGTACCTTCAGGGGTGGTCAAAGCAGAGTACTGCGCTTTTCCCGGAGTCAGACGAGAGGCATTATTAGGAGTCAGGTGCTGCACAAAATCAAGGGCCTGGTTTCCGGAAATGATAATCTCTCCCATGTGGCTCACATCAAACAGTCCAGCCTTCTGCCGAACAGCCATATGCTCATCAATGACTCCGGTGTACTCAACAGGCATGTCCCAGCCAAAAAACTCAATCATCCTCCCACCAAGTTTTCTGTGGGCGGAATTCAAGCGTGTTTGCTTCATGGCATTCCCTCTGTGAAAATTATTAACTATCATATAATTTTTCCCGATGCAAGAAAAACCATCTAAAGTCTTGTTCATACCTGCAAATTTGCTATAATGAAAAGCCAACAATGATTGAACTCAAGGCTTCTTTAAAAGAAAAAATACTGAAAAAACTGAAAAAAAAGTATCCTCTCAAAGCCTCTGAGCTCGACATCGGCTACTCTCCCCAGCAAAAATTCGGCGATTTAGCTCTGGCCTTTCCTTTCCAGCTGGCAAAAAAATTAAAAAGACAACCAAGAGAGTTAGCATTGGAGATCATTCCTCTGCTCCTGCCCCTAGAGGGTGTTGTGAAGGCAGAGGCTGCGGGAGCCGGTTACATCAACCTCTTTTTAGACAAGAAGAATTTCTTCTCTCGCCAACTCCACACTCTCGATCGAACTGACCTCTCATCCGAAGAAGACAAAATCATCATCGAGCACACCAACATCAATCCCAATAAAGCCGCGCACATCGGACATCTGCGCAACGCCTGCTTGGGAGATACCTTGGCCCGGTGCCAGAGGTACAAAGGAGAAAGGGTGGAGGTTCAGAATTACATCGATGACACGGGAGTCCAGGTGGCAGATGTGGTCTTCGGATTCATGGATTTGGAACAAATGAACCTGTCTCAAATCAAAAAGATCAAGGAAAAATTCGATTATTACTGCTGGGATCTTTATGCCCGGGTTTCGTCTTATTTCGAAAGCCATCCTGATGCTGAAAAAAGAAGGTCCGAGATTCTTAAAAAAATCGAGGAAAGAAAAAATCCCGAATATGAAATAGGATTTTATCTATCCCGCCAGATCATCAAAGCCCATCTCCAGACTATGCGTAGAATCGGAGTGACGTATGACATGCTTCCTTGTGAAAGCACCATCCTTCATCTCAAATTCTGGGAAAAAGCGTTTTCTCTATTAAAGGGGAAAAAGGCCATTTCATTTGTGAAGGACGGAATAAACAAGGACTGCTGGGTAATGGGACTCGAGGAAGAAGCGGAAAAAGAAAAAATCATAGTCCGCTCAGATGGAACCGTTACTTATGTCGGAAAGGATATTGCTTACCAGCTCTGGAAATTCGGCTTATTGGGAAAGGATTTCTACTATGAGCCCTTTACCGAGGAAAACGGCAGAACAATCTGGATCTCAACAAACGCATCAACGCACAAAGCTCCTCCATTCGGAAAAGGAAGCAAGGTCTACAACGTCATCGACTCCAGACAGGCCTATCTCCAGAAGATTGTGGTCCAGGGACTCAAATCTCTGAACTATCTAACTCAAGCAGAAAAATCCATCCATTTCTATTACGAGATGGTGGCTCTGTCCCCTAAGAGCCTAAAAGAGCTCGACTTGAGTATCTCGGAAGAAGACAAGGGAAAGGATTTCCTCGAGGTTTCCGGAAGAAAAGGTCTCGGAGTCAAAGCCGACGACCTTCTGGACAGACTTGAAGACAAAGCTCTAGCCGAAGTGGAGAAAAGAAATCCAGAACTTCCTGCTGCCCTTAAAAAAGAAACCGCCCATAATATCGCAGTCGGAGCTCTTCGTTATTTCATGCTCAAATTTGCAAGGAACTCCCTAATCGTCTTTGACTTCGAAGAGGCGCTGAATTTTGAAGGCGAAACAGGCCCTTATCTCCAGTACACCTTGGTTCGGATCAACAGCATCTTCCGCAAGCTGAAAGAAAGAGAAGGCTTTGACGAGAAAGACCTTCAAGCTCTTCTCTCCTCTGAAGATTTTCCAGTGGAAGCATTGCATGAAAAAGAGCTTTCAGATTTCTGGGATGTCGTTTTTTATGCCTCCCAGCTTGAGGAAGAAGTACTCCATTCCATCTACTCATTGGAATTCTCCCATCTGGCTAAATATGCTTTCAACCTCTCGCAGAAGTTCAATGCCTATTACCATCTCTACTCTATTCTAGCCGAGAAAAACAAGGATATTAAAGACATTCGCATCTTGACTATTTTTTACATAAAAGAAGTTCTCCATAGCGCGCTCTCTCTCATGGGAATCCCGCAACCAGAACTGATGTGATGGAGTTAATAATAAATAAAACGAGAAAAATTGGGGACTGTCCCCAATTATGTGTCATTTTGAGCGAAGTATAGAAATCACACAAGGATTGGTATTTTTTTATCATAAAAAAGAATAGGTACCACCTCATTCTCAAACCTCTCCAACAAAGGAGGATGATGAATAATGATTGTAGTTGAGAATCTTTTTAAAAAATACGGCGAATTGTTGGCGGTGAATGATTTAAGTTTCAATGTGGAAAAGGGAAAAATCTGGGGGCTTCTCGGACCGAACGCGGCGGGCAAAACCACAACCATGAGAATCCTCACTGGATATCTTGCTGCCACTGACGGCAAGGCCTCTGTCGCCGGATTCGATGTCTTCCAGCAGCCCGACGAGCTCAAAAAAAACATCGGCTATCTTCCGGAAACGCTTCCCCTCTATCCTGAAATGACAGTCCATTCGTTTCTGAACTTCGTCTCAGAGATCAAACAAACGCCCTCGTCCGAAAGGAAAGACGCCGTCGAAAAATCCATCGAGATCAGTGGGCTGGAATCGGTCAGAGGGAGGCTCATCAAGAATATCTCAAGAGGTTTCAAGCAGCGAGTGGGGATCGCCCAGGCTCTCATCCATGACCCACAGGTTCTTATCCTGGACGAACCGACCATTGGTCTGGACCCGGCCCAGATTATCGAGATCAGGAAGCTCATCAAGTCTCTCAAAGGAGAACACACTATTCTTCTCTCCACGCACATCCTTGCAGAGATGACTCAGACATGCGACGGAGCGGTCATCATCAACGAAGGAAACCTCATGGCTTCAGGCTCCCTGGAAGAGCTCACCGCTTCTTTCAAAGAAAAGGAGGGAGTGGTCATAAAGCTCAGAAAACATGGGAAGGAAATTCCATCGCTTTTGGGAAAAATCCCAGGTGTGGCCAAAATCTCTCAGGATGCCGACGAGTTCACCATCGAATGGGGCAAAGGAAAGGATCTAAGGGACGAGATCACAAAGCTAGTCGTGGAGAAAGAATTGGGGCTGATCGAGATGAGGCCTCTGGCCATGAATATCGAAGAACTCTATCTCAGCGCTATTTCAGGAGGAGTGAAGCAATGAAAAACATATGGGCGATATCCAAAAAGGAAGTCAAAACATACTTCACATCCCCGATCGCTTACGTGGTCACCACTGTGTTCCTGTTGCTGGTCGGATACTTTTTCTACAATATGATCTTGGGATTTAACTCCTATTCTATGCAGGCCTCAAGATACCCCGAGGCATTCCAGCAGCTCAACATCAATCAAATGGTCTACTCTCCCCTCTTCCACAACATCAGCATCATACTCCTTCTCACGATTCCTCTTCTCACCATGCGCCTCTTCGCCGAAGAAAAGAAAAGGCAGACAGATGAACTGCTCTACACATCTCCCATCACAATAAACCAGATCATCCTGGGCAAATTCTTCGCTTCCCTCTTTGTGCTCCTCGTGATGCTTCTTCTGACAGGAATCCTTTCTCTCTTCACATTTTCGTACGGAAATCCGGAATTCGCTCCAGTCCTGAATGGATATCTGGGGCTCTTCCTGATGGGGGCAGCATTCATTGCCATCGGGATCTTTTTCTCCTCTCTCACAGAAAACCAGGTTGTCTCCGCCATGTTGACCTTTGGCGCTCTTCTCCTCTTCTGGATCCTGAATTGGGCAGCTGGCTCGGCGAGTGGAATATGGAGCGATGTTCTGAACTACGTTTCATTTTTCCAGCACTTTGACGACATGACGCGAGGCATTCTGGATACCACAGACATTGTCTATTACTTCAGCTTTATCTTCTTCGGTCTCTTTCTCACCCATTCTGTGATCCAGTCCAGAAGGTGGAGGTAAAAATGGAAAAAATCAAACAATACTTGAATTACATCGCGCTGGCCCTGATATTCATTTCAATAATATCCCTGAGAATCTGGCCCCATAAAAAAACCACCGCTCTCATCATCGGAATAGTCGGAGTGGCGGCTCTGGCTGCCTACATTGTCCTCAATATATCCAGCCTTAAAGAAGGCTTCAAACGTCGATCCTTCATCTATTCAGGTAACATGATCGTTGTCGTGGTCCTTGTTATCGGTATTCTGGTGATTATCAATTATTTCTTTGCCCGGCATCACCACAGGTTTGACTTCACCGAATCCAAACTCCACAGTCTCTCAGACCAATCTGTCAAGGTCCTCAAAAACCTGAAAAATGATGTTCATATCAAGAGTTTTTTTCTAGAAGGGAATTTCCGCAAGAACGAGATGGAAAATCTCCTTCAAAACTATGCCTATCACTCCAAAAAGATAAAATTTGAGTTTATCGACCCTGACAAGAATCCTGGGATGGTGAAAAGATACGATGTCACAACGGATGGAACCACTATCCTGGAAAGCGGGGATAAGGAAAGCCGCATCACAACTTCAAACGAAGAAGACCTGACCAACGCCATCGTCAAGGTCTCCAGGGAGAGGAAAAAAGTGCTCTATTTCCTCGAGGGACATGGCGAGGCGAGCATTGAGGATAGCCAGGAGAGAGGCTATTCTCTAGCCAAGCAGGAGTTGGAAAAACTCGCCTACGAAGTCAAAAAACTGCCCCTTGCTTTGGCGGATAACTTCCCCGAGGACTGCTCTTTGCTGGTTATCCCGGGTGCTCAAAAAGACCTGGTCCCGAATGAATTGGAAACCATCCGGAATTTCATCAACAATGGAGGACGCGTTTTCTTCATGGTCGACCCGGAAACCGCCCCAGGATTGAAGTCCTTCATCGCCGAATACGGCATTCAACTGGAGGACGATTTGATAGTGGACAGAGTTTCGCGCCTTATGGGAGGAGACTATTTTATGCCTGTTGTGACAGGATACGAATTCCACACCATCACCGAAAAATTCAATTTCGCCACCTTTTTCCCGTTTGCACGCTCTGTGAATGAGGCCGAGGATAAACCTGCAGGAGTGACAGCAACAATCCTGGCAAAAACAAGCACCAACTCCTGGTCAGAACGGCAGCTGACAGAACAAGAAGTCACCTATGATGAAGGAAAAGATGTGGCCGGCCCGATATCAATAGCCGCTGTGGTGACTGTGGAGCCCAAGGAAGAAGAAGCTGAGGAAAAAGCAGAAGAGGAAAGTGAAGCAGAAAAAGAGGCCATCCCTGAAGAGGAATTAGAGGAAAGCCCGACACAGGAAGGCCGCCTGGCTGTATTCGGAGATTCAGATTTTGCCACGAACCGGTATTATTACCTCTCGGGCAACGGGAATCTCTTCCTCAATACCATCAACTGGCTGGCTGAAGAAGCGGACTTGATCTCCATCCAGGCTAAAACAGCCTCACCACGTACAATCCAGCTCACTGCCACCCAGGGACGACTCCTCTTCTTTGTCTCAGTCATCATTCTCCCGCTAGTTGTCCTTGTCTCTGGAATCACAGTCTGGGTGAGGAGACGGTCCCTATGAAATTCAAAAAAACCATTATTCTCTTTATTGCCTTTGCCGTATTATTGGCTTTTGTGCTGCTCTTTGAAGAGTTCAAAGGGAAAACGGGTGAAGAGGAGGATGATAAACTGGTTGCCCTCTCCTCTGACGATATCCAGAAAATCACTCTGAAGAGGGAAGATGAAATAATCACATTCGAAAAGTCTCAAGATGAAGAGAAAGAAGGATGGGTCATCACTGAACCCCTTGAAGCCAAAGCGGACAAGTATGAGGCGGACCGGTTAGCTGAAAACTTCTCAGACCTCAGGATAGAGAGAGTAGTGGAAGAAGAACCCGAAGATATCGCAAAATACGAAATCCCCAAAAAGGAAATCAGCTTGTGGTTCAAAGACAGGGAAAAGCCGGTCAAAATCCTCATAGGCGCTGAGAATCCGCTGGATAGCACTTTCTTCGCCAAAAGAGAAGAAGAGACACGGGTTGTGCTCATCCCCAGCCATCTCAAGAGTACACTGGAAAAAAGTCTTTTTGAATTCCGCCAGAAGGAAATTTTCAGGTTCGAAACAGATGATGTGAAAAGTATTGCACTGCGGGCAAAGGAAATCCAATGGGAAGCAGAAAAAAAGGAAGAGGAATGGTTCTTCAACCAACCGGTTCAAGCTCTCGCTAAGGAAAATAAAATCACAGGAATACTCAATTCTCTTTCAGGTTTAAAAGCAAAGGAGTTTGTTTCTGAAGAGAAAGGGAAAGATGAAGTTGATAAATTCGGGCTCGAACGGCCTGATTACGAAATCACCTTGATCCTACCCCTGGAAAATCAGGAAATCACATTTTTTCTGCATAAACAGGAAGACACGCTCTACGCCACATCTTCCCTCTCCTCAAAGATTATCGAAGCTGAAGATTCCCTCCTTTCTGACCTTGAAGAAGAGATAGGAGAATTGAGAGAAAAAGAGGTGGCGAATTTCTACAGCTGGGAAGTTAACCGTCTTCGCCTGAAGATGGGAGAAATCGATTGTGAGCTTTTGAAAGATGAAGAAGATAATTGGCATTTCGAAACCCCTGTCCAGGAAGAAGCGGACAAAAGCAAGGTCCAGACTTTCATCCGGAAAATCGAGAGCCTTGAAGCCGAAGAATTCGTCGACCCCCCCTTTGAGTTGAAAGATTACGGTCTGGATAATCCTCAAGCAGAAGTCAAAATCTGGGTCGCAGAAGACGAGGATAAAATCGAAGAAATCACTATCCTCATCGGCTCTGAAGACAAAGAGGCCAAGAAGGTTGTCGTGAAAAATGCCCGGCTCGACTATCTGTTTCGTATGGATTCAGCTTTTCTCGAAGAATTCCCCAAAGAAATCAAAGACTGGAAACCAGAGGCAGAAGAGGCAGAAAAAGAGAAGTAATAATACTCATAAGAGTTTATTCAATCTTATATTACAATCCACCAAGACTTTAACAACTCAACTGTTCCCCTCTTAATCAACCTTGATTGAGGTATAATTTCAATCAATTACACACCGCTACTCCATTTAATACCTGCTAATTAATCGATGCTAAAACCAATCTTATTTTCATTACTCAAATCTAGAGACTTCGGCATTATAGAAAAATTTTTAAAAGAACTTGACATCAAAGAATTAATTCCATAAATTATCATTGCTTGTTGCTGATGGGGAAATAGCCGCTCTATTAAAATTCAGGCAGCCTCTTCTTACCGATTGGAAAGAACATCAAACGGATAAGGGGAAACTTTCTTTTCAAGATGAAGAGCTACAGTCCAATCCACTAAATTAAAACTTCATAAAAAATTAGTTCCATTCCCTTCAAGCAGTTAATAGTAAGGAGGGTGTGATTTTTAAACTTGCAAGGTCACCGCCTAAAAAATCTTAAGCATAATTTATAAATGTAAACTGAAAAATGCTTGAAGGGAGAGAATATAAGGAGGAGGAGGAGAAAAGTGAAAAAAATAATGACTTCACTTGTGCTGATGGTTTGCTTTATTGCCTTAATGGCAACATCAGCCACAAAGGAAGAGATTGAAGCATCTATTAATGCTGGTATTGCCTGGCTGGTCGCGCAACAGAATGCCGATGGATCCTGGGGATCCTACAATCGAGTTGCCTGCACAGGTCTAGCTGTTATCAAGCTTGAAGACCGGGCGTTTGAGACTGGTTTTGATCCCTTTGATCCTGCATATGACTACAGTGCTAACGTAATAGCTGGATTGGATTTCATCTTCAGGAACGCCAGTAGAATTGGCATAGGACCGCAACCTGCAGGGGATCCTGATACTGACGGTGACGGCATTGGTGTCTATATTCCCCATTATCCTACCTATGAAACGGGCATCGCTTTAATGGCCGTTTCAGGAAGTAGAGATCCGACTAGAGTGGTAACTGCTCCTGGACAAGTAAATGGATGGACGTACGGAGATGTTGTCCAGGATATGGTTGACTACTTTGCTTGGGGTCAAAATGATTCGGGATGGCCTCGAGGTGCCTGGGGGTATAGCCATAATTATAATTGGAGTGACAATTCTAACTCGGGCTATGCGGTGCTCGGACTCGACTTTGCCGAATCACCTACTTTTGGATTCAATGCGACTGTACCTGAATTTGTGAAGAGCGAGCTGAATGTATGGATAGATTACATCCAAAACGATGTCAATGGGGATACAAATGACGGCGGCTCAGGCTACACGAGTCCCAATTCCTGGGTTAACATCCTCAAGACAGGAAACCTGATCTACCAGATGGCTTTCTATGGTGATACACAGTCTACCACAAGAGTAATACAGGCAGTGGATTACATTGAGCGGCACTGGAACGACAACAACTACGATCCAGGATTCAGGAATCCACCTCAGCCCCAGGCAATGTATTGCCTGATGAAAGGTTTAGAGCGGATGGGCATTGAGACCATTAATGTTGGTGGAAGCGACATCGACTGGTTCGATGAAATATCCACAATCATAGTGGGCAGCCAAAATGCTGATGGTTCCTGGCCTCGAGATCGTTGGGATTATGATTACCCTGCTGTTTTATCTGCCTCATGGGCGCTTCTCACATTGGAAAGAGTCGTACCGGCCATT
>JABAOF010002213.1_pt3 | contig 46936 bp, 75 predicted proteins | sample 7062171 | NCBI WGS metagenome assembly JABAOF01 (sample SAMN14538628, study PRJNA623070) | marine sediment metagenome | biome: marine biome [ENVO:00000428]; feature: marine pelagic biome [ENVO:01000023]; material: deep marine sediment [ENVO:00002113] | place: India: Gulf of Khambhat ... | reverse complement strand
TAATCCTTTTAATCCACTTGGTTCTTTTACTAATCCTTTTAATCCACTTGGTTCTTTTACTTGACTGTCAAATCCAACTTTTGTTGGGTCAACACTTTCTACAAATCCAGAACCAATCCTTCCAAATCTTGTATTAAATTCTCGGCCTAATTCGGGAATCTCAATTCCTAAACCACTTTCAACTGGTCTTGCTGTCATCATACCAGCATCAAATATACCATTTGCAGTTTGTGGTCTTTCAATTTTTTGTAAGCCACCGAAAAATTCTGGTGACTCAAATCCCATAGCAGCTTCTTTTGCACTTTGTCTTCTTACACCATTACCGTTTCTCTTTTTACCATTACCGTTTGACCTCACACCGCCAAAGAATCCTTCAAATCTAAATGGGTCTTCTGCTCTTCTTTGTTGTTTTCTTACACTAACTCTACTTGTTTTTGGCATTTGTAAAACTTCAAATGGATCACTTTGTCTTGTTCTACCTCGTTTCTTTTTTCTTGATGGACTTAGATTAACTAATGCACTCATTCCTCCCATCCCTTTCATACTGAATATATCATCAAACGCTGACATTCTTTTCCTCCTTTTTGAAGATATTTTTCAAATCATTTTTATAGAAAATTGTAGCAACCGCCAAACCTGATACGCTTAAGGCAAATAAAGCTGCATTGACGTAGAGCGTTAATTCAGCTCCTATACCACACATAATTTATTGTCTAGCCTGAGTTATTTAAAATAAAACTCGTTTTTATTTAATGTCTAGCCTCTGTTCCCCAAATATCATACCCACAGCAAGATTCTCTTGCAAATAACTCAATTCTTGGTTCTTTCCCACATAACTGAACTATTTTTTCTCTGAATAAATCTGGTTTCCTAGAATGATTTTCAACAGTTGCGTATTGAACTTGTCTGATAGAATGGTCAATTACTTTTGGCTTTCCTCTTACTCCAATATACAAGTCCTCTGATCCGTTTCTTGTTGTAAAACCCATTCCAAAATAATCCTTACCAGACTTTGTTTTTTTAATCCATGTGAAAGCTTTTTTCTTATATTTGAATCCCCATTTTTCAAATATTTTTAATCCTTCATTTAGAAAACTGTCTGGAATCCAGAGAAATAAATATGCATTATCTTTTGCAATTTTTTCAACAGGTAATTCATAAATTTCTTGAATTGACATTGTTAGATATTTGCTAGATGAACCACTCTTCAGACTGCCACCAGTGTTCTTATTATTGAATCGATAAGGTGGGTCAACATAGATTATACCATATTTCTTCTTAATTTGCTCTAATGGCTTTCCTCTGAAGTTCAGATTAATTCCCCAGCCAATAATTTGCTAATATCATCCAAAGCATAGTTGTAGCACCACCTAACACTCCAATCAATATATGTTTTTTTTCCCATTCTCTAATTTTCTTTTTTGGTAATTTTGGTATTTCATTCATAAGGAACTAATCCAGTTTCTTTAAACTTTCTTAATTTTTCATAAATTAATTCTAGATTAGCAATTTTTGGAATTTGAATTAAATAAATATCTTCATTATTAACAATACCAAAACACCAAACTTTTGAAAGTAAATCAAAAAATTCCATGTTATGTGTTGCGTCAACATAATACTCTTCACTTATTTTAAAATCATCTGAGTCTATTGTGAATTTAACAAATGCACTTTTTAATTCTGGTGAATAATATGTACTTGAATTAACATCTACTCCTAAACAATTTGGTGGTGGAATTTTATCTTCTTTACCGATAAAGATTACTGGTATTGGATTATCTTGATATTCAATTATTCCAACTTTGTTAAATGGTACTTGTTCTAAGTCAATTTTCATATTAAACTAACTCCTTTTCGTTTTGCTTCTTCATCGCATCTTTTTTGTTGTTGAAATGAATGTTCTCTCATTGGTTTATGACATACTTTACACAATGGGCCTTCATTAAATTTTGGTTCTGGTGGTGTTGCCATCAATTTAATTACTCACTAATTTTACTTCTTGTTCACAACTAGTACATAATTCAATATCGCTTTCACTCATCATCGCCATTTTACTACAAATTTTACATTTAACTAACATTATTCATCAACTCCTTGATTAGTTTTTTATCAATAAATCCCAAGCGAGTTGCACATTTTTCACAATAATACTTTTCGTGTCTTTTTGAATATGTTAGATCACCCTTCAATAATTGAATAGCACATTGGTTACAAAATCTATCATTAGCCTTTCTTCTTAAGAAGAATAAATAATTCCTAGCCTTTATTTTCATCATCCTTCTCCCTAAGATATTCCAATATCTTTTGTTTTATAGTTTCCATTTGAGAAACATCACTCATTTTATCAAGTTCTTTTAACAGCTCATCTGCTTTTTCTGATAGATTCATTTCTCTTGCAGCGTTATCTAATTTCGCAAAGTCAGATTCATCAAACATTTCTTTTGCTTCTGGTGGAAGTTTATCCCCTTCTCCTAATGCCACTGACATTCCCTGCATTAACAAAGTCATAATATCGGCTTTTTCATCTCGAATATCATATTCCATTTTTAACCATTCATCATAACTAATACTAGGTGCTATTCTTTTTCTTATGAATTCACAAATCTCTTGCTTTAATTTCATAGGTAGGCTACTTGCTCTTTTACTCGTCTTCATTACCGTTAGAACAAATAACCATTTTTCTCTTTCATTAAGAGTCATTTTTCGTATTCTCCATTAATTCTTTCATGATAGGTCTTCTAGATTTTTGATTTCCACCGTTATTGAAATACACTAAGGCATGTCTTAGCGTGCAAAACCTTTTCAAAGTGTTGTCTATCTCTGTTGGTGGATTACAGTAATAACAAACTCCTTGTTGTAATATTGAATCGATACTTGATTTTGCATAAACTCTTAATGTATCAGGTTTTTCCCAAAATAAAGCTGAAACCACTTCTGCTCTTTCTCCTGTGATTCTCATTAAGAAATGAACACAGCTATGTCTTACTGCATGGCTTGGTTTTGTTGTTAAATAATATTCTTCTGTTCCTTTTTCATACTGTGATTGAACTATTGGATCAGAATCAATCTTTCCTAAATATGCAAAAAGTTCTCTAAGTTTTTGGTTGTATTCATCTTTACCAGCTCTTATGTGTGTATAATTATGTATTCTTTCACCGTTTTTTAGTTTCTTAACTAATGCTCTTGCTTTTGGTGTTATGATTAACTTTTCATAAACTTGACTTTGTTTCTTTTCCATGATTCGACAAATATAATATTCACATTCTACTCCGTCAATTTTTACTAACCTTCTTTCAAATTTTGGTTTCATTGTAAATAATGTATCAGTCCTTGGGCCGATTTCATTATGTAGTATGAATAAATTTTTCAAATCTTCACTATGTTTTTCCATAAACTTTATTCCTTTCAATCTTTCATTGTCTGAAAGTTTGATATTTGAATAAATTAAGTTTGGATCACGTTGAATCTGTATGTTTCCTTGTGGAATTATCTTTCCATTTCTTTTGATAAAACTTCTAATTGCTTCAATATAGTGCTGTGGACTTGATTGTGATTGCTTTACTGGGTCTATTGTAGTTCTTTTTGTAAGATATTCCGTCTGTCCTTTCTTAAAAAGTTCTACAAACTCATCGATTAATGGCTCAACTTCATGTGTATCTTGCAAAAATGATTGTGGGCCTGCAAACATTGGATTTGTTTTCTTAATTGTTCTACACACTTTCCAGAAATTAACAACATGATAATTGATATTTGTAACATTTGCTCTCTTCATACTAGCTATCCATCTTTGAACGCTTGGAATTTTTGCAAAGTCTGTCTTAGATATATCCTCATTCTGTCTAATTTGGTCTGCATCTGCTGATCTTATGATATGACCAGTCTCGCTCACCTTCAATCTACCTTCATCTACGAGTTGTTTTTGAATACGATAGACCTTTGAACTAGAACGGTTGATTATTTCTGCTATCTCTTTTCTTTTTTTCCTGTGAGGATATAGCGTTAACTCCAAAACTTTTTCTTTCATTAGTTTTTCTGCTTTTTCATCACTAACGTTTCTATTATCCCAAGGTAATTCTGTTACCATCATTCTCACTCTTCCTCCACAAACTCTTCTTCTTCAGCCAATGGTTCTTCTGCTACTTCTGCTACTTGTGCTTGTGCTGCTTGTTGTGCTTGTGCTTGTGCTGCTGCTTCTTGTTGAGCTTGTAATTGAGCTTGTGTAACTGGTGCTGCTCTCATGTTAAATGATAAAACTCCATACCCTGCAAATCTTTTCATCATTTCTTGTCCTTTATTTTTCAGTTTTTCAGTGTCGTTGTCATCCACATCTTCCCATAGAACTATGTCATAATACATTCTTGCCATACATTCACCTCCTTACCTGAATCAATCCCTTCAATCCTGCTAGACATTCTTTTTGAGGTTTAATTGAATCACAAGTTTTACAATATTGTGGTTTTGCTTTTGGTTTTAACCAAGTCCCACCAGTCATATATCTTAATGAAAACGTTAAGTTATGGCATTTTGAACAGAAATATTTAACCATTAATCACGCTTTGTTTATATGATAATAAACTAATGTAGTCAATATTGTTTGATTATAACTTACTAAAAAGAGAATATACCTTCAGCTAATTCTTCATCTGCTGTTCTTACTCTTCCTTTTTTACCTCTTCTTCCGTTTGTTTCAAAGAATCTTTCAGAAACATTCCTATCAGGTGCTTCACCTAATACATCTGAAATTTCTTGAATTCTTAAACCTGATTGTACCTGAACGCCTAATCCTCTTTCTACTCTTCCAAATGGAGTTCGTGCCACATCAAACACTCTAAAGAATTTTCTTCTTGCACTTTGATCTCCTGCACCAGAATCACCACTACCACCACGGAAATCGAATAATGGGCCTCCGAATTGAGGCCGAGTTGGTGTTGGAGTTGGGAATAAGAATTGTTGTCTTGGAATTATTGGTTGAGGTTGATCTAATGCTACTGCTCTTTCTGGTGTTGCAAATGGAAATCCAAATCTTGACGCTGGTGGTGCTGCCTGTCTTGGTACTAATGCTAATGATGATTGTACTCCTAGTTTTGATGATTCAAATGGATTCAAAACTTGCTCGAATCCCTGTGCTTGTGGTTGTGCCTGTGGTCTAAATTGTGCGACTGTTTGAGCAGTTATACCTGTTATTAATCCAACTGGTAGGCCTCTTTTTGGTTTTATTCTTTGTCCAGCTTCTAACAAGTCATCTGCTGTTTTTGATAAAGTCTTTGCACTTGTTGGACTCTTGAATCTTATAGTTCCATCTGGATTCAAATCTTCTGGATCGAATTTCTGTTTTTGTGGTTTTACTTTTTGTATTAATTTTTGCGGTGTTGCTTTTGCTTTTGTTCCAACTTTCTTGCCAGCACTAGTTACTCTTCTTAACGTATTTGATGTTGCACCAATTACACCTTTTTGTATATTTAAGAAATCATCTCCTAATGTCGCTGCTCTTTGAATTCTAGGTGCTGCGAAGTCATCTACTGCTTTAATTATTCCAGATTTTGCTGATTTTACAAATGAGTTTGGAATTAATTTTTTCTCTCCTGCTACACCGATAGATAATCTTGTCTCACCAAAGTCTTCTACTAATCTTCTAGGACTAATTCCTAATGCATCATCTAATACACTTGGTTTAACTTTTTTTAATGCTGCTGCAAATGCAGCAGTATTTACAACATCTCCTGTTAACTGTGCATCTCTACTTAATGTTCCTGTTGGTATTGATACCTCAAATTCTTTTGTTCTTGCTTTTAGAGTCTGATTTATTCCTTTTTGCAGCCTTCCAGATATTCCTGTATTTACATTCTTTCTTAATGGAAATCCAGTTTTATCAGTTACAAAAAATCTTGCTTCTTCTATTGCTGAAAATTTTTCAGAGATTTTTCTTCCAGTTGCTACTGATGTACCTGTTGGTATTTTTAGATTAACTTCAGTTAAAATCGCTCTCAATGATTTACCTTGTGCAGCAGCATTTAATGCAGTTGTTCTTACATCATCTGCAAACTTACCACTTTGTTTTGCAGTACCTATTCCACTTCTTGCAAATCCTTCTTCAATTACAGCTTGTTTTTGTGCTGGTGAAAGTGTATCAAATACTTTTGCTGTTAATGATCCAGTATCAAGTCTTGGTTTAACTTTAACTACTGTTGAAGCTGATCCTGTTCCTAATCCTATTGTCTCTGGTAGAAATTGTCTTCCTGCTACTGTTGCAGCTTCTGATGTTGGTGATATTGTTCGGCCGAAAAATGGATCAAATGAGGCTGCACCAGCACTCTCTCCTAAACTTTTTTCACGAGTAATGAATCCACCTCTTTTTGCTAAAAAGTCTTCAAATACATTAGTTTCTGCTGCTCTTTCTTTTGCTAATGCTGCTGCTATATCTTCTGGTGATCTGGGTAATGGGCCAATTCTAGTTCCACTTGTAGTAAAGACTCCTGTTTGTTCAAATCCTTTTCCTTTTTCAAATGCAGTTTTTCCTAAAACTCCTGCTGCTTCCGATTCGGCTGCTCTTGTTGGGAATTTTTTACCTACCTTTGATGGTGTTACTGCTAATTCTCCACCAGTTAATGCATCAAATAATCTATTTCCTAATGGCATTTCTGTTATAGATTCTGCCAAGTCTGTTCTTAATGCAATTTTTTTATCTCCTGTTTTTAAATCAATTATCTCTAATGTTTTTTCTTTTAGATTTACTCTCTTTCCTCCTTCTTCTGCGACTTTGATGAATCCACCTTTCTTTCCTAAAACCTGTGCTGTTCCAGTTGGATCAAGTGTTGTTAATGCAGCAGTTTGTTTTCTTCCTTGTTCTAGAAGTTTTAATTCACTTTTTGATAAATCATCTAATGTTCCTAGACTTTGTTTTTTATCTTGTAATGTTTTTGCTTTTCTTAGGTCTTTTGTTTTTGCAATTTTTTTATTAACACTGGATGATTTATCGATAATTATTGTTGTTTTTTCTGCAACTGGTGTAACTTCTGATTCAATTATTCTAATAACACCTCCTGTTTTCTTATTTACTACAACTGCATGTCTTCCACCTAATCCATTATCTACTGATTTTAATTTCTGACCTTTATTCACAACTACATTAACAACTTCCTTCTTTGCACCTTTCTTACTTTGAACTAATGCTGCTTCAATTTTCTGTCCTTTTTCTAATTTTACTCCAAGTTGTGCAGCAGTTGCAGCTTTTGGTGCAACTATTCCTGCAACTCTTGCTACCTTTAATACAGCTTGAGGGCCGAGAAATGTTGCTGCTTGGAATCCAATATCTCCTGCTGCTGCAAATGGGTTATCTAAAATTGACTGTCCTAACTCTCCAAACTTTTGTTGTACTGTTGGGTTTGCTGCTATTCCTACTATTGTGCTTCCTATTGGATTTAGGACAAATTGTGTTGATTGAATAAAACCTAATGGGTCTTCTATTACTGCACCGATACCTCTTTGTCTTAATTCTGTTAATGCTTGTGCTGACTTACCAAAGTTTTGACCTACAACTTCAATTCCACCTTCAATTACTGCTTCATAGAATTGTTGTGATGGCGTTCCTAGAAATTCTCTTTGTGGAATATCTCCCTGTGTAACTAATGAACCGATGTTTTGAATTCCTGCTACCTCGTTCTGTGCTGATCTCGTTGCACCTCCTGCGAATTGTGCTAGGCCTTCAATCGGATTTTCTAAGAAATCTCCAAATGAAAACTTATCTCTAACTTCTCCAAGTCCTAATGTTTTTTCATCGAACAATGGTTTTTGAATTGATACTTGTTCTTGTGGTGTTGCTGGTACTGGGCCGATTAATCCGACAGCAGGCCCACTATCTGCTGACGCAGTTTGAATAAATGCTGGAAAGTCAACTGCACCAGACCTAGCTAAATCTTCTGTTACTGCACTACTTTCTAATACTTGACCTGAATTATCTGGTAATGCAAATGGTGTATTAGGTGTTGAGTTTAGATTTTGGAAACTTTGGAATGTATCATCAACGCCTTCAATACCTCCTGCTTTTAATTCATCTTTTGATCCGCTTGTGAAATTATCCAATGGTGCAGCTAGTTGTCCATCTTTGTCTAATGTTTGTGCATTTTCTTGTGAAAGAATAAATGTTCTACCTGATTTTGATTGAACTACAACATCTGGTTTTCCAACAGAAACAACTCCGACTTGAGGCCTAAATTGACTTGAAAATCTATCTGGGTCTAAAAATCTTGCAGTTTCTGGTACAACTTCAACTGATCCATCTGGATTTACTTTCTCTACTAGTTTTCCTGTTTCTAATTCTACTGTTGGTGGGCCGAATCCTAATCCTTCTTGAACTGATGGTCTTGGTGTTTCTTGTAAAACTTCTTGAATGAATGGTAAGTTTTCATCTGTGAAACCGCCAGTCTTTGTTAAAATAAATGATCCATCTTCTAATTGCTCTATTTCTCTTTCTTGTCCTGTTGGTCTAAATGCACTTCCTGCACCAAAAGTAAAATTCACTTGTGGTTCAGGTGTTGCTCTTGCAATATCTAATGCAACTTCCCCTGCTGTTCTAATAGTTTGGCCTGTTATCGGGTCTATTTCTGCTTGTGCGTTTTTAATGTTTTGAAATCTTTGTTCTTGTATTGCATTTAATACATTTTTAACATCTTGCTCTTCTCCTATTCTATTGATTACTTGACCTTCCAATGAATCTGCTGAAATTGGCGTTCCATCTGCTTTGAAAAAGTTTGATCTATCAAGTAATTGAGAACCCTGTCTCAAATTTTCACTTGATAATTCTACCTGTGTTATGAATGGTGCATTACCTAATCTTGTTGCAACTGTTTCTGCGTTGATTGTTGCTTTTGATTTTACTATTGGTTTTTCAGTAACTACTCCATCTTTTACAAAGAATTGTTTTCCATCACGAGTTGGTGAAACTAATGGCTTTTCTGGTGTTGTAACTTTTGCTTGAGGTTCAACAACTACTGATGTTTCTCCACCAACAAATGTTCCTCCTACCTCAACACCAAGCCCTGCATCTAATGCATTACCAATTTTTTTATTTTCATTTGCTTGTAGTTCATTGATATTTCTTCCAGTAGGTGCTACTGCTGAAAAAGTATCACCTGATAATGTTGGTAATACAACTTCTTCAACTTCATCACCGAGTTTAAATCCGCCTACAACTTTTACTTTGTTTTTATCTAATTCTATTTGGAATTCTGGGTTTTTTTGTAATTCTTGTTTTGTTTGTGCGTCAACTAATGATCCTCCTTCTTCTGCAAATGCTTCTTGAATGAATGGTTTTGCTTCTTTTGTTATTGCTTTCTGAATTTCTTTCGGTGCAGTAGTTGTAAATTGTGATGGTTTTTTTCCTGTTGGTTTTGTTGGGCCAATTATACCTTCAATCTCTGGTACAACAGGAGGTGCTAAAACAGTTGCAGCCGATTCAGGTGACAAATCACCTCTTTCTGCAAGTCTTTTTGCAGTTGATTCGCTTACTATTGCTTTCTTTCCACTTGCTCTTGTAACTTCAATTTTTCCTGCTGCTGCTGCTGATGGTGCGACAGTAGGTGTTGCTGCTTTTATTTTTGGTGCTGGTGTAAATTTAGTAGCTAATGAATCTCCAAGACTTAATGTTTCCTTTAGTTGTATTGAAAAATTCCTTCCTGCTGGTTTTGGTGCTTTAACTTTAACTTTTGTTCCTGTTCCTACTAACTGACCAGTTGCTCTTTGTTCTCTTTGCTTAATTGCTATACTTACTGCTTGTTGTTGAGATGTTCTTTTTGCTGCTGCTGCTCTTGCCTTTAATGTTTCTTGAAAACTTTTTGCTGTATTAAATCTTCTTCTAGCTCTTTGTATTCTTAATGTATTGATTTGTTTTGTAATTTCAAATGATCTTGAAGCACTACCAATCGTTCTTTGATTTAGTTGCAGTTGTCTTATTCTTTTATCCAATCTATCTGTTGACTTTCTTACAGTTGCACCAGCAACAAATCCTACTGGTAACTGGAATGGTGCAACGCCTGCATTAAGTCTGTCTTCTTCTGCTGCTATTAACTTGTTTCTATTATCTTCAAATCTTTTTTCTACTGCTGCTTGTTTTCTTAGTTTTGCTATTGAATTTCTTGCTCTTGCTATTTGTTTTGGGTCTGTTCTCTTTTTAAAAATTTGATTTAATTGATTAAACCTTACTCTTGCTTGACCAGTTGTTAATTTTCCTGCTGCTTGATCTTCTCGTAATTGTTTTATTCTTGCTTTATGTTGGGTCTTTTGTGTTGCAAGATTGTCATTTAATGCTTTTTCTCTTTGAGCTGCCAATCTTAACAACTCGTTTGAACCTGAATTATCTATTGGTCTAGCTAGTAATGCTGCCCTTTTATCAGCTAATTGTTTTTCTCTAGCTTTTCTTGCTGCTTCTGCTTTTGCTGCTGCTTTTCTTTTTATTGCTTCTTGTTTAGCTCTCTGTCTAGCAATAGCCTTTTTTCTTGCTTCTTCTTTTTGTTTTACTCTTATTTGCTGACTGATTGCTGCTTGTAATGCATTTTGCTCTGCTCTTGCTATGTTAATATTATTTATTTCAATTTGACTTCTTCCTTCTAATGATACAGCATTTAATCTTGTAATGTTTGATTGTAAAGAAGTATTTGCTGTCTTTAAATCTGAAATTGAAGCATTTACTGCTGCTGCCTTTGACGCTGCAATTCTTGCATCACTTGCTCTCTGTGCTGTTACCCGTGCTAGTCTAATTGCATTAAGTTGTTTTTGTTTTTTTCTTGCTGGACTAACTATTTTTTTGGGAAATCTTCTACTTCCTTTTGAACCTCTACGAAGACCCATTATCCAATCAACTCTTCACTAAAATCAACGTAAATGAATTCGCCCTTTCCTTTACCAAGTGCAATTTTTGTAGATTTAAATTTCATTTAAACAACCTCGTTAATTTTTTTCCTTGAAAATTTCCTTCAGCTAAAAATTGTGTATCTTGTGGCATGAAGGCTTCATCAAATCCTGCGTCAGGCCTTACTGGAACTTTAAACTTTCTTCTTTTTCTATTTGGGGTTTTAGTTCCTATTCGTTTGCCTTCTTGTATAAACAGATCAAATAATCCTGCTGGTTGCTTATCTGAAGTCACCAATTCTTCTTCTGGAATCGCAAAATCTCTAGAAGTAATCCTACCGTTCACCATTGTTTTTCTATTATGCCTGAGTTATTTAAAATAAAAATCAAATTTTAAGTGAAACCCTACATACTGCGAATGGATTTACTCTTTTTGACTTTGGTAATTTTTTATTTCTTGCTGCGACCTTTCTTTTACAGCTTTTGAATTTTCTTTCTTTTTTCTTTGATAGAGTCATTTATCGCAATCGGGACAGAATATATTGTCCTCTTTATCATATCTTAATTTCAATCCACATCTATTACATTTCATATCCATTTCTTGATCATCTGGAATTCTACATCTTAGACCTTTGATACCAACTGCTTTTCTGATTAGTTTTAATTTTGCTTCTTCTCCACCTTTTACAATCACTTTTCCATTTTTATCAGTAACCGATCCATCATTTGTTTCAAGTGATAATGCTAAATATTTAACAGGAATTTCATAAACTGTACGCCTATAATAAACTTCTAACCAGACTGGTTCTTTTGTAGGAAACATGCACCAGTCTCTAATAAAATTATGATGTTGTCTTACTCCAAATTTTAAGACTTTATTCAACCATGCACCGTTACTTTTTGTTGGTATTACTTTACTGCAACACTCACATGTGTTTGTTCCTTTCGTTTGAACATGTGCATCACATGTTTTACAATATTGAAGTTCTAAATGTGGTGAATGTATTGAGAAGTGTATTCCACGACAACCGCTTGCTTTCAGTATTTTTTTCTCTTTTTGTACTTGCTTACTCATCATACATGCCTCCACCGCCTCTTAGTAGTCCACCAGCAATCTGTCGTTTTACTCGTGGGTCATTGACTTTGATTTCACTTCTTTGTGTGGTAAGCATTGTTAACATGTGACCTTTAACACTCGTTGTAGAAATTAGTGCTTTAATTTGAATTTCTTTTGCTTCATCTGCTACATCGTGCATACTTTCAGGTAAAGTTTCTTTAACTGCTGTGATCTGTTCTACTTTCTGAACTACCTCAGCCAAATGTTTTGGGCCTACTAAAGTTCTGTAAAGAAGTCTATCAGCATTTCTACCACTGGCTGCTGTGATCAGTCCTAAGACTGACCTCACTTCACCTGACGGGTCACTCACGACTGAACTTCAGTATGGTGGTATATAAGAACATCTACTCTGGTTTTTAAAACTGAATTTCAGAATCTCAGTTTGTTGGAAAGTGTGTTCTTACAATAAGTATTTGGTATAATGCAACTGCTATGGCGACTCCTAACAAAGCCCATCCGATGACTTGAGCTGGTTCTGAAAATCCTTGTGTGAATAGTGAAGCCAAGGCCACTCCTATCACGCCAACAACCATAGTGTTTGAAACTCGTAACCAAAGAACTCCCATGATTATCGCCCAGATTATAACAAGTGTAAAGTCAGTAAGTGTTGCATTAAAAGGTTCTAACATCGCTTCAAACGGAGCTCCAAAAATATCACAGTTTCCTAACTCCATACATTCTGGATCATTTGGGCCGTAAGCATTTGCGAACCAAAAAATTTGTTTATCATGACCTTCATAATAATGAACTGAAATTCCAAGAATTGCGAAGCTGAAATAAAATGTCATTGTTACATATCCAGCTAATTTAGTAAATCTAAGGACTTTGGCTCTATGCCTTTCTATATTCAATATCTTTTCACCAACATTGAGTTATAAAAAATAAAGTCCTCATCCTATTAAATGACTTAAGAATAAGATAAACTGACCAACTGTATCAACTACTTCGGGAGGAACTGCAACTTCTGTTGTAGTTTCTGCTACCACTTCTGCTTCTACTTCTGGTTCTACTTCTGCTGTTTCGACTGGTGCTGGTGCTGGTTGTGATCCTCTTCCAGTTAAATCATCAATGTATGCCTGAAACTCTCTCATGTATTTTGGCCCATTTTGAATTACTGCCAGTCCTAAAATACCACCAATTATTGCAACCATAATTGGCATTGGTGGTTTGAATGTTGGATGTAATGATTCAACACCTCTTCTTGCAGTTTGACATACCTCGTTTAATCTTTTGATTGAAATTGGATTATATGCTCTATAATACGGTAAAAATTTCTCTGTATCAATGTCTATCGCTTTGTGTCCTGTCTGTTTGACTATAAATGCAAATACATCAAATATGTTTTTGAATTTTAATCCTTTAATTTCTGGATAAATTTTCTCTAAATCAGTTCTAATCTCTTTAAATTTTCCTCTTTGATAGTTATTCTTTACACTTTTTACTATTTTTTTTGGGATAGATTTGTCATGTGAGTTGTAAAATGATATTGGCTGCTTTCCATATCTGTATTCTGTTTCACTATCAGCCTCAAATATACCGAATTCGTTAATAAAAAACTCCCTCATACGCTCAATTTTTCTGAGTTTCAGATGATTTTTCCTTGCTAAAATTATGGCTAGCGGGCCTCCATACCAAATTAAGCCTAATTCCGAAAGGTCAAGTTCACGTTTCATCATTGTTGACATGATTTAACCTCCAAATAATGCTGGAATCAGCTTGAATGGATTTAACTGTTGCATTGTTAATACAATTCCAATTCCTATACAACCCATTAATAATATTGGAAAGATTGTTGGTACTTTTAATGAAAGTCCTGCATTAACATTCTTTGAATTCATCTTAGCTGTGTTCAGTAACTTCAAGTCATCCTTATCAAATATTCTAGAATCAATTAGATATTTTTGATCTATTGCTGATAATTCTTCTGGTTTGCCTTTGTAAAGTTCTGCCATAGCATGAATTGGATCAGTGTATTTTTTTTCAGCACCAGATTCTATTGCTGTGTTTATTCTTTCTAATTCTCTTACCAATACTCCTGCTTTTCTATCCCTGTAAAGTTGTTGTACTTTTTCAATTCCTTGTAATGAAATTGGTTTTGCATTGAATAAATTGTAAATTAAACATTGTTGACCTCCTAATGTATAGGCATATTCACCATCTAACTCAAAAACTCCGTCTTTAGTTAAGAAATATTTGCCTTGATGACGTACTGCTTTCCTTAATTCTATTTGACGATCACCCACTTTTAGAAAGATCATCGGCCCTCGCATTAATTTAAATTCTAATACTGGAAAATGACCCTTTAGCGAATACTTACCCAACTACGCCAACTCACACAATTATGTTTATACCAAAGTATTAAAAAGTATTCTTTTGTTTAGTCGGGTAGGTTTTCTCAGAAGAAACGCTTTCCAAGGAAAACTCCTAAAGCAGTTAGTAAAACTATGAGTGACCAAAAGCCTCCTGTTAACAATGGATCACCGTTAATGTCTGGGAAGTAGCCGAGGAATCCCATGAATCCGATTGCAACTGCTAAGAAAATAATTCCTGTACTTGCACTTCTTCCTGTCCATATTGCAGCAAGGAAGATTACAAAGACGAACGCAACTGGAACTCCGAGGAAATTTCCTAGTTGAGAAGTGAAGTTAACTAATGCAAATGTTCCGTTGCCAAGTCCAAATGATGTGAATGAAAGTATTTGTACTTTGTTTAATGGTTCATTTGGATCAAAGCATGCGATATACGAGTGTGCTTGTGGATTTGCGTTAATTGTTTCATTCAAATAACCTACTCCGATACCACTAGCAACAATATTTGGTTGTGAACCTGAAATTCCTAGAATTGAAGGCGATAATGCACTTGCTATTGTATGCTCACATGATACTTCCCAAGGAACTGGGTGTCTAATAAGCTGGAATTCAATATCTTCAAAGTCTGGTGTTCTTGTATGATTGAAGAATAATGCATCTGGGACTAGGAATTCTGCGGTTGCTAAGGTTACTCCTGCCTCATCATCTCCAAATCCTCCAAGATTTGTGACTATCGCTGTGGTGTTAATTGATGATGTTGCTGCTGTTGGTAATACAAACCATGTTGTAAATTCAATTTCAGTATCTAGTGGTACTGCTTCTGATAAAACATAATTTGATTCAACAATTCCATTTCTTTCAATATCTGCCTGTGAAAGAGTACATACTGGGAAACAGTCATCAACTACAAAAGAATAGTTTTGCTGTAATACATCACCAACTACTCCGAACTCATCTATTGTAAAGTTGACAATGTTTGCTGGAACAAATGTTGCAACTGGTTGATCTGGTGTGAATGATCCTATTGGATTAGTTTGTGCTGCTATTCTATATGTATGGGTTGCCAAATTAAGCAAACTTGTGTCGGTGTACGCAAATGTACTGTTTGTGACATTTGCTATCTGAACATATACGCCTGATTCATTTTGTCTTTGAATTAAGTAAGCTATAATTGGTCTTCCTCCATCATTTAATGGTGCAGACCAACTTAGATTTACACTGTATGGTTTTGTCGCATTAAATACTGCAAAGAAGTTTTCTGGTTCAGTTGGGCCTGTAAATGTTCCTTGTGTTAAGTTTGCTGTTGGTAATGATATACCAAATGAGTTGTATGCAAATATTCTGTATGTGTAAGTTGTCTGTGGTAATAATCCTACAAATGTTTCTTCTAATGGTTCAACATTATTTCCTGTATCGTTGATTGCAGTAACCCATGTTCCACCTTGTAATGCTTGGTCAATTCTATATCCAGTTACTGCTGATCCAAAGTTATTTGCACCTTCATCCCATGAAACTGTAATCTCATTGATACCATTTGTATCTCCTGCTTCGTTTATTGGTGCGTCTGGAACTCCAAATGTTGTATTAGTTGCGTTTTGACTATATGCACCGTAACCAATTAAGTTAGTTGCATTGATTCTAAAGTCATAAGTTGTTTTTGTTGTTAATCCGCCCACTGTAAATGTTGTATTCGTTGTATTTGCTACAAATGTGAATGGTGAGCTTGCTACATCTATTGTGTAATTTACTATTCCTCCATTCGTTACTATTGGTTCATCCCAATCTAATCTAATTTGTGTCTGTGAAAGTGTAGTTGCTGTGACATTTTGTGGTGAAGTTGGAACGGTAAATGTGGTATTTTGTGCGATGTTTGACCAATCTCCTTGTCCTGCACCAGAAACGCCAGCCACCCTATAATCATAAGTATTTCCTGCTAGCAAACCAGTTGCAGTATAATTGGTGTCTAAGTTTCCTGTATCTAACAATGTTACAAATCCAGTAAAGCCTACATGTCTTTGTTGTATTCTATATTCTGATGGTGCATTTGTAGCGTTTGAAATTGGTGCTGTCCAATCCAAAAAGATTTCAGTACCGCTTAATGTTGTTGTAGTTAGATTTGTTGGTGCTTCTGGTACTGTAATTGGTGTTACAATTATTGAGAATGTATTACTGAATGGTGAACATCCAACAGAATTGCAGGCCTGTACTTTCCAAGTATAGTTAGCAGCTACAACTGCTGTATCATCTGTTGTACCGTTTTGATTTACATTTGTTTCTGCTTTCAAGAAACTAAATGCACCTATTCCCGCTTTTCTTTCTACTGTGTAATTTATTATTGGGACTGAAGTGGTTGGGCTTCCGTCACCTTGATCTACTGGTATTGTCCAGTTTAGAATTGGTGTTTCTAAGTATGGTGGCATCATACCCATCTCAACACTGAAGTTCAGAGGTTCGGTTGGAACATCATTGGTTAATACTACATTTGAAGTTCCTGTTGTACCGTTACCATTATCATTAACACCCCATGCTGAATAATTATAATTCGTATTTACAGACACGGAACTGTCGATATAATCTGAGGTTGGAACGCCTTGTGCTATTATTGTATTATTTCTTAAAACTGTATAATTTACTGCAAATGCTGCATCGTTCCAATCTAATGAAACAGTTGCATCAACTGCTGTCGCATTAAAGACTGGTGTATCTAATACTGCTTCTGGTGGATCAACAATACTTGCAGTGGAAGATGTTGAATTTGCTGAACATCCAAGACCGTTGCATGCAGATATTTCGTAAGAGAATGTACTAGGGAAAGCTACACCTGTGTCATTAAAGAAGTTTGGTGGAGGACTAGAAGCAAATACTTCTCCTGCTAACACAAATGGGTCGCCTGAAGTTAGATTCTGTCTGAAGATTTGGTATTTTGTTAAGTTTAATCCTGTACTTGCTAATCCTTCACCTGAATTAAATGCCAATGCATCCCATTGAACATCTATCTGTGTTGGAGTAGCAAATTCTGCTACTGTATTTTGTACTACTTCTGGAATGTCATTTGTTAATACATTCGCTGGGTCTGAAGGTGCTGACTCTGTTGAGTCATCGTTATTTAATGCTGAAATACGGTACGAATATGAAGTTCCCAAATCCACCGTATCGTCATAATAGAAATTTACAAGTGAACCATTTGTTGAAAGTGAAAAGTCGTCAAACACAAAGGTATCATCATCTGAAGCACTACCTGAATTAGCTCTACTAATTACTAAATATCTTAAATCATCAAATGTTTCTGTTGCAGTTGATGAAACAGTACAACCTAAACCTCCGTAATCATCATTAATACCTACATTATATGTTAAAACTTGTCCAACTTTTGATAATGTTTCATAAACAGTAATTGGAGTATCTGCTATATTGTCATTTGGTGCAACATCAATGAAAGTTGTTTGTCCTAATCCACAATTTCCATCAATAGCATCAAAGCCTAAGAACCCTGTATTATCTTCTGCTACTCTTAATACTGCACTTTGAGTAAATCCTGTTTCTCTATGGAAGAACCCAACTTGAATTCCTGTCTGTGTTGTGGTTGGTGCTGTTTGTCTATCTGTTAATGTGACTTTTAATTCTCCTGTATCTGCAAAGGTTGATTCATGTGCTAGTAATTGATGAGTCCATGTCATGTTAAAGTCACCAACCCCATTTGTATTAGTTAGGTTCTGCCCTAGTAAATCAAATAGATCAAATGTAACTTGTGAAGCTGAAGCTGTATTTGCATGAAAATGTAAATTATCTGCTGTTGCATTTACACCAATAATATCATCTGCTGAATCTGTACCCGCTTTCGTTGGAATCCAAACTAAATCACCTGTTGCATTTGTTGCGTATGATGAGAAATCATCGCTAAGTGATTCTATATTTGCTTCAATTAAGTTTGGTACAAGAACTGAAAAGTTAGTTGCATTTACATCAACATCTGCTCTTTCAATCTTGTAACTCTGTGTTACGTTACTAGTTCTTTCATCCCATTGTAAGAAAACTCTATCAAAATCTGCTGTTGCATTAAGTCCCGTTGGAACTGGTGGAGGTTCAATAATTAATGAACCAGCAGTAACCAATCCAATGTCGTTACTTGCTACTCCATGAAATTTCTGATAGTCTAATGGATTTTCCTTTGTAATTCTTTCAAATTGGTTTTCACCTATTTCATTTTGAACTGTACTATCTGTGAAATTATACGTTGTTAAACCAACTGTTACATTTTCAATTATTATTATACCTGAAGCTATGTTGGAGTTATCTGTAATTTGCATTATAACTGTTATAGTATCAGTTGTGTTTGTAAATGCACTAAAGTCATCTGAAACTCTTATTGGATCAAATGGTGTGAATTCATCACCATCTCTAGCAATTAACGCACCATTAATATCTAATCCTCCAACATTACATGTTCCGTGTAATACTTCTAGACAATATGATGATGGTGAAGGCCCACTTGGTATTGTTCCAAAATTATTTTCACTCCACTGATTAGGACTCCACCTATCAATTAATGCATCATTTAATGTATTTACAGTTGAATTTAGAATATTTAGCTGAATACCAATTCCCGAATTGTATATTGTTTCACCTCTTACATTTATTGTCACATTACCTTCTTGTAAAACTGATTTTGGAAAAGTATTCCAAATAAAGAACTTACCAAAACCAACTGGGTCATGTTCTAATGGGCCTGTTTTTTGTGAGACTGATCTTGAAAAGTCAATTACCAATCCACTAGAGTTTGAACTTATGCCTCCGAATCCTACTGGACTTCCTGCTTCAATTCCACTTGTTTCATGATAGTGCCAATCATCTTCGTCATCTGTTAATCTAAGAATTTGATGTGTTGCACTTACTGCCTCTATTGTTCCCAAGTCACAACCGTATGTCATATCTATGTATGAATCCGTGTTAGTTCTATTACAGTTTGAAAATTGTGGACTTGAATAAGAACCTCCTATATTATTTTCATTGTCTCTATTTACTCCTGCTGTCCAATTTAGACTTGCACCGTTACCTGATTCAAACTCCCATGTTGTTGAGTTAATCCATGTGAAGTTTTTAATTTGCCATCCTTGATCTAATATTGTTGAACTATCTCTTGATGTGAACATCACTGTTACGAATCCACTTGGGAAGAATGTTGAGTTTAAGTTGACAGTTCTTCCAACTAAAACTGGTTCAAAGTCGCCAGCGTCACCAAAAGCATCACCTCCGCCTTCATTATGTCCTTGTTTTGTTAATGCATCTCTACATTGAGGTAATGGGTCTGCACCTGTTGGTAAGAAATGTGTAGTATCAAATCTGTTTATATCTCCATCACAAAATCTAACACTTCTTATTCCGTTATCAGAATCTTCTTGCCAGTCAATGTAATATGTAGCAAATGAATTTTTATCTATTAATCCATATTCTGTAATGTTAAATGATTTAAGTAAATATCCGTCACGCTCACCTCTGTTTGTTAATCCAGAACTAAATTCTATCCAATCACCATCTCCACCAGTATGTGTAACTAAAATTCCTGCACCATTACCAGCGTCTGCATATTCAACAATTTGCCAAAATGGTTCACTGTCTGGTGTTGTTTGTGCAACTGTTGATGAACATGTACCTACTACATCACCGTTTAATGCACATACTCTGTATGAATATTCAGTGTTTTCTTCAAGTCCTAATGCATTTGCTTTTGATGGATAATTTACATAGTTAATGTCGATGAATTCATGTTCAAGACTTCCACCAATACCTGATGTTGAATTAGTTGTAGTTTTTATGTATTCAACAAGCCCACTTCCATCATCTCTATCAATTCTAAATCCAGTTGTGTCAATGTCATCATGTGTCCATCTTAAAACTAATGAGTCGTCTGTGATAACGCCAACTGTTAGACCAGTTACAGCAGCAGGAGTTGGAAGCGTTCCTGCTATTGCACCACTTAATGTAACATTTTGAATATTTACTAATCCATTAGACATTCCTATGCCACAATTTTCGTCATTCTGTAAGTCTGATTGACCTTGATCTACATTTGCAAAGTTAGCTGAACAGTTATCCTCAAAGAACAATAAATCATTAATATCATTAAAGTCGTACCGAATTATATTTTCGACTTCAACTGCTGTAACATTACCAATTAATGAACCAGTTGTACTGTTATCTTGTAGTGTAATAATTAAAGTTACTATTTCACTGATTGAATTATTCCATTCTGGTGCTATTGATATGTCAAATGGCTCGACTGCACCTAATGATGTAGGTTCAAAGTCTATTACTCCTAGTGAACCATTGTTTAGATATTTTATTGGTCTGTTTTTATGGAAGTAATCCTGTCCATCATGTACTGAACTATGTATGTCTGAGCCAAAGAATAATGATTGCCCTGCTTGTACTGCATGATCTCTTACTTCTATACGAATTTTAGTATCTCCTAATGCAGTTACTGATTGAATTCCACCTTCTACTCTAAAATCTCTTTCACCTATTACTGTCTTGTTAAACTGTTTGAATAGAACTACCTGTCCTCTTTCTACTGCATCAAGTCCAGTATCAAATGTAAATGTAGTACCATCAATACCGAAAAAGCCTGAATCAATTAATGCTGGATCATTATCACTGAATTGATCTCCTGTTGGAGTACCTATTTCATTAATGAACATTGGATGTTCTTGCATTTGCCACCAGTTGTTTGAATGGTTTGCTGGAATTTGAAATGCAAAGTTTAATGACATGTCAGTGATTGCTAATGGAACTCTTCTGTCACTAATGTCTCTTGAATTTGTTTCAGTTCCCATAATACCGCCTATTGCATAATAAGTATCATTAACTCTGTTAACAAAGTCTGTATCTAATGTTGAAAAACTGTTAATTGCTCTACTTGATGATTCTACTATATCTGAATCACATGCACCAGAAAGACCTCCAACTGTTCCTCCGTCACGAGTTCTTATTGCATCATAAGTATCTGTTACATTAATTCTTGGGTCAGCTCTATTTGCTACTGAAACAGCACTACAACCTACACCGCCACCAAGATTATCAGCTAAATTAAATGCTGTACTACTCCAATCAGTAAGTCCGTATATTGTTCCAGCATCTAATATTGCTTGGTCAAAAACTCTTGGAAGTATTGAACCTTCATCCCAAATATAGACAGGAAAATAACATCCACCTGATCCTGCTGAATCTTCCAACCAAAATGCCATAGAAGCACTTGGGTCTGTTGTATCTGCACTTGCTGGGCCTGTAATTGATGGACAACTAGTTCCAGTTCCTGTATGATGTGCTGTTATCTTTACATCTGGTGGAATATAGAACTCTGCTGCCTCTGCATATTGAATTATTCCATCTAGAAATCTAAGTGGTTGTGCTTGTTGGCCTAACATCGGTAGGAAACTTATGAAAACAAATGCAAGTAATACTAATGTTACAAAGTATTTTATTTCTTTATCCATCGGGTCTTTGTGTTCTTGGAATTGTTTTCGTCTTCGCTTACCCATTAAATGTCATCTCTCCTTGATACTGCAAGTAACGCCCAAATTGCTACAACACCTAACATAATAGCTGGAACAGCAATCGTTGCACCGTAAATTGTGTCACGAAGTTGCTGTAATCTAATGTCAATGTTGTTATTATCCTCCCAAAAACTATTGTTATATGCAAGATCAAAAATTGCTGGTTGGAATGTTATCATAGCGATACCGATTGCAAACACACTGATAACAACAAGAACGATAATTGCTACTGCCATTATAACCCCATCCTATAATTTATGAAGCCTCTACAACATAGACAGCGTTCTGGATTTTCTGGTTTTACAATACTTGATTTACTACAATCTTTTTCAGCAGTAACTATCATTTCTTTTTTTGCAACTCCTTGACTTTTTCTAGATATTTTTCTGCATCAAATTTTACATCTAAAGGCGATTTGAATTTCATCTTCGTTTTCTCTCCCTTAGCATTTTATCAAAGACGTTTCTGAATTGGATTGATGGATTCATCCCTTTTCTTATCATTTTATCCAATTCCTTGCTCTGATTTTCAGTAATTCTGAAGGACACTCTACGGTCTAAGGTTCTCCTTCTCCTGTCCGACATGTCTGACAAAAGATCACAGGTTATTTAAAATACAATTTTACGAGGTTATCACTAGATTTCTCCAAAATCCCTTCGAGTGACGGCCAAAAAAGCCCAGCACGCAATAGCTCCGATGAGAAATATTGGTAAAACGAGTATTGCATCAAACGCTCTATCTCTTGATAACAATGCCCGTTGTGCGTTTAGTTTAAGTTCTTCACATGTTGTGTCACCTACATCACATGTTGCTGCTTGATTTTCGAGTTGTTTATCCCAATTTCCAGCAGTATCTGTTCCCATTTCTTGAATAACTGGTGCTAATGCAAGCGTGGCCATGACTGTTGCAATAATTGAAAGCGTGCCAATAATAATTATCGCTACCGCCATTACAATTTACATGGCTTGCAGTTATTTAAAATTAAATTCAAGTCTGCACATGTGACAATAAAATTTTTCATTGTTTCTTTTTTTTTCAAATAACAGTTGTTGAATCATGAAAACATTTAGGACATACTGCAAGATAAATCAAGATCATAAAAGAACATGTTGTGATAATATTGTGACTTTGTTGCAATTTGTTAGATAGAACCCTTGACTAATGAATTGAAATGTATGTAAGTTTTTTTTTTGGTTTGTTAAAAAAAAAGAAGGAGGTTTAGTCGGTGTCAGTTGACTATGTTTTTCTACTGACGGCCGCCTAAGGCCCCGAAAATTGCAAATAATGCAAAGAACAAGGCGACTGGTAAGATACCAATTACAGTCCATGCTGTATCTTTGGCGTTCTCACATTCTGTGCTTCCTTGACCTGTTGGACATACTATTGCATCACTGACTTCGGAAAAGATTAGAATTCCGATCAGAAGTGCGACAGCGGCCCCAATGAAGGCCAAAATAAAGCCGAGACTTAGAACCATTAATTTTCATTGATTCTCTGAGTTATATAAAATAAAACTTAATACTCTATTTTAAATAACTCGATAGATGGGAAGGTTGCCACACTTGGAACAACGGGAGTTATTCCAAACTGGCATTGAGAAATTTCCATCATGACAATACTTGGGGCGTGCAGCTCCTTCCACAAAATCTTATACAAAAACTAACTAATAAAGTCAATGAAACTACTGATCCAATTACTGTGCATGTGGTAGGGATGGTAGGGATGGTGAGGATGTTTTTTTAATTTATAGGGATGTGGCCAAGATTCCTATGAATTAACTCAATCTGAATTTCAGATTTCCCATACTGAATTTCAGCTTTTGTCCATTTTTGAGGTTTTTTCAAACCTTCGGCCATGGTTTTGTGAACTTGACAGATGATAGCGTTCTTTAGGTAAGAGATTCTTCTAATCCAAAAGGATGAATCGAAATTCTGTCATAACTCTAATTCTAATTTCTATTTTTGTAGGTTATACAGCAATATCAATACCTGAATTATTTGTCGAAGAATGTGTTGGTGTTGAGGATTGTTATGATTACAATCGAAGAATGGCTCGGCTTCATAATTGGGATATTTCATGGTTCTTTACCGACTTTAGACATGTAGTTCACATGTCACTTTTAGTCCTAAGTTTGTCAGTTTTTGGTAATGCTAAGGTTTTAGTGCTTGTTTCCAGCTTACTTTTGTTAGTTGTTTCATATCTTCTATCGGTTAATCTCACCAAGAGTCGAGAAGCAGGAATCGTTACTTTGGTTGTTATCTTACAAAGCTCTGTGTTTTTCAAATATGATACTTCCGTTACATATCCAAGTTTTTGGGCTTTACTTTTTGTTACGAGCATGTATCTTGTTACGACAAAGTGGTACGCTTCCCCTGCACCTTACATCTTTTCTATACCAGCTAAAGCGTTAACTGCTGTATTTTTTCCAGCGTACATAATCTTTGTTTGGTTATTAGATATTCCAAAGTCGATTAAAAAGAAAGTAACAATTCTATACGCTGTTCTCTTTTCTATTGGTTCAGCAATTACTTTCATTGTTGGAATGAATTTTATTATTAATAAGACCAGTGGATTTGATTTAATTCAACAAATTAATATTGGTAAATTTCTAGAGGGGTTTTTCAGTTGGGTTTGGAAAGGATTTGCTGATGACCAAATTACGATTGTATTGTTAATTTTCTCCACCTTTATTCTACTAACTAAGATGAGAAACAAACCAAATGTCAAGGCGGTAGTTGTTTTTACTTGGTTATTGGTATTTACTTCACCATTTTTAATTGGATTTACTACCTATGATGTTTGGCCTTACCGAATGGTAGTACATGTTGTTGGTATTGCTTTAATGACTGGATTTTTAGTTACTGATTTGTCTTGGACTAGAAGTTTTCTAGTTAAAGCTAGAAGCTCCCCTGTTAAAGAAGAAGAACACAATCCATAATGCAAGTGAGAATCCTATAATAACTTCAAACACTTCGGTAGTTCCATCTGGGAAATCAACACCAATAGCACCGCTAAAGTCATCAACTGCATCAAAAATGAATCCACCGTCAAAGAATTTAGCAAAGTTTCTTATTGATTCTAATTCAGCAAAACCGAATTCACCGCCTACCCAATCCCATAATGAAGCGTCAGTTGAGTTTGTTGGGTTTAGTAATTCTCCTACTAATGTTGAGTTTAGATTCGGATCATCTGATGAATAAATCCCTGCACTTGAAGCATTTTGAGCTGGGAAGCCTGTACCATTATTGAAATCAACGTTACAACTTCTTTCAACACAGTCTGGTGAAGCTGCTGTATCTTCAATAATCAGGTCTAATAGACCAAATACAGCATTTACAATGAGAAAAAAGAACATTATTTTGATAAACATGCTATGGTATCATCTCCACTATGAATAACATCGCAGCCATTATTCCTAATGCCACTAGAACCCAAGCTAACCATTGACCGTTTGTTTCATTGGTTGACGGGTCTTCCCTTATGATGAAATGTTGCGTAATACACGGATCATTTGTTGGACACTGACCCGTGCCTGATGTTTCCGTTGTATATGCTACTTCATAGCCAGCAAACAGAATTAATGCTGATGAGAAAAATAGAACTGCTGAAAGTGCTTTGAGTAAAGCTCCAAACTTGAATGAAATTAAAAGCATTAAGACAGCCGAACCTACAAGTAGGGCAAACAATCCAGCTTCCATTAATGGCATGCTATAACATCAACCTCGTGTTATAAAAAATAAAAATTGCTAACATGCCTTATTACCCACTGGAACTGTAAATAACACTTGCCACATAGAGATTTGTCTTGGATCACCGTTCTTTCCTGTAATATCAAATTGAATTTCTAACTGTGAGTAATTATAGATTTTTTGATCTTCTGGATGAACCACATGCCATTTTTGTCTTAGTTTTTCTGAGTCAGTAAAATTTTGAAAAGTTTTTTGATGGCGAAGTAATTTTACTTCTTGTGCTACCTCAACTCCTGTATCATCATCTGTCTGAATTTCTGTTTCAAATAATGAAACAACCATATCAAAGTCTTGACCTTTTACATCATTTTTTGTATATTCAAATTCCAATGTTTCATTACAATCGGTAGAGCCTTCTGGTTGTGGTACAGGTTCTAATGCCAATCTATATGATTCTGTTTTTGGGTTTAATGAAGTTGTAAAAATTGGATTCGTTAACTGTTCAGCACTAACTAATTGTGGACTGAACCAATCGTTCCACCAAAGAATTGGTTGAATTGGTGTTAATGTTCTTCCGACAATTAAATGTCCATTTGATTCAACCTTAGTAAATTCTACAAAGTCATCAATGAAAATTGGTCTAGTATCATCTGATAAAACTGGATTTGGGTTTCCTTGAATTGCACTAGCACTAATACGGTATTCGTATGTATGAGATGGTTTTATATCAGAATCGAGGAAGAAAAACATTTCCTGTCCGTTAGACTCATCAATTATTTTTTCTTCAATGTCTCTTAATGAAGAAAACACTTCAACAAAGTTTTCTGTACTATTTACATCTCTTGATACACTATATCTATAAACTATATCATCTGCTACATCATCTGGGTTTTCCCATGTTACTAATATTGCATTGTTAGTTACTTCTCTTGCGAAAATATCTACTTTAGGTGGGCCGCTTGATGGTGGTGGGCCTCCTTGTGCTAAAACTTCAGCTATTTCATATAAACTGAATCCTAATATTAAAAATGTAATTACATATACTGCATAAACTTTTTTTAATTTAGCCATTGAAGTTCACCGCCAAATACAAACACATTACTTTCAAAATCATTCACTACAAAGTCGTCAGGTCTATGTATTCTTAAGAAAACCAAGTCTTCAGGTTCAAACTGATGTGATGATTCTGCTGTAATGAATTCTGTTATAGAAACTTGGTCAGAGCCACTTCTGTTTTCACAAACTGTCTGTCTAGAAGTAAAGTTTCCATTCATATTTTCTGTGTTTTGTAAAGCAAGAAGACTAAATTCAAAACAAACTGGTGCTGCACCCCCAGATTCAGACCAAAATACCTTAAGTTGTGGTGCTGATGAAGCTTCTCCATCATGTGCTTCTGCATGTCGTTGACCAAAATTGGTTGGACAGCTTGTTGCAGTACATCCTACCCAATCTATTGTTTTGATTACCATCGCATTACCAGAAACCCAACCAGCTCTATTTACTATCTCTTGAACTATTGGGCCTAAATTCGGTGTTTCTTGTGCTGGGCCTTCGTCACTAACACTTACCCAGTCTGGAATATTCCAATCAACTGTTGCAGTTGTATTTGCTCTACTTGAAATATCAAAGTCTGTTGTTGTAAATGCTGGTGCGTTATCATGATCATGCCCTGCAAATCTTACAATTATTGGGTCGTTAGGATTTGTTTCATCTACATGAAATTGGATAGTTGCGTTAATTATCGAAGCACCGTTTGGAATTGTTACATTAGTCCATCTCATACCTATCAAATCGTTGTCATCTGGTTCAATACAATTTTCACAATGAAGTTCTAAGTCAGTTGAGCCACAAGTTATATCTCCTGCTGGGCCGAGAGGGCCTATTGCTTCTTCACAGTCGTCATCATCATTATCTACTCGTTTCATAAATGAACTTTGTGAAGTGTCATCGTCTGTCCAAAACAGCCTAAAATTAAAACTAGGTGTGCCTGTGTAATCTTTAGGTACAACATACAACCAAGTTATGTTGTCATCTGGATCACTATTAGAACAAAACTCAACCGCCTGTCTTCTATATTCATTTATGTCTGAGGCCTCAAATAAAGAAAAAGTTACGTCATTTACGCAGTCTGTTCCAGTTAGGTCGTCAACGGTACTTTCTTCAGCATTGAAATGAACATCATTTAAACTAACAATAGTATCAATTCTTTTATTTTCAAATTGTTCAGTTGTTACATTCCAAATTAAAACATCTCTTTCATCTGGTGGAGTTGGATAACCTACATCAAGTAATTCATCTGCTGTTGCATTTAGGGTAAATGTTACTGATGAAGCATTACTGATTGCTATTCCTTGACCTACAAATGTTACAGTATCTCCTTCAGTTGCAGATTGAAAAACATTTCCTGTGCCATTGTTAATGTTCGATAATGGTGGAGCTCCGCCACCGCCTGTTTGAATAGTAATTGTTTCATTGTTTTGAGTTACAGTTACACCACCAGAACCAACTAATGTTCTTAGATTTACAATTCCAGCAGTTTCATTTTTGAATACTTCTGCACCGCCACCAATATTTGCGTGAGAAGCATTACCAATATCTCCTAAACTCCAAGTTATTGTATTATTTGCAAAGTCTGGTGTTATACTAATTGGAAAATCTCCAACAAATGTCACATTACCACTCACAGCATTACAAGTTGTATTCAAAAATGGTGGGCCTCCGCCTGCAAATATAACACATAATGAGTTTTCAACAAAGGCTGATGGACTTTCATCCAAAAGCATAGGAAGGATTACCGCAGCAGCTACCAACGCTATAATGATCGCAACTAGTGTCGATATGTCCAATGGTTATTCAATAATAGAGGTCTTATTAAAAATTAAGTGTCTGTTTTCTCGCTTTTTACTGTTAATCGATAAAATATAACTATCCCAGCTACTTCTAACTGTTCTACAAAAATCACTGTTGCAAAGTGAAGAATGTAACCTTCGGCTAAGTCATCCATCAATGTCATGATTAAAGCAAATATATCAAACCGAGCAATCAATGTATAGATTAAAGCAACTACTGCCTTTGGGAATTCTCTCCAATCAAACTCTGTCATTACTTCATCTTGAACATCTGCAAATGTTTCGATATTATCTTCTTTTAAAATATCTTTCATCTGTTGTATTTCATCTTTGAATTGATCCTTACCTAATTCTATTCCATAGATTACTGAACCGAAAAATAATAATCCGATAGTTAATTGTGTATAAACTAAATATTTTCTCTTACCTTTGTTAACTTTGAACATCTGTCTATGAAACGCTCGACCAAACCAACCAAGTTTATTTTTTTTAGATAGAATTAGTATTGATACTGATATTATAGTAATTAATCCAAATGAGCCAAACCAGTCGTCAGAAACGTACCGAACAAATAAAACTCTTACAGGCAATAAAACGAAAATTAATACAAGTCCAACCGATATGGACTCCACTATCTCTTTTAATTTTCCTTTCATTCAATCTAGTCCAACTATTTTCCTAAATTCATTATAGTCCATTGAGGTTTTGTTATCTAAAATTATCTCATCTTCATAAATTATACCGCCAATCCATTCACCATTATAAAAAACATAAACACCACTTTGCGTTTCTGGTGTCGGTAAAATTGGTGATGTTGCTTGCATAAACGCTATCGTTCCTACTACCAAAATTGTTACAATCACAGCCATTCCTAATAAAAGAAATCTTGCTCGCTTATCCCTAACTAATTCATCTGGTGTTTTTTCAGTCATGAGGGTATTTCCTAAATTCATCACAATAACAATCTTTTACGGAACAAAATCCAGTCATTTCAAAGTGGTCTTTTCTAAAATGCTCACAAGTACATTCTTTGTTTGGATTTAATTTTACTTTTTTTGGTTTCTGAACTTCAGGTGTTTTCTTTACTTGCATTGATTGTATTTGTTTTAATTGTTTTTTAATTAAAACTGGTTCTTCTACTTCTTCTATTTCCTTTGTTTCTTTTATTATCTCTTCTACCTTGTTTTCTTTTTCCTGTATCTCTTGTTTTATGTCATCAATATCTAATAAACATCCACATTTATCACAACCAGATTTGTGATTTTTCATTAAATGCTTACATTCTGGACAGAATACGTCTTGTTCTTTTTCTTTTTTCTTAAAAATTTTCTTTAAATCTGGTGTTTTAATTTCTTTTTGGAATAACTTATCGGTCTTGATCGTTGAATGTGTTGGTTTATCCTCTGGTTCTGGTAATGGAGGTTTCTTCTTGATTAATTTTTTCTTTTTGAATAATCCAAATCCTTTCTTCTTTGCTTTTGGTTTTGTTTTTGTTTTTCCTTTTTGTAATTCTTCTAATACTTTTTCTTGTACTGATTTTTCTTTAGCTAAACTTTCAATGTATTCTTCATTTTCTTTTGAATCATCTGGTGATGTTATTACATCAAAATCTTTTTCTGCTATATCAATGTCTTCTTGTATTTGTTCAATCTCTTCTTCAATATCTTTTTCTGTTCTTTCTTTGATCTTATCAACAGTTTTCTTTGTGTTCTCCATGTTAATTGTAATGTTTATGTTCTCTTCTTTTGGTTCTTTTTCGTATAAATTCTCAACAGCTCTATCCAAATCTTCCATTTTTTGTTTCATTCGTCTTAATGTTTCTGGGTCTGCTTGTTTCAGTTTCTCTTTTGAGAATCCTTTATCTTCAAAGTAATCAATGATAGATTTCATCGAATCATCTCTCATGTATTTTGACATTACTGCTAACTGTTTTTGTAAGGTATCTGCTCTCTCTGAGTTCATGTAGCCATCTCGATTCTTATTACATTTTTCGTATTCAGCCATCTTATGTTCATAAATTAAATCCATAGCTTCTCTTGGAATTTCAGACAAGTCCAAATTTGGTGTTTCTGTAAAAGTATTTTTATCTATTTTCCATTCTTTACCTTTTATTTTTTTAATTTTTTTCTTGAATAAATCCATTATCTTCCCCAGTCACATGTTTTACAACAAATTCTTGTATGTGCATGACAGTTTTCTGCTGGTTGTACCCCTCCTTCACATCTAGGACAGTGTTTATAGTCTGTAATCTGTTTGCTTCCATGTTTTGATTTGAATTTACCTGATGTACTTAGCTTAAGTCTTAATCCTCTATGAGCTTCTGCTAATGAAACTTTACCTAATCTAACTAATTGTTTTAATGAATCTTCTGCATGTTCGATGATGAAAATTCCTCTTTCAACACTTGCTTTACTTATTCCAATCTTTTTTCCAATTACTTGTGAAGTATGTCCTATTGGTAATGGTTTTGGTGTATCAGATGGTTCACTTGTAAATCTTCCATCCTTTCCTCTTTTCTTTGGATGACCGATTCTTTTTTGGTTTTCTGCTTTGATTTGTTTGTATAAATTATAAATTAATTCAACTCTTTGGTACGGATTTAACTGTCTTCTTATCAGATTAGATGTAACTACAAACTCTTTTTCTTCTTGTTTTGTTTTAAAATCCTTAGTGACAAAACTTGGTTTAATTCCAAGCTCTTGACAGATTTCATATCTTGTATGTCCATCTAAAACTGTACCTTCTGAATTTACAATTAATGGAGTATGTAATCCATCTACAATAATCGATTCTTTAAGGGCTTGACGTTCTTCTTTTGATGGTCGAGGAATTAAATCAAGGTATTCTTCATTGATCGATAATTCAATAGTTTTAGTTGTCATGCCCTGAATGTAAAGACATTCTAACTAAAAGTTATAAACTTTATCTAATCTCTTCGTAATATGAACAATTAACACAAACTTTTAATTTCACAAATTTATGTTTCTTGTTTTTTATGGCGTGGCAGATCGCTAAGTCTTTATCTGTTTTTTCTGACAAAGTAACTTACATAATGTCCGTTTTCTTCGTCAATGTCTTCACCTTTGCTATGCTTCCTCTTACAATCTGGACAGCAAGCTATGATTTCTTCTCTTCTATTGAAACTATTGCGTTGCTCATTCCAAGCTTCAGTTAATAACTCCATAACTAACTCATTTCTTTTCTTGTTTGAAGCATATTTCTCGCCTGAATATTCTACTCTAATGTCCTGTGCTTCTTCACACTTGCACATCTCACAAGTTTGTTTTTCAGTATAGTCTTTTAGTGCCAAAGCCATGATTTTTTTCTGTATCTGTTTCATGTTATAATCTTCCTTCCTAATTGGTAGTATGGTGTTTAATCCTTTAAAGCTTGTGTATGTTTCCTTACTACACACAGTTCCAAATTGGCATTATTCTGAAATTCAGTCACTATTGAATATACACCCTTTGAGTCTTAAATCTACTATTCCTTGGTTTGTATCTTAATAAATGATTACAGCAAGGACACCTTATTCCATCCCATCTAATCCATTTGTCACAGATATTGCATCTTTTTTGTCCACTAGTGTATCTACTTTTGTATGCTTCTTTAGTTGCTATGTATGGTTTGCACTTACCATTACATGTGTAAATTACATGTCCCATTAACTACACCTTTTTACCATACGCCTTTTCTAATGCTCTTCTTCGTTGCCAATATCTTATCTGTCTTGTTCTTTTAAATAATTTTAAACCCCAAATGAATTTTCCTTTACGTCTTACCTTTGTTAGATAACGATGTGGATCATAATACTGTTCTATTTCTCGTCTAAACTTTGCTCTGTCTTGTGAATTTGCATGAACAAAATTTCTATCATTCGCTTTTATTATCACTCTTTTTCACCTCTGACCACATTGATTCTTGTGGCTCGTTTCTTCCCCTTTCTCTCCCCAAATTTTTTACAACTTTATCAATGTCATTAAGAAATCCTTTATCATTCTTTTCATCTAGTTCCCATTTTAATTTCTCTAAATCAAGTTTTGACATTGATTCGCCAGTAGGTTCTAAGTCTTCACCCAAATAATCTCCAAAGTAATAACTTTTACCAGAAGTGAATTCAGCTTGCTCTAGTCCATAAACTGAATACTGTCCTTTTGCTTTCCATCTAGGTTGACCTGATGGGTCTATGATTATTTCTTCTATGAAACCTTTTTTGTTTTCAGTTGGTTTCCAACCATGACAAATTACAACATCTCCTACTTTGAGCATTATACACTATCCCCCCACCTGAAATTGCATAAAGGGCATCCTTCCCATGATGTAGAAATGAATATTTTTCTGCATTTTGGACACCGTAATGTTACTTCTTGTACTTCATCTATCATCGCCATCACCATGAATTTTACCTCGTTTAAATCGTGAATCTAGTTTTTCATAATTCCATTCTAGTATTTCTTCCATTGAAAAACCTAAACTATTTGCAAGTCTTGTAAGATACCATATCACATCACCAATCTCCATAGCATATTCTCGTGGTCTTTCTTCTAATTGCCCTGCATGGTCACGAAAAACTTTCTTGAATTTGTTTGATATTTCTCCTAATTCACCAAATGCACCAAGTATGTAAATTGTTGGCTTAATTCCATCTGGGTACATGTCAAATTCCTTAATTCGTTTTTCATACTCTTCAAAATTCATGCTATACGCACCAATTTATAGTAAGTATCTTTATCTTTCACTTTCTTTTTCTGACATTTGGTTCTGAGTTTCAGATGACACCTATCACAAACAAACTTCCATTTGGGGTAAGTAATGCTGCAACTAGAACAATAATTATGTAAATGATAGTTAACACGCATGTCAGTCACCGCATCTTTCTCCTTTCATTCTCTTGCCTTCGTCTTTTTGATTCTCTGAAATTCAGAATTAACCAAATTATTATTCCCGCAGCGAACGCAAGTGTAAAAGCTATTCCAGTAAATGTTCCTTGATCTTGTTTTAAACTCATCATATAACCAGCAGCAATCAAAAGACCGCCAATAGATAACAATCCGAATATTACTTTACCCCTAAAACCCTTCACTATCACTAGTTAACTATCACTAGTTTATAACATTATTTATTTCTGAATTTCAGATTTTTTTAATGTGCAGGAGTTCCGCACTTTGAACAAATGAATTGATCTGCAACTCGTTTATCAAATACATGACTACATCTTTGCTTTTGTGCAAAATGAGATGTTGGTCTAGCATAACCAGTTTCTTCCCAATCAATAAACTTGTATAATTCACTAAGTCTAAAATCACAATCAGCACAAAATCTATGAACTACTAAACTATGTTCATCTACATGTTCATGCTCATCTGTTAACAGTTGTGAATTGCATTTAGGACAATATGAAATAGGCTTAAGTCCTTTCCTAACAAGGCTCATTTATCTCTCCATTCTTTAGCTCGTTTTTCAGAAGCACGTTTCTGAATTTCAGCTAACGTTTGTGGTAATTCTTCCATTACTTCATTCAAACTTTTGTTTCCAAATGCTTCTTCTTGGAAGACTTCAAGATGTTTATCACATAATACTGAATGAGAGCAAACATATTGTCCACTTTTTCTTTTCTCATTAATTATTAACATAACATCTGTCCACTTTAATGTTGGGTCATCACACAATACACAAGTCATCTTAGGTTAATCTCCATTCTTTTCTTGGCTTGTTCTACTGCTTGTGTTAATTCTAAGAATATTGAATGTGGCATCATTATTGTTGTAACTCCTATTCTAACTGTAATTGATGTTTCAGAGTCTTTAAACTTCTCTTTCCAAATATCAATTTGATTTCCATCAAATAATACATCTTCACTCATTCTACTATCTCTCCTTTTGCATTACAAAAACCTACCCATGTGAACCAGTTACAATCACAAAGTTTGCATTTACCATGACCTTTTTGGATATTTGGTTCATGTCCATTATGTGAATCAGGTGAATTACCTCCAAAGTGTCCACAACTACACATTTCAAAAACAGAGTGGAAACCATGAACTTCTCCTTCTTTTAATTTCTTCTGAAATTCAACTCTTTCTTTATTCAAAATTTTAGTTGTCATTGTATGAATCCCCCACTAAGATGTTCATCTGGTTTGTTTTCACAGTTTCTACAAAGTCCTAAACCACCTGTTGCTCTTGTTCTAGTGAATTGTGAATAATTAATTGGACTACCGCATTTGTTACATAGAAATGATTTATTCTCTGGTTTAGTTTCTGATGTATATCTATCTGAAACTGGTTTTTCAGGTAACACTAATTCATCTGGAACTACTAATGCTGTATCATCAATAGGTTTTTCAGATTTACGTTGTCTTTGTGGTTCTAACATATCTGTTTGCTCTCTCTGTTCTTCTTTCTCTTTCTTCTTTCTATATTGAGATTTGTCAAAGTTATCCATTCTATTTTTATCAATCCACTTCTGCATTGGCTGTTCATGTTTGCTTGTAGCCCATTCAGGTTTTGCTATTCCACATGGACATACATTTGGATTATCTTTTGTTCCATGATGAGCTGGACTTTCTAACCATTCCTTTCCTTTTCTTTCATGAAAATATCTTCTAACTCTGATATGTTCTGCATTAGCTTCAAATGGTGTCATAGTAGAATAGATTTCTTTAACTGATCTAGCACCTTTCTTACCTTTTTTAGCTGGTCTTGGTTGAGCGTCTAATTCATCAAACCTCTTCTCCATACTCTTAATTTTTCGTTCGTTATCTTCAAGTTGTTTATTCTTCTCTCTAATTATCTGCTCTTGTTCTTTGATCTTCTGACTTTGTTTCCAACCAATAGCTGCTAACTGTGTTGGTTTAAGATTTCCTTTTGAGCCTAATGGTATTACTGGTATTGTTGGTGTTTCTGGAATATGTGGATAAACTTCTTCCACTTCTTCTTTAGGTATCTCTTTTGGTTCTCTTGCCATTCTTGCTTTCTTTTCACGTTTAGCTCTTTCTTTTTTCTCACGTTGTCTAATGAACTTTAATCCAGACGTAGCCACTCTTGAACTTATTGTTGGTTCTGCTACTCTATAATCAAGTAATCCAGACTTTTCAATTTCATCTGCAATTTCAGCATTTGTGTAACCTAGTTTAGCATATTTTCTAATTATTGCTAGAACTTTTTTAGGTAATACTTTATGTTTTGGATGTTCTATCTTCTCTTTCTTCTTATTCTTCTTTAGTTTATCAAACCAACCCATTATGTTTCACTCCTTTTTACATAGTCAATACTATCTGCTAACTGATTTAATGTTGGATTTTGTTTAAGTGCGTAATGTAACAGTCCATTAATAACAATGGAAGTGGATGTGGATTCTTTTTCTCTATTCAATAGTTTTGACTGTATATCTAATACTTTATCATCTATGTTCTGTGCAATCATTATCGTTCTTCTCTTCATGGCTTGAACCACATCCACGCTAGTATCGCAAGCAACAATATACCGCCACCACCGACTGACACAATGAATCTCCGTTTGCGTAATCCCCAATAGTCTTTTTTAACATCTTCGTTAGTCATCTTCACCCTCCTGTACGATAACAGCAACATCAATCTGTGCTTGAATTGGAACTCCAAACCATCTTGAGAACTCTTCAATTAACTCTCTGAATGTATGTAGTTTTCCCATCAAGTAACTTGCTCTTGCTGAATTATCAGTAACAATTAGCTCTTTGCTTATTGCTTTTGTCTCTTGTTCGATGTAATTGTATAGTTTGTATCTTCCAGCTTTACCTAGTCGGTACAAGTTTGACGTGGCAATCTGCTTTGCCCTGTTAAACTCTGATTCCGTTATACTCCTTTGCGATTTCTTCCCCCGATTCTTACGGGCTTTGGTTGTTGACTTTTTCATACCATCTTACCCTAATACTAACTATGTTATAAACTTTAGGTTAACCTCTCCCTTAAGAAATTCAAATCTCCTTTCTTTGCGATAAAATATCTCATACATTCTTTAATTGCTTCTGGTCTTGAATATGATCTAGTCTTACATGCTTCATCAAATTTTTTCATCAATTTATCTGGAATGTTAATTGAGATTTTCTGAAATTTTAATGACATTTAGAATCCTCCAAAGAAATCAAGTTCATCCTTTTTTGTTTTTTTATTACTACTACCAGTACCAAATATTGATTCAGGTGTGAACATATTTGCAAAGTCTGTTTCTGACTTTGATGATTTACCTTTCTTCTTTGGTTCTTCCATTCCCATTCCGTCAAACTGTGAACCAATGTCGTTTGTTATATTACCGATTGTCTGCATGCCTTTAGCAATCTTTTCAGGTGCAATTATCATTCCATTGTTTATCATCTTCTGTCCTTTACGACCTTTTAATTGTAAAATGTTCATGTATGCTTTCATTTTAGCTATCTTGCCTTCTGCTTGTTCGTATTCCTGTCTTAGTTTAGCCATTCTTTCTTGATATACAGCTTCTTTAATTTGATAAAGTCCTCTTTCATCTTTCTTAGTTTCCATGTATGACGCTTCTTTTTCAATCTCATGTGCTTCTTCCATCATGTTACTAGTTTTCTCACGTTCTTTGTCGAGTAATAATTTAGTCTTGATTAAAAGTTGTTTATCCTCTTCATCTTTGAGTTGATCCCATACTGCCAACCAATGATCACGTTGTTTTGTAAGTTCTTCTATCATTGGTTCATATCTTTCTTCTTTCATTCTCTGTTGAATCTCTGATACCTTCTGACCAATCAATCTCTTATGACGCTGAAGTTCAGTCATTCTATCTACTTTCTCTCTATCAGTCTTAGTTCTCTTTGACTTTGATTTTCGTTTTGTTTTTCTTCTAGTCATTTCTTTTTACCTCTCTTTGCTTTTGCTTTTAGTCTATCTCTGTAATTTTGTTGGTTTATTGCTTTTTGCTTCTTCCTTGATGGCTTTGATTCGTATCTAGCAATAGCTTCTTTACCTTTCTTTGAATGTGTGTATTTCCACTGAATTTCAGCTATTCTTTTCTTATTTCTTTCATAATACTCTTTATAATACTCCTTACCTGATTTTTTATACCATTTACTAGTAGCTTTTTGATGGGCTTTCTTTCTCTTTAATCTCTGTGCCTTTGTTAATTTGCCTTTCATAATTCTCTTACGGGGTTGTCGTATATTAAGTCTGCTACTGGTCATTCTAAAATCTGACCTCCACAAAAAGAACACTGCCATAAGTGGTCATCTCCATACCAACTCATTTCTTCTCCACATACCTTACAATCCATTTACTCATCTTCCTCCGAGTCGTAGGTTATACATCGTTTTATCGCTTCTTCATAGATATAGTTCTCATATTTTTCTGACCAAGAATATTCTTTAGCTAAGTCCTTAAAATTATCGCATGTCAAAGTGCTGTTTAGATATGGAAACATGAAGCCTGTAAGTTCTCTTTTACCTTCAAAGTCCATTTTTGCACGATTCTCAAACCAGTATGAAGGAATGTATGTTGGATTTCCATCTGGATCGGTGTACTTTGGAGGATATAGTAATTTCAAATCCTCAACTCTTTCCATGCTTGAACCCTGTGTCATGGTTGTCTTACTTCCTGTAATTTCTCTGCCATCTACCACAATACTATCCAACTGAAGTTCAGGTGAGGCTGGTGAGGCTGGTGAGCCTATTTTACCACCAAGCTGGCCAGTTTTTTGAGTTTGGTCAATCTGAACTTCAGATTCTGGTTTTTGGTCTTGCTCACCCCGCAGGGCTTGTTCTGCTGTTTGGAATCCTAATATTACTCCAAATGTTATTAATGAAACACCTAGAACTAATGCCAGTGAGCGATTCAAAGTTCAACATCCTCCGAAAGTGTCTCTACTATGTCTTTTTCAAACCTGTTGACTTTGTTATGATCCATTATACTTTGATACTCTGTCGTTTTATCTTTGGGTTTCTCGGTATTCTCGCTACTCTCGGTATCGGTTTCAACGGACACAGCCTGTTCAAACTCCGTAAGAAAAACTCTATCACCGATTGCTAATTCTACTTCTTCATTTGTAAATGGTGTTCTCTTTGATATACCAATTCCACGCATAAAACGATTAAATGCTCTTACTGTTTCATCTCGTTTTTCTAAGATATGTTGGATGTGATCTATGTCTAATTCTTCAATGTTTCTCATGCATAATCCCTCCATCTAACCCATTTTGATTCCATTACATGTTTTTTAATTGGTTTTTTTACTTTTTTTGATTCTTTTCTATAATGTTTAACTAAAAATGTTTGTAATTCTTTTATTGTTTTATTTATTTCTCTTTTAAATGCTTTAGTATTCTCCTTCTGTAATTTAGAACTATTTGTATCTTCTTTACCTTCTATCATAAGATTATGTGGTCTTACTTGTAATTCTTTTACATCAAGATATGCAATCACAATAAAATTTTCTGGATATTCTAATGTTATTACTAATTTTTTATTTGAATTACTACGAACTCTTCCTATTGCATATTCCCCTCTTCGTATTTCTGGATGTTTATTGTATTTTCTTTTTAGTTGTTTTAATTTATCTATTGCTACTACTGATACCTTTTCTTTTGTAACTTGTGTTAAATTCTGTCTAGCCAAAGAATGTAATACCTCCCATTTCTTCTACCCATTTTATCATATAGTCTTCTAATATTCCTGCTGTTAACAACAACCCAATTACAATTCCAACTTCGATTGAAATTGGTTTCCAGTCTTTCTTTAATGAATCATCTCGTTTAATTAACTTCTTTGTGATTATGAAACTCCTTGACATACCAATAGAATAACTAAATAATTCCATCAAGCCGAATGGTGAAAGATAAAGTATCGCTAAAGCTGGAAAGTCCTCTAGTAATGGTGTAATAGATGAGAAAGCTGAAAATGCATATCCAGTCTGAAATGAAGCCAGTAATCCCCAAAACAGGCCGAAAGCTGGGATAAACATCAATGCATTTATCGATAGATTATGTAAGAAAATACCATAACCATCTATTCCTCTTGTAGCTTCTTCAAACTCTTTAATCAACTGTTCAGCTTCTGATTGCTCTACTTCAAACATTGATCCAATCTGATATGAGATTGAAAATATTGCCATGAATAAGAACAATAACTTAAGTCTATACCGATTCTTTTTTGGTTTTGTTTCTTGTTCACTCATTTTCATACTCCAAATATTGTTTGTATTCATCTTCAAATTTGTATGGTTTTTCAACTACATCAACGATTTCTTTTGCTGTCCAATCTTTACTATATGCTAGAAAACTAATTAATTCTAACACGTTTTTCTGATCTTCGTACCATTGTTCACTCATTTTTTTCATCATCCTCGAATTGATTTACTGCTGTTTCAAGTATTTCCCAAAATCCATCCATTCCCCATGCATTTTCTCTGTCTGCGTTTCTATTGGCATAATCAAAAGCTTTAATGATCTGTTCTCTAGTTGGATCAATGTTTCTTTCAAGAAAAATACCATAAACATCTTCCCATGTATTCGTTGTTTCTTTATTCCAGTCAACATCTTTTGGCATGTTTTTGTATTTTAATGGCTCATATCGTACCTTATCTTCTGGTGGAATTGAAGTCATCCTTGCTTTTCGTTTTGTATATCTAGTCATGCAACAACCTCCTTTTTACGCATTGTTACTGCATAGAAAATATAGACACCCATCAATTCAAGTTGCTCTACTAAGAATACTAAATGAAAGTGAAGTATCATTCCTTCGCTTAATTCATTTACAACTCCTTGTGTAATTGCAATTACTTTAAAGTCATAAAGTAATGCACCTATGTAATCATCTACCCCGCCAACTATTTTTGGTGGTTGTAATGGCTCTAATACATTTTTTACTGTGTCACTTTTACCAAAGTCAACGCCAAATTCTTCCTGTACTTCTTGCATGGCTACTGCCATCTCGTCTGCATATTGTGTATTTGCCAAGTCTATTGTATAGACACTGAAACTGAAATAAAGTAAAGATATACTCATCATCGTTGCTACAAAAACTCTTTTTTTACCAGTTGTCAGTCTTAACATCTGTCTTTCAAACATTTTACCGAATCCTCCTAACTTCTTTTTCTTAACTAGAATTACTACTATGATTGAAATTAATGAAATAACTCCTAATGATCCCCATGTTGAATCAGAAACAAACTCAACAAACAATAGCCTAACTGGTAACAATAAACCAGTCATCACGATAGCCACTATTGCAAATTCTTTATAGTCTCTACTTATCATAAGTCATACTCACCTTTTACTTCTTCAAGAAATTCTTTAACTACTGTTCTAGAAATAAAATCATATTCTTCTCCAAGTTCTTGACAAATTTGTTGTAATGTGTCAGTCATAATTTGTTGTAATGTGTCAGTCATTTACACTTTACCTCCTTCAAAATATCCCACAACTATTTTTTTACATCGATTGCAAAATCCTTCAATACCATACACTTCTTTTTTAGTAAAGTAACGTTCCTTTGCTATTTTTGACAGTTTTTCAGTTTTCTCTAAATCCCAAACACTTTTTCCATGCTTACACTGACTACAATCACATTCCCAACTATCTTCATCTACTATCTCAATTAATTTTAATTTTATTTCAGTCATTGTCTTACTCCATTTGAATTTCTATAAACAAAGAATATCACCAATGTTAACAAAGTCATTCCCTGTATTGCACCAGCTAACTGTCCGTTCATGTAAAAGTCATGTAGATAACCTTCCATGATTCCACCCATGTATTCTATTATTGATATTGAAACTAAAGCAATACCAATTCCTTTCCATGCACCTCTAAGGTGTTTTCTAATACCAACAAACGCCATAAATCCAATTATCGCAGCTAAAAATCCACCTGAATATCTAAAAACAGTCGGATCATCCATTGTTCCCATACATGTAGCCCATGCACCGAAGAAACTTACACTAAAGTTTGCTTCATTCCCTGCCATCTCACAAGCAAACACATGTCCTAACTCATGCACATAAGTTAGAACGGGCATTAGGATCATAACTGAAACTAATGTAACAAACACTAATCTAAAATCAAACATTTGTTTTAATTGGTTACTCATAATTAGACCTCCATCCCATTTTCTCTGCTTCTTCAAATGAGTTTGTTCTAGAACAGTCACTACAAATTATTTGGTTATGGACTGTAAGTTGATCATCAAATTCTAATTCAGCTTTAAAGTAATATCTATTCAAAATTCCACCTCAATATTGTGTTTTTCTTTTAAATGTTCTACTAAATCCCTTTCATCTGAAGGTAATAATTCCCCACATTCATGACATGACCAACCGTCCCATTCATCAAAATAATCCCAATATGTAGGCTTTTTACTTTCTGTTTTTAAATTAGACATACATTCTTTACAATCAGAATAATATGTCCCTTCTTCATCTTTATGATTATGTTTACTCAAAAATCAATATCAACTCCATTTCTTTTTATCCCTTCTCCTCCATTATCAGTTATACACTCCTTTATTGAAAAGGGTAGAAGTTGTGACGTAAGAATAGGTGAATATTGTACGCCACCATGATCTACCACTTTGTTAACTACCCTTGAAGAGTTAACTGTAATCGTTGTCATTCTACTATCTAATACGGGGTTGTCGTATATTAATATTGTGTATATCGTATATAAAGGGTTTTGAATTATCTGAAGTTCAGTCATATCAATAGTTACACTCCAAAGGTTCATGGTAATTTTTTCTTGGTTTATGTTTCTGAATTTCAGTACCATCTTCCAATACCTTCCATTCATTTCCTCCTGCACCTCCATCGTCATAAAACCAGCTTTTGTAATATTCAGTCTTACATTTTTTACAAATTCTACATTCTGTTCCTCTTTCTGATTCTAAATCTAAACCAAATTTCTCTAAGTGTACCACTTTCCATTTGTCTTGGTCATTCATAAAATCAAATGTGTCATCACCATCATGACATAAATGACATTTGTAATCTTCTGATTCACATTCACACTTTATATCCATTGTACCTTTCCTACGGTATTGTTACCGCCACCATTTTCTCTTGCTTTATAATTCCATCCTCGTGTGTGCTTTTGTTCATGTCTTAGTTTCCTATGAAAAATTAATGGATCAGAATCATCAAACTCTGTACCACATAGACTACATTTAATTTTCAATTTTCTTTAACTCCTTTTTTACACATTTTACACATGCTTAGTATAGGTTGGTTGCCACATAGAATATACATAATACTGACCTATCTTGATTGATTTTTTACAATGAAAGCATTTGTGATTTTTTCTTGTTGCTTTTTTGAATACTTGAATGTTCATTTAACTTGATCACGTTCCTCCTTTGCTTTTTCTATCTTGGTTTTGGTTACTACATTGTTAATTTCGTCTTGAACAGTACCTAACAACATTCTTTTTCTAGCTTCTAGTTGAGCCTGTGTCCATTTTCTTTTGGTTTTTCTCTCTGGACTTAAGTACATAATTTCACATCTCCTATGTCTTCTCCATCGACCCGAATCAAAATATCATCGGTCTGAACTTCAGTTTCGTTTTCTTCATAGACCTTTATCAAATCTCCCAGCCTTTCTACATCCATACTCAATTCATCATTACCTGTTTTTTGTAATGTCATATTTCTAATATCGTTCTTAACCAGTTTGCTGTATTGTTTGAACACACCATTTACATGGTATGCCTTTAAGACGTAGTAAAGGTACTTTGGAAGTAATTGATCCTTTTTTTCTACTCTTATTATCAAATTCATGTTCTTGCTCTCCCGTTAAGCTGTTTCATAATATTCTGTCCTCTTGTTGTTAATCTGTAAATATGCCATCCATGTTTATCGAATTTTAACGAGATTATTTTATTGTCTTCCAAGTCTTCTAGATTTCTAAATAATGTTTTCTTTGATATTTTTCCGATTTTTTTAATCTGACCTCTATTAATTACTTCAAATTTTTTTATTATTTTTAATATTTTTAATTTAACTGGTGTTAATTCAACTATGTAATCTGCTCTTTCACATGCTAAACAATAACCTAAACTCATTTCTTTTTCCTCCTCTTTTCTTGAGCCTTATGAATAGCTGTACCGACTTTACCAACGACAATTAAAACAAATATTCCCATGAAGATGTAAAACCCATAGTCTCTAAGTATTGCCATTATGTTTTCAAATGCCATAATCATTCTTCCATTTTGCGAATACTTTGCTCAAATTTTCTAAAGTTGTTTTATTGTAATACATTTTAGGTATTGCTTTATGTTCAATAGCAAATGATTCAGCAAATGTTTCATTTATCATAGCACCTAAGTCGTTACTATAACCTTCAACATAGTTTGTTAATGGTTCATTCTTTTTTATAAAATAAGTTAATCTGTTTTTTAATGATCTTAATGCTTTCTTATCACAGAGTTTTGGTATTTCATAGAATAAATGATGACCATATTCATGCCAAATAGCATAAGTGTAAATTTGTTTTTCAAATGTATTAACATCAATATCTTTTTTCTTCATAAATAAGTCACTCTTTTTATTTATTAGATCATCAAACTTTTCTACGTCAAATATTGTTATTACTTTGCCTTCATTATACTGTCCAATAGGATTTACTAATTTGTAATATAGCTCTTTACCTTTTACTTCTGCAACTTTTAATGGCTTTAACGGTTCGACAATGTTTATCAATCTAAGATTTCCAGTTGGATATTTTTCAAGTATTTCAGTTGTATTTTTCTTAATTAAATTGATTAGTTTTGTTTTTGGATTACCAATTATATGTAATTTTACATCCCCAATCCAATCAAACACTTGTTTTATTCCAGTTTGTTGTGAATATTGCCATAAGAAATAATTTGTATTCTTATAATCCTTAATAATTTTTCTAGTAGTTTTCTTTTTAGACTTTCTTCTTTTTACCATTATTTTATCGACTCCATTATTTCATCAAACTCTTTATCGTCCATGTAAAATAATATTTTATGCAGATTAACGTAAGGTAATTCTGTACCATCAGTAGTGAAGTAACTTGATAGATCATGTCTTTTTGAAATTTCATTGAACAAGTGTTGTCCCTTTCTTAATACTGCCATCTTATTTAACACGTCCTTTATAACTAGCTTCAAGTTGTTTCTGTTTTTGCTGTTTTAGAAATTCTTTTTGTTCTTTTTTAGTGCATTTTAAACATAAACCATCTTCATTTTTCATTATACCGTACTTATCATAACTATAAACAAAGTCTGTAAAACATTCACAGCATTTATGTTCATATCTTATTCCGTTTTCTTGCCATGAAAAACTATCTGAATCTATATCTTTTCCATCAATACTATTACTTTCCCCACCGTTATCTGTTATCCAATGTCTTTCATGTCCATAAACTGTATTACATTCATCACAAACATATTCTGATTTTTCAAAGCCTTCACAAGACCATAATTCACCATCTCTATATGATTTATTATTCTCACTATCTGTTTCATACATCATATCTTCTGTAATATCTTCGCCACAATTACAACTCTTGCAGAATTTTTTTACTTTCTTCATTTCTTTTTACCCCTCCATTTCTTTTTTTGGTTTGTAAAATTACGAATTTCATTGTCTAATTGCTGTACTACTATTCTTCTTAGTTTAGCATATTCTTTAGCTGGCATGTTTTGTTTGCACCAGTCTGGTCTTAAGTCATCAATCAAGTCTTTTGGTAGCCATTTCTGTGCAATCATAAACGCACGAGCAATATCAAATGATAAATCCATACCACCGCCTGTCAAAGCTATAACCCAATCACCTGTGTTTTTTTCTTCAATTAAAATACAGTTTGTTTCACTTGCTATCTCAATACACTTATCATTGTCAACCATTCCTGTATAATCTAAAGGATAAACATAGTTCATCATTGGCTGTAAATATCCACTGTCATCCTCACAGCATGGACAGCCATCAAAGTTTTTCTTATTCTTTAGGTTTTCCCATCCATAACCATTTTCTTCATGGAATTTTCCATTAGGACAGTTTAGTTCATATCTTTCTGAATCTTCTGTCCAATCTACGTTAACACTTAATGCCATGTTCGTTATGAGCTAAAAAAAAGAACTAGAAGAGATAGTTTTCTTCTTCGTCTTCTATTCCATCTACTTCTATCTCATCAACGGTATCAAAATCATCCTCGACTTCGTTATTTTGTTGGCTCATTTTTGCAATTTCTTCTTCCAAGTCTGGTAATTTTGGATTTAATTCCTCAATGAATATATCGTCTTGATCGTAGCTCATACTATTCACCTTCCTCCCCTTGCTTAGAGGTGTCATACCCTGCTTCACGTCTTGCTGTGCCTAAAGCACCTACTAGGAACGCAATAACTCCCAACTGTTCATCCTTTGAGAGTTTTTGAAAGTCATTAAGTAAAACATCTTCTACTATTCTTTGTTCGTCTGGATAGTTTAACAGTAGTCGTTCTACCTCTGACTGTGTTTTCTTGCTTTCGATTCTTAGTAGTTTTTGAAACGTACTCATACTATTAGTACGGTGTTGTCGTATATTAATATTACTTATTTTCTTTAAATAGTCTCTGAAATTCAGACGTTTCATTTCCATTTCCTCGTACTTCTTTCTTCGTCTTTTGATATGTTTGAGTTAACCATATCAACAAAGACTTCATCATCTATGATTCCTTTAAAGAAACTAGCTACTAATTTACAAAATTTATGCTCACAGTCTGGTACATGTAATAATAATGCACGTTTATTTTTAGATTCCAAATTTCTTAATGAGACTATCAGTAATTTGTTGTAAATAGGACAAAAAAGTTCTTGTGGAAGTGAGTTTAATTTCATTTCAAACTGATCTATTTCTTTATCTAGTTTTTTCATTACCATTCCTCCCCATCTTGATTAAATTCATCGTATCTTAGGTATGGAACTCCCTCCGAGTCATACAATACTTTTTGATGATAAATACATCCATGCTCGTCATGTTTTGTTTCAAATCCACATTGGTTACAGTATTGCTTTTGTTCTTTCATTTAACTATCACCCATAATAAAAAACCGCCAAACATAATTGAAAAGCCGATTAAAAACTCTCTTATCATTGATAATCCCTCGCTCTAACCCATTGTGATTCATGAATCTGAATTTCAGGTTTAACTTGATCAGGTATCGGTTCTTTGTATAGATGTGCATTTATGTTTAATTTCTTCAAATCTACAAAGATTATATTTCCTTTTTTATTTATAGGTCTAAAATCAAAACCGCCACAACCATCTTTTAGACACATTAAACATAATAAAGTACCATCACTATCTGCATTATAATAAACCGACTTTACTTTTTTACATTCACCGCATGTTTTTTCTCCTTGTAATTCATCAATACATTCAGTACAATCACTATCATCAAAGTATGTTAAATATTTTATTTTAACTATTTCTGGTTTGAATTTTACTAACTCTTTTACCCAACAATCATTACAAATCATAACTCCATTATGTGATTCAAATTCTTTATTCTCTAAACAGTAATTACAAAATACTTTTCTTAAGTTTTTTTTCATAATGGAACATACACCTCTCTAATTTCATTTTTTTCGTTTATGTGA